>Ga0184612_10001742_pt1 | contig 10542 bp, 8 predicted proteins | sample PLM3_60_coex_FD_133163 | JGI IMG/M metagenome (GOLD analysis project Ga0184612, IMG submission 133163) | Groundwater sediment microbial communities from an aquifer in East River, Colorado, USA - PLM3_60_coex | ecosystem: Environmental > Terrestrial > Soil > Riparian zone | place: USA: East...
AGATGGTGATCGCCGTCTCAACGGCGACGACCCCAGACCGGTCGATCGCGCCGGTCCCATTCTCGCGACTGACCTTCGACGAGGCGGTCGAGCGCTACGGCTCGGACAAGCCCGACGTGCGGTTCGGCATGGAGCTGATCGACCTCGAACCAGAGCTGCGTGAAGGGTCGGGGTTCCGCGTCTTCGACGATGCGCTCGCTGCCGGCGGACGCGTCAAAGCGATCGTCGCCCCGGGCATGGGCGGAGCGACCCGCCGCGAGGTTGACGAGCTGACCGAGCGGGCGAAGCGGTTTGGCGCGAAGGGCCTGGTCCACCTGGCGGTCACGGGTGACGTGCTGAGCGGCCCCGTCACAAAGTTCCTTTCGGAGGATCTGCAGCGGGCCCTCGTCGAGCGGACGGGTGCCTCGGAGGGCGATCTGATCCTGATCGTCGCCGACACGCCCGCGATCACCGCCGACGCCCTCGGACGACTCCGCGTCGAGCTCGGCGAGCGGCTCTCCCTCGCCGACCCGGACGTGCTCTCCTACGTCTGGGTCAACCGCTTCCCGATGTTCAAGTGGGATGCGGAGCTCGGGCGCTGGGACGCGACCCACAACCCGTTCTCTGGTGTCGTGCCAGAGGACGAGGAGATGCTCATCACGGCGTCCGGCGACCCGGCGCGCCCGTCGCCCGATGATCCCGCCGGCCGCGCTCGCGCGATGCAATACGACCTCGCCCTCAACGGCTGGGAGATCGGTGGCGGCTCGGTCCGGATCCATCGGCGGGACCTGCTCGAGCGCAGCTTCCTGCTCCAGGGTCAGACGGTCGAGGGAATGCGCGAGAAGTTCGGGGCGATCCTCGAGGCGTTCGAGTACGGCGCGCCGCCGCACGGCGGGATCGCCTTGGGCATCGATCGGTGGGCCGCGTTGCTCGCCCGCCAGACGAATATTCGCGAGGTCATGGCGTTCCCCAAGACACAGTCGGGCAACGACCCGATGCTCGAGGCGCCGTCGCCGCCGGATCCGCAGCAGTACGAGGAGCTGGGGCTGCGCTTCGTGGGTCTGCCGCCGAAGCCGCCGGCGAGCTGACGGCCTGGACGATCGACCGCTGATCGAGTCGACTGGGCTGGGGATCGGGCCGCTTGACGCCATCGCGCGCCGGCCGCGACTGTCGGCGTTCCTCGGCGCGTTGTGTATCGCCTTCTCCGGGATCCTCTACCGCTGGGCCGAGGTCTCGCCATCGACCGGCACGGTCTTCAGGGCGTTGTTCGGCTTGCCGCTCCTGGCGCTCGTGGCCTACGCCGAACAGCGTCGCTACGGACGGCTCCCGATGCGCACGGTCTGGCTCGCGGCCGTCGCCGGTGTGTTCTTCGCCGGCGACCTGACGTTCTGGCATCACGCGATCGAGTACGTCGGGGCTGGGCTGGCGACTGTGCTGGGCAACCTGCAGGTGCTGGTGGTCGGTGTCGTCGCGTGGCTGGTCTTCGGGGAGCGGCCGAGTCGCGCCACGATGATCGCCGTTCCGATCGTCCTGGCGGGCATCGTCCTGATCTCCGGGGTCGTCGGGTCGGGTGCGTACGGCGCCGATCCGGCCCTCGGCGTTGTCCTCGGCGTCGCGACCGCGTTGTGTTACGCGGGATATCTGCTGGTCATCCGGCGCGGTGGCCGCGACCCGAGGCGGCCGGCCGGACCTGTGGCGATCGCGACGGTCTCGACCGCGCTGGTCGGCACGGCGGTCGGGTTGGTCGTCGGCGACCTCGATCTCGCGCCATCGGTCGAGAGCCTCGGATGGCTCGCGCTGCTCGGATTGACGTCGCAATCGCTGGGCTACCTGTTCATCTCGATCTCGCTGCCGCGCCTGCCCGCCCTCGTTACGTCGATCATCCTGCTGGTCCAACCGGTGATCACGGTCGGGCTGACGATCGTGCTGCTCGACGAACGGCCGTCCCTGGCGCAACTGATCGGGGTAGCGTTCGTCATCGGCGGCATCGCGATCGCAACGGTGCCGCTAGCGCGGGTGCGCGACGCGCTCAGGGCGACGCGACAGGAGGCCAGCGCCGCGAGCGAGTGAACGCTGGTCCGGCCTCAGAGGTCGCCCGAATCCTCTTCCGCCTGCGGATACGGCGCGAGACCGCGCCCCTCGCCGGGAACGTCGGGATCGACGCCCCGTCCTGCCACCTCGTCGCCCCATTCGTGCGTGTGGCCGGCGGGCGGGTCGGGCGGACCTTCATACGGCGGCAGGTCCGCGAAGGCCGTCTCTGCGTCGAAATGCACGCCTGGATCGCCGACCTCGACGAGGCGGCTCGGCACGTTCATCACGAGGTCTTCGATGACGTCCGGCGGCATACGATCCGGCGCGATCGAACGGAGTGCCGCGAGCGCCGCGCTCGGCACCAGGACCGGCCAGCCCGGCTCGCCGTGCCACGCCGGGCGCAGCACGGCCCCGAGGTCCGTGCCGTGGGCCTCGATCAGGGACGTGACGGTCTCCGGTCCGACCCACACCATGCGTGCAGGCCACAGTAGGAAGGCGGTCGTCTCGCCGACCTCATCCATCGCGATCTCGGCCCCCTTGAGCATCTGACCGACCGGACCAGCTTCCGCTGGAGCCGGCGCGCCATACGTGGCCTCGCTTCCGGTCAGGGCTGCAAGGACGGCCCCATCGGCATCGGGCGAGACCACGACCACCGGCAGCGCCCCGCCGGACCAGGCGATGTCGACGAGGCGTCGGACGCGGGGTTGCCCGAGCGTGTCGGCCAGGGCGCCCTCCGCGCTCGCGGACAGGATCACGGCGGCGGCGGTCATCGTGGCCGATGCTAGCAGGCGGCCTCCCTCGGCCGTCATTCGGCCGCGATATGCGACACTCCCTCGCCATGCCCGCCAGCCGAACCCGTCACGACGTCCGTAATGTCGCGATCGTCGCCCACGTCGACCACGGCAAGACCACGCTCGTCGACGCGATGCTCCGCCAGACCGGCGCGTTCCGCTCCAACCAGGCCGTGGTCGACCGCGTCATGGACTCGATGGACCTCGAGCGCGAGAAGGGCATCACGATCCTCGCCAAGCAGACGACGATCGAGTACGGGGACATCCGCCTCAACATCGTCGACACGCCCGGCCACGCCGACTTCGGCGGGGAGGTCGAGCGGTCGCTGCTGATGGTCGACTCGGTGCTGCTGCTCGTCGACGCGGCGGAGGGGCCGCTGCCGCAGACACGCTACGTGCTGCAGAAGGCGATGGCGCGCCATTTGCCCGTCATCGTGGCGATCAACAAGATCGATCGTTCCGATGCGCGGCCGGCCGAGGTGCTCGACGCCGTCTACGAGCTGTTCATCGACCTTGGGGCCGACGAAAGGCAGATCGAGTTCCCGGTCCTCTATACCAACGCCAGGGCCGGCACGGCGACCACGTCGCTCGACGAACCCGGCGAGGACCTGCGACAGCTCCTCGACGTCCTCGTGGACGTCACGCCGGCACCGACGTACACGCCCGACCATCCCCTCCAGCTGCTCGTCACCAACCTGTCGGCGAACGACTACGTCGGGCGGATGGCGGTCGGTCGCGTCTGGAACGGCGCGATCCGGGTCGGTCAGCGGATCGCGGTCCTTCGCGAAGCGGCCGACGACACCGCCGGATCGGTCGAACCGGGACGGACCGTAACGCTCGGCGGCACCGTCACGAGCCTGCAGACCGCCCGCGGCATCGATCGCGTCGACATCGTCGAGGCCCGTCCGGGCGACATCGTGAGCGTCGCCGGGCTGCCCGAGGTGACGATCGGCGACACGCTCACGGACCCCGCCGATCCGCGCCCCCTGCCGCGGCTCGACGTCGATGCACCGACGCTCCGGATGACGTTCGGCGTCAACACGTCGCCGCTCGCCGGACGCGAGGGGAAGTACGTCACGAGCCGCCAGATCAAGGCCCGCCTGGAGAAGGAGGTGCTCGGGAACGTCTCGATCGAGGTCCGCCCGGCCGAGGGCCGGGACGCGTTCGAGGTGCGCGGCCGCGGGGAGCTGCAGCTCGCGGTGCTGATCGAACAGATGCGTCGCGAAGGGTTCGAGCTGACCGCGTCACGCCCCGAGGTGTTGCTTCGCACGGTCGACGGCGAGACCCTCGAGCCGTACGAGCGCGTCACGATCGACATCCCGCCCGACTACATCGGCGAGATCCAGGGAGCGATGGCTGGACGTAAGGGCCGGCTCGAGCAGATGAGCACCGACGCAGACGGCCGCGTCCGGATGGAGTTCGTCCTGCCGGTCCGGGGCCTCATCGGGTACCGGGGGCAGTTGCTCACCGATACCCGGGGTACCGCGCTGCTGCACCAGATCGGGGAGGGCTACGGGCCGTGGGCCGGCGACGTGACCCACCGGACGTCCGGCGTCCTCGTCAGCGATCGGGCCGGCATCAGCAATGCCTATGCCCTGTTCAGCCTGCAGGAGCGCTCGGAGCTGTTTATCGGGGCCGGGGTCGAGGCCTACGAGGGCATGATCGTCGGCGAGAACAGCCGGTCCGGCGACATGGACGTCAACCCGACGAAGGAGAAGAAGCTCACCAACATCAGGACCCATGCCCACGACGAGGCGCTGCGCCTGACGCCGCCACGGCCGCTCACGCTCGAAAGTGCGCTCGAGTTCATCGCCGGAGACGAATTGGTCGAGGTCACGCCGGAGTCGATCCGGCTGCGCAAGCGGCTGCTCTCAATGCACGACCGACGACGGGAAGCGGGCAAGGCCGAGGACCTTCGTCGTGGCGCCGAACGGGACGAAGTAGCTACGGGCTGACCGCCTCGGGCGCAAATCGTGCTCGTCTGACCGTGTACCTTGGGGTCGTGACTGCGCGCGTCCGCGGCCGGGGGACGGTCCGCCGCCTGTTGATCGGTGCTTCGCTCGCCGCTCTCGCCGCCACGTCGGGCGCGTTCGCAGGAACGGTCGCCGCGGCCGATCGCCTGCCCAACATGCAGGCCGAGCGGCCCAGCGAGATCCGCATCGTCACCGTCAACGGGCATCGACTGCTCAAGTTCACGGCCGTCATGGTCAACATCGGCGAGGGCCCGATGGAGGTGCTCGGGCGGCGCACCTCCTCGATCGATCCATGGACGGTCAGTCAGGTCATCGATGACGACGCAGGCGGCTCCCGGCGCGTCGTGACCGGCGCCCACCTTGTCTACGCGGGCGACGGCCACGACCACTGGCACGTCCGCAAGATGATGGCCTACCACCTGTTCTCGACGAAGGCGACGCGCGGCGACTCGAAGGTCGGGTTCTGTTTCTTCGACACGAACCTGCGGTATCCGAACCTCCCGCGTTCACCATCGGTCCGTTACTACCGCGAGTCGTGGTGCGGCACGCGAACCGCGACGACCTCGCGAACCGGGATCTCGGTCGGCTGGGCCGACAAGTATTCGTGGAAGCTCGCGTTCCAGTGGATCGATATCACCGGGCTGCCGGGTGGCGAGTACGTCCTGCGCACGATCGTCGATCCATACGACTGGTTCCTCGAGACCGACAACGCCGACAACTGCGCATATCGGCGGGTCCGGTTCGGCTCGAGCGGCACCTCCGTGAGCCTCGTGGCAGCCGGCGAGCGGTGTCTCACCGACTGGGAGGAGCACCCGCTCGCGCCGCACATCGCGTGGGCGTTCGAGGTCGGTATTACCGGCGGCTGCGACATCCTGGTCTATTGCCCTGGAGCACCCGTCACACGGGCCCAGATGGCGATGTTCATCGACCGAGCGATGAACCTGGCACCGACCGACCAGGACTTCTTCACCGACGACCAAGGGGTCACTGGCGAGGCGAGCATCAATCGCCTTGCCGCGGCGGGCATCACCGGCGGGTGCGCACCCAACCGATTCTGTCCGAGCGCCCGAGTCACTCGCGCCCAGATGGCCTCATTCCTCGCTCGGGCCCTGGGCCTGCCGCCCGCGGTCACGCCGAACTACTTCGATGATGACGACGGCTCGACCCACGAAGCGTCGATCGACAGCCTGGCCGAGGCCGGCATCACGGGTGGCTGCGGTGTGCGCCGCTTCTGCCCGAACTCGCCGGTGACGCGGGCACAGATGGCCACGTTCCTGCACCGTGCATTCGGAACAACACCGGAGGAACCCTGATGACCGTGCAACGCTCGCGACGCGCTCGATTCTTCGGATCGGCGATGTTGGCCGCCCTCCTCGTCGCATCTGCCGGTGCCGCGCCGGCGGTGGCCAAAGTCAGTGGTCCGGTCGCGGAGCCGACCGACCTCGCGCCGACAGCTCTGTCGTCCGGTCAGCTGACGGTCGTCAAGGTCACGGGGAGCCTCAGCAGCCCGGTCGGGGTGACCAACGCGGGTGACGGCTCGGGACGGTTGTTCGTCGTGGAGCAAGGCGGTCGCGTGCGGATGGTCAAGGGCGGGAAGATCACCGGCACGTTCCTGGACCTCACGTCACGGACCGACGGTGGTGGCGAGCGAGGGCTGCTCGGACTCGCCTTCCACCCCGACTTCGCGACGAACGGGTTCCTCTACGCTTACTACACGATGGCCAGCGGCGGCGACATCAGGATCTCGCGGTACACCGCCAATGCTGCCCGGACCTTCGCCAGCCTCACGACCGAGCACTTCATCATCACGATCGAGCACAGTGCGCACTCCAACCACAACGGCGGCGCGCTGGCGTTCGGGCCGGATGGCTACCTCTACGCGGCCGTCGGCGACGGAGGCGGCTCCAACGATCCGGATAACAACGGTCAGGACAAGAACACGCACCTCGGAAAGATCCTGAGGATCGACATCAACGGCACGGGATCCGGGACCCATGGCAATTACGCAATACCGGCCGACAACCCATTCGTCGGCGTCGACGGGGCCGACGCCGTCTGGGCATGGGGTCTGCGAAACCCCTGGCGCATCTCCTTCGATCGATCGACCGGCGACCTGTACATCGGGGATGTCGGCCAGGGTGCCTGGGAGGAGGTCGATCTCGAGGACGTGGATGATCCTGGTGGCAACAACTTTGGTTGGCGGATCATGGAAGGGGCGCACTGTCGGGTCGCCGGGTGTACGCCACCGGCCAACGACATCCTCCCCGTCGCCGAGTACTCGCATTCGTTCGGCTGCTCGATCACGGGCGGCTACGTCTACCGCGGGGCGCATCGGGACCTGCAGGATCTCTATGTGTATGGGGACTACTGCAGCGGGCGCATCTGGACGATGAACGCGAACGGGAGCGGCGAGAGCGTACGGCGCGACACGAGCCTGAACATCAGCTCGTTCGGCGAGAGCGAGACCGGCGAGCTGTACCTCACCGACCTGAACGGCTCGCTCTACCGCGTCATCGCGCCCGAGTTCAGCGACATCGCGTCGTCGACCTTCATCGACAACATCCATTGGCTCTTCTACGAGGGCATCACCGGCGGCTGCGGTGGCGGCAGGTTCTGCCCGAGGTCGGCCGTCACGCGCGTCCAGATGGCCCAGTTCCTCGTCCGAGCGTTCCACTATCCGACCACCGCGACCGACTACTTCACGGACGACAACGGCATCGTCGGGGAGAGTTCGATCAACGCCCTGGCCGAGGCAGGCATCACGGGCGGCTGCGCTCCGAACCTCTTCTGTCCGACACGACCGGTCACCCGGGCGCAGATGGCGATCTTCCTGGTCAACGCGCTGAACCTGCCGCCAAGCGCCACCGATTTCTTCGATGACGACGATGGCAAGACAGGGGAGAGCTCGATCAACGCGCTCGCCGCGGCTGGGCTCACCGGCGGTTGCGGCACGCGCCGTTACTGCCCGACCTCGAACGTGACCCGTGAGCAGATGGCTGCATTCCTCCACCGGGCGCTGACGTAACGATCGACTCCGCCCGCTCCGTCGACCGGGCGGCCGGCAGGGCCGACGTACACTACCGGCCATGCCGATCTACATGGATCACGCGGCGACCACGCCGGTCCGCCGCGAGGTCGTCGATGCGATGCTGCCGTTCCTCACGGAGTCCTTCGGGAACCCGTCGTCGGCGCACACCTTCGGGCGGGCCGCTCGCGCCGCGCTCGATGACGCGCACGATCGGCTGGCGGCGAGCCTTGGCGTCGAGGCACGCGAGGTCGTCTTCACGTCCGGCGGCACCGAGGCCAACAATCTCGCGCTGAAGGGCGGGGCCTGGGCCGGCAAGGCACACGGCCACCGGATCGTGACGTCGTCGATCGAGCATCACGCGGTCGGGCATACGCTCCGCTATCTCGAGAAGTTCGGGTTCGAGGTGGTCGAGCTGCCGGTCGATCGCTACGGCCGCGTCGATCCGGACGAGCTCGAAGCGGCGCTCAGCGATCGGACGATCCTCGTCTCGATCATGCTCGCCAACAACGAGGTCGGCACGATCCAGCCGGTGGCGGAGATCGCGAAGCGTGTTCGCAGCCGGAAGGGGATCCTGTTCCACGTCGATGCCGTGCAGGCGGCGCCATATATCGACCTCAAGGTCAACGAGCTCGGCGCCGATCTCGTGTCGGTCAGTGGGCACAAGTTCGAGGGTCCGAAAGGGATCGGCGCGCTCTACGTGCGCCACGGCACGCACATCCTCGCCCAGCAGCACGGCGGCGAGCAGGAACGCCATCGACGCGCCGGCACGGAGAACGTCGCCGGTGCGGTCGGCCTCGCGGCCGCGTACGAGCTCTGCGTCGCCGAGCGACCCGCGACCGTCAAGCGCCTGCGCTCCGCGCGGGAGCGGCTCGGCAAGGCGATCCTCGCCGTGCCCGGCACAGAGCTGACCGGACATCCGTCCGCCCGACTGCCAGGCTTGCTGTCGATCATCGCCCGCGGCACCGACGGCAGCTCCGTCGCTCTTTCGCTCGATCTCGAGGGGATCGCGGTGTCGGTCGGGTCGGCGTGTACGACGGGCTCGACCGAAGTAAGCCACGTCCTCTCGGCGATGGGCTACCCGGACGACGAGGCGCGTGGCGCGCTCAGGGTGTCGCTGGGTCGAACGAATACCGACGAAGAGATCGCGACAGCGGTCGACATCGTCCCGCGGGTCATCGCGTCGATGCAGGTCGGGACAGCGAGCGTGGCCCGTGATCCGCTCGGCCAGGGAGTCGGCGTTTGACGCGGATCCTCGTCGCGATGTCGGGTGGCGTCGATTCGTCCGTCGCGGCCGCGCTGCTCCATGGGCAGGGGCACGAAGTGGTCGGCGTCTGGATGCGGCTGCACGACGTCGCCGACACGTACTCCGAGTTCAAGAAGAGCTGTTGTTCGCTGGACGCGGCGGATGACGCCCGTCGCGTAGCCGCCCAGCTGGGCATCCCGTTCTACGTCATGAACCTCGAGCGCGAGTTCGACGCCGGCGTGCTCCAGCCGTTCCTCGACGCCTACCTCGACGGGCGAACGCCCAGCCCGTGCGTCGACTGCAATACCTATGTGAAATTCGGGGCGCTGCTCGGTCGGGCCCGGCACCTATACGAATGCGACGCCGTCGCGACCGGGCATTACGCCCGGCGTGTGGTCGGCGACGACGGTCGGGCGCGGTTGTTCCGTGCCCGGGACGCGGAAAAGGACCAGACCTACTTCCTGTACGGGCTCCGTGCCGACCAGCTCGAGCATGCCCGGTTCCCGCTCGGGGACCTGACGAAGCCGGAGGTGCGCGCCGTAGCGCGGTCGCTCGGCCTCGCCACGGCCGACAAGCCCGAAAGCCAGGAGATCTGCTTCGTGCCAGGCGGGGATTATCGCGAAGCGCTGCGCACGCGCGCGGGTTGGCAGCCGGTCGCGGGGCCGCTGCTGGACGCCGATGGCAGCACGGTCGGGGAGCACCAGGGGACACCGGCCTACACCGTGGGACAGCGCCAGGGGTTGGGCGTGGCGTTGGGTGCGCCGCGCTACGTCTCGCGCATCGATCCTGTCTCGAACACCATCCAGCTGGGTCGCCGCGAGGATCTCGAGGTCCACGAGTTCACGGTCGAGCGGTCGTCCTTCATCGCGTCACCGCCGCCTGATGACGCGTTCCGTGCCTCCGTGCGGATCCGTCACCGTGCGACGCCGATCGACGCGACGATCCGCCCGCTGGGCGACCGCCGATGGTCGGTCTCGACGGACGAGGCGGTTTGGGCCGCGGCGCCGGGTCAGGCGGCCGTGTTCTACGAAGAAGATGAGGTGCTTGGTGGGGGCAGGATCGAGGTGCCGGCACCAACGGCGACGGCCGCCGCCACACCGCGCGCGTCACGCCAGCCGGCGCTCGCTCGCGCATGAGCGTAGAGCCGTCGCTGGTCCTATCAGTGCTGGTTGGGGTCTTCCACGCCGCGCTGTCCGTACTGATCCGCGGGTCGGCGGGCGGCCGGCTCCCGATCCTCGTTGCGGCGGCGATCCTCGGCGCTTGGGCCGGTGACGCGCTGTTCGGCAGGCTCGGCATCGGGATCGCCACACTCGGCGACTACAACCTGATCGGCGCGTCACTCGTGGCATGGCTCGGCATCGGCATCGTGAGCGTCGTTGCGACGCTCGGCCCGAGTCCGGAGCGTCAGCCATGAACCTCGACGAGCGGGAGCTCGCGAAATTCCTGCGCGGCTTGACGATCGGCGCGCTGATCGGCGCGGTCATCGCGGGTTCCCGG
>Ga0184612_10001743_pt1 | contig 10541 bp, 7 predicted proteins | sample PLM3_60_coex_FD_133163 | JGI IMG/M metagenome (GOLD analysis project Ga0184612, IMG submission 133163) | Groundwater sediment microbial communities from an aquifer in East River, Colorado, USA - PLM3_60_coex | ecosystem: Environmental > Terrestrial > Soil > Riparian zone | place: USA: East...
AGTCACGACGGGCAGCCTACGGCGGGCCAGCAAGCCCACCTGTCAGGCCGGACAAGTCGCCGACCTGTGGTCACGCCGTCAACGGTCCTGACAACTCGGCGGTGTCACCAGTTGTCAGGACCGCACGGGGAGTCGCCGCAGGCAGCTCACCTGTCAGGCCTGACAACTCGATGCACAGAGCACGCAGCGGCCGGAGGGCGGGTTGCCCGCCCTCCGGCCACTCTCAGTCGTTCACCCGTCAGGGCAACAGGTGCTGCATGACTCGGTCAACGAGATCGTCGCGCTCGGCCTGCGCGAGCCCTTCGAAGCCGAACCCTGCGTACACTGTGTCCGCCGTGGTCGTGGCGGCTCCTTCCTCGAACCCAAGCTGGGTTCGGGTCCAGTCGTTCGTGTTATCGACCGAGCCCTCCGGGGAGCCTGCGACGGTCCACGGGCCAAGGCCAGACTCGAAGGACGGGTCGGCGTCGATGGACACGCCGTCGACCAGCACCTCCACGTCGTCGAGGAAGACTCCGATGCCCTGCACGGCCCAGTCGCTCACATACGAGATCGACACCTCGACCTGGGTGCCTGCGTAGGCCGACAGGTCGACCGACCACGGCGACCAGCCCTGCGACGAGCCACTGGCCGCATGCCAGTTCCCAGTCGAACCTGTCGACTCGCAGTTCGGTCCCTGGTAGTGAGTGATGAACGGGTGCAGCACGTTCCAGCCCGCAGGGCAGCTTTCGCCGGTGCCGGTCTGGGTGTGACCGTTGGCGTCCGGCAGAGTCGTCCAGTCGTCGGTGTCGTCGCCCGGACCCACCGGGTGCGCCTCGACGAACAGGAAGTCCCAGTCAGTCTCTGTGTCGTACGAGCTCCAGAACCTCAGCTCGGCCGCCGACGCGTTGGTCAGGTCGATCGTGCGCGTGAGGCGCTTGTAGCTCACGTCTGCCTGCTGGCTGTAGACGTACCACGCGCCAGTGCGCGGATCGAACGGCCCGCCCGGGATCTCCCAGTCCAGCGGAGCCTGGCTGGCGAACTGCGGGAACTCCGCCGGTGGCAGGAAACTCGACGTCGTGAGCAGCAGGGCCGTGTGATCCTGGTTCTGCGCCGAGCCGTCGGCGTTGAGATCGCCAGTGAACCCCGTGAACGGCGTTGCCTCGCCGACGAGCGGGAACGGCTCTCCACTATCGTCGGTCCCTCCGTCACTCACGTTGACGTAGGCCCCCAGCCAGTACTGCTGGAAGTCGTTGAAGAACTGCAGGCACGGGTACTGGCCCGCAGTTGTGCACTCCGGAGGCGCAAACGGGTTGTAGTAGAACGCGCCGTTGGCCGCTTGGGCGAACTGGTTGTACTTGCCGGCCGCGAGGAGCTTGCCTCCTTCGTTGAGGTAGTCGCGCGCTGCGAGCTCGATGTCGACGGCCGCCTTGGCCGTCGTATTCGGGACCTGGCCGCGCGATCGCAGGATGATGTCGTTGCCGGTCTCCCAGACGACGGCGTCGTAGTGCGACAGCACGCCGAGGTGGTGGGGTGCCTGTCGGCCCATGACGTCGAAGTCGTAGACATCGCTGCTGAATCCGGCCGCGTCGAGTGACGACGCGTACTCGTCTACGAACTGCGCGCTGGTAATGCCCTGGACGGGACTCAGTCCGGTCACGTCCTCGGCGGCCAGGATGAGCACATCGCCGCCGATGTCGTCGTGGACGGTGTAGGTGAATGGGTCGGTCTCGACCGGGGTTCCAGCACCAATTCCCTGGTTGCGACCGGTGAACCACACGTCGACCTGGTCACCCGGCTGTGCCGTGATCGTGGCACGGAACTCGCCGTAGTAGTCGTCGTGCGTGTCGCCGTAACGCTCGCCGCCCGACCACTCCGCCATCTCCGCATCGACGGGAGCTCCGCCGTTGATCGAGTAATGGAGCAGGAGGCTACGCAGCGAACGCTTGGCGGTGACCGCGACCTGTTGGCTGGTCCCGTACGACACCGTGAACGGGTCGGCCACGAGGTCGGGCGCGTCGGGTCCTTGGACGGTCGTTGGCACGACGGGGTCGTCGGGGTCGTGGGTCGACTGTGCGACCGCCAACGCGAACGGGATGTTCTTCTCGAACTCGGCCTGGACGAGCTCCTCGTCGTCCGGGAAAATGAAGCCGCTCACGCAGTCCTCGGCGAGCCACTCGTCGTCGGGCACCGAGTCCGAGGCGGCCTCGCAGGTCGACATCTCCGGCGTGAAGCCGAGGGTGCCGTACTGGACCGTCGCATGGGTGTCGGTGTCGCCGTTGGTGATGTAGAGCTCGGCCGAGATGTCGGGGTCGTATCCGTCAACGGCCGGGTCCTCGTCCGTGCCGACCATCGCCTCGTAGATCACGTCGTCCGGCGACGGTGTGCTGAACTGCCAGCCGATCCCGTAGAGCAGCAGCTCGGCGGCCGAGTGGTAGTTGACGAAGAACTCGAAGCCGATATCCGCGAACAGGTTGTCGAGTGCCTGGGTCTCCGGCTCCGAGTTGGGTCCGGTCCCCCGGTACGTGTCGCTCGCCGGGTCCGGTGAGGAGCCCTCGTTGTCGTAGCCCCACTTCACCGCGAAGTTTCGGTTGGGGTCGACGCCGTCGCCGACTGTGATTTCGCCGTCGCCGTTGTTGTCGCGCGTGTTCTTGCGCCAGAGCCGGTTGCCCTCGGTGAACGAGAAGTCGTAGCCGTCCGGGTTGGCCACCGGCAGGAACCACAGCTCGGTCGTGTTCACAAGCTCGGTGATCTCTGGGTCGCTGCCATAACCGTCGAGTACGTAGTGCATCAGCCGACGGGCCATCTCCGGGACGATCCACTCACGCGCGTGCTGAGTGGCCGCGTAAAGAACCGCAGGACGCTTGCCGTCTTTGACCTGGTCGGCGTTCTCGGTCACCCTGAGCGCGAGGATCTCCTGGCCGTTGACGGATTCGCCGATCGAGACGACCTCGGTGAGCTCCGGGAAGGCTCCAGCGGTGGCCTCGATCTCCTCCTTGATGCCACCCTCGCCGCCGTAGGTGCGGAAGACGTCGAAGCCTTCATCGGCCTGCAACTGCAGCGCCTCGGAGGCAGCGACCCCGTCGATCTCCTTCACGTCGAGTTCGACGCCCGCATTGCGCAACTTGGCGGCCTGACTCTGGCTTAGCACGGCCTCCACCTCGACCGTGCCGGCAGCATCGTCGTCGACGACGAAATCCTGGGCGTCGAGGCCGAGCTGGCGCATCGTCTCGACACCGCCGGCATCCACCTCGCCGACATAGACCTCCAGACCCGACTCGCCCGGTGAGTCGCCGGGCTGAGCACCGGCTGGAAGTAGGGCGATCGCCGCCGTTCCGACCAGGGCAGTTGCGGACAGGACTGCGACGGATCTGCGTCGGAGTGTCCTCATTGACCTCTCCCTCGATTGCGGGTGCCCGGATCCCCGTGACGGGCGAAGTTTCCCGCGAGCCTGATGTGATGTCTCTCACGTGTCAAGGCGCGCCAAACCTCTCGCGCCGCGGAGGCGGGAGGACACGGCAGATGTGACACGTACGCTCGGGTGACGTGACGACCGTTCCCTCGTCGATCCGCGATCCGGCGCCGCTCGTGGTGCGGACGGTCGGCATCCCCGATCCGGGCCCGTTGCTCGGGCTGATCCCCGAGGACGCGCCGCTGGCGTGGGTCCGGCGAGGGGAGGGGCTTGTCGGGTGGGGGCGCGCGGCGTCATTCGAGGCGCACGGCTCGCGGCGGTTCGCCGACGCCGACCGCTGGTGGCGCGACCTGGTCGGCGCGGCCGTCGTCCGCGACGAGGTCGGACTGCCCGGATGTGGGCCGGTCGCGTTCGGGTCGTTCACCTTCGCCGATGGTCCAGCCACCTCGGTCCTGGTCCTCCCGGAGGTCGTCGTCGGGCACCGCGGCGGGCGCTGGTGGGTGACCACCGTGGGGGTACAGGGGGCGCTGCCGCCGTCCGGCTTCGCGTTCCCGGCGACCGTGGCCCGTCGCCCCGACACCGTCGCTTTCGCCGACGGTGCGCGCAGCGGCGCGGAGTGGGAACTGGTCGTCGCGGAGGCCGTCCGCCGGATCTCGGAGGGCGAGCTCGAGAAGGTCGTGCTCGCCCGGGATCTGGTGGCCGAGTCACCGACGCCCGTCGATCCGCGCTGGCCGCTCGTCCGGCTCGCCGAGCGCTACCCGAGATGTTGGACGTTCAGCGTCGAGGGACTGATCGGTGCCACACCCGAGATGCTGGTCCGGTTGGAGCGCGGCCTGGTCACCTCTCGCGTACTCGCCGGAACCATCCGGCGCACCGGCGACGACGCCCACGACCTGGCGCTGGCCGCGTCGCTGGCCCGGTCGAGCAAGGACCTCGAGGAGCACGAGTACGCGGTCGCGTCGGTGGCCCGCGCCCTCGCGCCGCACTGCTCGGGCACCAACGTCCCGGAGACGCCGTTCGTCCTCCACCTCGCGAACGTCATGCACCTGGCGACGGACGTCACGGGGGTAGCGGCCGACGCGTCCAGCTCGCTGGCCCTGGCGGCGGCGCTGCATCCGACGGCGGCCGTGTGTGGCACACCGACGGCGGACGCGGCCCTGCTGATCGGCGAGATCGAGGGCATGGACCGCGGCCGGTACGCCGGTCCGGTGGGCTGGATCGACGCGTCCGGCGACGGGGAATGGGGCATCGCTCTGCGCTGCGCCCAGGTCGACCCGGACGATCCGGCACGGCTACGCCTGTTCGCGGGGTGCGGGATCGTCGCGGGGTCCGACCCCGAGGCGGAGCTCGCGGAGAGCGTCGCCAAGCTGGTGCCGATGCGGGACGCCCTCTCCGGCTGAGCTCTTCCTGGCCCGGTCAGCGCAGGGCATCGGCGACCGCTGCGCGCAGGCGAGCGTGCAGTTCGCGGTGGCCGCTGCGGTCGACGGCGAGCTCGATGACGCGCAGACCATGCTGCGGCGCGAGGGCGTCGTCGAGCCCGTCGATCGGCGCCCGCTCGAACGCCGTGCGCGTCGCAGCGCACAGGGCCTCGAGATCGGCTCCGTGAGGGGTGCCGAAGACCCGCTCGAACGACGCTGAATGCTCCGGAGCCCCCTGTTCGAGGAGCGCGAACACCCCGCCGCCGTCGTCGTTGAGTACGACGATGCACAGGTCGGGTCCGGGTTCGTCCGACCCGAGGACCAGACCGTTGGCGTCGTGCAGAAACGTCACATCTCCCATGATCGCGTAGCCGGGGATGAGCTCGGCTTCGCCCCGGGCGAGCGCCGCACCCACAGCGGCCGAGACGGTTCCGTCGATCCCCGAGACACCGCGGTTGGCAAGGACGGAGGACGGAAGCGATTCTCCCAGCAGGTCGACGTCACGGACCACCGACGACGACCCGAGAAACAGCACGGCGTCCGCCGGCAGCGCCTGAAGGATCCCTCGCACAGCGGCAACGCCGGTCGGCCGTGCATGGGCTGTCAGCGAGTCGTCCAGCACCCTGTCGACGGCCGCTCGGGCACGCTCGCCGGCGGCGGTCCAAGAGCTGGACCAGGCCGGCGCCGGCGGCACGGCTAAGGACTGCCGGGCGGCGCGCCACAGCACGGCCTCCGGGTGCACTCGGCGCGCCGCATGTGCCATGTCGGCCCAGGCCGATCCCGACGTCACGACCTCGACGGGAGCGACGGATCCATCGGTCAATCGGGCGACCGAACGCGACAGCGTCGGCCGCCCGACGACGAGCACCCGGCCGGGAGTGTTGTCGCGCAGCCACCGCTCGCTGCCGACGACGAGCGGTGCGCACGCCACGCCCTCGGTCTTGTGCCGCCACCAGGGCTCGGCGATGACCGGCCAGCCGCGCCGTTGGGAAACCTCCCACGTGGCCGCGGCGAGCCCCGGTGTGGCAGCGCCGAGCACGACGAGCGTCGAGGGCTCATCGCCGAGGTCGGGCGCTCCGATCTCGCTCCGCACGGGCGTGACAGACGGCGACGGCCAGGGATCAGCCTCGGTCCACGGTGCGTCACCGGCACGTCCGTCCAGCGGCTCGACCCAGGTGTTGTCGCCGCCGGGAACGAGCGGATCACGGAAGGCGACATCGATGTGCACCGGGCCAGGGTCACTGCCGACCGCGCCCGTTGCCGCCACCCAGGCCCTGGAGACAGTCGAGCGCCAGTAGGCGACCTGTCCGAGCCGTTCGGTCGGCGCCGCGATCTCGTGGAAGAGCCGGACCGCGCCGGCGAAGATGCCCGCCTGGTCCGTCGTCTGATTCGCGCCGACGCCGCGCAACTCGTCCGGACGGTCCGCGGTCAGGAGGAGGAGCGGCACGTCGGCGTGGTGCGCCTCCAGCACAGCCGGATGAAGGTTGGCCACCGCTGTCCCCGATGTGGTGACGACCGCCGCGGGGACACCGGTCGCCTTCGCCATCCCCAGCGCGGTGAACCCGGCCGACCGCTCGTCGAGGCGAACATGCAAGCGCAGCCGGCCCGCCACCTCAGCCGCATGCAGCGCGAACGCCAGCGGAGCGCTGCGCGAGCCCGGCGCGAGCACGACCTCGGCGACGCCGCAGCGGACGAGCTCGTCGACCAGCACGCGCGCGAGCGCCGTCGACGGGTTCACGTCCACAGTGTCCCCGACGCCGTGGCGGCTGGCGGCCCAAGGCCATCTCCTGCGTCACCGTGCCTCAGCTGCGAGCGCCGACACGCGCGCGACGCGTTCCCTCCACCACAGGGCGGTCCCGTCGTCGACGCTCGCACCGGTGAGCAGCGCCGGGTCCGGTTCCGGCCGTCTCACGGGCAACGAGCCGTCGGCGGCCACCAACGGTTCGGCGACCACGTCGCGCGAGAACAGTCCGACGGTGGCGAGGCCGCAGGCGTAGGGCAGCTCCGGCAACGCGGCCGCCAGGGCCACGCCAGCAGCAATGCCCACCGAGGTCTCGAGGGCGCTCGACACCACGACCGGAAGCCCGATCTCCGCGGCGATCCGCAGGCCGGCGAGTACCCCGCCCAGCGGCTGTACCTTGAGGACCGCAACGTCTGCCGCGTCGAGCCGGGCCACCCGGAGCGGGTCGTCGGCTCGCCGGATCGACTCGTCGGCTGCGATCGGAACGTCGACGCGGCGGCGCACCGCCGCGAGGTCTTCGACGGTCGCGCAGGGCTGCTCCGCGTACTCGAGACCCCCGGCGGCCCGGTCGTAACTGGGCAGCAGCCGCGACGCCGTGGAAACGTCCCACGCCCCATTGGCATCGATGCGGATCCGGCCGGCCGCACCGAGCGCGTCGCGAACGGCCTCCAGGCGCGCCTCGTCGTCGCGCGGGGTCTGGCCGGGCTCGGCCACCTTGACCTTGGCCGTCAGACAGCCCGGAAACCGGGCCAGCACGGCGGCGACAGCCTCGGGCTCCACGGCCGGGACCGTCGCGTTCACCGGAACGCTCTCGCGAACGGCCGGGGGCCAGCGGGTGTCGGCCGCCTCTCTGGCCGCGCGCCACCAGGTGACGGCCTCCGCGTCGTCGTACTCGCGGAACGGCGAGAACTCGCCCCATCCAGCGGTTCCCCGCACCAGGACACCCTCCCGCACGTCGACACCGCGGAACCGCGTGCGTAATGGAAGGGCGTAGACGTGAAGATCGGCACCGTCGCCGGTCATGATCCGGCGACGTCCAGGGAACCGGTCAGGTGCTCGAACGTCTCCTCGACGAGCTCGCGCCGGTCGGCCGGGCCGGCGACGAGCGGCTGGAGGACGTGATCGTCGGCGTTGACGAGCTGGAAGAGCACGACGTTGCCCCGTCCGTAGGAGACCTCGACATCGACTGCGTCGTGCCCGTCGACGTCGGTCTCGCGTTTCGATACCACCGTGCCGTCGAGGCTGAAGGCGACCTGCTGCACGCCCTCGTCCAAGTCGTACCGGCCGCCGCCGGTGTCGAGGACGTTGAACCCGACCTCGACCGCGCCGCCGGCGGCCGTTGTCGCGTAGTTGCGCAGCGTGACCGACGAGCCGTCGGCGTCGGGCGCGGTGTCGGACTGTGGCCGGGTCGGCTGAGGCAGCTCGATGCTGGCGCCGCTGGGCTGGTCCGTGACGGTGGTCCAGCCGGAGGCTGCTGGCTCCGACTCGCTCTTCCCGCACGCGCACGACACGACGACGAGCGCACCACAGAGCGCGAGTCGCGAGAGGGAACGGCTGTTCATGGGAGAGCTCCCCCGAGCACATGTCGGGCCGTCGACAACCACCCGCGAGCCTAGTCCAACATCGGCCGCGCCGAGGCGATCAACGCGCGCCCTGTGGACCGATCGTCTGCGCTCCCGTGACGGCCGACCTCCTATCCTCGCGGGGTGACACCAGCGAAGGAATGGCCATGACGTCCGGACCGTTCGACCCGGCCAGATGGCGCCCGGTCGACGGCTTCGATCTCACCGACGTCACCTACCACCGCCACGTCCTCGAAGGGCAGGACCGGGGGACCGTCCGGGTTGCCTTCGACCGGCCGGACGTGCGCAACGCCTTCCGCCCGCGCACGGTCGACGAGCTCTACCGGGTGCTCGACCATGCCCGGATGACACCCGACGTCGGGTGCGTGCTGCTGACCGGAAACGGGCCCTCGCCGAAGGACGGCGTCTGGGCATTCTGCTCCGGTGGCGACCAGCGGATCCGTGGCCGGTCCGGCTACCGGTACGCGGACGGTGAGACCGCCGAGACGGTCGACCCCGCCCGGGCCGGGCGGCTGCACATCCTCGAGGTGCAGCGGCTGATCCGGTTCATGCCGAAGGTCGTCATCTGCGTCGTGCCCGGCTGGGCGGCTGGGGGCGGCCACAGCCTTCACGTGGTGTGCGACCTGACGATCGCCAGCGCGGAGCATGCCCGGTTCAAGCAGACCGACGCCGACGTCGGCTCCTTCGACGGCGGGTACGGCTCGGCCTACCTGGCCCGCCAGGTGGGCCAGAAGTTCGCCCGGGAGATCTTCTTCCTCGGGAACGAGTACTCGGCGGCGGATGCCCACCGGATGGGCATGGTCAACGCGGTCGTCCCGCACGCGCAGTTGGAGACGGTGGCGTTGGAATGGGCGGCCAAGGTCAACGGCAAGAGTCCGACAGCGCAACGGATGCTGAAGTTCGCGTTCAACGCCGTCGACGACGGGATGGTCGGGCAGCAGGTCTTCGCCGGAGAGGCGACCCGTCTCGCGTATCTGACCGACGAGGCCGTCGAAGGCCGTGACGCCTTCCTCGAGAAGCGCAAGCCCGACTGGTCCAAGTTCCCGTGGTCCTTCTGACGCCCTCAGGGAGTTGATCACAAGGGTGACCAGCGGCGGGGGGTGCGTACGCTGAAGCGCGGCATGCAGACCTCGACACCTCCGACGACACGGTCGCTCGACGCCATTGGCGTACCCCTCGGGCCGGCTGTACTCCGCCGAATCCTCCCCGCCGTCGCGTCCGCCCTCGGGGGCGGGCCTGCACTGCTGCCGCTGCCGGAGTACCCGGCAGCGGTCCGCGACCGCCTGCTCGCCGCATTGCGTCCGAGCCTGCCCGTCGAGCAGGCCGACGATCCGGTGGCCCTCGTCGTCCCGACGTCGGGCTCCACCGGAGAGCCCAAGGGTGTCCTGCTCGGCGCGGGCGCCTTGCGCGCGTCGGCGCACGCCACGCACGCGCGGCTCGGCGGACCCGGCCGCTGGCTGCTCACGCTCCCTGCAACGCACGTCGCGGGTCTGATGGTCCTGGTCCGTTCGGTCGTCGCGGACACGGAGCCGGTTTCGGTCGACCTCAGTCGCGGCTTCGACCCGGAGTCGTTCGCAGCGGCCAGCGTCCACGTGCTGCGCAGTACGACGACCCGCCGCTACACGGCGCTGGTGCCCCACCAGCTCTCGGTGGTGCTGGCGGCGGGTGGAGCGGCGCTGGACTCCCTCACCGCGTTCGACGCCGTGCTCGTCGGGGGATCCGCCTCGGCGACCGGCCTGCTCGAGCGGGCCCGGTCGGCCGACGTGTCCGTCGTCGCGACCTACGGCATGACCGAGACGTGCGGCGGCTGCGTCTACGACGGGCTCCCGCTCGACGGAGTGCGGGTGTCGACGACCCGCGACGGGCGGGTCCGCATTGGCGGGCCCACGCTCGCGCGCGGATACCGGCTGCGCCCCGAGTTGACCGGTCAGGCCTTCGCCGACGGCTGGTTCACGACAGCCGACCTCGGACACCTCGACGCCGATGGGCGCCTCCTGGTGTACGGCCGGGTCGACGACGTGGCCGTCTCAGGTGGGGTCACCGTGCCGCTCGCGGCGGTCGACGCCGTCGTCGCGAGCCATCCGGGAGTCGCGCAGGTCGCGGCCGTCGCGCTGCCCGACCCGGAGTGGGGACAGCGCATCGTCGCCGTCGTCGTCCCGCGCGATCCGGCCGACCCGCCGACCCTGGGGTCCGTACGCGCACATGTGCAGCGGCACGCACCAGCCGCTCACGCTCCGAAGGAGCTGGTCGTCCTCCACGCCCTCCCGACGCTTCCCGGTGGCAAGATCGACCGCCGCGCCCTGACCGTCCAGCTCCTCGAGACGACGACCAACTGATGGCAAACCCGCGCCAGTGGGTAGCCGGCGCACGTCCCAGGACCCTGCCTGCCGCCGTGGCACCCGTCCTCGTCG
>Ga0184612_10001744_pt1 | contig 10537 bp, 10 predicted proteins | sample PLM3_60_coex_FD_133163 | JGI IMG/M metagenome (GOLD analysis project Ga0184612, IMG submission 133163) | Groundwater sediment microbial communities from an aquifer in East River, Colorado, USA - PLM3_60_coex | ecosystem: Environmental > Terrestrial > Soil > Riparian zone | place: USA: East...
ACGAACGAGGTGTTGGTGACGACGCGGTATGGCAGCCCGCGTCGGTCGATCTCGGTAAGCGTCTCCGCCGCGCCGGGAATCGCGCGGCCCTGCACCACGAGCACGCCATCCAGGTCGAGCAGGAGGCCGCGAACACCCGGCAGGCGGCCGGCAACGGCGGGCGGCCGGCCAGCAGATGATCGGTTGGACGTTCGCGCCCCGGTCACGAGCCGGTTGAGGGGTCGGCGGGCGCCGACTCTGCCAGCGGCGCCGGCTCTGCCAGCGGCGCCGGCTCCACGATCGGCAGGTAGAGGCGGAATGTCGAGCCCCGCCCGGGCTCGCTGGCCAGCGTGAGGTGCCCGCCGCTCTGCGTGACGATCCCCCACGCCATTGCCAGAGCAAGCCCAGCGCCCTTGCTCTTTGGCTCGGTCGCGAAGAACGGTTCGAAGACATGGCTGCGAGTTTCGGCGTCCATCCCGCGTCCCGTGTCGGCGAGCGCCACGCGCAGCCAGCGTCCGCGGGGCAGCGCCGGGTCCGACCTGGTGTCCTGCGGGGCATCCACAACAGCGGTTGAGATCGTGAGGCGACCCCCGTCGGGCATGGCCTCTCGCGCCTGAGCGGCCACGTTGAGGATGGCCTCATTGAGCTGATCCGGGTCGACGAAGACCTGGCTGTCGCGGGCGCCGAGCTCCAGGACCACCGTGACCGCGTCGCCCACAGCCTCCTCCAGATGCTCGGCAAGATCCGCGAGGAAGGTGTCGGGAGCAATCTCTGATGGTGTCAGGACCTGTCGCCTGCCGAGCGCGAGAAGCCGCCGCGTAAGCAAGGCCGCGCGCTCGCCCGCCCGTCGGATCTCGACGATGTCCTCGCGCGTTGGATCCTCCTCGGCCAGCCCGGCCAGGGCAAGCTCGGCATAGCCGTTGACCGCGGTCAGGATGTTGTTGAAGTCATGGGCGATCCCGCCCGCCAGCCGGCCTACGGCGTCCATCGTCCTGGTCAGCTGGATCTGCTCCGCCCGGCGCACCTGCCCGGCACCGTCGTCGTCCATGAATTGCCTGGCCCCCTGCCGCTGTCACCCTCACCATAGCCGGTCGCGCCGCGAGCCATGCGTCGTCGTGCTGCAGGTATCCTCGCCATGGCGGCCGGCAGCTCGATGGGAGTAGCGCGCATCCACCGGGCAGGCGACTGCTGACGGAATCCCGCACAACCTGCCGCGAGGAGGAGCGATGGGACTGCTCGAAGGCAAGAAGGCGCTCATCTTCGGTGTCGCCAACGATCACTCGATCGCATGGGGCATCGCCACGGCGCTCCACGCCGAGGGAGCGATGGTGGGATTCTCGTCGGTGGAGAGCCTGATCGAGAAGCGGGTGCGGCCGCTTGCGGAGCGCCTGGGATCCACATTCGTCGAACCGTGCGACGTCCAGTCCGACGAGGAGATCCGGGCCGTGTTCGAGCGCTGGCAGGCTGCCCACGGCGACCTGGACGTGCTCGTCCACGCGCTGGCGTTTGCAAGGCGCGAAGACCTGGACGGTGCCTTCGTGGATACCTCGCGCGACGGCTTCGCTCTCGCGCTGGACGTGTCGGCCTACTCCCTGGTCGCGCTGGTGCGGGAGGCGCGCCCCGTCCTCCATCGAGGGTCCAGCGTGCTGACCCTCACGTACTACGGCGCGGAGAAGGTCGTCGCTAACTACAACGTCATGGGCGTCGCGAAGGCCGCCCTGGAGGCCTCGGTCCGCTACCTCGCGGCCGACCTGGGCCCGGCCGGGATCCGCGTCAACGCGATATCGGCGGGTCCCGTTCGAACCCTGGCTGCGGCCGGGGTCAGCGGCTTCAAGGCGATGTATGGCGCCTTCGCCGAGGTGGCGCCGCTGCGTGCCAATATCACCATCGACGACGTTGGACGGTCCGCCGTGTACCTCGCCTCGGACCTGTCCTCGGCTGTGACCGGCGAGGTTCACTACGTCGACGGCGGGTTCAACGTCCTGGGGGTGCCGACCGACTCATGAAGCGCATCCGGTCGTTGTTCGGGGGTGGGGACGAGCCCACGCCGGACACGGCGACGCCGACAGGCGGGTCACCCGCGGACGAGGTGGCCGAGGACGAGGCCGCACGCGAGTTGCGGCTCCAGCGTGAGTTCTACTCCAGCCGCTCGGAGGTCGCCAGGCACGAGCTCCGGTTCCAGGACTACGCCCCCGAGGCTCCCTCGCAGATCAATCGCACGGGCCGGTGGCTCACCGCGGAGCTCACGGACGCACGAGACGATGCCGGCCGGGCCATCGTCCTGGAGGCCGATACGGAGCTCGAGTACGTGGGCTCCCAGGGCGACGCCGAGTCCGGCCTGACGGTCCGCTTCCTCACCACCGACGGCCGCCATATCGTGATTGCCGCAGCTCCAGGCGACGAGTGGCCTGCCTCCGTCGTGCGTGCCTCGGACCTTGGGACGGAAGGCGGCGGCTGACGGTCCCGTTACCCGGACGACTTCGCCTCACGGCAGGCGCTGCAACGCCCCACGATCGTGACGTGCGAGAGGTCCACCGAGAAGCCGCGACGGGCCTCGATCGAGGTCACCATCTCCGCTGCCTCATCGGCGCCGATCTCCCACGCGCCACCGCAATCCTGGCAGTAGAGATGGCCGTGCTCCCGTTCGGGTAGCACGTGGAACTCCTCCCGGCCGCCCGCGCCGTGGCCGTGGCGAATGAAGCCCAGCTCCTCGAGCACGTCCAGGGTGCGGTACACAGTCGACGGGATCGTCCCGGGGTCGAGCGCCCGACAGCGTTCGACGAGGTCGGCACCGGTGACGTGGCCATCGGTGCGGGAGAGGACCTCGATGAGCGTCCTCCGCTGCGGTGTCCAGCGCAGGCCGCGTGCACGGAGCCGCTCGCGGATCGGTGCCCAGGCGTCGCCTGGCTGAGGGCGTTGGGTGGTGGTCACTGATTCATTCCCGTCCGATTCTCCTCCTCATCCGCGACGAGCGTCCAGCAATCCGCGGACGTGCCGGCAACGAATGTACTGCCGAACGGTCGCAATGAGTCCCTGTTGCAAGTGGTTGCAAGAAGCGCCACAGCCAGCATACGATGCCCGTCTTCCGTTCCGCAGGAGTTCCGATGATCGCCAGCGCGGCGCGACTGCTGACCACTTCGAGCGAGCTCCGCAACCGGATCCTGCGCGTCTACGGATTCCTGCTCGTCGTACACATCGTCGCCTGGGGCCTGGCTCTCGTGGCCTCACTGAGCTATCCGATCCTGCTGCCAACGGCGCTCCTCGCCTACACATTCGGCCTGCGCCACGCCGTGGACGCCGATCACATCGCCGCCATCGACAACACCACGCGCAAGCTCATGCAGGAGGGGCAGCGGCCCGTGGCGGTGGGCCTGTTCTTCTCGCTCGGCCACTCCACGATCGTCGTGGCGCTGTCCGTGGTCGTGGCGATCTCGGCCGGCTTCATCAGCGACATCCCGTCCGTCCGCGAGATCGGCGGGCTGATCGGAACGGCGGTCTCGGCCGCCTTCCTCCTGCTGATCGGCACGATCAACCTGATCGTGTTCGTGGACATCTACCGCGTATTCCGCCGGGTTGCGGCCGGTGGCGCGTACGACGAGCAGACGCTCGAAGAGTTCCTGGCCGAGCGCGGCCTGCTCGCCCGGATCTTCCGGCCCATGCTGCGGATGATCCGGCGGAGCTGGCACATGTATCCGCTGGGCATCCTGTTCGGCCTGGGCTTCGACACCGCCAGCGAGGTCGCGCTCCTGGGCCTCGCCGCGACATCCGGCGCGAACCACGTGCCGGTCGCCCTCATCCTCATCCTGCCGGCGCTGTTCGCGGCGGGGATGTCGCTCATCGACACGACGGATGGCGTGCTGATGCTCGCCGCGTATGGCTGGGCCTACCTCAAGCCGATCCGCAAGCTCTACTACAACATGAACGTCACGCTGCTCAGCGTGCTCATCGCCTTCGTCATCGGCGGCCTCGAGATCGTCGCCATCGTCGCCGATCGGCTGGGCCTGTCGGGCGGCCTGTGGGATGCGGTCGGCGCGATGGACTTCGGCCTCATCGGCATCGGGGTCATCGTGGTGTTCGCCGCGAGCTGGGTGATCTCCACCCTGATCTATCGCTGGAAGCGTTACGACGACCTCCCGGTCAAGCCGCGGCCCATTCACTCGACCGACGCGCGGTCCTGACCGGGCCTTCCGGTTGGTGCCTGGGCGACGCCACGGTGCATGGGCGGCGCCGTATTCCGAGCAATGCTATCCGGGCGCAATTCACGTCATGGTTGCAGCGGACGGCGCGTCCGACCCGGGAATCCCGCTTCGTTAACCTGAGATGTCCGCACGACGCCAAGGGATAGCGTGCGTCGTCGGCCGCTCAGCGCCGTGCTGCGGCACGCAATGCCGTTCAATAGCATTGCTCGGAATATTCCCAAACGTAGCGGGTGCGATGGCCGAACGGTGGGTCTCAGCCGGCGACGGTGGCCGCAACCTCGTGCGGGAGCCAGAACCAGCGCAACGACTCGAAGTCTGGCCCCACGTCCAGGGCCGCCGACGCCTCCACCGAGGCGGCCAGCGGCGCCGGCGGCGACGCGAACAGCGCGTGCGCCTCGGCCAGGTAGTCGGGCAGTCGCGACTCCGGCTCGCGGTGACGGTGCGCCTGGTATGACATCCGTCCACCGTCGTAGCGCACGTTGTCCAGCGACAGCGGCGGCTCCGTAACCCCGCCGGCATGCTGCCACAGTCCCGTAGCCGGCTCGAACGCGTACTGCGGCAGCAGCCGCCAGCCCTGTGCCGCAACCTGCTCGACCGCCGAGAGGATGAAGTCGAAGACCGCCTCGCTGATGAAGTAGTTGAAGTTGACCCGCACCCAGCCGGGCTTGATGCCCTCGCAGCCGCGGTTGATCTCGCGCTCGAACTCGTGCGAAGTCTCGATGTCGATCCCGAGCAGGCGATGACCGTACGGGCCGGCACATGAGCAGCCTCCGCGCGACTGGATCCCGAACAGGTCGTTGAGCAGGGCCACCACCAGGTTGTGGTGGAGGTATCGGCCCTCGTGCTTGACGATGAACGACACGATCGACAACCGCTCGGCATCCCGGTTGCCGAGGATCTCGATGTTCGAGTGCCTGCTCCAGCGCTCGATGGCGCGCCGGATGAACGACGTCTCCCGTCGGCGGATCGCCTCGACCCCAACCGCCTGCTTGAGTTGGAACACGAGCCCCGCCCGGATCGATTCCACGATTGCGGGCGTGCCGCCCTCCTCGCGGTGCTCGATGTCGGCCAGGTAGACGTGCTCCGTCGGGTTCACGTAGGCGACCGTGCCCCCGCCGGGCATGGTCGGGACGCGATTGCGGAAGAGCTCGCGGCGGGCGACCAGGACGCCGGGCGTGCCGGGCCCGCCGATGAACTTGTGGGGCGAGAGGAAGATCGCGTCCTTGTAGGCCAGCGGCTCGCCCGGCGGATCCATCTCGATCTCGACATACGGCGCCGCCGCCGCGACGTCCCAGAAGGACAGCGCGCCGTGCTCGTGCAGGAGTGCCGCCACCCGATGCGTGTTCGAGACGATCCCGGTCACGTTGCTGGCCGCCGAGAAGCTGCCGATGCGAAGCGGCCGGTCCGCGTGGCGGCGCAACTCGGCCTCGAGGTGATCGATGTCGATGTGGCCGTCCTGGTCCTCGCTGATGACCACGACGTCGGCGATGGACTCGCGCCAGGGCAGCTCGTTGCTGTGATGCTCGAACGGGCCCACGAACACTACCGGCCGCTCGGCCGCGGGGATGGACCGCGTGAACCCGTACCGCTCGTCCAGTTCGGCCGGCAGCCGCAGGCCAAGGACCCCCACCAGCTTGTTGACCGCGGCGGTCGAGCCCGATCCGCAGAAGATCACCGCGTGGTCGTTCGAGGCGCCCACCGCGTCCCGGATGATCCGCCGTGCCTCCTCGCGGAAGCGCGTCGTCTGAAGCCCGGTCCCCGACGACTCGGTGTGGGTGTTGGCGTACAGAGGCAGCACCGCGTCGCGGATGTAGTCCTCGATGAACCGGAGTGATCGGCCGGACGCGGTGTAGTCGGCGTAGGTTACCCGCCGCACGCCGAACGGTCCCGCCACCGCCTCATCGTCGCCGATGACGGACGCGCGGATCGTCTCGATCAGCGCTTCCGGATCCGGACGTGTCGCGCCATCGGGGTCGTTCACGACACGCATCCTAGTCGCACCGGCGATGCGGGACCATGGCTCGATCGGCGCTCGCACCCGAGCCTATGCGCAGGGATTCTGCTCACAGTGGGATATCGCGGCCAACATGATGGGCAGGCCGACTCGGCGACCATCTCGAGCCTCGCGGGTACCCCATCCTTCCGTTCAGGCGTGCGGAAACAGCCGCCCGCATGGCAAATGGAGCGCCCGACCTGTCGGCTTACGGTAGCGATAGCGTCGAATATCCCACTGTCAGTAGGATCGGGTTGCCCAAGCTTCGCGGGTCGTAGATTCCAGACATGCCGCCGGGACAGGTGGCACCCAGCGATGAACTCGGCAATCACTGGCCGCCGCTCGGAGGACGCGGGGCGGATCCCAACGGTTCGGTTAGTCATCCCGGTCTCCTTCGATCGCTCCGCAGCCAGCGTGGTGCGCGCATGGCGATCGCCAGTCCGACGACGGCCACCGAGCCCGGAACGACAATGGTGAGTGGTGGCTCGATTCCGGCGGGACCAGCCTGGTGGTCCGCTGGCACGAGAAACACCAGGATGCCAGTCAGCAGGCCAACGACGAGCATCGCTCCACCGATTAGCAGCGCCATCTGCATGCTGGCGCGCCTTCGTGCCTGCTCCCGGAACTCGCGCCAGTAGCGCTCATCGGATGCCTCGGCGCCCGTTGGCTTCTCGGTCGACATTGGCCGGACTCTAGCGCCGCCGGGCGCGGAGGTCCACGAGTGATCCGCCCTCGCACCAGGCCCCCATTTCTGGCTCAAGCGCGGCTTCGAGACCGATCGCTTCCGGGTCGAGTTCTATCCGCCCAACAACTGGATCTACCGGCTCAACCTTCGCGGCGAAGGCCAGATCGACGACGAGCTTCGGGCGCTGCTCGCCGAATCCCGCATCGTCGGCGACCAACGGCACCCATCGCAGGCCCGCTACATGGTTCGCGGACACATCAGCCAGGCGGACGAGCCGGCAGACTGAAGCGAATCGCCGTTCCGCCGCCGGCGGGGCTCTCGGCGGCGATCGTCCCGCCGTGCGCCTCGACGAGGTCGCGAGCGATCGCCAGGCCCAGCCCGGAGCCCGGCGAGTCGGGCGTTCGAACAAAGCGTTCGAAGACCCTGGGCAGCACGTCCGGGGCGATGCCCGGGCCCGAGTCCCGGACGGTCACCGACACGGCCGAGCCGCTGCGACGGGCGACCTCCACATTGACCGAGCCGCCCGCCGGCGTGTGGCGGAGCGCATTCGAGAGCAGGTTGCCGAGGACCTCGCGAATGCGGGTCGGGTCGGCCGACACCGGGTGCAGGTCCGCGTCGGCCTCCCGGACGGTCAGCGACACACCGGCCGCGTCGGCCGCCGCACGAACGCCCGCGACCGTCTCGTGAGCGAGCACGGCCAGGTCCACATCGTCACGTCGGAGGTCGAGCGCGCCGCGGTCCGCCAGGGCGAGCGTGCGCAGGTCGTCGATGAGCCGGCCCAGCGTCCGCGTCTCGTCCAGGATCGCGGACAGGTGCTCGTCATCGGCCGGATACACGCCGTCGAGCAGGCCCTCGAGGTTGCCCTGGATGACTGTCAGCGGCGTGCGGAGCTCGTGGGTGATGTCGGTGAGCAGCGTCTTCCGCGATGCCTCGTCGGCCTGCAGCCGGGCGCTCATCGCGTTGAAGGCGCGAGCCAGGGTTCGCACCTCACGAGGGCCGCGCTCCTCGACCCGGGCGGACAGGTCGCCCGCCTCCACGCGGCCGGCCATCTCGATCAGGTCGTCGACCGGCGCCGCCGCGCGACCGATCGACCGGCCCACGGCGGCGATCGCGAAGACGCCCAGGGCGAGCACGACGAGCGCCGCGAGACGCGTGTTCTCCGACAGGCCGACCAGCCCGAACAGGCCGCCGACGAGGGCGATCGCGAGCGTCACGACCGAGACGACCACAACAACAAAGAGACCGAACCCGATCGCCATGCGCCAGATGAACCCGCGCCGCCGCCACGGTCCACGCTGCCAACCGGCGGGTCCCGAGCCCCGCTGTCCGTGCCAGCCACCGCGGCGTCCAGACCACGCCCAGGGCGGTTGACGCGGGGGCCATGGTTCGTCCTCCGGCCACCAGGGCGGCTTGTTCTGAGGCATCAGTCGTCCGGCTCTGCCAGGCGATAGCCCACGCCGTAGACCGTGAGGATGTATCGCGGCGCTCGAGGATCCGGCTCCAGCTTGCGCCGGATGTTCTTGACGTGTGCGTCGATCGCCCGCTCGTACGATTCGAAGGCGACCCCGTGGACGGCGTCCAGGAGCTGCGATCGGGTGAAGACGCGGCCCGGCTGGCGGGCAAGGGTGGCCAGCAGCTGGAACTCGGTCGCGGTCAGGGTCGCCTCGCGCCCGGCGACGCTGACGCCCAGGCGGGGCACGTCGATCTCCAGCTCGCCGACCCGGATCAGCTCGGCGGTCGCGGTGGCGCTCGCCTGCTCGGTGCGGCGGAGGACGGCCCGGACCCGGGCGACGAGCTCCTTGGGACTGAACGGCTTCGTGACGTAGTCGTCGGCGCCAAGCTCCAGGCCAACCAGCTTGTCCGATTCGTCGGCACGCGCCGTCAGCATGATGATGGGCACGCTCGAGTCCCGGCGCAGCGCCCTGGTGACGTCCAGGCCGTCGACGCCCGGCAGGCCCAGGTCGAGGACGATGAGATCCGGCCGGCGGGTCCGCGCCGCCTGCAGCGCGGACGGTCCGTCACCTGCGCTGAGAACCGTGAAGCCCGCCGACTCGAGGTAGTCGCGGGCGAGCTGGACGATCTTGGGTTCGTCGTCGACGACCAGGACGGTCTTCACGTTGAGCATGGTAGAGACACCGAACGGGCGAAGGCCGGCGGACCGGCCCTCGCCCGTTGCTGGTTGGGGGTCAGAGGGTCGTTGGCGTGGTCGGACCCCGATCCGAGCCGGAGCCCGAGCCAGCGCCCGAGCTTGCGGGGCCTGCCCCGCCAGCCCCACCACCTCCGCGATCGGCCTCGTGCAACTGCCGATGGAGCTCCTCCAGCGCGCGTCGGCGAGCCGCCCACGGGCTGTTGGGATCGTCCGTGCCTTCCGGGCCGTTCTCGCCCCACCGGCCGCGGCCCCAGGGACCTGGCCCGAAGCCGTATCCGCGGTGGCCGCCCCAGCGTGGCCGAAGCAGCCAGAACAGCAGCAGGATGAAGAACAGCGGGAACAGGAAACCGAGGAAGCCTAAGCCGAAGCCCCAGCCGTAGTGACCCACGTAGACGGGAACCGCGGCTCCCGCGGCTCCCGCCGCGCCCACCGGCACCGACGCCTGCCCGGCCGTAAAGGCCACGGCGGCAACGATCCCGATGAGCAGCAGGGCAACGAGCGGGCCGATCACGCGGCCCATGTTTCGTCCGAACATCGCATCTCCTTGGATGTCGTGCGGAAAGGTTGATGCGTCGATCGTCGGGCCGGCGTGTGGGCCAATTGTGAAGATCGCATGGAGGCCTCGCGAAGGAGCCGGACGCCTCTGGGCATCTCGAAGTCCACGATGACTAAGACCGCACGAACGAGCGTGGTCATTACGGCTTTCGGCGTTTCGACGGCCCGGTCGTGCAGGCTGGTGTCGACGTTGAGTCAGGGTGGACTTTGTCGGCTCTCTACCGTCTGGACGCCTTGCGACGCGGTCCCAGCGTAGGATTGGTCGGCAATCCGACCAAACGAGGAGGAGCGGCGATGGCGCTGGCGACGAGCACGTTCACGGGCTTCCGGCCCGAGGCGATCCAGTTCCTGGCCGACCTCGCCGTCAACAACGATCGCGCCTGGTTCCAACCGCGCAAGGCCGATTACGAGCGCCTTCTCAAGCATCCGCTGGAGGAGCTATGCGTCTCGCTCGGCGAGCGGTTCGCGACCCGTGGCATCCCGCTGACCGCAGATCCGGTCCGGTCGCCGTTCCGCATCTATCGAGATGTCCGGTTCGCGAAGGACAAGTCGCCGTACAAGACGAACGTTGGCGCCAGCTTTCCATGGGCGGAGGGCGGCGTCGAAGGGCGCGCCCACGCCGGAGGCGGCTACTTCCACCTCCAGCCGGGCGAGATCTTCGTTGGAGGCGGGATGTGGCATCCCGAGCCGGCCTACCTCGCGGCCTGGCGGAGAGCGCTCGACAAGGAGCCAGAGCGCGTTCATGCCGCGATCGACGACCCGGGTTTCGTCGCGCAGTACGGCCACCTCTCGCATGAGGAGAGTGCCCTCAAGCGCGTGCCGGCCGGTTTCGCCGCGGACCACCCGGAAGCGCCTCTGCTGAAGCTCAAGGACGTGGTCTTCGGGCGCCGGCTGTCCGATGTCGACGCGTTCTCACCTGGACTGCCGGACCTCCTGGCCGATTCGCTGGAGGCGGCGCTGCCGGTCTTCCGCCTGCT
>Ga0184612_10001745_pt1 | contig 10534 bp, 7 predicted proteins | sample PLM3_60_coex_FD_133163 | JGI IMG/M metagenome (GOLD analysis project Ga0184612, IMG submission 133163) | Groundwater sediment microbial communities from an aquifer in East River, Colorado, USA - PLM3_60_coex | ecosystem: Environmental > Terrestrial > Soil > Riparian zone | place: USA: East...
AGGGTTGAAAGTTATAGTTTTGTGTTTCCGCTTGGGACGAGCTTGGGGATTGCGCCCCCCTGCTGGGAGGGCCTCGGTGCTGTCGAGCGGGCACACGTCGAATGCCGAAAAGACACCGGACAATGACAGTTTAAATGCTCCGGCTACCAACCAGGATGCGACCATGAACTGAGGTCGACAATAGTCGAACCGCGGCGAAGACAGTTGGTTCAGAGAAGAATCACTCGGGGACGAAGACCCCGACATACAAAAGGAGGTTGGTTTGGTAATGAAGATCTGGCGTGTCCTAGCCGTGATCGCGGTGCTGGCCGTAACGGGCGTGGGCGAAGCGTCGGCGCAGAACACACTACAGCCAACCGGCTTCGCCGGAGTCGGCACGCTAAACCCAATGACCCCCCTCGAGGTGGTCGGGCGTTTCCGACTCTCGCAGGGCACTGACGCTGCCGAGTTCTTCGCGGGTAGCTCTGGCGGCGTCACCGGACTTCATATCGGCTCGCGAACGAACATGCCGGTTGCCATTTACACAAACAGTAGCTCTCCCCGTGTGGTGGTGGGTACGAACGGAAACGTCGGCATCGGGACCAATGCGCCAGCGGCGATGCTCCATGTGGCAGGCAACGTCCAGGTGGACGGAAACATAGCGGCGAAATACCAGGACGTCGCCGAATGGGTCCCCGCGGCAAAGAAGATTGAGGCCGGCACGGTCGTCGTTCTGGACGCAACGCGTCCAAACGAGGTCACTCCGAGTAACCAGCCGTATGACTCGCGCGTAGCTGGCGTGGTTTCAGACAAGCCCGGCGTTCTCTTGGGCGAAGGCGGCGAGAACCAGGTTAAGGTCGCCCACATGGGTCGAGTCAAGGTCAAGGTAGATGCAAGCTACGGAGCTGTAGCCATCGGTGACTTGCTGGTAACGAGCCCCACACCAGGCCATGCGATGCGTTCTGTGCCAGTGAACATCGGCGGCGCAGGGATCCACCAGCCGGGAACGCTGCTCGGCAAAGCGCTCGAGCGTCTTGATATCGGACAGAGCGAGGTACTCGTGCTTTTGACCCTTCAATAGGGTGATCCGTTCTCTTCGGAACCATCACGACGGGGCCCGCCTGGCCCCTTGTCTTGTCACTTCACCGCTTCGATGGTGAGGACGGTACCAAAGCGGTCACCGACGACGTGCCTCACGAACCAGCGCGGATAGAGCGCTTGGACAAGCTGCCAGCGACGACCCGGATACCGGGCTGAGAGCTTCTGGGTAAGGAGGTCACCCGAGCCGAGATAGGTGCGGCAGGCGATCGAATCGGAACGAAAGCATCTCTCCAGCAACGACCTCGCCTGACAAACGGAGAACACCTGGGTGCCGGGGCTCTCCACGTGCCGAGCGTAAGTCTCTCGCGGACCAACGAACCGGAATCGAAGCGGACCGTGGAGCAGCCAGACTAGGAGGGCTCCGACACTCGGAAAATGATAGAGCATGATTCTGAAAACTCCGCAGGGTTTCAATACGCGGTATGCCTCAGCGAAAGCGCGCTCGGGGTTCGGCGTATGGTGTAGTACTCCCCATGAGTAATAGATGTCAAAGAAATTCTCGGGGAACTCCGAGAGCGACTCGGCGTCTCCCTGAGCAACGTCCGCAGAAAGACCCTCGAGCTCCAGCCGCTCCTTCACGGTGTAGATAGAAGCAGCCGTGAGGTCGCGGCCGTAGGCGACGGCGCCGTTGCGGACCCACTGGATAAAGTCGGTCCCGGCGCCTAGGCCGACTTCCAACACGCGCTTCCCCCTCGCCTCTTCGAATCGAGCGAAGCTCCGCAACATGTAATCTTGTTTGTAGCGAGCTCTCTCGATTTCTTCGAAGAAGTGCTTCCGGTCTGCTGCGCCGCCTGTGCCATATCGCGAACCACACACCTCGCGTTCCCAATGATCTTTCACTTGCGATTTCCGATCGGTCATGTGCAAGGGCAACCGTCTCCTGCGCCGTGGGACCAAGGCTTAGCTATTAGTCCCCGCAATGGAGTGCAGCGTTGAACAGAGGACTGTGGCCGGCGTCGCTGGCTAGCGCTCGCTCTGCGGTCTCTGAGCCGATGGGTGATCATTAGGGAGGTCAGGGATTGTAGAGCGGCACCTTGTAGATCTTTCCCCCGTATTTGACATCCAAGTAGAGCGCGGGAAGGCTCGGCCCGGCTGCCGCACCGCCAGCCGCGGCGGGAGCGCCGGATGTCGTTGCGGTGATCTCGAGTTGGCCGCCGGGGGTCGGTGGGCCGAGGACCAGTTGGGAGTCGTCTCCGGTCCGATTCCCGAGAAAAACCGTATTGGAAGGCACCGAGTGCCCCCGCCAAGCCCCATGCTTGTTCGGATAGAGGACGTTATTTGACACCCATACGCGATCGCTCGGCGTCGTCCCGCTAAAGAAAAGGCCGTAGGCTTGGGTGGGCATCGACTCATCGTCGGACACGAAATTGCCGGTAAGCTGGATGCGACGGACCTGGTGAAGCATGATTCCCGAGTGTTCTGGAGTCCCCAGCTTGTTGTTGCCAAAGACGTAGTTGCCCTCGACGATCCCACCCGACACATTGTACAGAACGATCCCGCTTCGCTTGTTGTTCCTGACGATGTTCCCCTTGACGACGACATGATCGACGTTTTGCACGAGAATCCCGTATCCATCACCAGCCCCGCTGTTCTCATAGAGTACGTTGCCAGTGATCTCAATGAACGCAGTACGATCTGGCGCCGCGTTCACGACCTGGATCCCGTTGCCCTCGACCAGACCGGTACCGTTCGCATACGCATGATTGTTGGCAACGATAGCGTGGAGCGGAGCGACGTTGTTGCTTCCGTTGGCGATCGATATGCCCGAACCCTCGCATCTGCTGACCGAGTTGCCGACGACCGTGACGTTCCGTCCCTCCGAGATCGCCAGGCACGGGGTCTGAGAGTTTCCGCTTGCACCACGAATGACGTTCCCTGAGATGAGCCCGTCGGTCGCGTGGGTGCTCCAAACGATTCCGGGCTTCGTCGTCTCTTCGATCAGGGAGTTCAGCACCACGCCGCGACTACTGACGCGATTGCGCAACGACTTCACTGCAATCGCGATGCCGCCGACTCCCTGTGAACGCGATTCTCCGGGCCGGCCGCCGTTCCTTACCCAGAGATGGTCGACGACGAACCCGACAGCGCTGTTGATCTGCAGCAGGCCGGCATCGAGCTGTCCACCTTGGCTGCCATCAAGGACAAAGTTTGACGCATGGAATCCGAACGTCTCGCCAGTAGACGACATGCCTTGCACGAGGATCATTACCTTGCGAACGCCGCTCTTGAGCCTAAGAGTTGAACCCCAGCCGGCGCCGACGAGCGCGACCGTGTCGGTGACTTCGAGAGTGTCGCTGAGGACATAGGTCCCCGGAGGGAAATAGACTGTGCCCTTGGCTCGGAGCGCAGCAGCGAGCGCCTGCTTGACTGATACGGTGTCGTCGGTCACTCCGTCGCCTGCAGCCCGGAAGTCCTTGACGTTTGCGATTCCGGGCGGCAAGGAGATTTGCCCCGACGCATTCGGGGTGCTGGAGAGCATGGCGATGCTCATTCCGAAAAAGCCGAGTAAACCTGCGAACGCATTCCGCGAGTTCGTACGTGTTCTCATATGCATGGTCCTCGGAGTCTTGCATTGTCCTCGGGTTTAGGAATGTTGTGAGCATAGCGTGCACCGGTGCCGCCCCACGACGTCGAAAAAAATTGCTCGCCTCTGGGAGTCCTACTAAGATTACGCAGCGTAGGCTTAGGCCCTAGCAGCGATCGGTGCTCGCTGCCGGGCGCGTCTACCACTGGGACCGAGAGAGCGAAGCTGCGCTTCAGACATCTTGGCCACCGCGCCAGTTACCGAGCCTGGCGACGTTTGGCGCCCTATCGAGACCCTCCGCGGGAGATTTTGCCCCGTTTGAATCTGTTACTGCGAAGAACGCTTCTGGTCGGCGCGGGCAGCTTGGCCACGGCCGTGTGCAGTCTAGTAGTGATACGTCTCTACGCCGACCTCTACGGGGCGTCGGAGAGCTCGGCCGTGCTCATATTCCGCCTCTACGGATCGCTGCTCCTCGCCTGCGGCGCGCTCGGAATGCCCATCGCGCTCCAACGAACCGTCGCGTACCTTGGCCTGACACCGAGCCGTGCCGGGACTGCTGCCATCGCGGGGCTCGGCATCGCGGTCGGAAGCTTGGGCTTAGCATGCGCAGCGAGCGCCGCGTTTGCAGGGGCGATCGCCCAATTCCTCGATCATCCGACGGCTACGGAGCTGTGGCGCGCCTTTATGCTGCTGACCTACGCGCAGGCGTTCGCCACCATGGTCAGCTTCATCCAACTTGCGCGGGGACGCGTTTCGGAATCGGTTGCGGTCACTGTCGGGGCCTACGGACTGGCCCCGCTCTTCTGCGTCGTAGTCTTCCCAAGCATGTCCTTGCCGGCGGTCATCGGGTGGACCGCCGTCCTCGCAGCCGCCGCAACGGCACTGTCGCTCGTCCAGATTTTCGGTTGGGCCATCGCGCACGGAGTCCACGACGTGAGGCGCGAAGCCCAGGTTTTGCTGCGTTACGGCATGCCACGTGTCCCGGCGAGCGCCCTCGAGCCGGCGCTCGACCTCGTACTGCCATGGATGGCTATCGTCTCCGGTGCCGGCTTGGCCGGTGCCGGTTATCTCGCGATCGGCCTGGCACTGATGCGCCCTCTCAACCCGATCAGCGGTGCGCTGAGCCAGGTGCTGCTCCCAGAGTCGGCCACTGCCGTGGCCCGACAGGAGTTCGAGGTCCATGCAACTCGGGTCCGGCAGATCGCGGAGTGGGCGCTCCACGCGGGCCTCTTCATGACTTTTCAGATGGTAGTCTGGGTCGACCTGCTCATCCGACTGTGGTTGGGTCCGGACTTCGCGCCGGCAGCTGGCGTCGCCGCCATCGTGTGCTTGTCCTTGGCGCCGTCGTTCCTCTACGCATGCCTCCGGGGCTTGATCGACGGCGAAACCGAGCGGGCCGTGAACACAGTGAACCTCTGTATAGCGGTCCTCGTCTTCGTCGCGTTCGCTGGTCTCTCAGGCTGGCTGCGAATCTTGGGCGTCGCCTCTCTCGGCGTGGCGTATCTCGCCTCGCGGCTTACTCTCGCCAGCATGACCCTCCGCTACTTGAATCGAGCGCATGGCCTGAGCCTCTTCGCATTGAAACCCTGGAGAGCGATTGCTTCGACGGCGTTGCTTGGCGTGGCGGGCCTCGTCCTGCGTGAGCTTCTGCCGGAGCGATACCTCCTTGTCGGAATGGTGGCGTTTTTCCCCTTCGCTGCCCTCCTATTCCTTGTCGTTATGACGAGAAGCGCAGTGGAGTGGATCCGCTCACTGCGCCGGCTGCTGTGGGCGACACCGTGAGAACCGGTCTGTCGACATGGGCAAGTTCGTTGGCAGTCCTGAACGTCCTCCTGTTGACCGTGATGGTGGCAGCGCTCGTCGTGCCCCTGTCGCTCACCCACTTGCTGCTGGGCGCGCTACTAGTAGCGTACCTCACCATCCTCTGGCATCGCACCGTGCTACATCCTCACGATCTCTTGGAGATCGACACAGTTTATCTCTCGTTCTTCGGGATGTACGTGATCGTTCCAATCGTTACTTTCGTCGCTTTGCAAGAGGCTGTGGGGATGCTGGGCGGGCAGCTGATCGGCCACTTCGAACCCGAGGTCGTTACGGTGGCCATAGCCGCGTTATTCGGCTTTGTCCTTGGTTATGCAGTGCCAATTGGGCAAGCTCTCGGGAACTCCGCCCCGCGAGTCGACGGAGTCTGGCGACGCTCCGAAGGTGTGCTGATCGCGAGTGCGCTCTTGCTGGTGGGGACAGCACTCGTGGGGGCTCTCGTCGCACGCGTGGGCCCGGACACGTACCTCTCGAGCGCGTACGTGAGTGGCTTCGAAGCAGAGGCGGGGTTAGGCCTCTTGGCCGCGGGCGTCATTCTCTGTCAGCTGGGACTGATCGTCCTCTATCTGGCGATGACGGAACGCGGGAAATCACCACCGCTCGTGCCGATTCTGTTATTTTTGCTGTTAACGGTAGTGATGTTTCGAGTCGGACGACGGCGCGTTGTCCTAGAAACGGCATTAGCTCTGCTTGCGATTCATCATTTCCAGTCTCGACGAGTCCGGAAACTGACTCTGGTTATTGGAGCCGTGGTTTCGTTTGTGATCTTCATCGCGATCGGGCAGGCGCGCTCATATCTGGGCGAAGGATTCGACAGAGTTCTGGAATACTTTTCTTATGAATTCACCTTCTGGAATCCCATATATGCACTCGCCGAGCCCGTGACGGTCCTCCTTGCCCTGACTGAGACGATGGAGCAGGTTCCCGCTCAGGAGGGATTTCGACTCGGACAAACGTTCATTGACGCGTTTGAGACCTTGATTCCGTTTCCGATTCATCCCAACCGACCGCTTACACCGGCTCAATGGTTCGTGAACCTGGTGGATCCTGTCACCGCCGCGGCAGGAGGCGGATACAGCTACGCGCTGATCGCCGAGGGATATTTGAACTTCGGCATCCTGGGATCCGTGCTCGTGACTTTCGTGGAGGGAGTGGCCTTGCGCGGGGTGGTGAGCTACCGACTAGGGTGTCCGGCCAGCAAGAGCCGGCTGCTCATCTACAGCGTGGTCTTTTCCTCGACAGTCATGCTGATTCGGGGAGACTTCGCGACCCTCCTCAAGGTGGGCGTCGTGAGTGCCGGCCTTCCGGCGGTCGCCATCGCAGCGTGGCTCGGACGAAGGGAGACGGCCGCCGTCGTCCGGGAGGGCCAGGCGTAGTTCATGTGTGGCATAGCAGGGGCGGATGCGCGCGCGGCCACAACGGGCGGCTTGGATCTGTCAAAAGTCCTCGGAATGTTGCAGCACCGCGGACCGGACGATTCGGGTGAGTGGAGAGGGGTAGGGTGGTGCCTCGGGACAGTCAGACTGGCGATCATCGATCCACAGCGCGGGGTCCAGCCGATGCTGAGCCCGGACGGTCGCTGGTGCCTCGTTTTTAACGGTGAAGTCTACAACTTCACCTTGCTGCGTGCCGGGCTGGAGTCGCGTGGCGTTCGGTTCCGGACCGATTCTGACACCGAGGTTCTTCTTCAGCTCGTCGCCGAACGTGGCGTTCCGGCGGCACTGGAAGCCGTCGAAGGCATGTTCGCATTCGCGATGGTCGACACATGGTCCGGCGACTTGTGGCTGGCTCGCGACCGATTCGGGGAAAAGCCACTATACATCGATCGCCGGGAGGGGTTTGCCTTCTGCAGCGAGCTAGCTCCGCTCATTGTGATGCGCGACGTAGCTCGTCGTCCCTGCGCTCGAGGCCTGACGGCGATCCTTCGAACCGGGTATCCTTGGCCAGGCACGACGGCAATCGAGGGCATCGGCGAGTTGCTCCCTGGGACGTGGCTCCGGCGCTCGTCCAAGGGCGGCGAGGAGCTCGGAGTCTACTGGAAGCTACCGGACCGCGTCGACGAAGAATCCGGGCCCGCTGAACGCCGTGAAGCGAAGATCCTCTCGCTACTTGACGCGAGCGTCCGAGACCGGCTCGTTGCCGACGTACCTCTTGGCCTCTTTCTGAGTGGCGGGATAGACTCGGCAGCCGTCGCGGCCTCTGCTGTGCGGTTTCGCGCCGATATCCGCGCCGTGAGCGTCGGGTTCGATACCGCGGCGCACGACGAACGCCCGCTGGCGCGACTGACCGCGCAGCGCCTCGGGATCATGCTGCAAGAAGAGAGCGGAGTAAGTACTACGTTCTCGTCCAGCGTGGTGGACGAGCTACTACAACACTACGGCCAGCCTTTCCACGATACCAGCGCGATTCCGACTCGCGCGGTTTCTCTAGCGGCCCGACGCCATTTCAAGGTGGTGTTGTCGGGCGACGGTGGCGACGAACTGTTTGGTGGCTACCCTTCGCACCTCCGGGCGGATCGGCTGCTGCGTCTGAGTGGTGGGCGGCTCGGGGCTGCTTGCAGCAGGGCGGCTGCTCTCTTGCCTGACCGTGGTCGATGGGAACCGGTTCAACGTGCCCTCGAGCTCAACGGCACGGTTGCGGCGGGTCTTCTGCCACACGCGATGGAAGGACTATTCACCGATCGCACGCTGCTCACGCTGTTCAGGTCCACGCCTTGGGAGAGGGAGGCGGCCGAGCAACTCGAGTTGATGCGCGAGGAATCGCGCCGGATCTGGTTCTCTGTCGACGATCCGCTTCTCGCGATATCGAGCTACGAGCTTCGTGTGTCGTTGCCCCAAGACATCCTCACGAAGGTCGATCGGATGTCGATGGCGGAATCCCTCGAGGTCCGAGCGCCGTTCCTCGATTCGAGGCTGGCGGCCTACGCTCTATCGCTCCCCGGTCACCTCAAGGTTGAGGGCGGTCTCGGCAAGCGCGTGCTGCGACAGGCTCTTCAGGATCGACTGCCCAGGCCGGTGCTCGACGCCCCCAAGCGCGGCTTCACGCTTCCGGTCAGAAGCTGGCTTGGCGAGAAATTCTGGGCCGCGCTGCGGGAAGAGGTGGACGCGTACGCTCGCGATCCTGCCGCCGAGCTAAACCCAAAGGCTCTGGTTCAACAGTTCCGGGCCGATGCCGACTTGTGCCGGCATCGTGACAGCTATCGCGCGCTCCATCGATCATTCCTGCTCTTCACGTTCTTTCGCTGGCGACGCTGCATCCTTAGGAACGGCGATTCGTTACCAAATACATGAACAAGCTTCGTGTCTTGTTCGTCGCGAGCGTAACGTCTATCCCTGGGGGCCCGACTGGCGGCCAAGCCGTCGCAGCATCCTCACTGTTCAAGAGCGGACTGGCGAACGCGGTGTGGCTTGAACCACTGTCGACAGCACTCCCATCGGTCCCGCCACCGGCGCTGCCAAGACGCATTATCCGGGCGGTGGCTCGGCTCGTGCGATTCCTGAGGCGCGTGTGGGCGGCGGACACGGTCCTCGTGTTCGCAGCGGATGCGCTGAGCTTGCTGGAGAAGGGCTTGATGTGCATCATCGCTCGTCTTGCCCAACGCGGCGTGGTGCTGCGGCTCAGCGGTGGCAACCTGCCGGCGCAGTGCAGCGCTAATCTCATGCTCCGTACCTGGCTGCGTCTCGTGCTGCGGAGCGTGCACTTGTTGTGCACGCAGAGCACGTACTGGACTGCGTACTTCAGTCAGTATCCGGAGGTGCGCGACAAGGTTATGGAGATTTCTAATGGCATTGAGCTCGGCGCGCCGCCGCCAAGTCACCAGCACGTGCACAGTGGCCGGCTGGTGTTCGTTGGCTGGGTGACCCGTGAGAAGGGCGTTTTCGAGGCACTGGAGGTTCTTGAGAGGATTCTTCGTCTCTATCCGTCCGCGGCTCTCACTGTTATCGGAGGAGGCCGCGACCTCGACGAATTCCGTTCGGTCGTCCAAGCGCGAGGACTCACTAATTCGATAAATGCGACCAGCTGGCTCGGTCGAGAAGAGGTCCTGCGTGTCCTGCGGGAGAGCGATGTCTTTCTCTTCCCGAGCCACTTCGAGGGGTTGCCGAATGCGGTCATCGAGGCGATGGCAACGGGCGTTCCGGTCGTTGCCACTCGGGTCGGTGGGATCCCTGACCTCATTCGTCATAGCGAGAACGGGTTCCTCGTTGATGTCGGCGATGTTGGTGGGATGACGGCGCTGGTCGGGGACTTGCTCGCGCATCCCGACTGGGCGCGGGAGATCGGCTTACGAGCGCGCCAGACTGTAACGGAGCGCTGCGATATCGAGCGCGTATGGCCGCGATACGCGGAGGCAATTCGAGAGGCGGCCGCTCGAGCGGGACGAGGCCATGGACGGCCGACGACCTCGCCGGTCGCCGGAGTAGGGCCATCCTGCTGAGCGGAGAAACAAGTATGGACGCGCTGAAGACTGTTGTGGTGACAGGCGGAGCCGGGGCGATCGGCTCGCGGCTCGTCCGACGGCTGCTCGAGCGCCACGCCGAGAGTGTGGTTGTCATCGATGACCTGTCGTCAGGGTACGAGTGGCTGCTGCCGGTGGACGCCCGAGTGCGGTTTGCTAAAGGTGACGTGTGCGCCATCTTCGACCTTCGCCTTGAGTTGGTGAGCCCACTGGTCTTCCATCTCGCGGCGTTCTTCGCGAACCAGAACAGCGTCGATCATCCGCGCCACGATCTCCACACGAACGGTCTCGGAACACTGACGACCCTGATGTGGGCGGGGGGATGTGGTGCCCAGCGCTTCGTCTACGCTTCTGCTGGCTGCTCGATCGCCGGACACGGCATCGACGTGCCGATCAGCGAAGACATGCCGGTCAGCCTCGCGCTCGACACCCCGTACCAGATCACGAAGACCCTCGGCGAGTTCTATTGCAACTACTTCAACGCCCAGGTGCCCGCGGTTCGCTGCCGTTTCTTCAACTGCTACGGACCTGGGGAGGTACCGGGGCCATACCGGAACGTGATCCCGAACTTCATCTGGCGCGCGCTTCACGGAGAACCACTCGTGATCACGGGAACTGGCGAGGAGACTCGCGATTTCATCTATGTGGACGAC
>Ga0184612_10001748_pt1 | contig 10531 bp, 8 predicted proteins | sample PLM3_60_coex_FD_133163 | JGI IMG/M metagenome (GOLD analysis project Ga0184612, IMG submission 133163) | Groundwater sediment microbial communities from an aquifer in East River, Colorado, USA - PLM3_60_coex | ecosystem: Environmental > Terrestrial > Soil > Riparian zone | place: USA: East...
CCCCTTCCCGGACGCCCCGCCGCGCTTCGTCCGGGCCCGCTTCTACCGCTATCGGTACACGACGTGGCCCGAGCGCCGGCAGACCGGCGCGTGGTGGGTCCGCAGCCTGGTCGACGACTACCTTGCGCCGATCCGTCTTCGGAGCTCGACCTGATGTCCGGCGGCCGGTACGACGCGGTGGTGGTCGGCGCCGGGCCGAATGGTCTTGCGGCGGCGATCACGATCGCCCGGGCGGGTCGATCGGTGGTCCTGATCGACGCCGAGCCGACCATCGGCGGCGGTGTCCGCTCGGCCGAGCTGACGTTGCCGGGCTTCGTCCACGACGTCTGCAGCGCGATCCATCCGCTGGCTCGCGGCTCGCCGTTCCTTGCCCAGCTCCGGCTCGAGCGGCACGGTTTGCGCTGGATCGAGCCACCGATCGGGTTGGGCCATCCCCTGGACGATGGCTCCGTTGGGCTCGTCACCCGCGACGTGGCCGAGACGGCGGCTCGTATGGGGACCGACGCCGACGCGTACCGCCGGTTGATAGAACCGCTGGCTCGCGCCTGGCCGGAGCTGAGCCTGGACGTCCTGGCGCCGTTCCACATCCCCTGGCAGCCACGACGGGCCATCCGTCTTGCCCGTTTCGGCCTGTTGGCGATCCAGCCGTCCACCCGGCTGGCGCGGCGCTTCGAGGGCGAGGTTGCCCGGGCCGTCATGGCCGGGTGCGGGGCGCATTCCTTCCTCCGGCTCAACCAGGTCCTAAGCGGTGCCTTCGCGCTCACAATGCTGATGACCGCCCACGCGGTCGGCTGGCCCCTGGCCGAGGGTGGGTCGGGACGCCTTGCCGAGGCGCTTGCCGCGGAGCTGACGGCGCTCGGCGGGGAGATCGTCACCGACCGGCCGGTCCGGAGCATGGCCGACCTGCCGCAACACCGGGTTGCCCTGTTCGACGTCACCCCACGGCAGCTGCTGGCCATCGCGGGCGATCGCCTCGGCGGCGGGTACGCCCGGCGCCTGCGCGGCTACCGCTACGGGCCCGGCGTGTTCAAGCTGGACCTGGCCCTGGACGGACCGATTCCCTGGCGCAATCCGGAGCTGGCGCGGGCCGGCACGATCCACCTGGGCGGCCGGCTGGAGGAGATCGCAGCTGGCGAGGCGGCCGTTCAGGCCGGTCGGGTCCCGCAGCGCCCGTTCGTGCTGGTGGCCCAATCGAGCATGTTCGATCCCAGCCGGGCGCCCGAGGGCAAGCACACCGTCTGGGCGTACTGCCACGTGCCCAACGGCTCCCCGGTTGACATGACCGAGATCATCATTGCCCAGGTCGAGCGCTTCGCTCCGGGCATGCGAGATCGGATCCTCGCCCGCCGCTCGATGAGTCCGGCCGAGCTCGAGGCGCACAACGCCAACTGCGTCGGTGGTGACATCAACGGCGGCATCCAGGACCTGGGCCAGCTGTTCACCCGCCCGGCCATCCGGCTCGACCCGTACTCCACGCCCGATCCCGCGATCTTCCTGTGCTCCTCCTCGACTCCGCCGGGGGGCGGCGCGCACGGGATGTGCGGCCATCTCGCGGCGCGCTCTGCGCTGCGACGCCTGCCCGCGTGAGATAGCGGAGCGACGGCCTCGGGCGAAAAGCTAGGCGGCGGACCGAACCCGCTGGTTCTCGCGGGTGGCCTGCAGGAGCTGCGCGTCGATGTCGCGATCGACGGTGCGCAGGCCCTCCCGCAGGTCGGGGACCTGGCCGGCCTGCCACTCGGCCGCGAAGATCGCGAGCCGCTCCTGGTACGCGGAACCAGCCGCGGTGATGGGCATCGAGCCCGAACGCGGGTGGGCGAAGATGTCGAGGAACACCGCAAAGCGATCGTCCGGCACGAGGTCGGGCGATCGCAGCGCGCTCTTGGTCGACGGGACGTTGCGCAGGCCGTTCGACAACTTGGCGACCGCGGGGTCGTGGAGGGCCAGGTACTTGACGAGCTTCCAGCTCTCCTCGAAATAGCCGGCGTTGGCCGGAATGCCGATGACGCTGCCGTTGATGAACCCGGAGCCGTACGCCTCCGGCAGCGATTCCGCGACCGGGACCGGGGCGGTGCCGTAGTCGAGGTGGCCGGCCTCGCCCGCGATGAACGCCACCCGCCACTCACCATCGAGGCTCATCCCGAGCTTGCCCATCTGGAACGCGTTCGACGGCGTGAACTCGTGGCCCACCTCCTCGCCGAACCTGACCAGGTCCTCGTAGCCGTACCAGTCCACGAGCTCTCTCTGCCAGGCGAGCATCCGCGCCCAGCCCGGGTCCGTGGCGATGGTTGAGCGGCCCGCGGCATCGGTCCACTTCGCCCCGAAGAGATGCCCGAGATTGGCGACCGAGTTCTCGTAGAAGTCGACCATCGGGTTGAAGCCGACGACCCGCAGGGACCCGTCGGGATTGCGCCTGGTCAGCTTCTTGGCGTACTCGGTCAGCTGGGAGATCGTCGTGGGTGGCCCGCTCAGGCCCGCCTCGGCGAACAGCTTCTTGTTGAAGTACAGGCCGTACGTGTCGGCGAGCAGGGGCAGCGCCCACTGCTTGCCCTGGTGCCGCGTGTAGGCCTGGGTCGCCTCGGTCAGCATGTCCGCGTCCATGCCGTCGCGCGTCATGTACGGCTCCAGATCCACGAAACCGCTCGCGGAAGCGTACGACCCGAAGTTGTCGGACTCCACCGAGCACACGACGTTGGGCCCGTCGCTGCCGCGGAGCGCGGCCATGATCCTGGCGTCTGAGACGCTGCCGGTGACCTCGACCATCAGACCCGGGTTCTGTTCCTCGAAATCGACGACCACGTCCTTGATGACATCCAGCTCGTGGCCGGAATGGCCGACCCACAGGCTGATCGTGGTGTGGCCGACGACAAACGCGGTCGCCTCCCCCGCGTCCATTGGCCGCGCGAAGTAGAAGCCCTGCGCCTGGTCGCAGCCCATCCGGATCAGGCGCTTGGCCTGGACCTCGTGCTCGACCCCCTCGGCGACCGTGGTCACCTTGAGGCTGTGAGCCAGGCGGACGATCGCCCTGACGAGGGCCAGCTCATCGGTTCCCTTGGTGAGGCCATCGACGAAGCTCTTGTCGATCTTGAGCGTATCGACCGGAAACCGGCGCAGGTAGCTGAGCGACGAGTAGCCCGTCCCGAAGTCGTCGATCGCGATGCCCACGCCCAGGCCTTTGAGCTGGCGCATGCGCCGGATGTTCTCCTCCGTCTCGTGGGCCAGGACGCTCTCGGTGATCTCGAGCGTCAGGAGCTCGGGCGGCAGCGCGCTGTTCTCGAGCGCCAGGCTCACCGAGGCGACCAGGCCGGGGTGCAGGAGCTGCCCGCCGGACAAGTTCACGGTCATCACCAGCGGTGGCCGGTCCGAACGCGCGCGCTGCCAGGCCTTCGCCTGGCGGCAGGCCTCGTGGAGCACCCACTCTCCGAGCGGGATGATCAACCCCGTCGACTCGGCAAGTGGGATGAAATCGGCGGGCTGGAGCAGCCCCAGCTCGGGATGCGCCCAGCGCACGAGCGCCTCCATCCCGATCACCGTCCCGGCCGGCAGGTCCACGGTCGGCTGGTAGTGGACGACGAACTCGCCACGGTCAACCGCCCCACGGATGTCGACGCCGAGCCGCAGGCGCTCGGCCGCCTCGGCGAGCATCGACGGCTCGAAGACCCGGAAGCGACCCTTGCCCGACTCCTTGGCCCGATACATCGCGATGTCGGCCGCGCGCAGCATCTCGGTCGACGTTGGCAGGGTCGGCGAGCTGAGCGCGATGCCCACCGTCGCGCCCACGCGCACCGCGCGATCAGTCAGCTCGAACGGGCGGTTCAGCGCGGCCAGGGCGCGCGTGGCCACCCCGACCGCTGCATCCTCGTCGACGTCGTCGACCAGGAGAGCGAACTCATCGCCCCCGAAGCGCGCCGCCAGATCGCCGGGACGTACCGCATCCGCCAGGCGCTCGGCAACCTGGCCGATGAGGATGTCCCCCTCCACGTGCCCGAGCGAGTCGTTGACCGTCTTGAAGTCGTCCAGGTCGAGGAACAGGACCGCGGCGCCCCTCGCGTGGTACCGGCGCCGTCCCAGCGCGTGGTCCAGGCGCTCGATGAACATGGCGCGATTGGGCAGGCCGGTCAGCGAGTCGTGGAATGCCTGCAGGGTGAGCTGCTCCTCGAGGGCCTTCCACTTCGTCACGTCGTGCAGGGTCAGGACGAGATCGGCCCGGCCGGTGCCGTCGCCCAGCCGCATGCCCGCGGCGTCCGCGGTCAGCCATCGCCCGTCATGGTGGCGTACCTGGCACTCGGCGCGGGCGGTCGGGTCCAGCGTGGCCCCCAGCATGGCCAGGATTGGGCCTACGTCCGGCGGCGAGACGATGGCGTCGATGCCGACCCCGATGAGGTCTTCCGCGGCATAGCCCAGGATGTCCGTCACCGACGCGCTTACGAAGCGAATGGCGCCGGCTCCGTCGAGCACGAGGCTGGGGTCTGCCGCGTTCGCGACGAGCAGCAGGACACCCTGATCATGCTGGGAGGCGAGGCGAGCCTGTGCGCGGCGCAGACGCCCGCTGAGCCATGCCACCATGGCGACAAGGCCGAACGTGACGCCAAGCGCCCCGGCCGCCAGCATCGCGACCGGGCTTGGGCCAAGCGCGAGCGCGAGAACGACGGCGGCGGTGCCCGCGACCAGGCACAATGCACCCCCGATTCGGCCCGCGAGTCGCCTCGACAGGGCCGTGTCTGCGGCTTCCATTCGGTCCGGAAGGTGCTCCAAGGATGGCCGGATCGGCGGCCGATGAGATGTTTCTCAGACACTGTTATGTGTTGGCCGCACGCACCATCACTCCGAAGTACCCGGGGGGCCGGGACCTCGTTCGACGCAGCCGGAGGTGGCCGCCGGACCGCCCTGCCAGTGGCGATCCCAGGGCGTGGTCAAGGACCTCCGGCCGTATCGACCCAAACGCATTGCGGCTCGACGCGAGCTGGGGCACGGGCGACCCGCGGCGCACGGAACTGGTCCTCATCCGGCGCGTCGGACTGGACCTTTCCAGAGGGCCGGTTATCCATCATTCTGTGGTCCTGGCGAACCCGAACGTGATTGGAGACGAATGATGGAAGCCCTGGCACTGCTCTTCACCGGGATCGGCGTTCTGGCGGTCCTCGATGCGCTGGCGATCCGGTTCGGCGCCGACTCGCGTGACTCAATCGGCGACGACCATCGACGCGGCGCCGTGGTGCGGCCGTAGGGAGCGGCCCGATCCGCCCGATTCCGTTGCGCCGTGGGCACGGCCGGAAAACCGGCGGAGGACGAATCCTCGTACATCGGCATATACGATGACCGTCCCCCGGGGGAAGACCTGGCCACGGGCATGGAGGAGTTGAGCGTGATGCGAAGGAAACTGGCCGCTGCCGCCGCCATGGCCATGGTGACGGCCCTCATGTTCGCCGCGCCGGTCGGGGCCGTCCGATTCGGCCAAGCCGACGATGGCGAGCACCCATACGTCGGCGAGCTGCTGTTCTACGTCCCGGACGCAATCGACCCACGATTCGACGATCCGGGTGGCTGGTTCAGTTGTTCCGGGACGCTATTGAGCCCGACCGTCATCGTGACCGCGGGGCATTGCACGTTTGGAATCGGCCTGAATGGCGTCTCGACGACGCACGGCGGCAAGGACACAACGACCGCAGAGGGCGGGGACGGCGGCAACGACGTCTGGATCGACTTCAGCGAGGCCGCCCACTTCGATGGCTTTCCCGCCAGCGGCCCCTACATCCCTGACAAGAACCAGCAGCGCTACGAGGATCGCGCAGCCTGGCTGAACGCCAACGCGAACTGGCATCGCGGCACGGCGCATCCGCACCCGCTGTATGACGACAACCTGTTCTTTGCCCATGACGCCGGCATCGTCGTCCTCGACAAGCCGGTCTCGATGGCCAAGTACGGCGCGCTGCCGGGTCTGAACTGGCTGAATCAGTATCCGGCCTCTGCCCACAGCGGCCACTCGTTCGAGGTTGTCGGCTACGGCCTGACCGGGGCCCTTCCGCACGCTGCCTTCGGGGGGGACACGCGGCTCAAGGGGTTGGTCCTGCTCTTCACGCTCAACGCGCAGCCGCGCAACTCCTACGCCGTGTTCTCGAACACGCCGAGCGCTCGGGCTACGGGTGGCACGTGCTTCGGCGACTCTGGCGGCCCCATCTTTGACAGCACGAGTTCCAACGTGGTCGTCGCCGTTAACTCGTGGGTCCGCAGCAGCACCTGCTCGGGCCAGAGCGGAGGCTATCGCCTGGACCAGGGCGATGACCTCAGCTTCGTGGGGTCATACCTGCACTGACGTGTCGGATGCTCGAACGATTGAGGCCCCGGCCACACGGCCGGGGCCTCATCATCCCGTTACGATGACCTGATGGTCGACGGGATCGCGATCGGAGATGATGGCCTCGCCCGTTGCTGGTGGGCGGATGGCGATCCGCTCAATCGGGCCTATCACGACACAGAATGGGGCCGGCCCGTCTCCGATGATCGGCGCCTGTTCGAGAAACTGTGCCTGGAAGGGTCCCAGTCGGGCCTGAGCTGGCTGACGATCCTGCGCAAACGGCCGAACTTTCGCCACGCCTTCCACGACTTCGATCCAGCGGCGGTCGCCGCGTTCGACGACGCCGACGTGGAGCGCCTGATGAACGACACGGGGATCGTCCGCAACCGCGCCAAGATCGACGCGACGATCAACAACGCGCGCCGGTATCCGGAGCTCGTCGCCGAGTTCGGGAGCCTGGCCGCCTACCTGTGGCGCTACGAGCCCGATGCCGGCAGCCGGCCGGACGTCGTCGACCACGCCGCGCTCACCGCGGTTAGCGTGAGCCCGGAGTCGGTTGCGATGAGCAAGGATCTTCGCAAACGGGGCTGGGCGTTCGTGGGGCCGACGACCGCGTACGCGGCAATGGAGGCGATGGGCCTGGTCAACGATCATCTTCCTGGCTGCCATGCACGCGATGTGATCGAGGCGGAGCGGGCTCGCTTCAAGCGCCCATCTCCAACGACTCGCTGACCCGATCAGCGCCGTTCGGTGATGCCTCGCCCGAGCTACGCTCCGTCGCGCTCCAGGTCGGCGACACGATCGCGGATGAGGCCCTCCAGCAGCGCATCCGGCAGCGGCGCCTGGGGCGTGAAGTGCAGGCTCCCCTTGGTGCGTCCATATCCCGCCAGTGCGTCTGCGTGCGCCGCCAGGAACGTGGTGGTCAGGGGGTAGATGCTGCAGTGGGCCTTCCAGCCCGCGAATGACACGAGAAATCGACCGTTGAGCTTGAACGCCGGCATGCCGTAGCTGATCAGCTCAACCGCTCCCGGGACCAGTCGGGCAACCTGGGCGCGCAGGCGCTGCAGGGCTTCGCGCTGGTCCGCGGGCAGCGTCGCCAGGTAGGCGTCGACTGGCGATTCGGCAGCCATGACCGCCGAATGATAGGCCGCCGAGGATCGACGTCCTCGATCCCTCGCCGCCACCCTTGTCGACCGAAGAGGGTGTTAACCGGTCGGACGCCGTGAGTGAGTGGCTCCGGCGGGCCGGAGCCGGACGCTTACTGCGTTCGCGAGGCGAGACGGCGATCGAATTCTCGCTTCCGAGTGCGACGCGCTAATGGCTGAAGGTCGCCTCGTTGAGTGTCAGAGGTGCCATCAGGTCGTCGAGCGGCGCTCGCCGGTGCAGCGGCATTGCGCTCCTTGCCGTGCGGCCCTGAAGCGACTGAGGAGCCCTAAAGCGGTCGATCGCTCAAGGCATCGCTCGTAGGCGTGCGGTGCTAAGCGATCCGCCGAGGCCGAGCCCCCGAACGCGCCTGCGGCGACCCGGCCCCCGCCTACGGCGAGCGCTTCGCAGCCTGTTACGCTCCTCCGCGGCCTTCATGATGACGTAGCCCGCTGCCCCCGCCGGCACGGGGGCCGGTAGCATGCTGTCCGTCGGCGGAGGACAGCGGTTGGACGAACACACGCACAACTTGTCCCAGGCGCGGCAGGCCTACGTGGCACAGGACTGGGCCACCGCCGCGTCGCACTTCGACGCGGTTGCGGCCGGCCGGCTCACCGCGGACGACCTCGCCGCGTACGCCGATGCCGCGTGGTGGCTCGGCCGTATCGAGGACAACCTGCGGTTGAACGCCGCTGCGTGCGACGCTTTCCTGGCCGACTCCCGACCGGTCGAGGCCGCGCGGGCTGCCATGGTGCTCGGAATCTTCCATCTGGCGCGGGGCGACGAACCGCAGGGTATGGGCTGGATCGGCCGCGCCGGACGTCTGCTGGAGGGGATCCCGGAGTGCCCGGTGCACGGATACCTGCTGCACATAACCGAGGTGGAGGCGAGTCTCCTGGCCGGGCAACCGGCGGCAGCGGCGGACGCGGCACGCCGGATGCAGGACCTCGGCCGCCGGCTCGACCAGCCCGATCTGATGGCTCTGGGCCTGAACGGTGAAGGCCGAGCCCTGATCAGGTCCGGACACGTGGTCGACGGGCTGAAGCTGCTCGACGAGGCGATGGTCGCCGTCGTCGGCGGCAAGCTCGCCCCATTCGCATCGGGCACCCTATACTGCCACACCATCGCGACCTGTCACGAGGTCGCCGACATCCGCCGAATGAGCCGCTGGATCGACCTGACCGAGCAGTGGCTGGCCAGCCTTCCCGCGGCGGTGGCGTTCGGGAGCATGTGCCGGGTGCACCGGGCTCAGCTCCAGCTGCTCCGCGGCGAGTGGGACGAGGCCGAGCGGAACGCGCTGCAGGTCGGCGCGGACCTGGACGCCAACCGGATCGACTACGCCGCGGAGGCCTGGTACGTCGTGGCCGAGGCGCGCCGGTTGCGCGGCGACCCGAGCACCGCCGAGGCGTACGATGAGGCACACGCTCGCGGGCGTGACCCGCAGCCGGGACGTGCATTGCTGCGGCTCCAGGAGGGCGACCCCGCGGGTGCCGCGACGTCGGTACGCGCGGCCATGGCGGCGGTCGGCTCCGACCCATTGCGCCGGGCCCCGCTGTGTGTTGCGGCGGTCGAGATCGCGGTCGCGGCGGGACGGCTGGATGACGCGGCGGCCGCAGCCTCCGAGCTCGCTGCTACGGCAGCGACGTACGCCACCTCGGGTCTGGAGGCGATGGCGGCCGGTGCGCGGGGCGCCGTGCTGCTGGCCGGGGGCCGCGCCGAGGAGGCCCTCCCGGTGCTCCGCGACGCCTATCGGCGCTGGCACGAGCTCGGCGCGGCGTACGACGCCGCCGGAACCTGTGTCCGCCTCGCGGAGGCCTACCGGGCGCTCGGGGACGAGCCATCCGCCGCCGCGGAGGTCGCGCGGGCGGAGGCGACGTACGAGCGGCTGGGAGCGCACCGGCCGGCGCGGGAATTGCCCGATGGTCTGACGCGGCGCGAGTGCGAGGTGCTGACACTTGTGGCCGACGGACGCTCCAACCGGCAGATCGGCGAGGTGCTCTACATCAGCGACCGCACGGTCGCCCGGCACCTGACGAACATCTTCACCAAGATCGGTGTCACCTCCCGGACCCAGGCCGCGCGCTACGCCATCGACCGCGGGATGACCGGCACCCGGTGAGACCGACGCGGCTACGCACAACCGCGTAGATCGGCCGCCGCAGATTGGTCAATCGCGCCGATGCGGGAGTGCCGCCGCACAGCCTAGCGTCCCGCTAGACGCACCGAACACCGGCGCAGCGATCGTTCCCGAGGAGCCAACATGACTGACGAGCGGATCCACCGTGCCGTCTCCGCCGACGGCACCGAGATCGCCGGACGAGTACTGGGACGGGGGCCGGTGCTGGTCCTGGTCCACGGTGGGATCGGGGACGGCGATGTCGCCTGGGGGGCTCTGCTCCCCCACCTCACCGACCGGTTCACCTGCTACCTCCCGAGCACCCGCGGCCGGGGGCTGTCGAGCGACAACCCGGACCACTCGCCCGCGCGCCTGGAGGAGGACGTCACCGCATTCGTGGACAGCATCGGCGAGCCGGTCTGCCTGGTCGGCTGGTCGGGCAGCGGGGCGTGGGTGCTCGGCGCCGCCGTGCGCAGCGCGTCCGTGGCCGCCGTCGCCGCGTATGAGCCCGGTGTGGTGTCGGTGATGCGCGACGATGACCTCGCCCGTACGTCCGCCACCATGGAGCAGGTCGGTATAGCGGCTGCTGACGGTCGGCTTGTGGATGCCGTTCGCGCGTTCGCTGCGTGGATCTGCACCGACCCTGAGATCGCCGCCCTGGAGGAGACGGACTTCTACGAGCGATGGGCAGGCTGCGTCCCGGCGATGCTCCACTTCGTCCAGGAGGACGCGTCCTATGAGGGCCCCGTTCGACCGACCCCGAGGTGCTCGGGACGGTTACCGCGCCGGTCCTGCTCCTGCGTGGCCAACAGACCGCGCTCGACACCTGGTTCGCCGATGCGACCCGGCACATCGCCCAGCACCTGTCCGACGCGCAGGTCCGCGAGCTGCCGGGCGCCGGCCATTTCGCCCCAGTGCTCGCACCCGACCGCATCGCCAGGGAACTGATCCCCTTTTTCGCGTCGGTCCAGCAAGTATCG
>Ga0184612_10001749_pt1 | contig 10530 bp, 7 predicted proteins | sample PLM3_60_coex_FD_133163 | JGI IMG/M metagenome (GOLD analysis project Ga0184612, IMG submission 133163) | Groundwater sediment microbial communities from an aquifer in East River, Colorado, USA - PLM3_60_coex | ecosystem: Environmental > Terrestrial > Soil > Riparian zone | place: USA: East...
GCGGCTGGAAATTCTGTCGGCGTTTGCAAACCAGGCACTTCGCTCTCAATCCACTCGGCGGTGGAAACGGGTGGCATGCGGTCGAAGGAAAGCCAGCGCGGATAGGGATTTTCTTCGTACTGCGCGCGCACGGCCTGCGACACGGGCTCGGTAATCGCACCAACCGCGCGGATGCTGGACCGTAGCCTGCGCTCCTCGAGGACATTACGCACCGACCGGCGCAACAACCGCTCGATTCCAGCGCTCGTGGGTTCGCTCGCCAGCAGCGCATCGACGCCACTCATGGCATGCAACGGCCGATACATCGCCAGGGTCGCCACCGCGCGCGCCAACGGCTCGTCCGCGATGCCGGGGTCGCGCAAGTTGGCTTCGATCTCGCACTGCAGCTCGGCTACCTGTGCGCTTTCGGTCTGGGCCTCGGCAAAGATGAACTCATTGTTGAAACACTGTAAGGCAAGGTCGCACAACAAATCCAAAGGCGCTCGCGCGCGCAGCTCGCCATTGAGCAACAAGGCGGCGCGCAGTCGGGTGAGGAGAACCTCGAACTCAGGTTGCGCGATCAGCGCGTCGCGCAGCAATAGCCCAAACAACTCGTCGCGCGAGACTTCGTCCAGCGCCGCTGACTCCGGCTCGAAGGGCCCCTGGGTCCCTGCAGCGGCCCGTACAGCGCGAAAAGCCTGCTTCGCCATCAGCACGCGCAGGCCGGCCATGGCGTAGCGCGACTTATCGACCTCCTCTCGTCTGAAGAAACGGGTGACCTCGGCGTGCCAAAATTCAGGCAGCGAATCGAACTCTAGGAATCTGAAGCGATCGAGACACTCCCGGCGATCGAGCGAGCCTTCCGGGTCGCGTGTGAATGCCTGCTGATATGCGTGCAAAGCTTCATGCCAGCGCTCCGCCCATAACAGGGCACGGGCGAGGTGATAATGAATCTCCGCGACCTCCGGGGCGCCGCGCCGCGCCGCGCGATAGGCGACAACGGCATCCGTTAGTTTGCCCTCGCGCTGGCAGCTGCGACCAAGCCAGTAATGCGCTTCAGTGAAATCAGGTTTGATCTCGACCGCCCGACGAAAGCTCGCCTGCGCCTCGCGTTCAAGCCGGCGCGCTCCCGCGATATTGCCGCGAGTGAGCCAATAGGGCGCGATCTTGGGCCGCAGCGCGGTCGCTCGTTCTGCCGCCTCCGCCGCCGGGTCGAGCCGATTCTGCTGACACAAAGCGACCGCAAGCATGTTCCAGGCATCCGCCGCACCCGGGTCAGCAGCGAGCACTTGGCGGTAGATTTGCTCCGCCTGCGTCACCGCGCCAGTCTCGTGGAGCCGTATCGCCTCTTTAAGGATGGAGCCGATTTCCGCACGCAACATTATGCCGGCTTAACCTCGTTCATTCGTGGGGCACTCTGGGTAATCCGTTGAGATTCGCCCGTTAGACAGGTGACCGTTTTCTCGACAAGTGTTCAGACTAATAGCGCGAGGGCGATGACCTTGCGGGACAGCGAAACTCTTTCGAAGTTTACGGTGACCAAGGTCTAATAGCCGAGCCGCTTTCGGCCTCTCAATTCCACTTAATGGCGGTCGCGAAATCTAACTGCGCCGTGGACGATCTTGCCCGCCTGCAAGGTCAGCACCGACCTGAGTTTGCGCAGCTTATCGTCGGACACTTTCAAGGGGTCGTCGCTCAGCACCACGAGATCGGCGAGCTTTCCCGGTTCGATTGAGCCAAGCCTGTCGTCATCGAAGGAAAGCCCGGCGCTGCCAATTGTGTACATGCGCAATGCTTCCAGCCGACTGATCTGCTGGCCGTCGGGGGTTGCTGCCGTGCCGGCGTTATTCCTCATAGTAGTCATGTAGTAGATCATCAACCACGGGTTGAGCGCGCCCACGTTGGTCGCGTCGGTTCCGCCGCCCAGTCGGATGCCGGCGTCCACCAACTTCCGCCACGGCGGGCCGGAGGGATTGTTCGATGTGTAGTTCCAACCTTGAAGATTCAGGCCTATACCCAAGGCTTGCACCGCCTGGATCTGGGCGTCGGTGATCGGGTTCACGTGGCAGAGCGACCAGCGTAGCTTGTCGATTGGGCCAACCGCTGCCGCCGCCTGGTAGGCGGAGATATGAAAATCAATTTCGGCGGAGGTCAGGGAATGCTGGGTGAGCGTCCAGCCGTTCTGCGCAGCAAACTCGCACATGTCGACAAACCCGAGATTGGTAGTACTGGAATTTAGCCGCTCGCCTACCCCATTAAGCCGAAAGACATTATCGCCGAGCCGGTTAAGGTCATTGACTATCTTCGCCTGCCCCACCGTAAAGCCGGGGTCCTCAGAGCTATTGAAGAATATGCGCTGACGCACATCAAGGTTCCCCTGCCGCCACAAGTTCAGCGCGTAATCGAACCCAGGGATACCAGTAACGGCGGCGCCGGCCGTCCCCATGTCGGTTACCATGGTCAGGCCGAGGCTGGCGGCGAAGTCCATCAGCTCCGCAGTGCCACGCTGCCTGTCGGCGTCCGTCTGCACTGACTGCAGCGCCGCCAACCCTTGGCCGGCCGTGAGAGTACCAGCGGTGGGATCCACGTTCACACCTTTGTCCTGGAAGAACGGTCTCCCGCTCGTATTCGTAACCGCCTGGCCGCCGCCGCCCGTCTCGGATAGATACACGGGATTTTTAGGCGCGGCGTCATCCAGTTCGGCGAGAGTCGGCAACCGCTTCTCAGCCAACCCGTTGCGGTTCCAGCCACCGACGCAGGTGATAAATTCGCCAGCAGGCACCGACAATGCCTTTATCCGCTCGACGATCATTTGCTGCAGTTCCGCGATAGAGGTAGCGGTCTCGATGATCCGCACCTCATGCCCGGGGTTTTGCCCGCAGCGGATGAAGTGGACATGAGAATCGATGAGACCCGGAATGACCGTCGCTCCTCTCAGGTTGACCGTCTGCGCGCAGGGCCCGAGCGCCTGCGCGTGACGCCCGACCTCGGCGATGCGGCCGTTGCGGATCGCCACCGCCGAGACGAGGCTGTCCTTATCGTCCATCGTTAGGAACCTGCCATTGATAAGCGCAAGGTCCTGCAAGCCGTCGCACCCTTTCGCTAGGGAAATGTTCGCCGCTGCCGCCGCATCTCCAACCACCGTTCCACTAGCGGTGCCCGCAAGCACTGCTCCGCCGGCCGCGAGCGCCGCACCCTTGATGAAATCGCGACGTGAAGAACCAGTCTGGTTTGGGTTGTCATTTGCCATTTCTAGCCCCTCCCTAAAAAAGCCTTAGGACCTGGACAATCGATCGTAACTACACTGCTAAATCTCATCAACTAACGGCGCCGTGGACGATTAAATGAGCCGTGGACGATCTTGCCCCCTTGCAAGGTCAGCACTGACCGCAACTTTTTGAATTCCTCGTCGGAGACCGTCAAAGGGTCGCCGCTCAGCACCACAAGATCGGCAAGCTTGCCCTTCTCGATGGAGCCAAGCTCATGATCGTCAAATGAAAAATACGCGCTACCGATCGTGTACATCCGCAGAGCCTCGAGCCGAGTGCACGATTGCCCAGGGGTATTGATGACGACACCGGCATTGTTCTTTCCCGTGGTCATGAAGTACATCATCAGCCACGGATTTAGCGGCCCCACATTGGTGGCATCGGAGCCGCCGCCCAGAGGGATGCGAGCGGCGCCCATCTGGTCGAGTATCCTGCGGAAGGGGGTCCCGCCGCTGCCGCCCGTGGCGGTGCCGCTGGTGTATGCGGTGCCTTGGATAGTGAGGCCGGTACCCATGGCGATCATGGCCTGGATCTGGTCGTCGGTAATGCTGTTGACGTGGGTGAGCGACCAACGCAACTTCTCGATGGGAGCTGTCGCGTTTGCCTCCTGGTACGCCTGGAGGTGAAGGGTAATCTCACCCTGATTCGAGGAGTGCTGCTGCACCGTCCAGCCGTGCGCCGCCGCGTATATGCAATGGTCGATGAAACCAGGATTAGTTGTGCTAGTGTTTACCCGCTCCCCCACCCCAAGCAGGCGAAAGACTTCGTCGCCTAACCGGATGAGATTGTTGTCCATCCTCGCACGCGCCACGTCGAAGCCCGGATCGTGATCGCTGTACAGGAACGGCCTCATACGCACCTTCAAATTACCTTCCCGCCAGAGATCCAGGGCTTGGTCATAGGGCTCAAGGTCGACAAAAAGGGTGGGGTTGCCGGCGAAGCCGCCGTTGCCACCCACATCGTGAACCATCGTCATCCCGAGGCCCGACACGAAGTCGATCACCTCCTCGGTGCCCGTCAGCCTGTTCGAGACACTCGGATCATCCGCCAGTTCCGCCTGTCTAAGGGCGATGAAGCCCTGGGCAGCATTGAGCACTCCAGTCGTCGGATCCACGGTCATGCCGTTGGACTCAAAGAACGTTCTTCCGCTTGTGTTCGTGACCCCCGCGCCGCCGCCGCCGGTCTCCGAGAGATACACCGGGTTCTGCGGCGCGGCGGCGTCAAGGTCAGAGAGGGTCGGCAGCTGCCTTGCGACTAATCCGTTGCGATTCCAACCGCCAACACAGGTGATGAATTCGCCCGGCGGCACCGTCTGTGCCCGCTCAGAGATCATTTGCTGGAGCTCCGCGAGGGAGCTGGCAGTCTCGATGATGCGCACCTCGTGTCCCGGGTTGAGGCCGCAGCGAACGAAGTGAACATGGGAGTCGATGAGACCCGGAATGACCGTCGCTCCTCTCAGGTTGATCGTCTGCGCGCAGGGCCCGATCGCTTGCGCGTGCCGACCGACCTCGGCGATGCGGCCGTTGCGGATCGCTACCGCCGAAACGACGCTGTCTCTATGGTCCATCGTCAGGAACCTGCCATTGATGAGCGCAAGGTCCTGCGAGCCGTCACACTCCGACGGCCCTTTCGCTATGGAACTGGTCGCCGCTCCCGCCGCATCTCCAACCACCGTTTCACTGGCAGTGCCGGCAAGCACTGCTCCACCGGCCGCGAGCGCCGCACCCTTGATGAAATCGCGCCGAGAAAAACCACTCTGTTTTTCATCCTCACGTGCCATTGTAGCCTCCTCGTTAATTTGAAATTAGCTGGCTAACTTCGGCGCCTGTTTGTTTCAGAAGAGAGACAACCCTGTCCAATACTTTTTTCGAATGGCCGCCATTGGAATTTCCTATATCAGTTCGTAAACGGGTCTTGTGAAGTGCCAGGCGGATCGTCAAACCAATGGCGCGTCTTACCAAAAAACAAAACCAGATCCTGACAAAATCGCCTATTCGAGGAGATTTACCGACGGATCAAGGGTCTGATTGACAACCCAAGACTCCTGAGCTAGCTTCGCGAGCACAAGGGAACGGTGCGTCTGGCACAATCGGAACAGTTGACGCATTGGTTGGCGTGAAAGAAAAACAAAGTCGACGAGAGGACGCTAGTCCAATCCCATTCACCGATCTTAAAGCCGTAACTTTGCTCTATCCATCGCTCACCGGCAATTCCGAATATCACTGTGTAAAGGCGATCCGCAATTCACTTCTCTGAAAAGAGATTAATTTATGGCAAATCTCGGTTTTGTGGGCCTGGGGGTCATGGGAAGCCGCATGGTCCAACGCCTGCTGGCTGCGGGGCACACGGTTACGGGCTACAATCGGACCAAATCGAAAGCGCAGTGGCTTTTGGATGCCGGCATGAAATGGGGCGACTCGCCCCGCGCCGTCGCTCAGGCAGCAGAGATGACGATTACGATGGTCACAAACACGCAGGCGCTGCAGGCTGTTGCGAGCGGCGCAGAGGGCATCTTGGCGGGACTCAGTGCAGGGAAAATCTACATTGACATGAGCACGGTAAACCCTGCCGCGAGCCGCGAACTGGCCGCACAGGTGGAAGCCAAGGGAGCACAGATGCTCGATGCTCCGGTGTCGGGCAGCGTGAGTACGCTCGAAGAAGGTAAGCTCTCCATCATGGTCGGAGGGCGGAGGGAGACCTTCGAGCGGGCTCAACCGATTCTCCAAGGCATCGGGCCAAAAGTCACCTATGTAGGCGGTAACGGACTTGCGGTCTCCATGAAGATCGCGACGAACTTGAGCCTCGCCGTACAGATGCTCGCCTTCAGCGAAGGAGTGCTGTTGGCTGAAAAGAGCGGCATCGACCGGCAAACTGCTGTCGAAGTGTTGGTCAATAGCGTCATTGCGTCGCCGATGGTAAAGTACCGCGGGCCGTTCGTACTCGATATGCCGGACGAGGCCTGGTTCGACGTCAACATGATGCAAAAGGATTTGCTGCTGGCGTTGGAAATGGGCCGCCAGCTCGATGTGCCCTTGCCCACCACATCGATAACCAATGAGATGCTTACGGCCGCGCGCGCCATGGGGCTCGCGGATAAGGATTTCGCGGTTTTGTTTGAAGTGCTCGCCAGGATGGCGGGAGTGAAGAGTGGGGGAATGGAATAGTGGAATGATGGAATACTGGAATATTGCAATAATGGAGTTTGAATATCTTTCCCACTATTCCATTCTTCCAATATTCCAAATCTGTCAGTGAGAATCTGATGACTCAAGCAAAAGCAAAACCGGGATCAAAGAAGCCAGTGTTAGTTCTGCCTCGCGACCAGGCTCTGCATTTCTACCGCCAGATGCTAAAGATCCGCTTGTTTGAAGAGCAGGTGAACCAGCTCTATCTCGGTGCCAAGATGCCGGGTCTCGCTCATCTCTACATCGGGCAGGAAGCGGTTGCCGTGGGCGTCTGTGAAGCACTGCGGCGCGATGATTACATTACCAGTACCCACCGCGGCCACGGTCATTGCCTAGCCAAGGGCGCATCCGTGGACAAGATGTTCGCCGAGCTGCTGGGCAAGGTATCGGGCTACTGCCGCGGCAAAGGCGGATCAATGCACATCGCCGATCAGGATACCGGAAACCTGGGAGCAAACGCGATCGTCGGCGGCAGCGCGGGCATCGCCACTGGCGCAGCCATGTCGGCGAAGATGCGCGGCAGCGATCAAGTAGCAGTCTGCTTTTTCGGCGAGGGCGCGCTGGGGCAAGGGCTGCTTTACGAAGTAATGAACATGGCTTCGCTTTGGAAGCTACCGGTCATTTACGTCTGCGAGAATAATCAGTACAACGAATACACGAGTTACCGCGAAACGACCGCAGGGGAGGTGGGAGCCCGTGCCGAAGCTTTCGGTATCCATACCGAAACCATCGAAGGCCAAGATGTCCAGCTGGTCCATGCGAAGAGTCTTACGCTAGTCGAACGGGCGCGCCGCGGTGAGGGGCCGGCGTTTCTACACTGCAATACCTACCGCTTCCACGGCCATCACGTCGGTGATGTCGACCGCTCCTATTATCGTGGCAAGAAGGAAGAAGAAGAGTGGAAGAGTAAACGCGATCCGGTGAAGCTCCTCGCCGAGTGGCTGCACAAAAGCGAAATGGCGGACAGCAAGTTGCTGGATCAAATCGAAAATGAAATCGCGACGGACATCAAACAGGCGGTGAACTTCGCGGTAAATGCACCTTATCCGGATCCAAACGAAGTCAATCAAGATGTCTATGCCTAGTTCCGTTTTAGATTTTTGGGTCTCAGGTCTTGGGTTCCACCTCAAAAGACAACTCCTGAACGCCGAGAAGGAGTCGGATGCAAGGCGTCGCGAAGTCTTGCACCGGAGCGTACGGTCCTTGGTACGTGAGGATGCGAGGCTGAAGTGACAACGCAGCAGGCGGCCCTTATCGGCGGTTCAGGACGGGAGATCACCTTCGCTCAGGCGATAAACGAGGCAATCGCGGAGGAGATGCGCCGCGACCCGCGCGTGTTCGTCATCGGCGAAGATGTCGCCGAGGCAGGGACGCCGTTCAAGGTGCTCTCAGGTCTGGTCGCGGAATTTGGCGCCCAGCGGGTCATCGATTCGCCCATTTCCGAAGCGGGTATCACCGGCATCGGCGTCGGCGCCGCCATGACCGGGATGCGCCCGGTGGTGGACATCATGTTCGGCGACTTCATTACCTTGACGATGGATCAACTCGTGAACCAAGCGGCCAAGATCCATTATATGTCCGGTGGCAAACTAAAAGTGCCGATGGTCCTGCGGACAACTCTCGGCGCCACCCGCCGCTCTGCCGCGCAGCATAGTCAGAGCTTACACGCCTGGCTGAGCCACATTCCCGGATTGAAGGTCGCCGTTCCCTCCACCCCGTACGATGCCAAGGGCCTCCTCAAGAGCGCTATTCGTGACGACAATCCGGTGGTCTTCTTCGAAGACAAAATGATGTACCAGCTGAAAGGGCAGGTGCCAGTCGAGGAATACACAATTCCGCTCGGCATCGCCGACGTGAAGCGCGTCGGCAGCGACGTTACTCTCGTCGCCACGAGCAGCATGGTTCATGTCGCTCTCGCGGCAGCAGGTGCGCTGCAAACGAACGGCGTCAGCGCCGAAGTCGTCGATGTACGAACCACGGTACCCCTCGACAAAGAGACGATCATTGAATCCGTAAAGAAAACCAGCCGGGCGATTGTCATCGACGAAGGCTACGAGCGTTACGGCGTCACCGCGGAGATTGCGTCGGTCATCGCCGACGGCGCCTTCTATTATCTCGACGCGCCGGTGAAACGCATGGGGGCAATGGATGTGCCCGTGCCTTTTTCGCCGGTGCTCGAGGATCAGACCGTGCCCACACCGGAATCCGTGACTGAGATGGCGAAGCGGCTGTGCAACAAGCGATGAGCAGATACTGTTCCAGCAGTTCCAAACGTTCCAGTCTTTCCAGCCGTTCGCAGAAACCGATCCGTTCGAACGGTTGGAACTATTGGAACGACTAAAACGATTGGAACAATTATTTTGGAGGTAAGTTATGGGGTTAAAGACCTTCGGCCTGATGGGAGTCGATTGGGAAGAGCGCGTCGACCTGGAGCGCCTCCGGCGTGAACGTCTGGCGCGCATCAAGAACGCCCTCAAGGCCTCCGAAATGGGCGCCCTCCTATGTTTCGACATGAACAACATTCGCTACATCACCGCCACCCACATCGGCACCTGGGCCATGGACAAACTCGTTCGTTTTTCACTCTTACCGCAAGACGACGAGCCGATCATTTGGGATTTCGGCTCGGCGGCGCGACACCACCAAATCTATTGCCCTTGGCTCGGTGAACGCTCGCGGGCGGGCATCTCCACCTTGCGCGGCGCGACCCATCCATCGTCCGGTTTGGCCGAAGATGTGGCAAAGAAAATCCGTCTGGAACTCGATAAGCGCAAACTCCTCAACGAACCCGTGGGTGTCGACGTGATCGAATTGCCCGTGCTGTTTGCATTGCAAGCGCAAGGGATCAAAGTCGTCGACGGCCAGCAGTTGATGCACCAGGTCAGGAAGATCAAAACTCAGGACGAGATTACACTGCTCAATACGGCTTGCATGATGGTGGATTCCGCCTACGAGGAGCTTTACCGCTTTATGCGTCCTGGAGTTCGAGAAAATGAGTGCGTAGGAGTCGTCAGCAAAGTACTCTACGATCTCGGTTCGGAGCATGTCGAGGGCGTCAACGCTATCTCGGGCGAGCGTTGCAGCCCTCATCCCCATGTCTATACCGACCGCGTCCTACGCCCCGGCGATCCGGCTTTTTTTGATATCCTGCACAGCTACAACGGCTACCGGACTTGCTACTATCGGACTTTCTCCATCGGCAGCGCGTCACCCGCTATGGTGGACGCCTACAAGCGATGTCGCGACTACATGGACGCGGCCATCAGTATTGTGAAGCCCGGCATCACGACCGCCGATGTCGTGAAGCTCTGGCCCAAGGCCGAAGAATTCGGCTTCGCCAACGAAGAAGCGGCTTTCGCGCTGCAGTACGGCCACGGCGTCGGCTTGTCGATTTGGGAGAAGCCGATCTTCAGCCGCCTAGTCTCCCTCGATCATCCCGAAGTGATTGAGGAAGGCATGGTCTTCGCTCTGGAAACTTACTGGCCGGCCTCCGACGGCTGGTCGGCTGCGCGGCTGGAAGAAGAGGTCGTAGTCACCAAGGACGGCTGCGAAGTGATCACCCGTTTTCCGTCGGAGAAACTCTTGGTGGCCGGCACACACTATTTCACGGCGGGGGGTCCATTGCCGACCACGCGGGAAGCACAATCGAATTTAAACAACCCGGGCTCGTTAGAGAGGGTGAAACGGTAGGCGCAGAGAATTTTGAACTCTAGCAGGTTGCTAAAAAGGTCCGGAATGCTCCGAGAACCTCAGCATGAACGGAAAATCATCCATGATACCAATTCCCCTCCGTTCGTCCTGAGCACCGTCGAAGGACTCCGAAAGGGTCAGCAACCTGCTAGAGCGAACTACCTTGCAGCAAACTGCGAGGTGTCAAAAACACTGATAAGAATTTATCCCAAAGTTGTCGCCCCAAATGTTTTAATCGGGGGTCCAGTCGGAGTCCGCCTGGATTCCCGCTAAAAGCATGCGGAAATGAGTGCGCCCGTGAGGGCGCCACATTAGCACGGTGAAAGTCCGTGTCGGAGTATGCCACAACTCCGTAGCCGAAGGTAACTGCGTTGCCCCTAGGCAAGGTGGGGAGCAACCGGAGGCGA
>Ga0184612_10001750_pt1 | contig 10529 bp, 8 predicted proteins | sample PLM3_60_coex_FD_133163 | JGI IMG/M metagenome (GOLD analysis project Ga0184612, IMG submission 133163) | Groundwater sediment microbial communities from an aquifer in East River, Colorado, USA - PLM3_60_coex | ecosystem: Environmental > Terrestrial > Soil > Riparian zone | place: USA: East...
GCCCGCTTCGTCCAGGATGGGGACTGTCTCGGTGAAACGATCGCTCCCCCGAAGCCGTATCACGTTGGTGACGGCGTGGTCGGGCGCAAGGAATTCGCAGAACTCCGAGATACCGCCCTGGTGCAGATAGGTCTCCTCGATGACGTCTGACGTGCGGGTGTCTGCGATGTGGAGGGCTAATCCGGGCACCAAGAAGCTTGTCTGCCGGGCGCGGTCTTGGAGATCCCGGAACGACAGCTGAGCGTCGTGGAGGAAGATCTGCCGGTCGGGCCAGTACGTCACCCGCGTGCCGGTCGTACCCTTTGGCACCCGACCGACCTTGCGGAGGCTACTCCCTGGCGTGAACTTCGCCGTCGCCCCGGGCCCCTCGAACGTCCCGGGGACGCCACGACGGAATGACATCGCCCACGTCGCAGAGTTGCGGTCCACCTCGACGTCAAGCCGACTCGACAACGCGTTGACAACCGACGAACCAACCCCGTGCAGCCCGCCTGTCGCGTTGTAGGAGCCGGCGCCGAACTTGCCCCCCGCATGCAGCTTGGTAAAGACCACTTCCACCCCAGACAGGCCGGTGCGCGGCTCTTTGTCCACTGGTATGCCGCGGCCCTCGTCTCGCACTGACACGCCACCGTCTGGGCGCAATGTGACGAAGATCTCCTTGCCATAGCCGCCGAGCGCCTCGTCGACCGCATTGTCGATAATCTCCCACAAGCAGTGCATCAACCCCCTGGTGTCGGTGGAGCCGATGTACATCGCGGGCCGTTTTCGAACTGCCTCAAGACCCTCCAAGACCAGCAGGTGCCGTGCCTCATACTCACGGCTTTCCGTTGCTGGGTTGGCAGTTGGCACGCGCCGAGAGTACCTCGCGGCCAGCGTCTGAACAGGCGTCATGGGCGCAATCCGAACTGCGTGTCGTACCCGAATCGTTGATGGCAGCACAGTGGCAAGGGCGAACGATTCACAGGATTCGTTACACAAGAGTCATTGCCTCGAGATTCAGAGACGGAACAATCAGACGCAGACGAGATGTTGAAAGATGCGGGCCATGCACCAGACATGTTTGGCTCAGAACGGCAAGCTCATCTGATCGTCAGGAAGGGAGGCCCACTGTGAGCACTCCTGTCATCGAAGGTTCCCCCTTGAACGCCTCCGATCGTTGCGATCGGTGCGGCGCGCAAGCCTACGTACGAGTCACCATGGCCAGCGGGTTCGAGCTCCTCTTCTGCTCACATCACAGCAAGGAGCACGCTGACAAGCTCAAGCAAGTGGCGCTGACGATCCACGACGAAACGCAGCAAATTCGCTAGACCCAAGACAACTCAGCCGGCCCCATCCAGTCCAGCATGGTTGGGGCCGGTCTACGTCTGTCCTCGAAACTGGGCCCCGCCTAGTCGAGGTAATCCCTCAGCACCTGAGAGCGGGAGGGGTGGCGCAGCTTGCTCATCGTCTTGGACTCGATCTGCCGGATGCGTTCGCGAGTCACGCCATACACTTTGCCGATCTCGTCAAGAGTCTTAGGCTGGCCATCGGTCAATCCGAAGCGCATCGATACCACGCCGGCTTCACGCTCGCTGAGAGTGTCCAATACGTCGTGCAGTTGCTCCTGCAGCAGGGTGAAGCTCACGGCATCCGCCGGAACAACCGCCTCCGAATCCTCGATCAGGTCGCCGAACTCAGAGTCCCCGTCTTCGCCGAGCGGGGTGTGCAGCGAGATCGGCTCTCGCCCGTACTTCTGAACCTCGACAACCTTCTCCGGAGTCATGTCGAGCTCGCGCGCGAGTTCCTCGGGTGTCGGTTCCCGGCCAAGATCCTGCAGCATCTGGCGCTGTACGCGGGCTAGTTTGTTGATCACCTCGACCATGTGCACAGGAATGCGGATGGTACGAGCCTGGTCGGCCATCGCTCGCGTGATCGCTTGCCGAATCCACCATGTCGCGTAGGTGGAGAACTTGTAACCCTTGGTGTAATCGAACTTCTCGACCGCTCGGATCAGCCCCAGGTTGCCCTCCTGGATGAGATCGAGGAAGAGCATTCCCCGGCCTGTGTAGCGCTTGGCCAACGAGACCACGAGGCGGAGGTTGGCCTCCAGCAGGTGGTTCTTGGCGCGGCGACCGTCCTCGGCGATCCATTCGTAGTCGTCAACCTGCGACGTCTTGATCTTGGTGTGATCGTCGTTGATCTTCTCATCGGCAAACAGGCCGGCCTCGATCCGCTTCGCAAGCTCGACCTCCTGCTCGGCGTTCAGCAACGCGACCTTGCCGATCTGCTTCAGGTAATCCTTCACCGGGTCAGCCGTGGCACCGGCCGCCATCACCTGCTGCTCGGGCTCGTCGGCGTCGTCGGCCTCCGACAGGGTAAAGCCCTCGTCCTCGGTCAGCTCCTCTTCGAGCTTTGCCTCTTCGGCGGGCTCGAACGACGACTCGTCGACGTCGTCGAGGGTCCGCTTCTTGCCGACGGTGAGCACGACCTCCTCAGTCTCCAGGTCGACCACCACATCAGCGGTCAGCGGTTCCGCGTCTAGCTCGACTTCGAGCGGCTCCAAGGCGAGGTCCTCGAGATCCACCTCGTCAACTGCCTCGGGCTCCGCTGCCAGCGTCACCTCTTCCTCGGCGACCGGCTGTGCGGTTGCAGCCTTCTTGGCAGGGGTGCTGTCGACTGGTTTCAACGTCGCCTTCTTGGCGGGAGCCTTCTTTGCCGACGTGGCCTTCTTTATCGGAACGCTTTCCTGGCGAGCCCGGCTTGGGGACGCAGCCACCGCGCGAGCCGATGTGTGCAGTTTGGAGGGGAGTTTGGAGGGGGGTGTCACAAAGTGCCTCTCGGACTGACCTGGCGGATCTAGGGCAGGCAGCGCCCATCGGATGTCAATAGGTGCTCCACCCGGTATTCTGACACGAATCTCCAAACGTCCCAGACGATCGCGAAATGGTGTGTCGCGACAGCGGGTCGCGCGCAGCCGTGCTGCGGAGGAGCGAGGCAACACGCTCTTCGTCGGCGAGCGACGACAAAGTCGGCGGCTTCCCAGCGCGATCCGCAGCGAGCGATCAAGCTCGGATCGCGCGAGTGCTATCGGGCGCCCGGCTCCGCCTTCACCGCGAGGACTGGGCAGGCCGCATCCAGCAGCACCCGCTGAGCATTGCTACCCAACAACAGTTTGCCGACCGGAGATCGGCGACGGAGCCCGATCACGATGAAGTCGGCGTCGGTCGTCTCGGCTGTTCTGATCAGCTCCTCCGCCGAATCGTTCACGTCCGCTGGGATCCGGATCTCGTATCTGACCCCTGACGCGACGAGCTCGGCAGCCAGGTCATCGGTTTCCACTTCGGGCGTGGTGTCCACCACTACTAGAGCTGCGCCACGCAACTTGGCCTCACTCAATGCGCGGTGCAAGGCGGCACGTCCCTCAGGCTTCGCGGAATAGCCAACGACAATCAGCGGCTGAGCTTCCCCGGGCAACGATTGGGTTGGCAGCTCGGCGTGCCCTGGGCGGGCCTGATCGGATGGGGACTGAATCGTCTCTGACATCAGGGCACCTCCCAGGTGTGGACAGGTTCGTTGCTGTGCATCCGCGGCAGGTAGCTGGCGAGCATCCCCCGGAGAGCATCCTGCCTGGACTCCCCGGCTTGCTCACGTCGCGCAACCTCCGCGACCTGCCAGGTTGCGCCATTGGCCGTACGCAGGCAGCGGCGTTCGATGATGTCAAGGAGGCGGCCGATCTCGACCTCGTCGGCCTCCGATTGCCGCAGGCCTTCAGCGGCCAATGGCAACAGCTTGCGTACGACCAGTTCAGCCACGCGCACCTGGCCTACTTGGGGCCAGTACACCTCGGCATTGATGCCGTGCCGAATACCCGCGACGAAGTTCTCCTGGGCCGCCTGGAATGACATCTGGGTCCAGATCGGGCGGTCTTCAGTTGCCAAGGCGCGTACCAGGCCCGCGAAGAAGGCGGCATTGGCCATGGTGTCCACCACGGTTGGCCCTGCTGGGAGCACGCGATTCTCCACGCGCAAGTGCGGACTGCCATCGCTAACGTCGTAGACGGGCCGGTTCCAGCGGTAAATCGTGCCGTTGTGAAGCCGGAGCTCGTCCAGGTGTGGCACGCCACCGCTGTCGAGTACCGCAACGGGATCCTCGTCGGAACTGATCGGTAACAACGCAGGAAAGTACCGGGAGTTCTCCTCGAAGAGGTCGAAGATCGAGGTGATCCACCGCTCGCCGAACCACACGCGGGGCCGCACGCCTTGGGCTTTCAGCTCCTCACTGCGCGTGTCGGTGCTCTGCTCGAAGAGCGGGATGCGGGACTCCGCGACGAGGTGTTTCCCGAAGAGGAATGGTGAGTTCGCACCCAACGCGACCTGCACGCCGGCGATCGCCTGGGCAGCGTTCCAATAGCCGGCGAAGTCGTCGGGGCTCACCTGAAGATGCACTTGTGTCGAGGTGCACGCGGCCTCAGGCATGATGGTGTTCGACACCATCGCCAGCCGCTCCACCCCGTCGATGATGATCTCCAGATCTTCACCACGTGCGGCGAAGATCTGCTGATCGAGCATTGAGTAACGCGGGTTTTCGCTGACACTGTCCAGGGTGACGTGATGCGGCATCAAGGTCGGCAAAATGCCAATAATCACCAGCTGTGCGCCGATGGCCTTCGCCCGCGGGTCTGCGTCGTTCAGCGACTTTCGCACAGACTGTTCAAAGGAGGTAAACCCGGCCTCGGCCAGCCGGCGGGGCGCGACGTTGATCTCGATGTTGAAGCGGCCCAGCTCAGTCTGGAATGACGGATCGGCAATCGCAGCCAGTACTTCCGCATTGCGCATGGCCGGCTGACAGTCCATGTCCACTAGGTAGAGCTCGATCTCGAGACCTGTCATCGGCCGCTCGAAGTCGAAGCGGGCCTCGGTCAGCATCCGGGCCAGCACATCCAGGCCCTTCCGGACCTTGTCTCGGTAATCCTTGCGGTCCTCCCGCGTGAACTCCGTCGCGTCGACCTCTGCTCCCATGGGGCTATCCTCACGCATCCTCGCCCTAGCGGAAATACAGGATCGGCGAGGCGCGGCGGTCTTCGCGCACCGGTACGCTCGTCCACCATGTACGCTGACGCTCCCTCTACCTCTGCTGCGCCCATCGCGAAGCGTAAGCCGATCACGCGGATCCACCACGGCGATGTGTTCGTAGACCCTTACGAATGGCTCCGGGATAAGGACGACTCAGAGGTCATCAGCTACCTGGAGGCCGAAAACGCCTATACCGAAGCCCAGACCGCTCACCTCTCCGAGCTCTCGGACGCAGTCTTCAGCGAGATCAAGGCGCGGACCAAGGAGACCGACCTCAGCGTGCCGAGCTACACCTCGCACCCGGGTGGCTCGGCGTACTGGTACTACGTTCGTACCGTCGAAGGATCGGAGTATCCGATCTATTGCCGGGTTGTTGCGAGCGATCGCGAAAAACTGCCTGATCCCGAACAGGAGATCGTCGGCGAAGAGGTTCTGCTGGACGCCAACCTCGAGGCTGAAGGCAGTGAATTCTTCTCCCTCGGCGCGTTCAGTGTGTCCCTCGACGGGCGACTGCTCGCGTACTCGGTCGATCTGACCGGGGCCGAGCGCTTCACGATCATGATCAAGGATCTGGTCTCAGGGGAGTTGCTTCCAGACCAGATCAGCGACACGGCCTATGGTGTCGCTTGGGCGAAGAACGATCATCTCTTCTACACCAGGGCGGACGAAGCCTGGCGGCCGTACATCGTTTTGCGACATCGTCTGGGCACCGACCCATCGCAAGACGTAGCAGTCGTAACCGAGCCTGACGAGCGTTTCTGGCTCGGGGTCGGGGCAAGCCGCGATAATCAGTGGATCGTGATCGGAGCTGGAAGCAAGATCACCTCAGAGTTTCGGCTGCTCAGCACCGACGATCCCGAAGGTGAGCCTCGGATCGTTGCGCCGCGGCGCCAGGGAGTTGAGTACGACATAGAGCCTGCAGGCGATCGGCTGCTGATCGTGCACAACGATGGGGCTGAGGATTTTGAGCTCGCTGAGGCGCCGCTGACCGCCACCGGCCACACCGAATGGACACCCGTGATCCCGCATCGCCAGGGGGTGCGGATCCTCTCAGTCAGCGCATACGCGGGTCACGCGGTCGTCTCGCTACGACGGGACGGGCTCACCGGCTTGCATGTGATGCCGCGCGATCCCGGGGGCAACCTCCAGGTCGGCACAGATATCGCGTTTGACGAGCCCCTGTACGTGGTGGATGCCCCCGGCGAGTCCGAGTACGAGACTGCAACCATCCGCGTTGGCTACGCATCGCTGTTGACCCCTGACTCGGTCTACGACTACAACCTCACAACGCGAGAGCTGACCTTGCTGAAGCGCACACCGGTGCTCGATGATCCCCGGTTCGGCAGCTATCAGCCAGAGAACTATGTTCAGGAGCGCGGCTGGGCTATGGCTTCAGACGGCACTCGGGTGCCGTTGTCGATCGTGCGGAGGGCGGATGTTCCGCTCGATGGCTCGGCACCGGCGTTGCTCTACGGCTACGGGTCGTATGAGGCATCGATGGACCCCGGCTTCGCGGTGTCTCGTCTCTCCCTTCTGGACCGTGGAATCGTCTATGCCATAGCGCACGTCCGTGGCGGCGGTGAGCTCGGCCGGACGTGGTACGAACAGGGCAAGAAGCTTGCCAAGAAGAACACCTTCACCGACTTCATTGCGTGCGCCGACTATCTGGTCGAGAAGGGGTACACATCGCCCGAACGGCTGGCGGCCCGCGGCGGCAGCGCTGGTGGCTTGCTCATGGGTGCGGTAGCCAACTTCGCGCCCGACAGGTTTCGTGCCATCCACGCTTCGGTGCCGTTCGTCGACGCCCTCACTACGATCTTGAATCCTGAACTGCCGCTTACGGTCATCGAATGGGAAGAGTGGGGTGACCCGCTGCACGACCCTGAGGTCTACGCGTACATGAAGTCATACACGCCGTATGAGAACGTCCGGGCCGCGGACCATCCGGCCATCCTGGCCACCACCAGCCTCAACGACACCCGCGTTTTCTATGTCGAACCAGCCAAGTGGATCGCTGCTCTGCGGCACGTCACAACCAACTCTGCGGACCGGCAGATCCTGCTCAAAACCGAAATGGTGGCAGGCCACGGCGGAGTAAGCGGACGCTATAAGAGCTGGCACGAGCTGGCTTTCGAGTACGCCTGGATCATTGGCGAGATAACCAGCGACGGCTGATCAGAATCTCCGAATGCCGGTGCTGCTGAGCCGTGCGTACCAGTGAGTCGAGTGGAGAGTGTATCCCTAGCTCTGCAGGGTATTGCATCCTGAAAAAGCCCGCGGCTCCGAATCACTGGTGCACGCCGTCCAACACTCGACGAGGAGGCTGCAATACCGCTCGGGGTTACCCCCGAGTAGGTCTCAGGGATTCTTAAGGGCGTGCGAGGAATCCAAATCGGTACCTGATGCGTTCTCCCTTGTGAAGAACACGAAAGGGGCCACTGTGGCAACAACTACTCGCTCGCGAGTATCCGAAGGCATCGATGGTAAGGATGCAGTCGGCCTATATCTGGAGGGCATCGCCAAGACACCGCTCTTGACCGCCGAGGAGGAGGTTGAGCTCGCGAAGACGATCGAAATTGGTCTCTACGCAGAGCACATCCTCTCCGGCGATGTGACGCTTGCGGAGCGGGGCAAGCACGCCAAGCGCCCGAGCAAGAGCGAGTTGGAGTTCTTGGTGGAGGAAGGCCGGCGGGCGATGCAGCATTTTGTGACCGCCAACCTTCGTTTGGTGGTCTCCGTTGCTCGCAAGTACGGCCGTTCTCAGATGCCGCTGTTGGATCTAGTCCAGGAAGGCAATACCGGTCTTATCCGTGCAGTCGAGAAGTTCGACTACACCAAGGGGTTCAAGTTCTCGACATACGGCACGTGGTGGGTCCGTCAGTCCATCAGCCGCGGTATCGCCCAGCAGGGTCGGATCGTTCGGCTTCCAGTCCACGTGGCCGAGCAGGTCAATCAGGTCGGCGCCGTACGAAGGACTCTGGAACGGCGCCTCGGGCGCGATCCCGAGATCGCTGAGATCGCAGCCGAGATGGATCTTGAGCCCGAGCGCGTACTTGACCTCATGCGCTATGGCCGGGATCACGTCAGCCTCGATGCGCCTGTCGAGGAGGGCGGCGACACAGCTTTGGGCGATCTGATCGCACGTGAGCCGATGCCTGGTCCGGACGAGGTCTTCCTGGACGCCGAGGAGCACGCTCGGCTGGAGGACATGCTCGCCTCGCTGGACGAGCGGTCCGCCGACGTCGTTCGCCGCCGCTACGGACTCATCGACGGCCGTCAGGCCAAGCTCGCTGATATCGGTGCGATCTGGGGAATCACCGCAGAGCGCGTCCGTCAGATCGAGCGCCATGCCATTGCCAAGCTGCGGGGGAAGTCGGTCTTGGCTGCGTAACCCCCGCGCGCCAACGACCTCAAAGCGACTTCCCAGCAGCCCCAAGGGCGATCCGGATTCCCCCTCCGGATCGCCCGCTCTTTCTTGAGGCTCGGCTCGCGCAGTCGCGCCGGGAGCTGCCGTTGTCATCGTTCTTCGCGAAACACCTCCGCAGCACAATTACCCAATTTTCCTTGAGCGTTTCGCTCATCTCTCCTCAAATCGGCAGCGCGCCGAGCAGTCTGCAGCTTCGTTCTCGGTCGGCGGTCAGGGCTTGGGGAGGGGGCGGATGAGGCCTTCCTGAGCGACGTTGGAGACCAGGACGCCGTTCTGGAAGAGGCGGCCGGTGGCGAGCCCGAGGCCATGAGAGGCGGATGGTGAGACCTGGTCATAGAGCAACCAGTCGTCGGCCCGAAATGGGCGATGAAACCACATGGCGTGGTCGATCGAGGCGGCCTGCACGTTGAGCCCGATAAATACTCCGTGTGGCACTGTGGTCGCCGAGAGCAATGTCAGGTCGCTGGCATATGCCAGCGCAGCATGATGCAGCCGACGGTCGTCGGGTAGTGACCCATCTGCGCGTACCCACACCCGAGCACGCGCCGGATGCCGGGTATTGGCCAGGACGCCACCGGGCCGAGAGTCCCCGACGTAACGCACGTCGAGAACTCCCCACTCCTGTTCCCAGAATGAGACTGGCCGGCCCGATGCCTTGGCGAGCACTTCACTGAGCTTGGGACACTGCTCGGGCGGCGGAACATCCTCCGGCAGAGGGTCGAGGTGGTCAAAGCCATCCTCCACCTCGTGAAAGGAGCTCGACAGGTAGAAGATCACCTTGCCACCTTGTCGGGCCACCACCCGCCGGGATGAGAACGAGCCGCCATCGCGCACCGCCTCGACGTCGTAGACGATCGGAATGTCGGTCCGGCCGGGGAGCAGAAAATAGCCGTGCAATGAGTGCAGCACCCGGGTGACCACAACTGTCCGGGCTGCAGCCACGAGGGCCTGCGCCAGCACCTGCCCGCCGAAAACGCGCTGCAGCTGCGTGTCGGGTTGGCGCGCCCTGAACAGTCCAATCTCGATCTCCTCTAAGTCCAGGAGGTCGATGAGCTCAGTGACGGACTGGGGCACGGGTAGGAGCCTAGTGCTCGCCTTCGGAGTCGGTGTCGGGACTGCGGGCCGCTACCGGCGAACCGATGACCACAGTTGCATCGAGCCCATCGGAGACAATGACCTTGGCCCGAAGTCCGTATTGCTCGAAAGCAGCAACACTCGCGGACGCCTGACCTCGGCTGGTCTCCACAAGCAGCCGTCCATTCGGCGCGAGCCAGCGCCTCGCGCCGGCGATGATGCGACGCTGCACGTCAAGCCCATCCGAGCCGCCATCCAATGCCACCATGGGCTCATACAGGCGAGCTTCGGGCGGCATCAGCGAGATTTCGCCGGTCGGGACGTAGGGGGCGTTGGCGAGTAGCAGGTCTACCCGACCCACCAGCGATGTCGGGAGTGGCTCATACAGGTCGCCTTTGAGTACGCCAGCCAGGCCAGGGACGCCGGCCAGGTTGCGGCCTGCGCAGCGCACAGCGGCAGAGTCGATGTCGGTGGCGTACAGCTCCACCCGCTGCAGCGCCGATGCGACGGCGCATGCCAGCGCACCCGATCCACAGCACAACTCGACGACCACTGGTTGCGGTGGAGCGAGCCTCAGGGCAAGTTCCAACAGGAGCTCGGTACGCCGTCGCGGCACGAACACGCCAGGTTCGACGGCAACCCGCAGGCCGCCGAACTCCGCCCACCCGAGGATGTGCTCCAGTGGGATTCCGCGCACCCGTTGCCGGACCATCTGTTCAAGTTCGTCTGGCGTTGTCGCCGTCGTCAGGAGAAGCTCGGCCTCGTCCTCGGCGAACACGCAGCCGGCAATCCAGAGCCTTTCGACGATTGCCTGACGCCCCGGCAGGTCGTCCAGCCGCAGCTCAATCGTCCTTCTCGCGTTCTGCGAGAAACCTCTCGAACTCGGCGGCAATCTCCTCCGCGCTTGGCACGCGATCCGGTTGTTCGGCTTGCAGCGCGTCGTATTGCTGCTCAAGGGTCGCCACGAGCTCCTGGAC
>Ga0184612_10001751_pt1 | contig 10528 bp, 3 predicted proteins | sample PLM3_60_coex_FD_133163 | JGI IMG/M metagenome (GOLD analysis project Ga0184612, IMG submission 133163) | Groundwater sediment microbial communities from an aquifer in East River, Colorado, USA - PLM3_60_coex | ecosystem: Environmental > Terrestrial > Soil > Riparian zone | place: USA: East...
GCTGGCGCTGACAAACAAGGTCCGGTGCCGAGGGTCTAGCTGACGAGAAACGCAATCACTTCTGGTTCAAGTCTGTAAGCTGACGTTCGCGGAAGCGCGTCAAACAGCCGCCTTTGACCCTTTCCGGACATTCGGCCTCTTGCAATTCGTGCGAGCCGATATCGGCGGAAGCCGAGACGACGCGAGTGCCAATGCCGCGCTGCGAGGGGCAGATGCTTTCGTAGGGCCGTCTTCATCCGCAGCATCGCGCCGGCTTATACGTGGGTGGCGTCGAAGGCGGACTTCGCCTTCATGCCCAGGTTGGCATCAGTGAAGAAATCGATGGCGGTCATGGCGATTACCTTGCCGCCATCGCACGTCGCCTGATCGCCCATTTCCGAGCCAGCTTTCGGTGCCCTCGCAGCATGCCCGGTCAGCCCAGCTTCACCTGCACATGATGGGTAGTGCCGTCGTCCAGCAGCGGGAGCCGCAACGGCCGTTCTGCGATCACCCTCCCGTCGCACTGGGCGGAAAGAATGCCCCGGGCGACTCCATCAGGGTTCTCCACCAGGATCTCGTATCGTGCCGAGCCGTATCGAAGCCCCATCTCGAAGTTCTGCCAGCCCTTTGGAATGCAGGGATTCAGGCACAAGATATTGCCCCGCATCCGCAGTCCCAGGATGCCCTCGACGCCGGCCCGCTGCATCAAGCCGGCCGAGGCCGTGTACCAAGTCCAGCCGCCCCGCCCAACATGGGCAGGCGCAGCGTAGACGTCGGCGGCGACGACATAGGGCTCCACCTTGTAGCGGTGTACGTCCGCGCGAGTGCTGGCGTGATTAATCGGGTTCAACAGTGAGAATAGCCCGGCGGCCTTGTCCCCTTCGCCGAGCGCCGCGAACGCCATTACCGACCACAAACCAGCGTGGGTGTATTGGCCACCGTTCTCACGAATGCCCGGCGGATAGCCCTTGATGTAGCCGGGATCGAGCGGTGTCTTATCGAACGGCGGCGTAAACAGCAGCGCCAGCCCATCATTGGGGCGGATCAGCTCGCGCTCGACCGCCGCCATGGCGCCGGCGCCACGCGCGGGATCTCCCGCGCCCGAGATCACCGCCCAGGACTGCGCAATAGAATCGATCCGGCACTCCTCGCTCGTCGCCGAACCGAGAGGCGAACCGTCGTCGAACCAGCCGCGTCGGTACCAGTCGCCGTCCCACGCCTCGCGCTCTATTGATGCCCGCAGCGCCGTGGCGTGTGCGCGCCAGGTCGTGGCGCGGACCGTCTCGCGGCGCACATTGGCGAGGGGAGCGAAGGCCATGAGCGTTGCGTGGAGCAGCCAACCGAGCCACACGCTCTCGCCTTGCCCTCTCTCGCCGACGCGGTTCATGCTATCGTTCCAGTCGCCGGTACCGATCAGTGGTAGTCCATGGCGGCCGAGCGCGAGGCTCTGGTCGATGCTGCGGGCGCAGTGCTCGAACAGGGTGGCGGTTTCGTCGGAAACCGTCGGCTGGAAGAAACTGTCGTGCTCGCCTGCCTCCAGCCTCTGGCCTTCCAGAAAGGGGACCACCTCGTCGAGAACAGTGGCATCTCCAATCGCGTCGACGTAGTGGGCGACGGTGTAGGCGAGCCACGCACGGTCGTCGGAGATCCGCGTGCGCACTCCCTGGCCGGAATGCGGCAGCCACCAATGCTGCACGTCACCCTCGACGAACTGCCGCGCTGCCGCCCGCAGCAGATGCTCGCGCGTCATCGCCGGGCGCGAGGTAGCGAGCGCCATGCCATCCTGTAGCTGATCGCGGAAGCCGTAGGCCCCGCTCGCCTGATAGAACGCAGAGCGGGCCCAGACGCGGCAGGCGAGCGTCTGGTAGAGGAGCCAGCCGTTCAACATGATGTCCATCGGCCGGTCGGGCGTTTTCACTTGAACTGCACCTAGGACATCATCCCAGTAACCGCCGACCTCAGAGCGCACGGCGTCGAGATCGGCCGTGCGATAGTGCGCGATCAAGTTCCGCGCGTCTTCGGCGTTTGCGGCTTCACCGAGGAAGAAGACGAGTTCGACGGTACCGTTCGGCGGTAGCTTGACCGTAGTCCGCAGCGCCCCGCAGGGATCGAGACCGGCCCCGACATTGTTGGAGAATGGCGCCGTTCCGGAGAGTGCTGCCGGGCTCGCGAGCGTTCCGTTGCGGCCGATGAATTCCCGCCGATTGCCCGTCCAGTCTGTCTGGCGCCCACCGAAATCGGCGAAGGCAACGCGCGACCCGAACGCTGGATTCCATGGATTGCGCGCGAACATTGCACCAGTGTCGGAATCGATCTCCGTCGTTACGAACGGAACAGAGGCTGTCCGCGACGGACCTAGAACCCATTCCACATATGCGGTCACCGAAAGATGCCGGGTGCCGCTCGACATATTGCGGAATTCGAGGCGCGAGATCTTGATCGGGTCGTTAAGTGGCACGTATTGGATCAGATCGATCGCAATTCCATGCGCTGTGTGCTCGAACCGGCTGTATCCCCGGCCGTGACGGGCGACATAGGTTGCCGCTTCGTCGCGGATCGGCAGGGCCGTCGGACACCACAGATCGCCCGTGTCGTCGTCGCGCAGATAGAACACCTCGCCGGGACGATCGGTCACGGGATCGTTCGACCAAGGGGTGAGTTGGTTCTCGCGGCTGCTGACGGACCAAGTGTAGCCGCTGCCCTCGGTTGCGACCTGGAAGCCGAAGGCCGGGTTGGCGACAACGTTGATCCAAGGGGCGGGCGTCGATTGGCCGGGGCCGAGGATCGTCACATATTCCCGCCCGTTGTCGGCGAAGCCGCCAAGTCCGTTGAAGAACTCAAGGTCCGGCAAGGATGGCTTGACCTGCGACTGCGGAGCGGTGAGAACGCGCTTTGGAGCCAACCGGACATACGCCTTGGCATCCCCTGCTCGGTCGAGCTGATCGGCGAGGCGCCCGCGTTGACCGACCAGCACCACCCGCGCCACCGACGCAAGAAGGGCGCGTGTCTCTGCCGAAAGCAGATCGGCCCGGAGGATGAAGACGCGGCCGGGCGGCCCCTCCACTCCGACCCGTGATCGCGACTGGCTCGTGCGGACCAGGGTCTCGAGCGCGATCTGAAGGTCCTGGACATAGGAGGACGCGCGCTCGTTCAGGATTACGAGATCGACCGCGAGCTGCTTCATCCGCCAGTATTCGTGGGCCTGCAGCAGCTGGTGCGCGGTGCTGAGGTTCTCGGTGTCGGAGATACGCAGGAGCACGATCGGCAAATCTCCAGAAATGCCCTGCGTCCAGAGCCCCGGCTGTCCGCCGCCGCCGCGCCGGATCGTGTCGGAGGACGGGCGCAACGTAGGTGCGACGTAGAGTAGATGTCCCGCCAGACGCTGGAACAGGCCCGCATCGCCCGGATCGATGTCGAGATGATGGAGCTGCACCTGGGCCTGTGTCCAGGCCAGCGTGGCCGCCCGTTCGAAGGCGGTGATATCCCGATGCTTGTCGATGAGGTCGAGCATTGCCTCGCGGGACGAGGCAACCAACGTCCAGAAGGCGATTCGGATGATTGCGCCGGGTGCGACACGCACGCGGCGGCGCAGCGCGAAGACCGGATCGAGCACTGTGCCGACCGTGTTAGAGAGCGGCCGACCGTCGATCACCGCGATCGGCGTTCGGATACCGCAGCCACGACCTAGGAAACGGGCCCTGTCGGTCTCGACCTCCGGCTTGCCCACGGCTTCGCCGTCGACGACAGCGAGGTGCGCGGCCCAGATCTCGGGCTCGTTCGGTGCACGCCGTCGCCGCGTCGCCAGGATGGCGCCGACGTCGGCGAGATACTCGGTCTCGACGAACAGCTTGGAAAAGGCCGGATGGGAGACGTCAGCGGCCTGGGGCGCCAGCACCAGCTCGGCATAGGAAGTGACATCGATCTCTCGCATGCCGCTGCCGGAATTCGAGATCGAGACGCGACGGACCTCGCCATCGACTTCCGCCGAGACGAGCACCTCCAAAGTCGTAGTCAGCGTTCCGTCACGGCGCGTAAACTCGGCGCGGCCTTCAGTGAACGCGACGTCGTAGTTGTCGGGCTCTACACCGCTTGGCTGAAAGCCTCCCGACCATACGTCGCCGCTGCGGACGTCTCTGAGGAAGACGAAGGAACCCCAGTCGTCGCATGTGGCATCCTCGCGCCACCTGGTCACAGACAGGCCCTGCCAGCGGCTGTAGCCCGAGCCGGCGACGGTGAGCATCACCGCATAGCGCCCGTTCGAGAGCAGGTGCGTGGCGGGAGTCGCGCCGTGTGCGGTGGTGAACCGCCGGCCACCGAGTGGCTCGATCTCGCGGATCTTGGCAGCCGACTTCGCCTCCGTTGCCCACGGTCGGACCACCGCCACGTCACGTGGAGTGCGCTCCTGCAGAAGCAATTCCGTTGCCTGGACGATAGGTTCAGCATGGAACCGCGCCCGCATCGCGCCATCCAGCAACACATTGGCGATGGCGACGATCGTCATGCCCTGGTGGTGCGCCATGAAGGCTCGCACGATCGCGAGGCCATTGCCTTCCAGCACCCGGATTGGTGTGTAGTCCAGGGCCTCATAAAAGCCGTAGCGGCCGCGCGCGCCGGCGTTGGCGAGCCGGGTAAAATTGCGGACCGCGGCGCGCGGATCGACCATCGTCGCGAGCGCGGTCGCGTAGGGCGAAACGACGGCGTTTTCCCCGAGGCCGCGCTTAAGCCCGAGGCCCGGGATCCCGAAGTTCGAATATTGGTAGGTGAATTCCAGGTCCCGTGCGTTGTAGGCAGATTCGGATATCCCCCAGGGCAGGCCGAGCGTGGCTCCATAGTCGATCTGGCGCCGCACGATCAGCCTGCTCGTCCGCTCGATCAGGCTGCCCGCTGGCGCGCGCATGACGAGCGACGGCATCAGATACTCGAACATCGATCCAGACCAAGAGATCAGCGCGGCGCCGTGGGCGACCGGCGTCACGGCGCGGCCGAGGTGGAACCAGTGGCGCGCCGGGATATCGCCCTTGGCGATCGCCAGGAAGCTCGCGAGGCGCGCCTCGGAGGCGAGGAGATCGTAGCAACTCGGGTCAAGCGTACCCTCCGGCACCCGGTAGCCGATCGAGAGCAGCTTGCGGTCGCGGTCGAGCAGAAAGCGGAAGTCCATTGCGAGCGCCATCACTCGAGCGGTGTTTTCGAGGACGATGAGGCGCTCCTCCACAGAAGTGGCTGCGTCCGCCGATTGACCAAGATCACGGCGGTGGGCCTCGATCGAACTCCGCGTTGCCTCCGCCCAGAACAGCATGTCCGCGCCCGTGTCGTCGCCTCGTTCGATCGCGAGCGCGCGAGCGATATCGGCCATGGTCTCGGCCTCAGCGGAAAGCCCCGCGAACCGTTCCGCGATATCCTCCCCGTCCACGGGCGCCTGTTGCACGCCGGCAGCGAGCAGGGCGTGCGCATCGTCGAACTGGTGCCAGGTCACCGTCTGTGTTCGCCGTCCATCGCGCTGATGGTCCGCCTCATCGCGGGTAAGCTCGAGCGCATCTCCGATACCGGCAAGACGCCGCGCATCCGGGAGGGGCGAACCGCGCCACTCGCGGCACGCATTGGCGAGTGCGATCAGGTGCCCGGCCAGATTGCCGCTGTCGACGGAGGAGACGTACTGGGGATCGAGCGGCCGCAGATCCCGCGTGTCGTACCAGTTGTAGAAATGGCCACGAAAGCGCGCGAGGCCGCTCATGGTCGCGAACGTTGCCTCCAGCCGCTCGATCGCTTCGACGGTTCCTATCCATCCGAAGTCGCGGGCGCTCACCACCGATAGCAGATAGAGACCGAGATTGGTCGGAGAGGTCCGGTGGGCGAGCGCCGGCACCGGGTCTTCCTGGAAATTGTCCGGCGGCAACATGTGATGAGCTAGCGTCACGAAGCTCTCGAAGAACCGCCAGGTCCGGCGTGCGGTCAGCCGCAAGGCGCGAGCGTCGGCGTCCGACACAGACAGTCGGCCGGCGACGAGGGGAGACAGGCTTGCCCAGCGCGCGACGGCCGGCGAGGCGAACCAAAGAGCTGCGAGCGGGACCGCTAGCGGCCACGTCGCGTGCCCCGAGAGCCAGGCGACGACAGTTGCCACGACGCCGATGATGATCGCGCCGGCCATCCGACGATAGAAGCCGAAAAAGTCGAGCCGAGGACCGATCGTCGCTTGGGCCGCCGGGACCCATTCGAGCAGATGCCGGCGGGTAACGAGCAGCCGGACCAGGGTCCGTCCGATCGCATCTCCCATCAGCCATGCCTGGTGGGCGAGAAAGGTGACGAGGAGGGCCGACTGGGTCAAAGCGAGGCGAAAATCGGTGCTAAGAGCGTTGAGGTGGCTGCGAAGGGTGATGCCGGCGCGACGCGGCATGATCGCACCGATCACGGGGAGGAGGGTGGGAAGCACGATCGTCGACAGGACGAAGATAGTCCAGACGACCGCAGCATCGAACGGCACCGCCCATCCAGCTAGCAAGGCGAGGACGGCTGCCGGCGCCGACAGCGTCCGCCGTAGATTGTCGATCATCTTCCATCGGCCTATCGCCGGCATCGCACTGCCCGCCATACTGGTAGCGGTGGGCGGTGCAATGCCGAAGATCCACGGCACGAGCTGCCAGTCGCCTCTTGCCCAGCGGTGATGGCGGAGGGCGGCGACATCGTAGCGGGCGGGGAAATCCTCGACGACCTCGACATCGGAGGCGAGTCCGGCGCGGGCGAAGACGCCCTCGAACAGATCGTGACTAAGGAGCGTCGAGTCCGGCACTCGGCCGGCGAGCGCAGCTTCGAAAGCGTCGACATCGTAGACGCCCTTGCCGGCATAGGAGCCTTCGCCGAACAGATCCTGGTACACGTCGGAGACGGCCGAGGCGTAGGGATCGATGCCGCCCATGCTGGAGAAGACTCGCTGGAAGAACGAGCCCTCCCGGCCGACGGGCAGTGACGGCACGACGCGCGGCTGCAACACCGCATGGCCTTCCACGACCCTGCCGGCGACGGCGTCGAAGCGGGGTCTGTTGAGCGGATGCGCCATCTTCCCGATCAGCCGACGGACCGTGTCGCGCGGCAATCTCGTATCGGCGTCGAGCGTGATGACGTAGCGGACATCTGCAACCACGGTGGGCGGCTGCCCGTTGAGCCCCAAGAACGTGGTATCGGCTGCGCCGCGCAGCAGCCGGTTCAGTTCGTGAAGTTTGCCGCGCTTGCGCTCCCAGCCGATCCATCGCCCCTCGCCTGCGTTCCATATCCGCCGGCGGTGCAGCAGCAGGAAGCGCTCGCCGCTGGGCGCCGGCCCATGGCGCCGGTTGAGCCGCGCGATACCTTCCGCTGCGGCGGCGAGGAGAGCCCCGTCACTTTCGACGTGCTCGGTCGCGGCATCAACCCAATCGGAGAGCAGCGCGAAATGGATGTCGCCTTCCAGGCTTGCCAGGTAGTGAATCTCCAGCCGCTCGATCTGCTCCTCGATCGTCTCGGGTGCCGTGAGCAGCGTCGGCACCGCGACGAGCGTGCGCAGATGCGAGGGAACACCATTGCGAAGATCCAGAGCGGGCAGAGCCGTCGCGCCGAAGCCCCGCGTCACGCCGCGGTTTACCAGCGCAACCGCCGCGTCGATGGCGGGGATCGCACCTAGAGCGCCGAGCAGACTTAGCCATGCACCGCCGAGCCCCGCCGCAGCCAGGCCGAACAGCGGCAACGCGAGAAGAGCCGCGGCGACCGTTGCGATGGCGCTCACGTAGCCGCCGATGCCGAGTGCTCGGTTCAAGTGTCCGAGCCAAGTGTGCATTGGCGGCTGAAAGCCGATGGCTGCTTCGAATGCACGGCGTCCCCCGGCGAGGAGATGATAGCCCGGATCGCCTCGGCGATCTTCCTCCGCGCCCGGGTCTGCAGACCCGGCTCGCTTTGCTGCCAGAGCGGCGTTGCGCGCAACGTCGAGTTCCGTGCGGTTAGAACCGCGCGCCAGTTCCTCGATGGCGCTGCGGTAGAGATTGCGCGTCGGGAAATCCATGTCCGGAAAGCCGTTGTCGGCTGCAAGTACTTTGTCAACGAGGCTGATGCGCTCGAACAGCTCCGTCCAATCGATGTCAGAGATCAGGCGCATGCTCGTGATGATGTTGCGCACTGTAACGCTCGCGGCGCCCTGCCTCTGATGTTCGCTGTGTACGACCGCATTGGTCGTCGTTCCCTGCGCCGCCAGACGCTCGTCGAGCCAGGTCAGCGCAGGGATGATTCTGGGATCCTGGTCGTGCAGTCTGTGCACCAGTTGGACCGCGAGTGCTCCCGGCAGCGGCGCGCGCTCGTAACCCGCGAATACCACTGCCACCGGCTCGGCGGCGCGCCCGCCCGCACCCAGCAAACGGTCGGCGAGACCGTCTGCCTCCTGCCGGGCGGTGCTACTTTCGACGATTCGCGCGGCGATGCGCCTGAGATTTTCGACGAGCACGATCCGCAATGTGATCGCAATCGCCCAGAGTTCGCCGATCGTCAGCGGCTGGACCTCCTGGTAGGCCCCTACGTAGCGGCACAGCAAGGCGGGGTCGAAGCGGCTGTCGGTGTGTGCGACGAAGGCCCAGGCCACGCCGAGCACGCGCGGATATCCCGCGAATGGCCCGTCGGCGAGCTTGGGGAGCTGCCGGTAGTAGCCGGGTGGCAGATCGGAGCGGATCGCGCGGATCTGCCTCTCGACGAGATGGTAGTTGTCGATCAGCCATTCCGCCGCCGGGGTGATCGCGTATCCGTCGTCGATTGCCGTGGCGATGGTGCGATGGGCATCGAGCAACACCGCTGCGTTGTCGGCGAGCCGACCCGACAGCGGATGGCCTTTGGTCGGCTTTGGTGTCACCGTCTGCGCGGCAGCCAGGCTCCGCGCGTGCTCCTCGAGGCGCTCGACGCCGAAGAGTTCTTCGCGAATGGTTTCTCGATTGTCCCAGGGTGGCGGCGACGGCGTGCGTCCGAAGGCAAGACGAATAAGCGTTGTCAAATCGACCTTTCTGCCGCGCGCTGTGCGCGTTAAGCCCATAGGCTCGCCTGAGGTCGGCGAAGCATGGTACCACCGACCTCGGCGGTTTCTTCCCTCAAGTTAACACACATATGAGCCCATGGCTCCCGGGGATCTGACCAGCCTGTGTGCGGCGGGAGCGACGGCGGAAAGCCTGACTTACCGAGCCCAAGCCGACGACTCTATCTGGCCGCTGCGGCATCTCAAAATGATACGCGAAACCACGCTATGGCAGCGTCAGGAATAGCTCGCCGTACGAGGGCGGTTCACTTAACGACAGCGGCGCGAGTTGATCGCTCCACGGTTCGGTCGGGTCACGCAGCAACACCTACTAGCTGGATCTCACTTATGTGCCGACGCGACCGTCTTCGAAGAGGTTTTCCGGTGGCTCCGTTTCGAATCTACTGAGGTAAGGTCGATACACATACTTTGTGTTGCAATACAGACAGTGGACGAAGCCCCGCTCACCTATCTTGTAATAGATGTGGGGATGATCGTGCGGTGGACTTGCCCCGATGCATTTGAACTCGGTAACGCCAATGCCGATCTCCGTGAGACCTTGATCATTTCTGAATTTGACATAATTGTCAGCCATTCTGTCATCTACCTCTGCGCGCAGTTTGGAATCAGGGGCGCCGTGCCACGATGACCGTCTTGATCTCTACGAAGGCGGTGGCCGGTTGAAATTCATTTGGCGCTCTGGGCATCGATGACCGCGGCCGTCTGGCGTACTTGTCTTCCTTCACGTCCTTGAGCGCGATTGCCCCGCAATGGTGATTCCAGGTCGAAGTCAGAAAACCTCCTCGAATCACATGGTCCTCGGCCACTCAATTACACTCGAAACGGCCTCTAGCTTTCGAACAACACTGCCTGGAGAGTTTTCATCTCCTCAAGACAACGGCCGGCGCCGAGGGCGACGCAGGACAGCGGGTCATCGGCGATCGACACCGGCAGCCCGGTCGAATGACGCAGCACGAGGTCCAGGTTGCCGAGCAGCGCACCGCCGCCGGTAAGCACGATTCCTTTGTCGACGATGTCGGCGGCTAATTCCGGCTCCGTATGCTCGAGCGCGACCTTCACCGCCTCCATGATGGCGCCGACCGGCTCAGCGATGCTCTCGGCGATCTGCCGTTCGGTGATGACCAGCTCCTTCGGGACGCCATGCATCAGGTCGCGGCCCCTGATCGCTATGACACGGCCGTCGCCGTCCTCGGGCGGACAAGCGGAGCCGATCTCCTTCTTGATGCGCTCGGCGCTGCCCTCGCCAACGAGCAGATTGTGGTTGCGTCGGAGATAGCCGATGATCGCTTCGTCCATCTTATCGCCGCCGACGCGCACCGAGCGGGCATAGACGATGCCGCCCAATGACAGCACGCCGACCTCGGTGGTACCGCCGCCGATATCGACGACCATGGAGCCGGTCGGCTCGGTCACCGGCAGGCCGGCGCCGATCGCCGCGGCCATCGGCTCCTCGATCAGCCAGACCTTGCGCGCCCCGGCGCTCTCGGCCGATTCGCGGATCGCCCGGCGCTCGAC
>Ga0184612_10001752_pt1 | contig 10525 bp, 13 predicted proteins | sample PLM3_60_coex_FD_133163 | JGI IMG/M metagenome (GOLD analysis project Ga0184612, IMG submission 133163) | Groundwater sediment microbial communities from an aquifer in East River, Colorado, USA - PLM3_60_coex | ecosystem: Environmental > Terrestrial > Soil > Riparian zone | place: USA: East...
CGAAGACGGCGACGTTCTTGCCCACAAATGACTCCTTGGGTTAGGGGTTGGCCCCGCCGGCGCGACCACGCAGCTCGGTCGGGACGCTCATGTCGTGCGACGCGCGGCGGATCCCGCCGCGGCCACGGTTCGTTGGATGCGAGGACCGGACTCGCCGAAGCCCATCCGCGCCCAGCGCGCGAGGGCCTTCGCATCGTCGGGCCGATCGGCTTCGACGACGGTGCAGCCCTTGTTGCTGGCTGATCGGAGCAATTCCTCCAGGAGCGCTTCTGTGACGCGGTCGGCGTCGTGTTCCGGGTCGACCACCATGAGGTCGATCGTCCCGACGTACCCGCCGGCCCGGACCGATGGTCGGAGGGCGAGGATCGCGCCACCGACCACGACACGCCGCGTCTCGGCGACGACGATGCTGGCCTGCGGAAGATAGACCAGCTGGCGCATGAGGTCCGCGGCGCCGAGTGGACTCTCGGCGCGGTCCATCATCGTACCGTCGCTCAACGAGACGATTCGATCGATGTCCGTGACACGGGCCGCTCGGACCAGGTATTCCACGCCGTCGGGTCCAACCTCGCAGGGTTTGGCGACAAGGGCTCGGTCGGGTTCGACCGAGGCGATACCGAGGCCCGCGTACTCTCACCGGCGGCGAGCGATGGATCGCTCACGACGCGCTCGAGGGTGCGGCCGACCGGTATTGCATTCAGGTCGCCTTCGGCTAATATACGGCATCGCTTCGGCGGCCACCTGTGCGCCGCCTGGATGCGGGACCCGCCAGCCACCGTTCGAACGTGCACCGAGGTTCACCGACCACCGCCAGGGGAGGGCGAAACGGTCGGGGACGAAGGGCACTCGACCGACCAGGAGGGTCCATGCACCGGGTCGAGCCGGGTGGTTCGACCGGTGATTTGGAGGAGACTGAATGAAACTGCACAAGGTCAGCGCGCTCGCGGCCGTCAGCATCCTGGCGTTCGCGGCGTGCAGCAGCAGTGGCGCGTCCACTGCACCCAGCACGGCTGGAGGAAGTGCCGCGCCGAGCGTCGTTGCCCCGACGAAGGGTGATCTCAAGCTCGGCGTTTCGCTGCCCCTGTCGGGGCAGGCGGCGGCGGACGGCCAGCCCACCCTCAAGGGCGCGCAGCTCGCGGTCGATCAGGCCAACGCGGCCGGTGGCATCGGTGGCTATAGCATCAAGCTCGTCCAGCTCGATCATGCCGTCAATGGCAAGTACAACGAGCAGCAGGGCGCTGCGGACATGAACACCTTTATCGCAGACCCTAAGATCATCGGCGTCGTCGGACCGTACAACTCGGCCGTCGCGAAGGTCCAGATCCCGCTCGGTAACTCGGCCGGCCTGCTCTCGTGCAGCCCAGCCAACACGAACGAGACCCTGACCAAGCCGCCGGAAGCCCTCGCCCTCCGCAAGACGAACCCGACCAAGATCAACTACATCCGGGTCGCCGCCACGGACGACATCCAGGGACCCGCCATGGCGGTCTACGACTACGAAAAGCTCGGCCTCAAGAAGATGCTGATCGTCGATGACGTCACCACCTTCGGCAAGGGCGTCGCCGACAACTTCGAGAAGAAGTACAAGGAACTCGGCGGCACGGTCGTCCTTCGCCAAGGCGCCGACAAGGACACCAAGGACTTCAACTCGATCATCAACAACCAGGCGGTCACCGCGAACCCGCCGGACGGCGTCTACTACGGCGGCTTCGTCTCCTCCGGTGGCGGCCTCTTCCTCAAGCAGCTCCGCCAGGCGGGCCTGACGATCCCGTTCACGGGACCGGACGGCATCGTTAACGGCGCGGGCGACGCCAAGGGCTCGCTGATCAACATCGCCGGCACCGCGGCATCGGCCAACTCGTATGGCACGGTCGCGGCGATCGGCGACTTCGCTGGCAAGAAGGACTTCGACGCGGCGTACACCGAACACTTCAAGGCCGACGCGGAATACAAGACCCCGGGTGCGTACTCGGGCCCGGCGCACGCTTGCGCAACCGTCATCCTCAAGTCGCTCGAGGAAACGCTCAAGGCCGGCGCAGCCGACGACGCGGCGATCCGAGAGGGCGTCCGCGCCTACGCGACCAACTCCGCCAACAAGTTCGAGACGGTCCTGGGCACGGAGTCGTTCGATGCGAACGGTGACACGACCCAGCCGTACATCTCGTTCTACGTCACGGACATCGCCGCCAAGGGCGGGGTCGGTGACTGGGTCTGGAAGGAGCAGCTCTCCTTCGCCAAGTAACGCGAGGAACGACAGGCGGCCGGAGGACACTCGTCCTCCGGCCGCACTGCATCTAGGTCGGACACGGGCAGGCCTGGAGGTCGCATGGCAAGCAGTGCGGTCGGCGTAACGGCGAGACCAAACCCCCTTGTCGCCCTGCGGCGCAGTGGCGCCGGCCCGTATCTGTTCATCGCGGCCCTGACGGTCGTCATGTACTTCGTCCTCGGGCCTCGCCAGTTCATCAACGCCCTGACGATCGGCGCGATCTACGCCCTGGTCGCCCTCGGCTACACGATGGTCTACGGGATCATCGAGCTCATCAACTTCGCCCACGGTGACGTGTTCATGGTGGGCGCCTTCGTTTCGCTGTTCGTGCTGACGAACATCCTGGGTCAGACGGGATCCGCGACGAGCCTCGAGCAGATCGTGTTCGAGCTGACCGTGACGTTCGCCCTGACGATGTCGGCCATCGGGATCCTCGGGGTGGTCATCGAGCGGTTCGCTTATCGCCCGCTCCGTAATGCCCCCCGCCTGGCGCCACTGATCACGGCGATCGGGGTGTCCTTCATCCTGCAGAACATCATCCAGATCATCTACGGTCCGTCGCCGATCAACACGCCCCAGGTCATCCCGCCGACGGCGCGCGTGGACATCGGCGGGATCAGCGTCGGCTGGATCAACGTCTTCATCATCGTCACGGCAGTCGTGTTGATGATCGGCCTGCAGCTCTTCGTGTCACGCACGAAGGTCGGCCGCGCGATGCGTGCCACGGCCTCGGATCGGGAGGCGGCCGCGCTGATGGGCGTGGACATCAACCGGACGATCGCCATCACGTTCCTGATCGGATCGGCCCTCGCAGGCGCGGCGGGTGTGGTGCAGGGCCTCTACCTCGGCAACATCGATTTCAGCCTCGGCTTCCAGGCCGGCCTGAAGGCCTTCACCGCGGCCGTCCTGGGCGGGATCGGCAATCTGACGGGTGCCGCCTTCGGCGGGTTCTTCATCGGCTTTGTCGAGGTCACGTGCGGTAATTTCGGGTACTTCGTGTGGGCCCAGGCTGCGGTCTTCATGATCCTGATCATCACCCTGGTCTTCCGTCCGGCCGGCCTGTTCGGCCAGCAGCTCGGAGAGCGGGCATGAGCGCCCAGTCGGCGATCCCCGCACCGAGCCAGACGAACGGACCCGGGATGCGCGCGCAGGTCGCCGCGTTCTCGGCGCGGCACCGCTCCACCAGCGTCCTGGTCGGGGGGTCCCTGGTCGCCGTCCTCCTGGCGTTCGTCGTCCTGGTGCCGCCGTTCAGCAGTTTCAGCCCCCAGAACGTCTGGGTCGACGGATTCACCAACGCGGGTGTGTACATCCTGCTCGCCCTGGGCCTGAACATCGTCGTCGGGATGTCCGGTCTGCTGGACCTCGGCTATGCGGCGTTCTTCGCGATCGGCGCCTACGTCTACGCGTTTGCGGCGTCGCCGTTCACCGGCGCCGATCTGCCGTTCTGGCCGATGTTGTTCGTCGGGGCAGGGATGGCGGCGATGTTCGGGATCATGCTGGGCGCGCCCACCCTGCGGCTTCGGGGCGACTACCTGGCGATCGTCACGCTCGGGTTCGGCGAGATCGTCCCGATCACGATCCTCAACCTCAGCGACTACACCGAGGGTCCGAACGGCATCGGCGGGATCTCCCCACCGAGCATCGGCGACGTGCCCTTCCCGACCACCGGGAATCCGTGGCCGTACTACGTCACGATGGTCGGGCTGATCATCATCTCGATGATCCTGATCTACCGGTTGCAGGAGTCACGCCTCGGTCGATCCTGGATGGCCATCCGTGAGGATGAGCTCGCGGCTTCGGCCAACGGGATCAACACCGTGACCACGAAGCTGCTGGCCTTCGCACTGGGCGCGTCCACCGCCGGGCTGGCCGGTGTCTTCCTGGCGGCCAAGTTGCAGACGGTCACCCCGAACCTGTTCCGGTTCGATGTCTCGTTCACCGTCCTCGCGATGGTCGTCCTAGGCGGGATGGGCAACATCTGGGGCGTCGCCATCGGGGCCTTCATCGTCTACGAGATCCAGAACGTCGTCCTGAAACAGTTGAACCTGTTCTTCGACAACGTCCAGGTTCCCATCCTCAGTGACATCAATTTCATCGAGTATCAATACCTGCTCTTCGGCGTCGCCCTCGTCGCCATGATGCTGTTGCGGCCGGAAGGTCTGTTCCCGAGCCAACGCCGCAAACGCGAGCTCCACACGGAGGAGGACGCGGAGTTCGGCGAGCTGGGTGATCCCATGGGCGCGGCGCCCGAATGAGCGAGACCGTGATGGGGTCGGAGTCGCCGGCCGCCCCTGCGGCGTCAGCCGAGACCATCCTCCAGGCGCGCCAGGTGACCAAGCGATTCGGTGGGCTGGTGGCCGTCAGGGACATCAACCTGGACATCCCGCAGGGCGGGATCGTCAGCATCATCGGCCCGAACGGGGCGGGCAAGACCACGTTCTTCAACGTCGTCGCCGGGATCATCGATCCGACCGCCGGGACCGTGGCGTTCAAGGGCACGACACTCATCTCACGACCCCGTCGGGTCTGGCTCGAATCGGTCCTGTGGGTCGTTCCCGCCCTGGTCGTCGCGATCGTCGCGCTCGCCCTCGGCGCGGGCGGTGCCGGGGATAACGGGCTCCTCGTGACCACGATCCTGGTGGCCGTCGCGCTGGTCGTGACGTTGGTCGTGGCGACCATCCGCCCGGCTTGGTACACCACGTTCCTCAGTCGATTGGGAGTCCTGCGCAGCGCGCGCCCGAATGACGTCGTGTCAGCCGGCATGGGCCGCACGTTCCAGAACATCCGGCTCTTCCAGAACATGACAGCGCTCGAGAACATCCTCGTCGGGATGCATCTCCAGCTCCGATCGAACATGGTCGACCACTTCGCCGCATCGCGGCGGCAGCAGCGCGAGGAGGCGGCCGCCGCCGAACGCGCCCGTGAGCTGCTGCGACTTGTCGGCCTCCGCGGACGCGACGACGAGTTGGCCAAGAACCTGCCGTACGGCGACCAACGACGCCTCGAACTGGCACGAGCCCTCGGCAACAGGCCCGCGCTCCTGCTCCTGGACGAACCGACCGCCGGCATGAATCCCAACGAGACCGCCCAGATGACCGCGCTCATCGGTCGCCTTCGCGCCGACCTCGGGCTGAGCGTGCTGCTGATCGAGCACGACATGCGAGTGGTGATGGGGATCAGCGATCACATCCTCGTCATGGATCACGGTGAACTGATCTCCGAGGGCACGCCCGAGGAGGTCCGACGCGACCCCAAAGTGATCGAGGCCTACCTCGGGACCGGTGCGTCGTGAGCGGCGATGTCATCCTCGAGCTGCGCGGCGTCCACACCTACTACGGCAAGATCCACGCCCTGCAGGGGATCGACATCGAGGTCCGCGAGGGCGAGATCGTCACGCTCATCGGGTCCAACGGCGCGGGCAAGACGACGACGCTCAAGACGATCAGCGGGCTCCTGCATCCGCGCACCGGATCCGTGACGTTTCGAGGCAAGGACGTGTCGAAGACGGCGGCGCACGAGATGGTCCGCGATGGGATCGCCCAGGCTCCCGAGGGCCGCCGGATCTTCTCGCGGTTGACAGTCCTCGAGAACCTGCAGATGGGCGGCTACACGCGAACGCGCCAGGAGATCGCCGAGAACCTCGAGGGTGTCTTCGGGCTCTTTCCGCGTCTCAAGGAGCGGGAAGGCCAGAAAGGCGGGACGCTGTCGGGCGGCGAGCAGCAGATGCTCGCCATCGGGCGCGCGCTGATGACCCGACCCAAGGTCCTCCTGCTCGACGAGCCGTCGCTCGGCCTGTCCCCGATCCTCATCCAGCAGATCTTCGGGATCATCCGCGAGATCAACGCCAAGGGGACCACGATCCTCCTCGTGGAGCAGAATGCGCTGCAGGCGCTCGACGTCGCCAACCGTGGCTACGTCCTGCAGACGGGACGCGTGATCCTGGCCGACGATGCCAAGGCACTCGCCGCGAACCAGGACGTCAGGCGCGCCTACCTCGGGGAGATCTGATTCGACGCCTGACGGGCGCCTGACCGACCGGCGATGAACGAACAACGCGACGAGGTCCGGGTCGAACGGGTCAGCTCACGGGGCGTCAGTCGGGCGCTGCCGATCGCGACGTTCCTCGTCGGGATCTTCATCGGAGCGGCGTTTGTCAAGCCGTGGGACGTGATCTTCCCGCCCGCGACGACCTCGATCGTGCTGACGCCTACGCGCACGGCGGCGGCGAACATCGCGGCGACCCCGACTCCGGCACCAACGCCGTCCGGCCCCGCCGAGTGCGCGTTCGCGGGCGGGTGGCGGGTCTTCGCTCTCGGCCAGCGCGACCGGTTCGGCGGTGACGGCTCGACCGTCGGTGGCGATGCGACGGCCCCGCCGAACGGATTCTCCGACATCCGCAATCCCCTCCGCCGCTGGCTCGAGGTCGCCCCCGTGGCGGACGTCTCGGGACCGGACGATGATCGGATCCCGTTCGTGACGATCGTGTCCGTCCAGATCAGTGGCATCGGCTACTGCCCGCCGCCCGGTGGGATCGATGGGCCCCCCGCCGGTTCCCGCCTCCAGGCCTGGGCGCTCGACGACGCCGGCAGCGCGACGTCACTCCAGATGGAGCCCATCACCCTCGATCCGTCGTCGGTGATCCACCTCGAGATCGAGGTCTTCATCGGGGCGAACGAGGACGCGACCGGCGGCGGCCGCTGGGCGCCCGGACGCTACGTCTTCGAGGTCGCCTCCTCCGATGGCGGCTACGGACGATGGTTCGGCGTCGAGATCCGGACACCGCCCGGCGCCTAGCCGGTCGACGGCCGCGAACGCGCCAACGGCCCGGACGGTCGAACCGGGCCGTACCATCAGGGGGGATGGACCTTGGACTGGCCGGTGCACGGGCGCTCGTCGGCGGCGGTAGCGGCGGGCTCGGCGGCGCCATCGCGGAGACGCTGCGAGCGGAGGGAGCCCGGGTCGGCCTGATCGGGCGCCCGGGTGACCGACTCGAGAGCGCCGCCGCTCGCCTCGACGCCGTCGCCGTCCCCGCCGACCTCTCGACCCCGGACGGACCCGCCGAAGCGGTCGATGCCGCCGTACGCGCGTTCGGCGGCCTCGATCTCCTGGTGGTCAACTCCGGCGGCCCGCCGCCGGGCCGGTTCGAGGACCTCGACGAGGCGGCCTGGACGACCGCCATCGACGGGACGCTGTGGAGCGCGATCCGCCTGCTGCGGGCCGCGCTGCCGAACCTGCGCGAGGGTCGCGATCCCGCCATCCTCGTCATCCTGTCGAGCTCGGCCCGTGAGCCGATCCCGGGTCTGACGACCTCCAATCTCATCCGCCCCGGCCTGGCCGGCCTGATCAAGTCGATGGTCGAGGAGATCGTGCCGGTCCGCATCAACGGCCTGGCGCCGGGCCGCCTCGCGACCGACCGGATCGCCCAGCTCGACGCGGCGCGAGCCCTGACCACCGGCCTGGCGGTGGAGGAGATCGAGCGGCAGACGATCGCCCGCATCCCGCTCGGGCGCTACGGCGACCCGCTCGAGCTCGGCCGGCTGGCAGCCTTCCTGCTGTCGCCGGCCGCCTCCTACGTGACCGGTGCGATCGTCCCGGTCGACGGCGGGATGATCCGCGCGCTCCCCTAGCGGTACGCCGGCTCGCGGGTCATGGTGTAGGCGGCGCGCGACAGCATCACCAGCCCGAGCGCCGCGATCCACAGCCCCGGCCCGTTGCTGACGACCGTCGCCGGCGTGCTGAACTGGAAGGCGCCCATCAGCGCGAGCTCGACGACCCGCCACACGAAGCCGATCCAGCCCGCTACGGCGAGGATGGCGAAGGACAACCAGCGATCGAGCCCGACCGGCCGATCCCCCGCGGCGTACGGCAGCGCTACGAGGGCCATCGTCGCGATCCCGACGAGGAAGACGAGGATCCCGCTCCCCGCCAGGCCGTTGCCCGATTCCGCGGGGATGCCAGGCGTCCCACCCACGAGCCACCAGGGCAGGGCGCAGCCGACGACCATGAGCAGGCCTCCGACCGCCGCGAGCGTCCTGCCCCGGCCGAGCGGCCGGCGATGCATCGTCATCCGCCCGCGACCTCGGAGTAGACCTCCGGTTTGAGCACACCCACGTACCGCAGGTTTCGGTAGAGCTCGCCGTAGTCGAGGCCGTACCCGACGACGAACTGGTCCGGGATCGTGAAGCCCGTGTAGTCCACCGGGATCTCGACCAGCCGGCGGGCGGGCTTGTCGAGCAGCGTGCAGATGCGGAGGGTCGCCGGGGCCTTCCCACGCAGGTAGCGGATCAGGTAATTGAGGGTCAGGCCGGTGTCGATGATGTCCTCGACGATGAGCACGTCCTCGTCGGCGATGCTGGCCGAGAGGTCCTTGAGGATCCGCACGAGGCCCGACGATTCGGTCGCCGTCCCGCCATACGAGCTGACCTCCATGAGGTCGATCCGGACCGGGATCTCGATGGCCCGCATGAGGTCCGCCATGAACGGCAGGGAGCCCTTGAGGACCGAGACCAGCGTGAGCTGGCGGCCGGCGTAGTCGACGCTGATCCGCGCCCCGAGTTCGCGCACCTTGGCCGAGATCTCCGCCTCGTCGAGGAGGATCTCGGCGACATCGCCGTGGAGGTCCGCATGGTGGCTCATCAGCGGATCGACGGTCCTTTCGTGGCGGTGCCGGCCTCCGCGGCGCGGCGTCGACGGGCGGTCGGGCGGTCACCCGCCGGCTCGACGGCAGCGACCGGGACCTCGGCCAGCGCGAGTACGTCCGCGAGCGGGAGGGCCTCGGCGAGATCGTCGTCGGCAGCCGATGGCTCGTATGGGGACGCGACCTGCCCTGACGACCCCGACAGGCCCTCGAACAGCGCCAGCTTGCCGTACTTGAGCATCAGCGCCCGAAAATCACGGGCGTAGAACAGCTTGACATTGAGGTCGGGGTAGAGCTCCCGCAACCGGCGCAGCTTCCGGTTCTTCTTGCGAACCAGCTTCTGGCGGAGGGTCGTCATCTCGAGGTAGAGCTCGAGATCCGGCAGGTAGAAGTCGGGCGAGAAGCTCTCGACGACGTCGCCATCGAGGTTCCACAGGATCGGGAAGGTGTGCGGCTCGTACTCCCAGCGCACGGCGTAGAAGTCCAGGATGCGCGACATCTCCGCCTCGCTGGCGTGCGCGAACGGCACGCTCACCGATCCACGACCGATCCGCGGCGATCGCCGCGGTCGAAGGCGTCGAGCCAGCCCACGAGGTCGCCGTCCCAGGCCGCGAGATCGCGCCGTACCGCCTCGACGTCGGCCTGGGTGATCGGACGGAAGGCAGCCTGGTGGCCTCGCGCGATGCCCGCAGGGCTCGTCAGGTCGCTCGTCGACACGTCCGCAGCGACATCGAGGACGGGGTCGCCATCGGGGGTCGAGGGTGGCATCAGGAGCGCCAGCGTGGCGCTGCCACAGTCGGTGCAGGCGAGCTCGACGAAGGCCATGTCGTCCCGTCGGGCGAGGACCCGGATCCGCCCGGTCGGGACGGGCGCCCCGCAGGCGGTGCACCTGGCGCCGTCGGGGAGCGGGCGGGGACCGTCGCGGGGATCCATCGGCCGCAAGTCTAACGGAGCGCGGCCGACCACGGTGCCGGATGGGGGTGGACGATACTCCTAGGGGGTATCATGGTGGCATGGTCGCCGCCACGGCGGCCGAACTACGACGAGGTCCGTGACAGCCGATGAGCCCGACCGAGCGGCGCGCGTCCCCACCACCCGACCCGAGCCATTTCCGTCACAGCTACTCCAAAGACAAGGCCCAGCTGGTTCGCCGCCTGTCGCGGATGGAAGGCCAGGTCCGCGGCATCGCCCGGATGATCGAGCGCGAGGAGTACTGCGTCGACATCCTCCAGCAGACGGCGGCCCTGCGCGCGGCCGTTGATGCCCTGTCGATCCTGGTCCTCGAGGACCACGTGAGCGGCTGCGTGCGGACGGCCGCCGAGCAGGGCAAGGCCGACGTGTATGTCGACGAGGTCATCGATGTCGTCCGGCGCACGCTCGGCCGGCCCGTCCGCGGGGCGGGCCGCTCGGCCTGACGCGACCGGTTATCCACGAATCCGCGGCACCGCGGATGTTCGTGGAAAACCCCGTTGACGGGGAGCGGGCGCGTTCGGTACCGTCCGGCATCCGCACTGGGGCAGACGCCAGGGTAACGCGGTCCGCGAGGGGCACGGGGAAACCCGGCCGCGAACCGGACGGACCGCGGAAGACCGAACCGCCGCCCGCGGTGCGAGACGATGCCG
>Ga0184612_10001753_pt1 | contig 10525 bp, 11 predicted proteins | sample PLM3_60_coex_FD_133163 | JGI IMG/M metagenome (GOLD analysis project Ga0184612, IMG submission 133163) | Groundwater sediment microbial communities from an aquifer in East River, Colorado, USA - PLM3_60_coex | ecosystem: Environmental > Terrestrial > Soil > Riparian zone | place: USA: East...
CCTCCTGGGACGTGCCGGAGGACCCTCTGCACGAGGTGTTCCACAACTGGACCACCGCGAACCTGGGATCGATCACGCTGGCCAGGTCGTTGTACGACTCGTGCGACACCGTGTTCTACCCCATCGGGTACTAGTACTGGCGACGCTACTACCCGCCGACCGACCCCCCGGTCGAGCAGATCCAACGCGACCTCCAGGCGTTCGGGTTCGGCCGGCCCACCAGCATCGACCTCCCGTTCGAGCAGGACGGCCGAGTTCCGAACGCCGCCTGGAAGTCGGGGATCCACAAGCAGTACCCGAAATCCTTCCCCGATGGTCAGTGGTTCCCCGGCGACTTCATCAACATGTCGATCGGGCAGGGCGACACGCTCGTCACGCCGCTCCAGATCGCGACGGCCTTCTCGGCGATCCAGAACGGCGGCCGGGCCTGCGTGCCCCACGTCTTCCTGCGGGCCCAGGAAGCGGACGGCCACGTCCTCCGCTCGTGGCACGCCCAGTGCCACCGCATGCCGTTCCTCCAGGCGCAGATCGAGTACGTCCGCCAGGCCCTGACCCAGGTCCCGGTCCAGGGCACGGCGGCCTCGGCGTTCGTCGGGTTCCCGTTCTCGCAGGTCCAGGTGGCCGGCAAGACCGGCACGGCCCAGGTGTTCGGCCAGCAGGACTACTCGTGGTTCGCCGCCATGACCCAAGCGCAAGGCAAGCAGTACGTCGTGGTGGCCCTGGTCGAGCAGGGAGGACACGGCTCGACCACCGCGGCGCCCATCGTGCGACGGGTCATCGAAGGGCTGTACGGCCTTCCCGTCAACACATTCTCGAACGGTGGGGTGACGGACTGATGGACCTCGTCGCCACCAGGATGTACTTGTCGGAACGGCGGCCGCTCCGGCACCTCGACCCGGTCCTGCTGGTCACGGTGCTCGCCCTGGGGATCGTGGGCCTGGTCACGATCTACTCCGCGACGCACGCGTCGCTCGTCGCCCAGCGGATCGACCCGGGGTTCTACCTCAAGAAGCAGCTGACCTTCGTGACCCTGGGCATCGTGGTGATCCTGGTGGCCGCGAGCTTCGACTACCGGTTCGTCAAGGTCTACGCCAGCATCGTCTACGTGGCGAGCCTCGCGTTGCTGGTGCTGGTCCGAACACCGCTCGGCACGACCATCCGTGGGTCCCAGCGGTGGTTCCAGCTGTTCGGGTTCCAGCTCGCTCCCTCCGAGCTGGCCAAGCTGGCGCTGGTTGCCATGCTCGCCGCGTTCCTGTCGCAGCTGCGGTCGAGCGACCTCTCTCTCCAGGACCTGTATCGGGCGACCGCGATCGCCGCGGTCCCCGGGCTCCTTGTCTTCCTCCAGCCCGACCTCGGCACATCGATCGTGCTCGTTGCGATCCTCGTGGGGATCCTGGTGGTGGCGGGGGCCCGGGCCCGGCACCTGGGGGTGCTCGCGCTCACGGCCATCGTCCTGATCTTCGGGGCGCTGCAGCTCGGCCTGGTGAAGGACTACCAGATCGCCCGGCTCACCGCGTTCTTCGACCCCCAGAACGACCCGCAACGAAGCGACTACAACCGAACCCAGGCGGAGATCGCGATCGGCTCGGGCGGCTTGTTCGGCATGGGCTACCTGAAGGGCACGCAGACGAACCTTGACTTCGTGCCGGAGCAGCACACGGACTTCATCTTCACCGTGATCGGGGAGGAGTTCGGGTTCGTGGGAGCCATCTTCGTGCTGCTGTTGTTCGCCCTCCTCATCTGGCGAGCGGTCAGGATCGCCTTGTTAGCCAAGGACCCCTTCGGAACGTATCTCGCCGCGGGGATCGCCTCGATGCTGGCCATCCAGGTGTTCGTGAACGTGGGCATGACGCTCGGGATCATGCCGATCACCGGGATCCCGCTCCCGTTCGTGTCCTACGGCGGGAGCTCGTTCCTCACGAACTGCGCGGCGGTGGGGTTGCTCCTGAACGTCCACATGCGTCGCCTGGCCTAGCGGCCGGGCGCTCGCGTCATTCCTCGATGGCGATGGTCCACAGGAACGTCGAGCCCTCCGGCCCCGAGGACTCGAGGATCACGTCGCCGCCCATGGAACGAGCCGCGCCGCGAGCGAGCGACAGGCCGAAGCCCAAACCCTGATGGACCCGCACGTTCAGGTCCTCGAGCTGCTCCAGGAAGCCGAAGATGCGCTCCCGGGCTGCGGGCTCGATCCCGGCCCCCCCGTCCACCACGCGAACATCGATGCCCGCGCTGCCTCGAGCCACCTGGACGGCCACCGCCCCGTCCGGCGGTGAGAACTCGAGCGCGTTCGCCACGAGCTCACCGAGGATCCTTCGCCCGACGACCGGGCTGAGCGTCGCCGCGAACGGGCCGCCCTTCGCGATGACACGGACCCGGGGATACGGCGACGCCACCTCCTGGGCCATGGCCGCCACGTCCACCTTCTCCGCCATCCCCGCGTCGATCGTGAGCTCGAACCGTTCGACCAGCCGGGCGAGGGCCTCCGAGCGCTCGACGATGCGGTCCAGGAGCTCCTGGCGTTGTGGGAAGGCGTCGTCGGCCTTGGCCAGGGTCTGGGCCATCCCAAGGATGACCGTGACCGGGGTGCGGAGCTCGTGAGAGAGCCGGGCCACCAGCTCGTGTCGTTGGGCGGCGCGCTCGACCAGCGCCGCCTGGGCTTCCTCGAGCTCCTTGGTCCGGCGGCGCTCCCGCTCCAGGGCCTCGGTGAGCTCCTCGATCACCGAAGGGGTGACTTCGGGCGAGAGGACGCCCCCGCCCAGGGCGGCGTGCAGGACGGCGTTCAGGATCTCGTCGCCGTCGGAGTCCTTCAGGACGTACCCGGAGGCCCCGGCCACGAGCATCTCCCGGACGATGTCCTGGTCCTCGTGTCCGGACAGCGCGACGATGCCGATCGCGGGATGGAGCACCTTCAACCGGCGGGTGGTCTGGATCCCATCCATGTCCGGCATGCGCACGTCCATGAGCACCACGTCGGGATCGACCATCGGGACGAGCTCCAGGGCCTCGGGGCCTGAGCGGGCCTCGCCGACGACGTCGAGGTCGCCGGCGTCCAGCAGGGCGAGCAGCGACTCGCGGAACCCGGCGTTGTCGTCCACTACCACCACCCTCACCCGGCGGCCGGGCACAGGCGTCGTCCGGGTGGAGGCGCCACCGCCGCGGTCGTGCGGGCCCATGAGGGAAGTGTCGGGGACGGAGGGTCGACAGGGATATCGGACGGCCTCCCGTTTCCTCCGCGACGTCGAGCCGACAGCGGGCTAGCCACATCGGCCTAGCCCGCTGAGCAGGAACATCGCCGCCTACGGGGAACCGGCCGATGGGTTGCTATCCTCTATCTAGGTTTTTTCTCGCCGGACCGAGGCCGCGGGCCCCGGTTCCCGAGCGAGACAGAGGTGGCGCGGGCCAGGCCCCGCCGGCTCCGGGCGATCGCCCGCAGGGCCGCGGCCGGGGCGGCCGGCACCGGAACAGGGCGTACAGGTTGCAGGACGAGCGGCGCTTCGCTGCGCCGAATGGCTCACAGCCATACAAGCGCGGTCGCGCTCCAGGGAGACCCCGAGACATCACCTTCGAGCGAGGGCTGGCTCTTCCACGTTCTCGACCCCTTCTCCTCCATCGCCCTGCCGCCCGGCATTCCCGCGCTCCCGAGCGAATGGGAAGGAGTCGGAACAGATGACGGAGCAGACAGAGTCGCTCCCCACCCCCGAGGTGACGCCGGGATCCGAGGGCGAGGTTGCCACGGCGCCCCGCCCCCGGCGGCGGCGCCGGAGCAACCGGGGGCGGGGACGGGCCGGAACCGCCGGCCGCACCGACGCGACCTCGACCGAGGCGGCCGAGGAAGGCACGGGGGCCGCCACGGCCATCGAGCCGACGGAGGGCGGCCCGTCGATGGATGGTGAAGTTGGCCAGGCCCCGGTCCGTCGCCGGCGACACCGCGGCGGGCGGGGTCGAGGCCGAGCGAGGGTTGCAGCGGCGCCGGCCGGGGAGACCCAGCCCGAAGCGCCACAGGCCGACGAGGCGGATCTCGCCGGAGAGCCCGAAGGAGTCGATGAGCCGGAGGCCGCGAGGACCGGCGAGAGCCCGTCGGCGAAGCGCCGCCGCCGCCGGCGTCGCCGCAAGGTGGCGCTCGCCGGGGCCACCGAGGGCGCGCCGGAAGCCGCGGAGTCGGAGGAGCCCAAGCGGGCCGAAAAGCGGGCCGGCAAGCGCACCAAGGTCGCCGCACCCGAGGAGGAGCAGCCCGCGCCCGACCCTGCGCGCCGGAGGACCCGGCGCGCCGGGTCGACTCGAGCGAAGGCCGGTGCGAAGGCGGACGCGAAGGCCGACGCGGCCGTTGCAGCCGAGCCCGCGCCGGAGCCTTCCAGGCCGCCCGGGCGCCGGGCGCGACGCAAGGCGGTCGAGCCGACCGACACGGCCGTGGCCGGCCCTACCCGCCTCCGCCGAGGGCGACAGGCCGTCGGCAGGCGGCGCCGTGAATCCATCCCCGTGGCACCGAGGGTCACCGACAAGCTGATGGTCATCACCGAGCACGGCGAACGCGACCAGATCGCCGTCCTGGAAGGCCGGGAGCTCGTCCAGCACTACGTCACGCGGGCGGGCGCGAGGTCGATGGTCGGCAACGTGTACCTGGGCAGGGTCCAGAACGTGCTCCCGGGGATGGAGGCGGCCTTCATCGACGTCGGCAAGGGCAGGAACGCCGTCCTGTACGCCGGCGAGGTGAACTACTCGCCGGAGGATCTGGAGGGCGCACCCCCTCGGATCGAGCACGTCCTGAAGAGTGGCCAGTCCGTCCTGGTGCAGGTGACCAAGGATCCGATCGGTGGCAAGGGCGCCCGGCTCACCGCCCAGATCAGCATGCCCGGCCGCTACCTGGTGCTGGTGCCGAACTCCGACGTCACCGGCATCAGCCGTCGCCTTCCCGACGAGGAGCGCCAGCGCCTGAAGCTGATCCTCCGCAAGATCCGGCCCGAGGGCCATGGCGTCATCATCCGGACGGCGGCCGAGGACGCTCACGAGGAGGACTTGGCGGCCGACGTAGCCCGGCTCCTGGACGAGTGGAAGGCCATCGAGAAGAAGGCCAAGCGGGCCAAGGCGCCCGCGATGCTGTACGAGGAGCCCGAGCTGACGGTCCGCTCCGTGCGCGACCTGTTCACCGACGAGGAGTTCCGCGAGCTCGTGACCGACTCCCCGCGGGTGTACGAGCTGGTCACCCAGTACCTGGCCGGGATCGCCCCCGACCTCCTCCCGAAGGTCCGGCTGCACGAGGGGAAGCTGCCGGTCTTCGAGGAGTTCCACGTCGTGGAGCAGATCCACAAGGGCCTGGACCGCAAGGTGTGGCTCCCCTCCGGCGGCTACATCGTCATCGACCGGACCGAGGCGATGACGGTCATCGACGTGAACACTGGCAAGTCGGTGGGCAAGACGAACCTCGAGGAGACCGTGGTCAACACCAACGTCGAGGCGGCCCGCGAGGTGGCCAGGCAGCTTCGCCTCCGCGACATCGGGGGGATGATCATCATCGACTTCATCGACATGCTCCTCGAGCAGAACAAGCGGAAGGTCATCGACGCCCTCCGCGAGGAGATGGCCAAGGACAAGACCCGGTCCCAGATCTTCGACATCAGCCCCCTCGGGCTGCTCGAGGTGACTCGCAAGCGCGTTTCTGGTGGACTCTTGGAGTCGTTCTCCGAGACCTGCCCGACCTGCGAGGGGCGGGGCCTGATCGTGACCTACGAAGCCTGAGGAGGAAGCCGATGTACGCCGTCATCAAGGCGGGTGGCAAGCAGCACCGGGTGAAGCCCGGCGACGTCATCGAGGTCGAGTACATGCACGGCCTGGGCGACACCGTGACGTTCCATCCCCTGCTGGTGGTGGACGATGACGGCAAGACGCACTTCGGCAAGGAGGCGGAGGGGGCCGTGGTCACGGCCAAACCGGTGGGCGAGCAGAAGGGCGACAAGGTCCGGGTGATGAAGTACAAGAACAAGACGGGCTACACCCGTCGCCAGGGCCACCGCCAGCTCATGACCCTCCTCGAGATTTCCGACGTCAGCATGTCCGGCGAGAAGAAGCCGGCGGCGAGGAAGCCGGCCGCCAAGCCCGCTGCCAAGAAGGCCGTCTCCAAGGAGGCCGCCTCCAAGGCGACGGCCGAAGCCCAGGACGAGGCGGCGAAAGAGGCCGGGGAGTAGCAGGCCTCTGGTACGCTCGGTCGCGCCATGGCACACAAGAAGGGCGGCGGCTCTACCAAGAACGGGCGCGACTCCGAGTCCAAGCGGCTCGGGGTGAAGGCCTTCGGCGGTCAGGAAGTGAGCGCCGGGTCGATCATCGTGCGCCAGCGGGGGACCAGGATCCATCCGGGCCCCGGCGTGGGCAAGGGCGGGGACGACTCGTTGTTCGCCCTGATCCCTGGGGTCGTCCGGTACCGCTCGTCCCGGGGCCGCCGGGTCGCCTCGGTCGAGGCCAAGTAGCCCCGCTCAGCCCGTCCTGTTCCGCACTGCATCCCTGATCGCGTGTTCCCACTCCTCGATGCCGGCCTTGAGCTGCCGGTTCCACGTGCCGAGGTAGCCGATGTTCTGTCGCCTGGCCCTTCGCCGGGAGCTCTTGCGGAAGCCGAGTGGGGCCGGACGCTCGGGTTGCCCCTGGTCGTCGTTCAGCGGCGGCGGCTGCACGAAGTAGAAGGCGGTACGCGCGGCACGGCCGCCGGCGTCGTGGGCCACCAGGAGCACGGGCGAGCCGCGGAGCCGCCGGGCCCTTCGGACATGGGCCAGTGGGATGCGCAGGTCCTCCGAGCCGCCGGTAGCCTCGAAGACGATGGCGTCCGGCTGAAGGCTCAGGATGCCTCTGCGCTCCTGGGCCAAGCCTGGTGAGAGCTCGACCATCCATACCGTGACGGCCTCGGGCATCGCGGTCCATCTTCGTCGCAGGAGCGCGTTTCGACCACAATCACGGTATGGCCTTCGTGGACGAGGTGACGGTGTGGGCTCGCGCCGGGCGGGGAGGACACGGCTCGGTGGCGATGCTGCGCGAGCCGTTCAAGCCGCTGGGCGGACCCGAAGGTGGCGACGGAGGCCGAGGCGGGGATGTCGTGTTCGAGGTCTCGTCCGGGCTCCGCGACCTCTCCGTCCTGGCCGATCGGCCGCACCTTCGTGCCGAGGAGGGAAAGCCCGGCGGTCCGAGCCGACGCACCGGGGCGAGCGGCGCGGACCTCGTGATCCAGGTCCCGGACGGGACGATGGTCTTCGACGAGGCCGGCCTGATGGCCGACCTCGTCGGCGACGGTTCCCGGGCGGTGGTCGCCCGCGGAGGCCGCGGAGGCCGCGGCAACGCCTCGCTTATGTCCCGCCGCAACCGCGTGCCCCGCACCGCGGAGGCGGGAGAGCCGGGTGAGGAGCAACGCCTGTCCGTGGAGCTTCGGGTGATGGCGGACGTCGGCCTGGTGGGCCTGCCGAACGCGGGGAAGTCGACGCTGCTCGGCAGGCTCACGGCAGCCAGGCCCAAGGTCGCCCCCTATCCGTTCACCACGCTCCACCCCAACCTGGGCGTTGCCGAGGGCGAGCGCAGGTTCGTCGTGGCCGACGTCCCGGGCCTCGTGGAGGGGGCCCACGAGGGCAAGGGCCTGGGCCACCGGTTCCTCCGCCACGTCGACCGGACCCGCGCGCTCGTGGTCGTGGTGGACCTGTCGAGCACGGACCCTGCCGCCGATCTCCGAACGGTGCGCACGGAGCTCGAGTCCTACGATCCAGGACTCGCCGCCCGGCCGTCGATCGTCCTGGGGACCAAGGCCGACCTCGTGGACGAGCCCGAAGTGGCGGCGAGCCGGCTCCACCCGGACGCCCTGGCCGTCTCGGGCCTCACGGGGGAGGGGATCGATCGGCTGGCCGCTCGGGTGGCCGAGCTTGTCGAGACGGCCTCGAGGGACGAGGAGGAGCGGCAGCCGTTCGTCGTGCTCCGTCCGGCCCGCCCACCGTTCGTGGTGCGCAAGGAGGGTGGCGGCTTCCGCGTGGTCGGCCGGGCTGTGGAACGATGGGTCGCCGAGACCGACTTCGACGACCCACGCAAGGTCGTGCAGCTCCAGAAGCGGCTGGCCAAGGAGGGCGTGGAGCGCCAGCTCGCCGCCCTGGGGGCGCGACGGGGTGATGAGGTCCTGATCGGGGAGCGGGCCTTCGAGTTCGTCCCGGAAGTGGAGGGCTGATCATGGGTCGACGAGAGGACCTCCTGCGGTCGGAGGACCGGGGCTGGGCGGAGCTGCGGTCGCTGCTTGACGCGCTGTCGCCCCAGCAGATGCTGGAGTCGGGGCTCACGCCGGAGGGATGGTCGGTCAAGGACCTGCTCTGGCACCTGGGCGCGTGGTCTGCGGAAGCCGGCATCATGCTGGAGCGGATCCGGACCGGGACCTACGACGGGTGGGGGCAGGCCGCGAGCGTCGACGAGCTGAATGCTGGGTTCCTCGAGGAGGGTCGCCGCGTCGACCTCGCCACCGCGAAGTCCGAGCTGTACGCCGCGAGGAACCGGGCACTCATGGAGTGGGCCGCGCTTCCCAAGGTGACGCCGGAGGCCGAAGAGTGGTTCCGGGAGTCGGGTCCTGAGCACTACCAGGAGCACCTGGACGACCTCCGGGCCTGGGTCGGCAAGCTCACGTCGGCCTCCTGAAATACGAAGGAACGGCGGGTGCCGGCCGTAGGATTGCCGCGTGGAACGACGCCTGGGCGTCATGGGCGGCACGTTCGATCCGATCCATCACGGACACCTCCTGACCGCAGAGGAGGCCGCCGTGCAGTTCGGCCTGGAGAAGGTGGTGTTCGTGCCGACGGGACAGCCGTGGATGAAGGTGGAGCGGGAGGTGTCTTCGCCCGAGCACCGGTACCTCATGACGGTGATCGCCACCGCGAGCAACCCGCGATTCTCGGTCTCGCGGTTGGAGGTCGATCGGGAAGGCCCCACGTACACCGTCGACACCCTTCGAGAGCTGAAGGAGCAGCACGGCGGGGACGTCCATCTGTTCTTCGTGACCGGCGCCGACGCCGTGCTGGAGATCTTCCAGTGGAAGGACCCCGACGAGATCCTGGAGCTCGCCCACTTCATCGCGGCCACCCGGCCCGGCTACGACCTGGCTCGGTTCCAGGCGGAGGAACCCACGCGCCATCCGAACGTGAGTGTCATGAACATCCCAGCCCTGGCCATCTCCTCCACGGACATCCGCGAGCGGATCCGGGAGGGGCGGCCCATCCGGTACCTCGTGCCCGAGGGCGTGGAGAGTTACATCGAGAAGGCCGGGCTGTACCGATGAAGCGCGGGCACCATCGGGGGGAGGTGGACCTGTTCGTCCGGCCCGGCCGGCACGCGTCGCTCCGGGCCATGGCGGCCGGATGGCTGGCGCCGGTTGCGGCGGCACTCCTCGTCGCCGGAGCGGTCGTGGCCCGGGGCATCGTGTCGACTCGCGATCAGGGCGCCGCGCCTCCATCGGGAAGTTCGGCCACCCCCTCGAAGCTCCTGCTTCTCGAGCTTCGGTCGAAGGACGCGGTCATGATCGCGTTGGTGGGATCGTCGGGAACCCCGACGCCGGCCGCGCTCACCATCCCCCCCAACGTCGTGATGACGATCCCCGGGCAGGGCGACGGGACGGTGAAGGACGTGACCCTCCTCGACGGATCCGAGGCCGCCGTGGCCATCTCCAACCTCGTCGGCGCGTGGATCCCGCACTATGCGGTGACCGATCCGAGCCACCTTGCCGCGATCGTTGACCGGGCGGGGGGGATCCAGCTGTTCGGGTCGATGACGGGCGGAGCCGAGGTCGCCGCCGCGCTGTTGGAGCCCGGGCCGGCTCGGGCGCTCACGTGGCGGGAGACGCTCATCGGGCTGTTCCAGGCCGGCCCGGCCTGGACCGCCGGTGACTTCGTGGGGTCCGACGACGCCGCCGTGGGCGCCCGGCTCCTCACGGGGGCAAAGGGGGCGGCCATGCAGGCCCTCCCGACCGCGAACGTGACCCCCGGGTACCTCCGGCCCGATTACGACGCGGTGGCCGAGCTCATGCGGGATCGGTTCGGGATGGCCGGACAGCCGCCGATCCGGGTGCTCGTCCTGAATGGGACCGGCGCTCCCGGGGTGGGCGAGTCGGTGGCCAAACGACTCATCCCGGAGGGCTACCGGGTGGTGGTCTCGGAGAACGCGTCGAGCTTCGACCATGCAGAGACGCTGGTCGTGGCGGCCTCGGAGGAGTCTCGAGAGGCGGCGGAGCGGGTCCGAAAGCTCCTGGGGGTGGGAGCCCTGTCCGTGTCCGCGGTACCCTCGGGGCTGGGAGAGGTGACGATCCTGGTGGGAGAGGACTACACGAACGGATGACGGTTGAAGAAAGACGTGCCCGGTAACTCCGCCGGGATCCCGGAGAGCAAGGAGGTTGCGGTGGCGGCGGCGCGGGCCGCGGCCGCCAAGCAGGGTGCGGACATCGCCATCCTGGACGTGCACGAGCTCATCGTCATCACCGACTTCTTCGTGATCGCCAGCGGATCCAGTGACCGTCAGGTCAAGACCATCGTCG
>Ga0184612_10001754_pt1 | contig 10523 bp, 11 predicted proteins | sample PLM3_60_coex_FD_133163 | JGI IMG/M metagenome (GOLD analysis project Ga0184612, IMG submission 133163) | Groundwater sediment microbial communities from an aquifer in East River, Colorado, USA - PLM3_60_coex | ecosystem: Environmental > Terrestrial > Soil > Riparian zone | place: USA: East...
ACCAACCAGTCCTGGGCCACGAAGAGCATCCAGACACCGATCAGCTTCGTCAGCTGGCCAGTCGCGAACAGACGGAAGTTGCGCGTTCGTAGGGACTGGAACGTGGTGCCGAGCCGTGCCCGCACGGGCTATGCGCCTCCCTCTCCGGTCTTAGTCCTTCACGATCCGGGACAGGATCTCCGCGGCCCGCTGCACCGTGTCCCGCTCGTCGGCACTCAGCTTCGCCAGTCGCTGCGCCAACCACTCGTCCCGCACCCGCCGGTACTCGGCGAGCATCGCCCGCCCGGCCGGCGACGGGGCAAGGATCACCTGGCGACCGTCCGTGGGGTGAGGCGTGCGCGCCACGAGTGCCTTCTCCTCCAGCCGGGCGACGATTCTCGTCATCGTCGGCGGCTGCACCCGCTCGACGTCGGCCAGCTCACGCGGCGTCAGCGCCCCGGCGGTGTCGAGGCTCTGCAGGGCCGAGATCTGCGCGATGGTGATGTCGCCGACCGGGCGGGTCTGCCGGAGCCGCCGGTTGACCCGGGTAATCGCGTCCCGCAGCAGGACCGCGACCTGCGTCGCGGACGTGCGCCGGACGGTCGGTGTGCGTCCGATCATGATGCTTAGCCTAGCTAATGAGCATTGCTAACGAGTAAGGACCGAGATGTGATCCGCGCCATACGCTGAAACCGGATACCCCCTAGGGGTACTCTGCGAGGCATGTACTCCCGGATACCAGACATCTGGCGGATGGCGGTCTCCGCGACGCTGCACTGCCTCACGGGATGCGCCATCGGCGAGGTTCTCGGCCTGGCCATCGGCACGGCCGCGGGGTGGACGGACGCGGCCACCTTGGTACTGGCGATCGTCCTCGCATTCGTCTTCGGGTACGCACTGACGGTGCTGGGGACGCTGCGGGCCGGTCTGACGCTGGGCCGCGCCGTCCGCGTCGCGCTGGCGGCCGACAGCGTCTCGATCGCCGTCATGGAGCTCGTGGACAACGCCGTGATCGTGGCTGTGCCGGGAGCCATGTCCGCCGGCCTGACGACCTGGCTGTTCTGGGGCACGTTGGCGTTTTCTCTGCTCGTCGCGTTCGTGGTGACCGTGCCGTTCAACCGCTGGATGATCGGGCGCGGCCTGGGCCACGCCGTCGTGCACCACTACCACGGGGCCGCACCGGAGCGAGCGTCGGAGTCACAGCAGCACCAGCACTGACGCGTAATGTGATCGCCGTGCCCGCCGACCGCGAGATCAAGCCACTGGATCCGCCGATGGTGCCGCTCGCGGTGGGCGGCATCGTTATCTGGACTCTGGTGGGGCTGGTGCTGCTCGGATTTCGGGCTGACCTCGCCGAGCACGGCCGCGAGCACTGGCTGTGGATCTGTTTGGCCGGGTTTCTCTGGGGCTTTCCGGGCCTCGCCGTCATGATCAGGCACGACGCGAACCGGCGCCGCCGCCGCGCGGCCAGCCCCGCCCCCAACCCACGTTGATCTAGGACTTGTTCTCGTGGTTAGAGATCAACTCACGCGCCTAACCCCTAGATCAACAGTCCGGGGTCAGCTGTGGCCGTACGACTCGGCCGGCTCTGCGTCGGCGACCGACCCGCCGGACCGGCTCACCGCGACCGTCTCGACCACGCTGTCGTCGTACACGGTCGGTAGCTCCTCGACCGGTGGGGCCGGGTCCACCAACACCTCGGAGTGCGCCCCGCAACCGTGGTCGGCGCTGACGACGCGGCCGTCATCCGGTGCGAAGAGGTTGCCGCAGACGCCGAAGACCTGGCGCAGTGATCCGGCCAACGGCAGGTAGAACCCGCACAGGCCACACCGCGCGTTCGCTGGTGCCGCGATCGAGATCGGCGCCTCGGGGCCGTGCTCGGTGTCGTACCACCGCTGGGCCGTCTCGGCGCGGCCCTCTCGCGACATCACCCGCGGCCGGCCGAGACCAAGCCCCCAGCTCACCTCCTCGACCGCTGGGTCGTCGGAGAGCACGTACCCCGGTGCGAGCCGGTAGTCGTCGGCCCTCGTGGGCAACAGGTCGCCCACGCCGAGATCGCCCGGCTGCAGCCGCTCGTGCCAAGGCACCCAGGTCGGCGCAAGCAGCGCGCCGTCGCCGGGAAGCAGGACCGTCTCGCAAATCGTGACATGCCGGCTGCGCGGTGCCCGCGCCACGGTCGCGGACCAGCGCCAGCCGCGATAGCCCGGGAGCGTGCAGTCGAAGTAGTGCGTGACGACCCGGTCGCCCTCGGCGATGCACCCCAGGTAGCCCCCGACGTGGTCATCGGCCACAGCCTCGCGCGCCAGATCCACAGCCGCGGCGCAGACTTGGTCGAGCTTCGCCGTCTTCGCGCTCTGGGTTGCGGTGGTGGCGGTCCCGGTCACGGGTGCATATCTTGCCGTACGCCCGGCGGGCCGCCGCCCGCGGGTCGACGTGATCTTCCCTATCAGCGGGGTGTCGCGGGTTGCCGACCCCTGGCCCCGTCCCGATGCGTCAGGATGTGGGCATGGCAGTGCTGCGCGACGTCGGGAAGATCGTGCGGGTCACCGCGCGTGGCACCCAGGCGGTCGCGCGGGGGGTACGCACCACCGCGCGGGGGACGACCCGGAGTTCGCGCTGGGTTGCCCGCAACGTGGGGTCGGCCCGGCAACGTGGCGGCGTAGGCAACGTGGGCATGATGCGCCTGCTGGACCTGCACGCGATTTCGTGTGCCGGCGACACGCTCGTGACGATCGGCCTCGCCGGAACGATCTTCTTCAACGTGCCCGCGGGCGAGGCTCGCGGCCGGGTCGCGCTCTACCTCCTGGTCACGATGGTGCCGTTCGCACTGCTGGCCCCCGTCGTGGGCCCGCTGCTCGACCGGTTCCGGCACGGCCGCCGCTACGCGCTGGCCGCGACGATGCTCGGCCGGGCCCTACTCGCCTGGATCATCGCGTGGGTCATCACGAACAACCTCCCGGTCGGGCTCTCCCCCGCGGCCTTCGGGGTGCTGGCGCTGTCGCGGGCGTACGGTGTCGCGCGTAGTGCCGCCGTGCCTCGTCTCCTCCCGCCGGGACTCGGCCTCTCCCAGGCCGGCGCCCGAGCCTCGGTCTACGGGACGGTCGCCGGCGCCATCGTCGCGCCGCTGGGCGCGGCCGCGTTCTGGCTAGGTCCGCAGTGGTCTCTGCGCGTGGCGAGCGTGATCTTCCTGGCCGGCGTCATCGTTGCCTTCAACCTGCCGCCGCGCGCCGACTCGGATCCGCCCGAGGTGCCGCCGAAGATCTTCCATCTGCCGTGGCGGCACCGCGTCGAGAACGGCGACAAGATCCTCTCTGGCCAGCTGGTGGTCGCGACGCTGCTCGGCAGCGCCTGCCTGCGCGCCCTGTACGGCTTCCTCCTGCTCTTCCTGGCCTTCGCGATCCGCGAGGACGACGGCCCCACGGCCTTCCTCGGCGTCGATCTGCCTCCGGCCGCCGCGCTCGGGCTGGTGGGCGGCACGCTTGCGCTCGGAACCTTCCTGTCGACGGCCGTGGGTACGCGTCTTCGGATCCGCCGACCGGTACGGCTGCAGGCGATCGGCCTCGGCGCGGTGGCGGTGCTGGGCGCGTGGGCCGCGGTGCAGTACACGCTCACGGCCGTCGTCGTGTTCTGCCTCGGTATCGCGCTCGCGAGCGGGCTGGCCAAGCTCGCCGTGGACGCCTCCATTCAGGAGCGGATCCCCGAGACCGTCCGCGCGAGTGCGTTCGCCCATGCCGAGACGCTCCTCATGCTGGCGTGGGTGGGCGGCGGCGCCTTCGGGCTCATCCCGTTCGACGGCCGCGTGGGTGTCGGCGTCGCGGCGCTGGCCGCGACCGCGGCCGCCAGCCGAGCCGCGGTGGTGGCCTGGCGGCTGCGCGAGGACCGCCTGAGGGGTCGGGCCTCCCGCACGACGACTTCGGCCAGACCCGGCCCCGCGAGGCCGGTCGATCCGGCCGCGTCCTCGCGGGCGTCGATCCGACGCGGGTACGGGCGAACGGGCGCTCACGATCCCGGTGCGGCCGGCGCCCCACCACCCGCCGCCAGCCCGGCGCCCGCCGCCAGCCCGGCGCCCGCCGCCAGCCCGGCGCCTGTGGCCAAACCGGCGTCGGCGCCGATCACGACCGCGTCGCCGGCGCCCGAGCCCGACGAGACATCGCCGCCGGGGTATCACATCTTCCGTCCCTCCCCGCCCGACAGCGGGGTCGCCGACCCGCGCGGCGGCGCGTGACGGCATGAGCCGCTCGCACCCGTACCGCATCCTTGTCGTCACCGCCGTCGAGATGGAACGAGAGGCGCTGCTGCGGGGTCTGGGCCTTGCTCACCAGTTTTCGGACGAGGAGTCCGCGGGACGGGATCGGATTCTCGTGCGAGCCGGCGGCGTCGGCATGGCCGCCGCGGCCGCGGCGACGGCCCGCACGCTCACAGCGGCGGAGCTGAGCGGCGAGCCGTTCGGGCTCGTGATCTCGGCGGGCGTCGCGGGCGGGTTCGCGGGGCGGGCCGATGTGGGCGCGACCGTCCTGGCCAGCCGCAGCGTCGCGGCGGACCTCGGTGCGGAGGCTCCGAATGGCTTCCTGTCGTTGGATGCCCTCGGCTTCGGTTCCTCCATAGTGGAGACGGAGCCGAAGGTTCTGGCCACATTGGAGGAGGCTCTCCCGGATGTGATCGTGGGCGAGGTACTGACGGTGTCGACGGTGACCGGAACCGTCGAGAGGGCGGCCGCCCTGTTGGCCCGACGACCGGAGGCGGTGGCCGAGGCAATGGAGGGGTTCGGAGTGGCAAGCGCAGCGAGCCAGGCCGGCGTCGCGTTCGCTGAGGTCCGTACCATCTCAAACCCGGTGGGTCCGCGGGACCGAGCGTTGTGGCGCATCCCGGAGGCGCTGGCGGCCCTGACGGGCTCGGCCCGGGCCATGGCTAGCCTGGAGCCGTGAGCCTTCGTCTGGCGATCTCGCCCTGCCCCAACGACACGTTCATCTTCCACGCGCTCGTGCACGGACTGGTGCCGGCCGCGCCGCCGGTCGACGTCACCTACGCCGACGTCGATGTCACCAACACCGCGGCGCAGCGCGGCGAATTTGACCTCGTCAAGGTGAGCTACGCGGCGCTGCCCTGGCTCCTGGACGAGTACGAGCTGTTGCCCTGTGGCGGAGCGCTCGGCCGTGGCTGTGGGCCACTCGTACTCGCCCAGGACGACCGGGTCACGTCGCTGGGCGGGCGCACGGTGGCGGTGCCCGGGGAACGCACGACGGCGTACCTGCTCATGCGGTTGTGGTCGTCCGCCAAGCCGCCCGCGCGGGTGACGACTCTGCCGTTCCACGAGATCATGCCCGCGGTGGCGGCGGGGTCCTTCGACGCCGGGCTGGTCATCCACGAAGCGCGCTTCACGTACCCGCGGTACGGCCTAAGGGCGCTCGCCGACCTCGGCCAGTGGTGGGAAAGCGAGACGGGGCTTCCGATTCCCCTTGGGGCGATACTGGCCCGACGGGCAACGGTTGATCCCGCCGCGGCAGCCGGGTGGATCCGCGAGTCGGTGCGCAGGGCCTGGGCGGCACCCTCGGCGAGCCGATCGTATGTGCTCTCCCACGCCGAGGAGATGGAGCCCGATGTCGTCGCCGCACACATCGAGCTTTACGTCAACGCCTTCACCGAGGACCTCGGCGCCGAGGGTTACGCGGCGGTCGACGCGCTGCTGGGCCGGGCCGCCGCGGCGGGCCTCACCCCGGACGTACCGACGCTTACGGCCCGCGGGGCCCAAGGCACCAGTTAGATCTCCAGCTCGCGGGCGACCGCGTGGACGACCTGAGCGACCATCTGCCCGGTCTTTTTGTCCGGGAACCGGCCCCGGCGCAGGTCCGGCATGATCTTCGCCTCGAGCACCTTGATCATATCCTCGATCAGGCCATGCATCTCTTCGGCCGGGCGCCGCCGCAACTCAGCCACGGATGGCGGTGCTTCGAGCAGCTTTACCGAGAGGGCCTGGGTGCCCTTGCGACTCTCGACCACGCCAAACTCGACCCGCTGGCCGGCCGCGAGATCCTCGACCCCGGCCGGCAGCGCCGCCTTGTGTACGAAGACGTCGCCCCCGTCGTCACTGGTGAGGAACCCGAACCCCTTGTCCCTCTCGTACCACTTCACTCGACCCGTGGGCACGGCAGACCTCTCAATTCTGCGAAGCTTGCGAGCAGAACCAGCAAGCATCAGTTGCGAGCTTGCGAGCAGAACCAGCAAGCATCGGTTGCGAGCTTGCGAGCAGAACCAGCAAGCATCGGTTGCGAGCTTGCGAGCAGAACCAGCAAGCATCTAACTAGAGAACCAACTCTCCAAGGCTAACGACCCGCCCCCGACGACCCAACCGAGATCCGGCTATCAGTCGCGGCTAGGACCGTCCCGGCAGCGCAGCGGCGGCGGCCAGATACTCGTCCAGCCACGCTGGAAGATACGTTAGATCCGGCATCACGACGTCAGCGCCTCCGGCGATGAGTTCCTCCACGCTATGTTCGCCCGTGCCGACGCCCACTGCCGCCGCCCCAACGCGGTCGAGTTGCGATCTTGGACCCGATGGCGGCGGAGGGGCGGCCAGGCGGGCGGCCCGGGCCGCGGCCATGTCGGCCGGGTGGTCGCCGACGTAGACCGTCGCGCCATGCTCCTCCAGCGCGGAGACCTTGCCGTCCGCCCAGGCCCACCCGACCACCGCGTCGGCGGCCAGCCCCAGGTGGTCGAGGTGCCGCCGCGCGTTCGGCTCGTACTTGCCGGTGATGACGACGACCGTGCCACCGCGTGCCCGTACGGCGGCGAAGGCCTCGGTCGCACCCGGCAGCGCCGGCGACGTCGTGATCGCGAAGTCTCGGTAGATCTCCCGGAACTGGTTCGCCGCGGGCGCCACGTCGCCGGCTGGAAACCACAGCGCGAGCTCGACATCCAGCGGCGGACCGAGGCGAGTTGCCGTCGAATCCGCGTCGATGTACACACCGGTACGGGCGCTGAGCGCGCGGTATGTGGCGACGATCCCGGGTCGGCTGTCGACGAGGGTCAGGTCCAGGTCGAACCCGACGACGATGGGCACCATCCCGACGACAGTACTAGTCGATATTGAGACCACAGTACTGGTCGATATTGAAACCACAGTACTGGTCGATATTGACAAGAAGGCATATTGAGACTAGCGTCACACTTACTTTTAGGAAAGTTTCCTTACTAATCGGTTAGGAGACGTGAGTTGAGACGATCGGTCCGTAATGCACTAGCAGCGGCCTCCGTCGTCGCCGTGGCAATCGCGATCACGCCCGTGACCCAGGCGTTCGCGGCCAACGGTGCGTCGGCGACTTTCACGAAGAGCAGCGACTGGGGCACCGGGTACGAGGGCAAGTACACCATCGCCAATGGCTCCACCTCGCCGCTGAACTGGCGCGTCGAGTTCGACCTCCCCACCGGCTCGACGATCTCGTCGTTCTGGGACGCGAGCGTGACCAAGACGGGCAACCACGTCGTGGCGGTGGGCACCTGGAACGTCACGCTCGCCGTGGGCGCCTCTACAAGCTTCGGCTGGATCGGCGCCCCGGGCGGGGTGACACCGGCGAACTGCCTTCTCAACGGCGCCTCCTGCGCCGCCGGCGGGACCGTCGACACCACTCCGCCGACCACCCCTGGCACCCTGTCCAGCCCGAGCAAGACGACGACCTCGATCTCGCTGTCCTGGGGCGCCTCGACCGACACCGGCGGTAGCGGGCTGGCCGGCTACAACGTCTACCGAAACGGCGCGACGACGCCGACCGGGCAGACCACCGGCACCACGTTCACCGACACCGGCCTGACGCCGAACACGACGTACACGTACACCGTGCGCGCCCGCGACGGGGCCGGCAATCCCTCCCCCAACCGCCACCAGATCTCGGTGACGACGAATGCCACGTCGGCCGACACGACTCCGCCGACGGTCCCCGGCACCCTGTCCAGCCCGAGCAAGACCAGCACCTCGATCTCCCTGGCCTGGGGCGCCTCGACCGACACCGGCGGCAGCGGCCTGGCCGGCTACAACATCTACCGCAACGGCGCGACGACGCCGACGGCACAGACATCCGGCACGGGCACGACGTTCAACGACACCGGACTCGCCCCCAACACGACCTACACGTACCAGGTACGGGCGCGTGACGGCGCCGGCAACCTGTCCGGCCCGAGCAACCAGATCTCGGTGACCACGAACGTCGCGCCGCCCGGCGGCGCCCGGAGGGTCGGGTACTTCACCCAGTGGGGCATCTACGCCCGTAACTTCTTCGTGAAGAACACGGACACGTCCGGCCAGGCCGCCAAGCTCACCCACATCAACTACGCGTTCGCCAACGTCAGCTCCGGGGCGCGGTGCTTCGAGGCCAACCAGCTCGGCCAGGGCGATGCCTGGGCCGACTACCAGCGAAGGTTCGACGCGAGCCAGACGGTCACCGGCGTGGCCGACACGTTCAACCAGCCGCTGGCCGGCAACTTCAACCAGATCAAGCAGCTCAAGGCGAAGTACCCCAACCTCAAGGTGAACATCTCGCTCGGCGGCTGGACCTGGTCGAAGTTCTTCTCCGACGCGGCGCTGCCGGCCAACCGGGCGGCCTTCGTCGCCAGCTGCATCGACCTCTTCATCAAGGGCAACCTGCCGGTGATGGGTGGGGAGCCGCAGGGCGGGCCCGGTTCCGCGTTCGGCGTCTTCGACGGCATCGACCTCGACTGGGAGTGGCCAGGCAGCGAGGGCAACGTCGGCAACGTCATCCGGGCCGAGGACAAGGCCAACTTCGCCGGCCTCACCCAGGAGTTCCGCAACCAGCTCAACGCGTACGGGGCGACGGTCGGCAAGCAGTACCTGTTGACCGCATTCCTCCCAGCCGACCCGGCGAAGGTGGACGCCGGCATCGCCGGCAGCATTTTCGCGAATCTCGACTTTGCGACCGTCCAGGGCTACGACTTCTACGGAGCTTGGCAGCCGCAGACTAACCACCAGTCACAGCTGTTCAACCCGGCGGCCAACCCGGCCCCGGCCAACCAGCGGTACTCGGTAGACAGTGCCGTGAGCAAGCTCACCTCGATCGGCGCCCCGGCGAACAAGCTCGTCGTGGGCCTGCCGGCGTACGGGCGGGGCTGGACCGGCGTGCCGAACGTGAACAACGGTCTCTACCAGAACGGCACCGCGGTGCCGATCAAGCAGGGACAGATGTTCGAGGCGGGCATCGCCGACTACAAGTTCGTCAAGAACTTCCCCGGCACCGTCTTCCGCGACAGCACCAACGGCGCCGTCTGGAAGTACAACGGCACGGAGTTCTGGACCTACGACGACCCGGCCCTGATCCAGAGCAAGGGCGCCTTCGTTAAGAGTCGCGGTCTCGGCGGCCTCATGATCTGGTCGCTCGACGGCGACGATGGAACGCTCGTCACCGCCATGCAAACCGGCCTGCAATAGCCGCACCGAAGCTAGAGCCAGCTAGTTCCGACGCCAGGGGCTCCGCCAGACGGCGGGGCCCCTGCCGATGGTCAGGACTCCGCTCGAGGCCGGTTGTGCGAACTACGGCTGGGTCTGCGGATGCTCGTAGGTCAGCCGGTCCGCGGGAACCGGAAACGTGATGTCGTCCCCGAACGGCGACGCGGCGCCGGCACGGTCGATCGCGAACTCGCTGATGGGAAGCCGGCCCGGCTTGACCACCTTGGCCCGACTTTTCCGGGACCGGCTGGACGGCTCGGACGTGCGCGCGTGCTTGGACTGCGCCGCCATGCGGACCTCCTGTTGTCACGTTTGACGACCAACGCCACGTCCCCGTGCCCGATCCCGTGTCCACGACGCCGGAGGCACCGTGCCCAGGTGATCGTCGCCAGTCTCCCATACGAGGGGACGAGCGCCCCCGTACGACGCGACCTCCAGATAGCGTTGACGGCGATGACCAGCAAGCTCGCCGACGACCTGCGCGCCCTGTCCGACGATGGGCTAGGGGCGCTCCTTCAGCTGCGTCCCGACCTCGTTGTGCCCGTGCCGGCCGACGTCTCCGCGCTCGCCGCGCGCGCACAGGGCAGGGTCTCAGTGGCTCGTGCGCTCGACGGACTCGACCGGTTCACGCTCGAGGTGCTGGACGGACTGCGCCTGGTGCGCGGAGAGACTGGCGCGGTCTCAGTCGAGACGCTGCTTACGCTCGCCGCGGAGGCAGGGGCCGAGCCGTCCCAGGTGCGCGCCGCCGTCGACCGGTTGCGCGCCCGGTTCCTTGTGTTCGGCCTGGACACCGGACTCCACCTGGTCACGGCCATCGACGAGCTGACCTCGCCTTACCCCGCCGGGCTCGGCCGGTCCGCCGCGGAACTGAACGCGGACATCGCCGACCTGGTGTCCGACCCGGCCCGGCTGCGCCGCACGCTGCTCAGCGCGCCGCCGGACGCCCGGGCCGTGCTCGACCGGCTCGGCTGTCCCGCTCTCGCGGGCCAGCCGCCGCAGGTCGCGGATGCCGAGCCCGAACGACCGCAGGACCGCGGCTGGAGTCTCGGCGAGCGCGTGCAGCAGCGCGTCGAGGTGCCGGACCGCCTCCAGC
>Ga0184612_10001755_pt1 | contig 10522 bp, 9 predicted proteins | sample PLM3_60_coex_FD_133163 | JGI IMG/M metagenome (GOLD analysis project Ga0184612, IMG submission 133163) | Groundwater sediment microbial communities from an aquifer in East River, Colorado, USA - PLM3_60_coex | ecosystem: Environmental > Terrestrial > Soil > Riparian zone | place: USA: East...
GCGGCGATGGCGGCACGAGCGTCGACACCGGAGTGGGGACCGCGGCGACCCCGATGGTCGCGGGCGGGGCGGGCGGGGAAGGCTCGTCGGCCAGCTCTTTCATCGCCATCGAGATCGTCGCCGCGCCAAAGACGACCCCGGCGAGTACGGCGAGCAACGGCAATGTGCTCCGACGAGGTTGACCGTGGTGGATCGGATGTCCTGCGGATGGTCGACATGGGTCCTGGCTCCATGCACGTCGTCTGGCCGACGCGTCGAACGTCGTGCTCAACTAGATGTGCTCGGGACTCATCGAAAAGGGTCCCGAATCGTCGATCCCATACCCGAGTGACGTCGGATCTGGCACGGCGTTGCGGGCTATGGCTGGTACAGCACCGCCGAACTGACGCCGGCCCCACCCTTGTTGCTGATGTCCGCGCCTCCCGCGATGAGGACCCGGCCATCGTTGAGGAGCATCGCGGTGTGGCCCTCGCGGGGCGTACCGATCGAGCCGATCGGGCTGAAGTTTCCTGTTACCGGGTCGTACATCTCTGTCGCGGAGAGGACCCGCCACTTCTGGCCGTCGCTCCAGTAGCCGGCGACGATGAGGACGCGTCCATCGAGGAGCCGCGTCGCGGTGTGCTGCTGGCGACCCTCGCTCATGGAGCCGGCGGAGCTGAACTTCCCAGATCGTGCGTCATACAACTCCGCGCTGCTGTGGACGGAGTCCTTTGGCGACCTGCCGCCGAGGATGAGCACGCGGCCGTCCTGGAGCAGCGTGGCGGTGTGCAGCCAGCGGCCGGTCTTCATCGAGCCGGTCTTGCTGAACGTGCCGGTCAAAGGGTCATACACGTCGGCCGACGTGCTGCTCGCATACCCCTCGCCACCCCCGCCGACGACCAGGACGCGGCCGTCCTGGAGCAACGTAGCCGTGTGGTGATCTCGGAAGGTGCTCATCGAATCGGTCCGGCTGAACGTGCCCGTCGCGGGGTCATATACCTCCGCGGAATCGAGCACGCTCGACGAGCTCTCCGCGGTCTGATACGAGGCGAACGTGATCGAGCTGCCCGCGGCCGCGCGGTTCGCCGTGTATCCGCCCGCGATCAGGACCCGACCGTCGGTCAGCAGCGTCGCCGTGTGGAACTCGCGCGGCGTTCGCATCGATCCGGTCGGGCTGAACGTGCCGCTCGTCGGGTCGTACAGCTCGGCCGACGCCCAGATCCCATCGCCGCCCGGCCCGCAGTTGTAGCCACCCGTGAACAGAACGCGGCCGTCGCGAAGCAGCGTCGCCGTCTTGCCGCCGCGGACCTGCGTCAGGGATCCCGTCGGGCTGAACGTGCCGGTCACCGGGTCGTACCGCTCGGCTGCCGTGCTGCAGCCCGCGGTGAAGAGGACCCGTCCGTCGGCGAGCAGGGTGGCCGTCTCGCCGAGGGGACCGTCCTCCTTGATGGTCGCGGAGCCGGTCCAGCTGTACCCGGGGGCCAGGGCCGGGGTCGGCGTCGGGGACGGCGTGGGCGCCGGCGGTCCGACCGCGATCCCAGGCAACGGCGTCCATGGGAGCGGCTCGACGGCCGGTCCACCGGCGGGCTGCCACGCCGGGCGAGTGGACCAGGGGTCGTCGGCCGCGACGCCGAGCGCGGCCTCCGGCACGAGCACGGCGGCGTTGGTGCCGTCAGCGTCCATCGTCCAGAAGCTCACTGCGCCGCCGGTCGAACGCCGCGTGAACAGGATTCGTCCATCGGCCGTCCAGGCCGCGTCATTCGAGATCCCGTCCGTCGTCAACCGACGCACATCGCTCCCATCGGGGCGAACCGTGTAGATGTCCCCGTGGTCGGCCTCGGACGAGGTGAACACGATCCGCGAGCCATCCGGCGACCATCCCGCGGATCGGGCGGCGAGCGTCGCGGGACTGATCTGATGGAGATTCTGGCCGTCCGCATCCACCACGAACACGGAATCCTTGATCGGCGGAACGGGACCGCCACCGTCCTTCTCCCCGAACCGGGAGAACACGATCCGCTTCCCGTCCGGTGCCCAGCTGGGTCCCTGACCACCCTCCGGCGCCGTAACGATCAGCTGCGCGACCAGACCGGTCACGAGGTCCATCGTGACGATGACAGACTGACCCGAGTACCCGGCGGCGTCGGTGGAACCCCGCACAAAGACGATCCGAATGCCGTCACTCGAGATGGCCACCTGGGAATCGCCATCGCATGGCGCGACGCAACCAGTATTCACGGGTTGCGGCTCGCTGCCGCTCGCATCGGTCAGGTAGAGCTTGCCGTCTTCCGAGTACAGGAGGCGAGCCCCGTCCGGCGACCATGTCAAGGGGCCGTCCTGGAAGGCCATGCCATCGGGGAACAACTCGTGTGCGCCACGCCCGTCCGAGCCGATGACCCAGACTCGGGGGGTCGGGCACGTTGGCGTGCGTCGGCATGCGCGTGGCTTGTCGACGGTGCGGATGTAGGCGATCAGAGCACCGGGCCGCAGGCGCGCGGTCGGCACCGGCGTGTCGGACGGAACCGGGGTTGACGTCGCGATCACGGCTTCCAGAGAGGGCGCGGGCGTCACCACGGCCGTAAGGCGGAGCAGCTGGGACCCAGCGGCAAGCCCACCGCCAACCACGAGGACGGCCGCGACCGCGAGCAGGGTGAAGCCCCGACGGCGGGTCAGCGGGCGAAGTGGAGTCGGTGTCGTCACGGGGATCGACGCGATGCTCTCGCGCAGATCGGCCGGCGCCGTCTCGCGCTCCCCGACCTCGGCGGCGTACCACGCCCGCAGCCGCTGTTCCAGCTCTCGGTCGGTCATCGGACGGTCCCTTTTGTGTCGGCCGCATCGATCAGGTCGTGCAGTCGCTTGAGTGCGTAGTGGAGGCGTGACTGGACGGTGCCCAACGGGATGCCGAGCCGATTCGCGATCTCCTGGACGGTCAGATCGCGGTAGAATCGCAGCGCCACGACGACCTGATGGTCAGGCGAGAGCGATGCGATGGCGGCACCCAGGACGTCGCGGTCCTCGGTGTGCCCGGTGTGATCGCCCGTCGCGAGCGCGACCTCGACGGAGATGTCGGTGGCCTGTCTATGATTTGACCGCAGTCGGTTGCGGCAGGTGTTGACGAGGATCCGGTCAAACCACGGCTCGAACCGCGCCGGATCGCGGAGGGTCTCCCACCGCCGCCACGCTTGGACGAACGCGTCATGGGTCGCGTCCTGGGCCTCGGCCGGATCGCGCAGGATCGCCCTCGCCAGCCGGTACGCCCTGTCGAGGTGCTGGTCGGCCAGCCGGACGAACGCGGCATCGCGTTGACCCACGTCGCGGATCTGCGCCGTCTGGCGATCTGCCAACTCGATGACCTCGGACGATCGGTTCACGATGACATGACACGCCAGCGGCGCGAAACCTTCAAATGACGTCTTGACATCGCGTCGCCCGAGCGCGTAGCATCAACGACGATTGATATAAATCGTGGTTGATATGACCACGCTCTCCCGCAGCCGGAGCCCCAGCCCTGTCCCCCTCGCCCGCCCGCGTCCGCGGCACGATCGCCGCGGCCGTCGTCCAACCCGAAGACCTTCGCCAGCTGCGTGCCTTCCACAAGGTCATGGCGGACGTGAACCGTCTGCGCATCGTCCGCCGCCTCGCGCACGGCGAGGCCACGGTCGCCGAACTCATCGCCCACGTTGGCCTCTCCCAGCCGCTCGTGTCGTGGCACCTTGGCCGCCTCCGCGCGGCCGGGGTGGTCGAGACGCGTCGCAACGGTCGGGAGACAGTCTGCCGCCTTCGCGAGGAGGCCTTCGCCGAGTTCGCCGCTCGCGAGCGCGCGATCCTGGGCTTCGCAGGCTAGCCGATGACCATCTCGAACGAGTCCCGCGGCCGCATCAAGAAGGTCTTCGAGCCGATCGCGCTCGGGATGGGCCGGCTCGGCCTGACGCCCGACGGCCTGACGCTCATCGGCTTCGGGATCACGGTCGTCGGGGCGGCGCTCCTGGCCGCGCAGCTCTGGCTGGTGGGCGGCATCGTCGTCTTCGTCGGCGGTGTCTTCGACATGTTCGATGGCACGCTGGCCCGCGCGACCGGCAAGGTCAGCCCGCTCGGGGCGTTCATGGACTCCGTCTTCGACCGCTGGGGCGAGGCGATCGTCTATCTCGGGATCGCCTGGGGAGCCGTCGTGGCCGGCGCGGACGTCATCGCGATCCTCGCAACAGCCGCGTTGGGCGCGGCGTTCATGGTCAGTTACACCCGCGCCAAGTCGGAGGGTCTCGGCTTCACGGCCGGCACCGGCATGGCAGCTATCGGCGTCATGCCGCGGGAGATCCGCCTGGCCATCCTCTCGCTCGGGCTGATCCTGACAGGCATCGAAGGGACCGCGAACCCACTGCTGATCCTCCAGACCATCAGCCTGCCGGGCGGCGAGATCGCGTTGCCCTGGGCCGGAGAGCGTTGGCTTGCGCTCGCCCTGGTCATCATCACCATCGGCTCGATCATCACCGTCACCCAGCGGATCCTCCACGTCCGCAGCCAGGCGGCGTCGGCCGCTCAGAACTCGATCCAGTAAAAGGGAGCACGGAGAACGACGTGAGCACCAACGGCAAGAACGACAAGAACGGCAAAGGTAGCGAGCGCGGCACGCTGCCGGCCAACACATGGGCCGGCGCCGGCCGGCGCAAGGACGGCAAGATCCGGGTCGCCATCGTCGGCGTCGGCAACTGCGCCAGCAGCCTCGTCCAGGGCCGCTACTACTACGAGGACGCCAAGAAGGACGACTTCGTCCCTGGCCTGATGCACGTCGACCTCGGCGGCTATCACGTCAGCGACATCGAGTTCGTCGCCGCCTTCGACATCGACAAGAACAAGGTCGGGAAGGACCTGTCGGAGGCGATCTACACCAAGCCGAACAACACCTACGTCTTCCAGCAGGTCGGGCACATGGGCGTGACCGTCGAGCGCGGGATGACCCACGACGGCCTCGGCAAGTACCTCAGCCAGATCATCGAGAAGGCACCCGGCCCGACCGCCGACATCGTCAACATCCTCAAGGAGCGCGAAGTCGACGTCATGGTCAGCTACCTGCCCGTCGGGTCGGAGCAGGCCACGAAGTGGTACGTCGAGCAGGCGCTCCAGGCCGGTGTCGGGTTCATCAACGCGATCCCGGTCTTCATCGGACGAGAGCCGTACTGGCAGCGGCGCTTCGCGGAGGCCGGCCTGCCGGTCATCGGTGACGACATCAAGAGCCAGGTCGGGGCGACGATCAGCCACCGAGTCCTGACCCGCCTGTTCATGGACCGCGGCGTCCGCCTCGACCGCACCTACCAGCTGAACTTCGGCGGCAACACCGACTTCCTCAACATGCTCGAGCGCGAGCGCCTCGAGTCCAAGAAGATCAGCAAGACCAACGCCGTCACGTCCATGCTCGACTACGAGATGGACCCAGACGACGTCCACGTCGGCCCGAGCGACCACGTGCCGTGGCTGCTCGATCGCAAGTGGTGCTACATCCGGATGGAGGGCACGACTTACGGCGACGTTCCGCTCAACGCCGAGCTCAAGCTCGAGGTCTGGGACAGCCCCAACAGCGCCGGCGTCATCACCGACGCCATTCGTTGTCTCAAGCTGGGCCTCGATCGCGGCCTGAAGGGCACCCTCGTCGCCCCGTCGAGCTACTTCATGAAGAGCCCGCCCCATCAGATCCACGACGACATCGCGTTCAACCGCGTCGAGGCCTTCATCCGCGGCGACGACAACGAGACGCTCGTCGGCACCGAAGCGCCGGTCAAGAAGGCCGTCAAGCGGCTGGCCGGGACCAAGGCCAAGGTGGCCACCGCGGCCAGGTGACGTCGCGCGAACGGCAACTCGAGGCGCCACACCGCCGCGGCGCGGGGACGCGGCCGAGGATCGTCGAGCGGATCGGCGTCCTCGCGTACCGCGCGACGGCGTGGCTCCTGCACGTCCTGCCGCCCGGGCCGGCCGGCCTGGTCGTCGGTCTCCTCGCGCAGGGCTCGTATGTCATCTGGCCGGCCAAGCGGCGCTGGTCGAACAACAACTTCGGGCACGTCCTCGGCCTGCCGCCGGACGACCGACGGGTGCGGGCGCTCGCGCTGCGGGCGTACCGCGAATACGGTCGCTATCTCGTCGAGTTGATGCGTCTCCCGTCGCTCCCGCCCGACGAGGTCGGCCGCCTCGTCGGCAACCTCGACGACCAGGATGTCGAGTTCCGGCAGATCTGGAGCGATTCGCCGGGCGGGCTCGTCCTGGCGGCGGTCCACATCGGCAACAACGAGGCGATCGCCGCGGGCGTGGCCAGCCGCGGCTTCCCGATCAGCGTCGTGGCCGACGACACGTCGTTCCCCGAGCTGTTCGAGCTGCTGCGACGGCAGCGTGCCGCGTGGGGGTTCACGCTCATCCCGTGGCGCAACCTGCGGGCGATCTTCGGGGTGCTCCGCCGACGCGAGATGCTCGGTCTCCTGGTCGATTGGGGCTATCGCAGTGACGGCATCCCCGTCCACATGTTCGACGCGTGGACGACGTTGCCCGCCGGACCCGCCACGCTCGCGGCCAAGACCGGGGCGCACATCCTGCCGGTCGCCATCCATCGAGCGCCGAACGGGATGTTCGGCGTGTCGTGGGATAGCCCGATCGTGGTCGCCTCGTCCGATCCGGCCGAGCTCCAGCGCGCGACGCAGGCGATGGCCGATGCCATGGCCGTCTACATCAGGAACGCGCCCGAGCAGTGGTACAGCTTCAAGCCGTTGTGGCCCGCGAGCGCGGCGGAGTCCGCCGACCTGGAGCGCCGTGGGCTGATGATGCAGGCTGGCCACCCTGATCCCGGCCCGGGCCGTGACCTGCCACGCGACGAGGCCGATGGGGTCGGCGCCGACCTGATGGGAGCCGACCCCGTCGAGGCTGCCCCATGACGGTCCGCGGCCGACTTATGCTCGGTGCCTCGTGGCTGGCCTGTCGCCTGCCGGAGCGACCCTCGTTCCGGGTCGCTGGGCTGGTGGGCGACCTGTGGTATCGGCTCGCCCCGGGTCGCGCGGCCCAGGCCCGCCGGAATCTTCGTCGAGTGTGCACGGCCTTGGCGGCGTCGGGGCGCGGGAGTGCCGCGGTCCGGGCCGCGGCGACCGACCCGGGGGCGCTCGAGCGCCTGGTCCGCTCCTCGTTCCGCCACGCCGCGCGCTACTACCTCGAGGTCGCGCGAAACCCGGGCGTCACCCGGGCGTTCGTCGACGAACGGTTGTCCCTGGATACACCGGACCTCATCGCCGAGGCGGTCGTGCCGGGCAAGCCGGTCCTCTTCGTCGGGCTCCATTTCGGTTCCGTGGAGCTGGCGTCGCTGTTCTTCGCATTCCGTGTCGGCGAGACCGTGGTCCCGATGGAGACCATCGACGATCCGGGCCTGCAAGCCTATTTCGAGCGGACGCGGGGGCTCGCCGGGATCCGGCTCGTCGGGCTGAAGGAGGCACGCCGGGCGCTGCTCGAGGCACTCCGCAACGGCATCCCGGTCGGACTCGTCGGAGACCGGGACCTGACCGGCGGCGGGATCCCGATCCCGTTGTTCGGGGCGCCGGCCGTGATGCCGATGGGCCCCGCGATGCTGGCCGTAGAGAGCGGCGTGCCGGTCTACGCCATCACGGTCCGCCGCGCCGGGCCGGGTCGCTATCGCGGCAAGATCGTGCCCATCGAGGTCCCCGCCGATGGGACCCGACGCGAACGCGTGACGACGACCATGACCCGGCTCGCGGTCGCCTTCGAGGACCTCATCGCTGACGCCCCGGACCAGTGGTGGGCGATCTTCTTCCCGCTGTGGCAGGACCTCGAGGCCGGGGCGGTCGCCCGGGTGGACGACGAGCCGGGCGCCGATGGCGCCACCGGAGCCGCGGCATGACGGGCCCGACCGAGCGTCGTGGGCGCGCCGACCTTCACATCCACACCCTCGCCAGCGACGGCACGGCCGGCATCGAATCGATCCTCGATCACGTCGAGCACCGGACGGATCTCGATGTCATCGCGATCACCGACCACGAGCGCATCGACGCGGCGCTGGTCGGTCGGTCGATGGCCCGCGAGCGCGGGCTGCGCGCCGAGGTCGTGATCGGCGAGGAGGTGACGACGCTCGGCGGCCACCTGCTCGCGCTCTTCATCGACCGGCCGATCCGCCCATATCGGACCCTGCGGGCCACCATCCTGGCAGTCCACGACGCGGGCGGGCTGGCCGTCCCGGCGCATCCGCTCGTGCCGTATCCGTTGTGCGCCCAGGGCTGGATGCTCCGTCGCCTCCTCGACGACCCCGACCCGCGCGCCCACCCAGACGGACTGGAGACCTTCAATCCCACGAGCCTGGGCAAGCCCTGGCATCGCCGCGTGGTGCGCTTCGCCGATCAGCACGGCCTCGCCCGCCTCGGCAACAGCGACGCCCACGCCCTCGACGCGATCGCGAGCGGCTGGACGACGTTCCAGGGGACCGACGCTGCCGACCTCCGCCGGGCGATCGAGACGCGAGCGACCGACCACGGTGGGGTGTTCCACGGCACGGCCGGCCAGTTCGGCACGTTCGGACAGCAGCTGCGCAAGCGCAGCCGTGATGTCCGCGACGAGGTCGCCGGCCGCGTCAAACGGGATGGGACCGGACGCGACCACGGCTATCCAGGCGGGCGGTCACGGCCACCACGGTTCGAGAACGTCAATGGCGCCGGCGGCGCGGCCGTCGAGGTCGGCGGGGCCTTCGAGGTCAAGGTCGGAGGGGACGCCCAGGCCGTACCGCGCGCCGAGGCGATCGACGGCGGCGCGCGATGAAGATCGGCCTCGTCTGCCCGTACATCTACCCGGAATCGGGTGGTGTCGCCCAGCACGTGCGCTACCTCTACGAGAACCTCCGCCTGCGTGGCCATGACGTGCGGATCATCACGGCCAGTCACGGTCCGCAGCGCGCCTCCGAAGGCGACATCCTGCGCATCGGCGTCGGGTTCAGCATGCCGACGAACGGCTCGGTCGGGACGTTGACGTTCTCGCCGCGCTACCTCAGCCAGGTCCGCGAGTTGCTCGCCCGCGAGCGCTTCGACGTGCTCCACCTCCACGAGCCGTTCGTCCCGTTCCTGTCGCTCTTCCTGCTGCGCGAGTCGCGCAGCGTGAACGTGGCCACGTTCCACGCGTACGCCGGCTTCTCCCCGTCGTATGAGCTCGGCAGCCGCGTCATGCGCGGTCACGCCGCCCGGCTCCACGGGCGGATCGCTGTCAGCGCCGCGGCGCGCCATTTCATCGACCGGTTCTTCCCAGGTGACTACAAGGTCATCCCGAACGGCGTCGACATCCCGCGCTTCGCCGGCGCCGTTCCGCTCGCGCGCTGGCAGGACGGCACGCCCAACGTGCTGTTCGTCGGCCGGCACGAGCCCCGCAAGGGCCTGCTCGACCTCCTCAAGGCGCATCGAATGCTGCGCCGGACGGGCTACGACAACCGACTCCTGGTGGTCGGCTCGGGCCCGCAGGAACGGGAGGCACGACGGTACGTCGCGACGCGCGGGCTGCAGGAGGTCGAGTTCCTCGGACGCGTCTCCGATTCGGAGAAGGCGCAGCTCTTCCGGACCGCCGACGTCTTCACCTCGCCAGCGACTGGCGGCGAGTCGTTCGGGATCGTGCTGCTGGAGGCGATGGCCGCCGGCGCACCGATCGTGGCCTCGGACATCCACGGTTACAAGGGCGTCGTCCGTCGAGGCCGCGAGGGTCTGCTCGTCCCGCCGCACGAGCCAAAGGAGCTGGCCATCGCCATCGGCCGGCTGCTGTCCGACCCAGACCTCCGTGCCGAGATGGGCGCCGCGGGACGATCCCGCGCCGAGCAGTTCAGCTGGCCGCGCGTGACCGGCAAGGTCGAGGACTACTACGGGTTCGTCATCCGCCGGCTCGCCTCGAGTGGCTCGCTGCCCGAGGATTTCCGGGCGCCCGTGCCTCAGGCGCCACCGCTCCGGGCGAGGCCTTCGGCGTCGTCCGACGTCCCGGCTGCCGCCGCGGTCTCGGCCAGCGCCAGCCTCCAGACCCACGCCGAATAGGCGACCACGAGGCAGGTGACGACCAGGGCGATCAACAGGATCGCGAGCATCGGCGTGAACAATGGCGTGTCCGTCGCACGGGTGACCGTGCTGACCGGGAACTGGAACGCATAGAGGTAAGTCGGCAGGATCCCCTGGTAGGCGGCCACGACCGCGCTGGGCAGGGGCAGGGCGCTGATGTTCGGATACAGGATGGCGAACCAGCCCACGGTCGCGACGACGAGGCCGACGACATATCGCCGGGCGTCGCGCGACGAGAAGATCTGCAGCCCGAGATAGGCCAGGGGAAGGGCCACGACGAGGGCGATCGGCTCGACCGGGATGTTTGTCAGGGTCAGGATCGCCTGTTCCGGCAGGAGCGATGCGCCGAACAACGCGACGGCCACGACGACGCCGGTCCCGACGAGCGACCGGAGAGCGGCGGTCAGTTGGTCGGGGCCCGGTTCACGACCGTCGTGCGACTCGAAGCCGAGGAACCGCCAGATGATGATCAGCAACCCTACGCC
>Ga0184612_10001756_pt1 | contig 10517 bp, 9 predicted proteins | sample PLM3_60_coex_FD_133163 | JGI IMG/M metagenome (GOLD analysis project Ga0184612, IMG submission 133163) | Groundwater sediment microbial communities from an aquifer in East River, Colorado, USA - PLM3_60_coex | ecosystem: Environmental > Terrestrial > Soil > Riparian zone | place: USA: East...
ACCCATTCACTTCGTATCGGATTTTGCGCGGAGCTGCACCGTTATCCACCGGTCTATCCGATCATTATCAATGCGCACAAGGCGCTGACCAGCGCTAGCCCAACAGCCGTCATCATTACCACTCGAAACCCGACAACAAACGATTCATTGATCGCTTGCCTAAGCGCCACCCGTGTCTGGTCGTCTATACCAGGGGGCAGTTCTGCTCCGGCGAGCCGAACGCGTTGGTCATCAATGGAGCGATGTACTTCGGGAGGTATATCCAGCCGCGCCAAACGCTGATCCAGCTCACGGTTGAATGCATACAAAAACACGATGCCCAGCACCGCAATGCCAAGGAGTCCGCCGATACGTGAAACTGCATTGTTGATACCGGAGGCGATGCCCGCCCTATTTTTCGGCACCGCGTTTATAACCGTTGTCGTTAAGGGCGCGACGCTCATCGCCATCCCTAAACCCAGCACCGCCACCGGCGGAAAGAAAGTGGTCCAGTAACTGCCGCCGATGCCTAGGAACGTAAATAATGCATACCCTAAAGCTGCAATGGTCGGGCCGGCTACCAGCGGCAATTTCGCACCGTGTTTTTGCACTAGCCCTCCGGCCCAGCGTGAGAGGAAAAACAAGATGAGAATAAAGGGGATCCAGGCGGCACCTGTCGCTGTTGCCGAATAACCTTGAACCTGAATCAGGTTGAGCGGAACAAAGAACAGACTTCCACCCAGCGCTGTGTATAGAAAGAACGTCATTAAATTGGCACCGCTAAAATCACGCGAACGAAACAATGTCAGCGGCAACATCGGGTTGCGGGCATGCGCCTCGACCAGCAGAAAGATTGTCAGCGAGAGCGCGCCAACAACCAGCGTGCTGATCACTAGCGGATGACCGAAGCCGAAGCGTGATGATTCGATCAGACCGTAGACCAGCGTTCCCAGCCCCAGTGTGCCAAGCCCTGAGCCCAACCAGTCCAAGCTTTTGCTTTCACCGTCATCCCGGCTCTCAGGCACGCGCAAAAAAGAGATCGCCAGCACCACAAGCGCCAGAGGCACGTTGATAAAAAATACCGCGCGCCAGGAGAGATGTTCAATCAGCCAGCCGCCGATGACCGGACCGATTCCCGCGGTAATGGCCGTGAAGGCCGACCATGTACCGATGGCCTGCCCCCGCCTCTCTTCATCAAATGAAGCGCTAATGATGGCGAGGCTTCCCGGCAGAAGCAGGGCCCCACTCACTCCTTGCACCCCGCGTGCGATGATCAATTGACCGACAGTTTCTGCGAGCCCGCAGCCAATCGATGCGACTGCGAATAAAGCAACGCCCCAGCAAAAGACCAGCCGCCGGCCAAAGCGATCTCCCAATGAACCGCCGACCAAAAGAAGTGCGGCGAGAAAAAGCGAATACGACTCAACGACCCATTGCACGTCCAAAACCGTCGCACGAAAGCTCTGTTGCAACGCGGGCAGAGCCACATTGACGGCTGTCCCATCAATGAAAGCCATGCTCGATCCCAGTATCGTCGCAGCCAGGATCCATGGCTCGGCTTCCTGTGTGCATGGAACAGCGGCAGGGCTTGATAAGACTACGCCCTCATCACACGGTTGTTTGAAAATATTCGCCATGTTCTAACGGATTTTTTTACGACCTGCGGTGTACATGCTGTGGAACGCTTCCCACCACGTTGAGCAGTTCGATCGATTGCGTGACGGATTTAAAAGCGACCTAAGTTCAAGTATAAAGGCTAGCCAGCCGGGCTGGTCGACGAAGCATCGGCTTCCTTGGCTTGCGCTAACTGCCGCGGGCTGGCGCCCGCGCTGCGGGCGATGCCCGCCAGCGTTCGGCGGGAGACCGCCGAGCGTGGCTTGGCGGCAGTGACGTCGATGGTTGAAGCGACTTTGTCGCGGTGCTTGATCAAAAGCCATTGTCGCTCTCGCATCCGCACAAGCACCCATGAGCCGTGGAGTTTTTGGCCGTGGAGCGTGAATTTGAGATCGCCTTTCGCCAGCGCGCGATCGACATCTTCCACTTCGGGCTCCCAAGTGCCGCGATCCCAGATCATCACGGTTCCCCCGCCATACTCTCCTTCCGGAATCACCCCTTCGAATTGGTTGTACTCGATGGGGTGGTCCTCGGTCTGCATGGCGAAGCGCCTATTTGCGGGATCGAGGGACGGACCCTTCGGAACGGCCCAGGAAAGCATCACGCCGTCGTGCTCCAGGCGAAAATCGTAGTGGAGCCGGCTCGCGCGATGCTTCTGGACGACAAACTCCAGTTCCCTTTTTTTCGCCCGTCCCATCTTGCCAGCGGGCTCCGGGGTTACCTCGAAGCGCCGCCGCCGGTTATACTCGGCGAGCTTACCGAACTTACTGAGATCGGACGATTGTGAACGTGATTTCTTCATGAGGTGCTCGCGTCGTACTTGATGCTTGGGTTTGGCCGAATACTCTCTTTCTGGGCCGACACTGGCCTGCGCCTACTATTTTAACTCGAAGACTGCCACCACGGGCGCATGGTCACTCGTTCCCACCTCTCGATAGACCGCGCACTGCGCCGCCTTCGAAGCCAAAGATTCACTCGCCAGAACGTAATCGAGCCGCCAGCCGATATTGCGCTGGCGCATGTTACGCCAAGGCGCCCACCAGGTGAACAGATTTTCATTGTCGGGGTCCAGCGCACGCCCAACATCTACGAGACCTTGCGCCAATATGCGCTCGAGCATCTCCCTCTCCTCCGGCCGCTGCCCCACGAGCGCGGGGTTGCGCTCTTTCGGGTGAACGTCACGCTCGCTGCGGGCAATATTGATGTCTCCACAGAGGACGAGTCGACCGCCGCTCGCATGAATTTCCGCAACGTAGCGCTCCATCTCACCCAGGAATTGCATTTTGGCAGGAAAATCTTTGCCGCCGTTGGGAACGTAGACGGAAACGAAGCTCAGATCGCCCATCTGAGCGGTCACGATACGGGTCTCATAGTCGAACGTTGGGTGCAGGAAGCGCGGTTCCTCCAGAAACGCATCGCGGCGGATATGAAGGCCCACCCCCGAGTAAGCCCGCGCGCCGTGCCAGTAGCATCGATATCCCTGCAGCTCGCACAGCGAGGGTGGTACCTGCGCCACCGTCGACTTGAGCTCCTGCAGGCAAACGACATCGGGCCGCTCGCGCTCGACCCATTCGAGAACCTGGGATTCGCGCGCGCGAATCCCGTTAACGTTCCAGGTGGCGATCTTCAAAGGAGGCATCTGTTTCCTTTACGCTTCGTCTAAAGGAAAGTATAGAAAGAGCCTGGCCAATGTTCAAATAGGTTGTGTGTTATTCATGCCGGACTGTTAAAAGAGGAAATGCATGCTTCGACCCTTCGACTCACTCAGGACAGGCTGGGCTCAGCATGAACGGAAAATTCTTCAATGACAATCCGCTATGCGTTCGCCCCTTCGATGGACTCAGGGCAGGCTCTGGGCTCGGTCGAAGGGTGAACAGATAGTTTTCGGGAGGAACGATGCCTAAACCAAATGTCCGCAAGGGAATGCCCAGCGTCCAGTTGACGAAAGAGGAATTTTCCAAACGGTTTCGCCAGCGCTTCTATGATCCGACCTTCGGCGCGGTCGCTCCGGAAATCGAAAGAGTCATTGCCGTGGCATGGAAAAATTACATCGAATACCATAGGAGCCCGCGCACGCGGCGGGCCGGCGCCGGCTTCAGCGATCCTGACTTTCCGCTGCCCATCGAATGGCTCGAAGCGCGAAGAGCCCTTCAACAGGCGGAAAAACGTCAGAAGAGTCCCAAATCTAATTCGCGCATTCTTCTCATCAACGGCTCCACCCGCAGTGACCAAACCTGTCCGGGAGAAATGTCGAAAACTTTTCGTCTGGCGAAAATAGCCGAAAAAGTTATCTCCGGGAACAAAGGTTTCGAGGTAGACTTTCTCGACCTGAGCCGGCTCGCGTCGGAGTATGGTCGGATCATTTATCCGTGCAAGGCCTGCGTCTCCACGGCGATGCCGTTATGCCACTGGCCCTGCTCCTGCTATCCGAACCACGCCATGGGACAGGTCAACGATTGGATGGCGGAAATCTATCCACGTTGGACCGCGGCGCATGGAGTGATGATCCTATGCCCGGTCCACTGGTACCAGGCCCCCAGCTCGCTGAAGCTCATGATCGATCGCTTGGTCTGCGCCGACGGCGGAAATCCGGACCCGACTTTGACCAGCGGCAAGAATCCTCAACGCGCGAAAGAAGTGGAGCTCAAAGGATGGCACTACCCACGTCATCTTGCCGGACGCGTTTTCTCGGTCGTCGTGCACGGAGATGCTGTAGGCGCGGAAACTCTCAGACGCAGTCTCACGGACTGGTTAACGGACATGGGATTGATTGCCGCGGGTCGCGCCGCTCTGGTCGACGGTTATGTCGGTTACTATAAGCCCTACGCAACCAGCCATGATGAACTGGATGAGGACAAAGACTTTCAGGAAGAAGTGCGCAATGCGGCCCGGAGCCTGACGCGCGCCGTGCGCCTTCTGCGCCGCGGGCAGTTAAAGCAGCCCGATGCGTCGCTGCGAGAGCCCCGTCCGAAGTAGAATCTTACCTAACTATAACTAATTTGACACGCTTGATGTGCCTCTGTTATTCGACCGGAAGAAACGGAGGAGCATTGTGGAATACGAATCTGCAAAAGTTGATGTGCCTAAAGAACACTATGATCGCCTGTTCATACCGGTCGCCTGCGTAGTCTCGATCACCACCGTGGACCCGGAGGGTAAGGTAAACGCCGCGTCGTTTGCTACCTGTGTGAGGGTACACCACGAGCCAACGTGCATTGCGTTTTGCGTCGACTCTCATAAGGACACTTATCGAAACGTTTTGGCGACTAATGAATTTGTCGTCAATATCCCTTCGTTTGACCGGGAGATCCTCGAGAAAGTCCGTACGCTTGGACTTCCTTTCGCTCCCGGAGTGAATGAACTGGAGCAAGCCGGCCTCACCGCTATTCCGTCAAAGGTAGTGCGACCGCCTCGCATCGCCGAGTACAAGAGCCATTTCGAATGCAAGGTCGAATGGACAAAGCAATGGTTCGATACTCGCTTGATGGTGGTTGGAAGAGTTGTCGCCGCGTCGGTCAATAAAGACTGTATAGACGAGAACGGCTGGGTCATTTTGGACAAACTGCGACCGGCTCACTACTGCGGACAGGCATACTCGGGAGACAACAAGTACCGATTTGTCGCATCTTATGAAGTGATGGACGTGGACACCGTGTATGATGGACCTGAAAGCAAAGGTGGGGATCCCCGTGTCAAACGCCAAAACTAGATTGATCACTGAAGGTTCAGCTACAAGACCAGAGCGGCAACGCACCACTACGCGAACGATTGGCATCACCGCCAGTTTCCTTTTAACGGTGTGGATCGCTGGTTTAGTGAGTCCAACCGGTCCCTTCAATAGCGGCCCAAGCTCTCCCAGAAATACGGCGCATGCCCAAACCGGGCCCTTCTACGAGGGCAAAACAGTTCGGGTGATCATCGGTCCTGGCGGAGGTTATGACTATTGGGGCCGCCTTCTCGCCCGTTACATGCCTAAATACATCCCGGGGAATCCCACCTTTATTGTTCAGAACATGCCCGGAGCCGGATCGGTGATCGCGACCAACTACGTTTACAACGTCGCAAAGCCCGACGGATTAACCGTCGGGATGCCCACGCAGCAAATCTACATGGGTGAATTCGTGGGCAACGATGAAGTGAAATTTCAGGTGCGTAAGGTCCACTGGATCGGCTCACCCGATCGCAACCCAGCCATTCTTTATATACGAGCGGACACTCCATATAAGACCATCGACGATGTGATCAAAAGCAAGGTGCCCCCCAAGTGCGGCGGCACCGGATGGGAAAGTTCGAGTCTCATCGTCGCCTTGGAAGATGCGTTAGGAGCGAAATTCGAATTGGTGTTGGGTTACCAAGAAGCGAGTCAGGTCGATTTGGCCGTTGTACGCGGTGAAGTCGTCTGCCGCGATCTTGGTTTGACTGCGCACTTCAGCCGCGAGCTCTTTCTTTCGTGGCACGCGAAAGGATTCGATCGGCATCTGCTTCAGACCGGAAGAAAACGGGATCCTCGAGCATCCGATACGCCGACCATCTTTGAGCTGATGGACCAACATAAAACAACCGAGATTAGCCGCCGAGCGGTAGAGGTATTAACCGCTGGTGAAGGATTCGGTCATCCCATGATGGCGCCTCCCAGGACGCCCCCCGATCGAGTCAAAATTCTTCGTGAAGCCTATTTGAAGGCTTTAAAAGATCCTGAGCTTGTGGCCGAGGCGCAGAAAGGACAATGGGTCATCGAGCCGGTGCCCGGGGAAGAACTGCAGAGCTTGGCGGATCAAATTATGGTCCAGCCCCCACAAGTCGTGAACCAGGTGAAGAAAATCCTTAGAGTCAAGTAGCCGATGGCCTGAGGAGTATCTTAAGGGTTGGTACGACTGTGTTCCTCCTTTCGATTTTTGTTGGTCCTTAAGCATTGACTCCATCAATTTTGAGATCGTACAGTTTGATCACATTCTCGCGAACAACTTTCCTCAACACATCTTTGGGCAAATGGCCCAGCTCTTCAGCAATGACTTTGCGCGAGTGGGGCCATGTCGACGCCGCATGCGGGTAGTCATTGGACCACATGAAAGTGTCCTGCCCATACCGGTTCATAACTAACCCGCCCGTCGGATCGCTGAAGAAGGTGGCATACACCTGTTCGGTAACGTATTCGCCGGGTAACTTTTTCATGAACGGGAGAGGCACTTTGGTGCGAAAGCGCGTGTAGTACTTGTCCCATTCATGCACGAAGAACGGAAGCCACGCGACTTCGTTTTCCACATAGACGAATTTGAGCGCGGGAAACCGGGCCATAACGCCGCCAAACACGAGATCGAACAAGCTATTGGCAGCATCGGCGAGCTTCGTGTTAACTGCGGTGCGATAGGTATCGAGCCCCTTCCGTTCGAAGCGGCTGTAGTTAAAGCCGGTGAGAATGTGCAGGTTGACCGGCATGTTCAAATCCTGAGAGGCTTCCCAAAACGGATCGTAGTAATCGCTTGTAAACGGCAGATGCTCGGGCGGTACCTGCCAGATCAAGCTCCCAACCAATCCTTCCTTCTTGCAACGCTCGATCTCCTTAATCGCATTCTTAATATTGTAGAGCGAGATCATCGGGATACCCACCAGCCGGCCCGGTGCTACTTTGCAGTAGTCGATCAACCAGTCGTTGGCGATCTGGAAACAAGCTTCTTGCAGTTCGGCATCTTCCAGGGCGAAGAGGCGCAAACCGAAAGTTGGATAAAGCACCTCCGCCGAGACGCCGTCCACCTCCATTTCGCCGAGACGCGCTTTAGGGTCCCATCCCCCCGGTTTCTCGCCGGGGGAGTTGCGCGGGGGAAACTTGGGATATTTTTCTCTCAGACCCGGCGTCAGATTGTTTTCCCAAAGATCCACCGGCTCTATGATATGTGAATCCGCCGAGATAATGGGTTCATCGGCGAGAACCGACTGCGCTGATTGCACTGCATTGGATGAGATCATAAACCATGGCCTCGCTTCTAGTTTTGTTTCCCTTCTTTTAATCCATCCAATGCTCTTTGTCCACGGAATGTGACCGTCGCCGCTTTGCCATCATCGGAGCGGAAGCGCGTCTACTAAGCTTCAGCCCGACCTTCAACAGTTCGAAGCAACTCGAGATATTGGCTGAAGAGGTCATTTCCAAAGGTCAAGGCGATAACAGCGTAGGTCGAACGACATAGCGCCGAAACCTTGACCTCATTGAAACCGAAGTGCTAGCTTCGGCTGCGATAGGAGGTCCCGTAAATGGCTCGTACGTTGTTAACCGTTCTTTGCGCCGTGTTTCTGAGTCTTGAAGGTATGGCCGTTGCACAAGAAAAAATCCGCATTGCTTGGGCGGGAGCGAGTCCTGCCAACAGCGCGATCTGGGTGATTCAAGAAAAGAAACTACTTCAAAAACAGGGCGTGGAACCCGAAATCATAAGTATCAGCGCAAGCCCAACCGTCCTTCAGGCTCTTCTCGCCGGAGAAATTGATGTCACCGCCACCTCGGTGGCTACCCTCGTCACCTCCCGCCTCGCGGGGGCCGATACCGTCATGATTCTCGGCATCGTACGTACCTTCGTAGATCACATCATAACAGCACAAAGCATTACGAGCGTGGAACAACTCAAAGGAAAGGTAGGAGGAGTCAACCGCATCGGTAGCACTTCCGATACGGGTTTACGTTTTGCGCTAAGACGGCTGGGGGTCGATCCGGACCGAGACACCAAGATCATTACGGCCGGAGGCAACCCCGAGAGATTCGCGGCGCTTTCAAAGGGAGTGATCCAATTCACCATCATCCCTGAGCCTTTTGTGCGCGAGGCTTTGAAGTTGGGCTTCCGAGACTTCTTCGACATCGGTTCTTTGAAGATACCGTTTTGGTGGAATAGCGCCCTGTCGCGCGAAGCGATTGTGAAGGCGAAACGGCCCCTGTTGTTGAAGTTCGCCCGCGCCATGGTCGAAGCGATCCATTTCAACAAAACCAACAAAGAAGAGGCCAAGGCGATCTGGGGAAAAAATCTACGCATCTCAGACCCGGAGGGCCTCGAACGCGCCTATCAAGCTTACACGTCGGCCTTCCCCGACAATCTCTTGCCAACGCCTGAGGGAGTCAAAACTCTCCTTGACGATCTAGCCGCTCGCGATCCCAAGGCGGCCGCGGCCGACCCCAAAGCATTTGTCGATGCGAGTTTGGTCAGAGAGTTGGAGGCTTCGGGTTTTATCAAACAGCTCTACAAGAAATAAACCCTAAGCATCCCGGAGTGGCAGTGTACACTAATTTCGAGTCTCGACTTCGGCTCGCAAGAATCTGCAAGAGGACGTGAGGCTCGACCATTAGTCCATTCCAACATTCCACTTTTCCAATATTCCAAAATTCCCGCGAGTTAAGCTAAGCGTAGCGCGACATTGTGACCGGCTCATATTCGTCAGGTGCCTGGGTCACAATCAAAAGTGGCTCTATGCCGTAGAGTCGCCGCGCATTGCCGCCGAGCATCTTTTCTTGAACCTCCTGCGGCACCTTCCATTTGTTCATGTGATCGATGGCTTCCCAAACATCGGCAGCATCGAGGTGCGGCATATCCGAAGACCACAAGGCGATGTTCTCAAACAAATCCCAAAGACGGAATGTCATCTCCTCATCACCCTCGAAGGCAATGTAACAACTCTTGTAGAAGACTTCGTGCGGATCGCCGATCTTCTCGCCCGTGTGCCGGTAGAGCTCGAGATAGGTCTCGGCTTTCTCCAGCACCAACGGCAACCAGCTCGAGTTGGATTCGAGAATCGCTACTTTAAGGCGCGGAAATTTCTCGAGCCAACCGGTCATCAAAACCACCCCGGTCCAGGTCATGGCCTCGGCGATGAAGCCGTAGGCCGCGTCCCCGGCTTGCTTGGAGCCCATGATCTGCATGATATTGGCAACGAACTGCCCCGGTGAATAAACCAAAATGTCTTCGTCCGCGAACAACCGTTTTCTGTTCGCTCCCATCAGTTCTCCCAGCCCCGGAGACATGGCCTCGCCTCGTGACGGAAACGTATGCATTCCCAACACGATGCCGAGTTCTTCAAACTCTCGCCACAGCGGATCGAACTCCGGAAAGGTCGGATACTTGTTGTGGGCAATGATCGGACGCACAAGAGCCGACTTGAATCCGCGCTTTGCCACCCGGCGTAACTCCTCGATCGCATAGTCGACGTTTTGTATCGGCAGAACCGCCGCGGGATAGAGTCTCTTGGGATCGGCGCTGCAATAGTCATAGACCCAGTCGTTGTACGCTCTGGCGCAGATATGCGCCGCATCGGCGTTATCCACTAGAGGGAGATAGACGAACGTCGACGGAAATATCATCACCTGATCAATGCCGGCGGCGTCCATATCTTTTAGCCGCGCATGGGGGTCTCTGGCGCTGGCGTTCCTGCCGATCTTTTCATCCCAATCTTTTGTGCCCGGCTGCGTGGCGCCGATGATTTTCTTGGTGAGTCCGGGATGCCAAGTTTCCCCTGGATATTTCCATTGGTCCGGATTTCTAAAGCTGATCTTTGAATTGCGCACCAAAATGAGCCGGTCGGCGTCCCGGTAGAAATGAGTCTTGGCGAACTGCTGCTGGTTCTGTGGAATGTATTTGTCCCAGATCTCCGGCGGCTCATAGATGTGACTGTCACAATCAAAGACAGGGAAATTCTTTTTTCTGCCTTTAGCTTTGTATTCCATGCTTACCTCCTTGCAGGCTGCTGAAAAAGGACTTCTACGGTTCATGCTTCGACTAAGCCTGTCCTGAGCAAAGCCGAAGGGCTCAGCACGAACGGTCGGTGATTGTCATCGCTAGCACTGAGCCGATTGCCCTGAGCACCGTCGAAGGGTGCGCTCAATCGTCTCTTCTTGTTGAATACTCCTGCCCACACCTTGCCGTCAAGACAAGTAGGGCGGCGAATCCGTCCCC
>Ga0184612_10001757_pt1 | contig 10515 bp, 8 predicted proteins | sample PLM3_60_coex_FD_133163 | JGI IMG/M metagenome (GOLD analysis project Ga0184612, IMG submission 133163) | Groundwater sediment microbial communities from an aquifer in East River, Colorado, USA - PLM3_60_coex | ecosystem: Environmental > Terrestrial > Soil > Riparian zone | place: USA: East...
ACCGGCTGATGCAGCAGGCTGTCGCCTTGGAGCCGGTACTCGGTAAGGCTCTCGTCGGTGGTCGCCCACTCAAGGCAAGTACTACCAATAGGGGTTAGGGGAATAAAATACATAGGCCTTTTATTGAATTCAGTTCGCGCCAACTATGGTTATACTCTGTCGCTATTTTCCGGCTAAGACCTGATCGAGCAACGTATAGTCTGTGACTGCAGGTACATGAACCGGAGCAGGAATCTGCTTGAAGCTATAAGCTAAGTCGAAATAATCTTGGAGTTCCTTCAGGTTTACTTTCCCGTCAGGCGCGAGGGTCGAAAGCCACTGTTCATAGACGGTTTCGGCGACTTTCGTATCTAGTTTCCATTTGTCTTTGACGTAATTGATCATCCATCCCCTCTCCCGTTGGCTAAAGATCACGGAATCGAGCATCACTCTGATAACCGTTTTGATTCGGGTGGAGTCACTTTTGATTTTAGCTTCATGAACCACCAGCCCGCTGGTGGGAAAATTCACCGGTAGTTCATCTGCGGCGCCGATCTGCCTAAAACCCTTTTGTACCATGATCACATTGTGCGGACCCGAAAGCAGCGCCGCTGACACTGCGCCCTGGCTGAGGCTCGTTACTGTATTAGATACCGACCCGGTTTGAGTAAATATAATCTTTTCGGGGTTCATCCCTTTGGTTTTGAGAAATACCCGCGCGACAAGATGCTGTAGGCTTCCGATCCTATCCACGGCGAACCTCTTGCCGGCAAGGTCTTCTGGCTTTTGAATACCGGGTTCCGACACGATGTAGAATGGGGGTTTTCTCATGGTGACCATGAGTCCCTTTAGTGGAGCCCCCTGACTCGCCGCGACCAAGCCTGTCGTATAGCCGGTTAAGTAATCGATTTCGCCTGCGGACAGCGCGGCTATCGGCAGCGGCCCGGCCATCTGAATGAGCTCGACATCAAGACTGTGTTTCCTAAAAAGCCCGGCATCGCGAGCAACGAAGACGTTTAGGAACGCAACGCTGAAAGCAGAGTAGGCCATGCGTATTTTTCTGGCCTCTTGAGCAAAGGATGGGACCGCGAGCTGGAAAACAAAAGAGAAAAGGGCAACGGCAACGAGGCCAGCCTTAGGTGCGCGACAGGCGCGCCGCATTTTTGCAGATGTCATTACCACGGCCGCGACTATAGGCCGCGCATCAAAATGTTGTCAACCAAAGTAGTAAAGAGGAAGCAGTAGGATTCAAGTTGGCTGGCAATGGGGCTGCCGTCTAGGGCGTCTTGAGGTCGGGGAGCGATAAGGGTGTACAGCACTTCCCTCCCGGCGCCAAGCTGCCTGTTTTTCTGAGTTGGCAGGGCGGAAGGTCAAAGTTTGGGAATCAACAGCGTTGTTCCAGCTTGGAGACGATGGGTTTTACCCATGCCGTTCATCTTGAGAATTCGATCCATCGAGGCGCCGTAACGCCGGGCGATCTGGAACAAAGTTTCGCCGCGTTTGACCTGATGGCGCACCACCTGTGGCTGTTCTCTTGCCTGGCTCTGTGCCACTTCAATGACTGGCTGCGTTTTCGAATCAACAGGCACCTTTACTCGGTAGCCGGCAGGAACCAGTTGGGTCTGCGTGCTCAGAGCAGGATTCCAACCCAAGAGTTGATCTCGCGTGAGGCCGGTATTCTTGGCCAAGGCAACCAGGGACACGCTGCTTTTTAGCTCAATTTCCTTAATCGGCGCGGGTGGGTCAAGCTGCAGGTCAGGGAAATATCGATTGACGTCCTTGCCAATTTCCACCGCGGCCAAAAACTCCGCGTAAAAATTCTTGGGGGGAAAACCCCAGTAGGGGTGGCGATAGTCGCGTATCAGATCGACTAAATTATCCGATTCGATTGCCGCGACCGCACGGGACATGCCACCGGGTCCGTAGTTGTAGGCGGTGATCGCCAGCGGCCAGGTGCCTAAAGTTTCATAGCTCTGCTTGAGGAATGAAGCCGCAGCGCGCGTGGACTCAATGGGGTCCCTTCTTTCGTCAATGGACCTGTCGACACGCATATATTGTCTGCCCGTGGCACGCATAAACTGCCACATCCCCAGGGCGCCGACACTAGATCGGGCGGTAATATCGTACGAGGATTCCACGATGGGCAGGTAGGTCAATTCGATCGGCAGGCCGCGATCCCTGAAGATCTGCTGCATCTGTGCGATGTGTCGCCCGGATCGCTTCAAACCGGCAGCGGTGCGCTCTTTGATTCCTCTCTGAGCTCTGACCCGTTCGAGATCGATCCCATGAGCGGCGGCAATTCGTTCTCTCTCACCGTTTATGTACTCAGAGGTCCGGCCTTCCTCGCCGACGTCCAAGACATCATAGATCCTGCTCATATCGAGGGGATCAAAAAAGACCAATTGAGAAATGGAATACTCAGTGAAGATTTTTTTCCAAAACTCGACGGGACTCTCCAGGCCCGGCAGTAAGGGGAAGGGGTCTTCGGTGCCCGGTTTGATTTGGGACTTTGCGTTTCCTGGCGAGAATGCCAACCAAAAAACTAAAAGCGAGAGGAGCCATCGTGCGGCGTGCTTCATCGTTACCTCATTCGAGAGCCGTGTCGAGCAACTTGCATGCCATGAACTGCGAATTCATAAGTGCCGCATTGTAAATAATTTTTAATGCGGAAACAATCAAATTCCAGCTGTTTGGTTAACAAATTTGGCCAGGAGTAGACTCCGGATGAGAACTCAGGCGTAATTGACGGCAAGCCACGGACTCACTATAGTTCGCGTCATTTGTTTGACGAACTGACAGGAGGAAAACTTGGAGCCTACATCTCTCGTATTAATGGCGGAAGGGGTTCTTCGGATCATTTTAGGCTGGCGCTTTTTGATCAGCGGCCTTAGCAACATCCGCCGCTGGCCGAATCCCGTAAGAACTGCCAGTATACTGTTCCCCAAAGGCGCGCCCGTTTTCGGCTTCATCGCGACTGTGCTCATGGTTGTCGGCGGTCTTGGGGTCGCGATCGGGTTTCAGACTCAGATCTGTTCGCTCATGTTGATCATCTTCTTGATTCCAACCTTCAACTTGCACTTCTATTGGCTCAAAGTTTTACCGACCATGGTTCCGGTAGTCAAAAGCGCCATTGGCGATGAGAAAGCACAGGACTACTTTCGCAGCTTTGATCGACAATCCTTTCACGCCCACGAGGTCGGGGTGCGCGACAATCTTGTTTTCTTAGCCGCGGCTCTTTACTTCACGGTCCGGGGATCAGGGGCTTACGGCTTGGATAATCTTATGAGCGAGTGGGTTGTGCGGCTCTTCTAAGGCTCTGCGGTAACGCGCTCAGCGTCAAATACCTCCTACAAACCGACCCGGGTTGAGTAACCCTTCAGGGTCGAACTGGCGCTTGATCTCGCGCATCAGCGAAAGAGTCGGTGGAGCCGGTCCCCAGACATCGGTACCTCGTTTCAAATTGGTTGGCGCGGCAAGAAGAATGGCATGACCGCGATGCGCTTGAGCTTCGTCAACCAGTTTCGCGAACCACTGAGTTGCCAGGTCATTGACCTCCAACGATATCCAAACTATTCCCATGGCGGCGTCGCTGACTATCTCCGGGCGAAAATCCGCCAGTGACCGGTTATGGAACGTTTGGATGACCTTCGCCGTGGATGAACGGGGCACGGTTACGCGATAGACCAAGCGATTGGCCTGAAGCGGGAAATCGCGCATCTCGTCCCAAAATCGGCGGTGATCATTTTCTTGTAGAATCACAGTGGCAAGGCCAATCCGCTGAGCCATCGCTAGTGCATCGCGGAGATGACGCGCGACGGTTTCTTCGAACCCCTCACACCGGACGGCGACTCGCCAATCGCTCTGCGCCAGGTCCGCTGCTATGCTCGCTTGGGCGTTCAAAAGAAGAACCGCTGATGGAAGTAGCTTTGAACGGGTTAGTTCGTCCGTAAATTGACGCACTTCCGGCAACGTCCCGGAAGCAATTATCGTCGTTGCGGTATCCGGAATCGGCGCCATTCGCAGAGTGACTTCAGTAATAATTCCCAGCGTCCCAAGGGAACCGACAAATAGTTTGCACATATCGTAGCCGGCGACATTCTTGACCACCTTGCCGCCGGCTTTGATCTGCTCGCCCGACGCGAGCACTATCTTCATGCCGATGACTAGGTCGCGCACGCTGCCGTAATAACTTCGTCTGGGTCCGTTCAAGTTCGTTGCCACAACCCCGCCAACGGTTGCGCGCGCGGCAGCGGGAGGATCGAGAGGCAGGAATTGATTGTGCCGCGCGAGGACTTCTTGCAGAGGCGCGAACCTATGTCCGCTCTGAACGGTTGCGGTCAGATTGGCCTGATCATGTTCCACTAATAAGTTTAGCCGCTCCAATCCGATAACGACATCGACTTGCCGAGTCGGATTGCCGATTCCCATCGCTGTCCCGCCGCCCCAAGGAACAATAGTCGCGTTCGCCTCGGAGCAGAGGCGCAATGCGGCGGCGACCTGCTCAGGGCTTACTGGAAAACATAGCAGCGCCGGCTCTCTTCCATCGACGTTATGGGCTGCGAGTAAAGACCGCTCGTTGGTGACGGCATCGGCACCAAGCTCCCCTTCGAGCAATTGCGCCAGTCGATCGCCACTAAACTTCATTTGACGACGAAGCTTCGGCCTCGCTATAGGCGCGGTCGAGTAGATCAATGAGGTGATAAACTTTCACCTCGGGTCCGTATTGTTGCGATCCGTACCGGAGTTGGAGCATGCAACCGGGATTGGGCGCGACCACAGAATCGGCTTGGGTTGAGGCCACGGATTGCATTTTCTCTTTGAGGAGATGCTGTGACATTTCGGGATGGGTAATGTTGTAAATCCCGGCACTGCCGCAGCAGCGATCCGAGCCGTCCATCTCCTTGAATTGCAGTCCCGGAATCGATTTCAACAAATTCCGCGGTTGGCTGCGCACGCGCTGGCCGTGGGCAAGATGGCAGGGGTCCTGGTAGGTAACAGTCATTTTCAATGGGGCGAGCTTACCCACAAGGCCGAGATCGCCGAGAAATTGCGCGGCATCCTTGACGATGGAGCTGAATCGCTTCGCCTTCTCCGCATAGAGCGGATCATCGCGCAACAGATGGCCGTACTCTTTCATGGCGGCGCCGCAGCCGGCGGCGTTGACGACGACGGTATCAACGCCGGCATCAAGAAAGGCGTCGATGTTGCGCCGGGCCATCTGTTTCGCCGCCACGCTTTCGCCGTTGTGAACGTTGAGCGCGCCGCAGCAAATCTGATTTCGGGGAAAGACAACGTCGCACCCGTTGCGTCGCAGGACGCGCAGGGTAGCTTCATTTACATCGCTGAACAGCAGCGGCATGACGCAACCGTTAAGCATGGCGACTTTGGCTCGGCGGGCGCCTATGGCGGGTAAAATATTTGGTTCCGGCGTAAAGAAACGTTGTGAGATTGGCGGTAACATCGACTCCATTCGCCGCAACCGCTCTGGTAACAGCGGGCGGATCGCTCGTTGCAAACCGCTGCGCTGATATAATCGCAAAAGCGTAGCCGCTAGTCTCAGTCGCCGGGGATAGGGGAGTAGCTGGGTAAAGGCGAAGTTTAAAACGGCGCGAGCAAGCTTCGATCCCGGCGGGCCAATGATCTCCCGTGCCGTTTCAGCAATGCGGCCATACTGGACTCCGGAAGGACAAGCCGTCTCGCAGGCACGGCAGAGCAGGCAAAGATACAAGTGATCCTGGAAGCGTTGGTTGAGCTCGATGCGCCCTTCAGCGGCGGCCCGGACCAGATGTATTCTGCCGCGCGGCGATTCCGGCTCCAACCGTAACGCCCGGTACGTCGGACATTGGTTCAGACACAGACCACAATGGACACATTGATAAAGCTCGGGGAGATCCAGCGCCGCGATTTTTGGCCGATCACTTCGGTCCTGCTTCTGCTCGACGTGATTCAAGGGTGGTCATCTCCCGGTTTCGAGTCTTTGAGTTTGGGGTGGTCGCGTTCTCAACCCGAGGCCCGAAACCTGAAACCCGAGACCGTCTGTTTTAAATCCACAACCCCGCCGGAATATTCGCGGGCTGCCGGCGCATCTCGCCACAACTGATGGGCGTTGGGAACAGTTTTGCTGGATTGAATCGTCCATCGGGATCGAAGGCTCGTCGAACACGAGACATAGCTTCGAGATCGGCTTCGTTGAACAAGAGTCCAATATAAGCTTTTTTCTCTAATCCGATGCCGTGCTCGCCGGTGATGCTGCCGCCGAGCTCGATGCAAGCGCGGAGCGTGGCTGCTCCGGCTTCGATGACACGATCCAGTTCCCCCGGCGTGCGCATATCGAAAAGGATGTTCGGATGAAGGTTTCCGTCACCGGCATGGAAGACATTGGCGATCCGAAGGTTGTATTGTTTGCTGATCTCGGACACGCGCTGCATCATTTCTGTTAGCTTGCTACGCGGCACAACGCCGTCTTGAACGTAATAGTTCGGCGCCAGAGCACCCATGGCTCCGAAAGCTCCTTTTCTGCCTTTCCATAGAAGCTGCCGTTCGGCGTCGTCCTTGGCGGCTCTAACTTCCCGGGCGCCGTTGCGTTCGCAGATCGCGCGCACGAGAGTCATTGAGCGTTCGGTCTGTTCAAGAATCCCTTCGACTTCCACGATCAGCACCGCTTCGGCGTCGCGTGGAAAACCGACGGGTGAGCCGGTTTCAACTGCTTCTATCGCTGTCCGGTCCATCATTTCCAACGCCGCGGGAATGATGCCCGCCGCCGTGATATCGACCACCGTTCGAGTCGCGACCTCCATTGCGTCGAAGATCGCCAGCAACGTGCGAACGGACTCACGGGTCTGCATGAGTCTCACTGCGACTTTGGTGACGATTCCCATAGTTCCTTCCGAACCCACAAAGATACCGCACAAATCGTAGCCTGGTGTGTCCGAAACCTCCCCGCCGAGCCAGACGATCTGCCCATCGTCCAACACCACTTCGACACCGAGAACATGATTAGTGGTTACGCCGTAGGCAAGGGTGTGCGGGCCGCCGGAATTGTTGGCAACATTGCCGCCGATGGAACAGGCGACTTGGCTGCTGGGATCGGGTGCGTAAAAGTAGCCGTCCTTGGCTACCGCTTTCGTGACGTCAATATTGATCACACCGGGTTCAACGATGGCGATACGGTTTTGCAGATCGATCTTCAGAATCCGATCTAGCCGCGCTAAGGAGAGGACGATACCCCCTTCCGCGGGCACCGCACCGCCGGCAAGTCCAGTCCCAGAGCCGCGTGGAACGATCGGGACATTGGCTCGCTTTGCCGCCTTGACGACTGCGGCTACCTGTTCTACGTTCTCGGGCACGACCACCACTTCCGGCATGACTTGAAAGATGGAACCGTCCTGCTCGTAGACGATCACATCTTCTTTCTCGATTAAAAGATAATTGTCCCCGACGACGGTGTGCAACTCGTGAATGAGAGTGTCACGGTTCATAATAGGGAGCCTACCCGAGCTTCGGACAGGGTGTCAACTAAGGATTGACGTAAATCCCAAAAGTTATATATAAGCGATGACGCGATGTTCTATCTTAATAACGTAATAACCTTAAGGAGGAGTGCCATGACTGATCAAAAGAAAGTCCAGGAACAAGGCGGGCAGAAGATCTCGCGCCGAAACGTCCTCAAGGCTGCGGTTGCTGCAGGAGGTGCGGCGGCCCTCGGCTTTCCGGCGATCGTAAAGGCGCAGGGGCCCATCTCGATGCGCTGGCAGAGCACTTGGCCGCAGAAGGACATCTTCCATGAGTACGCGAACGACTTCGCGAAAAAGGTCAACGACATGACCGGCGGCGACCTCAAGATCGAGGTGTTACCCGCCGGCGCGGTAGTGCCCGCCTTCCAGCTGCTCGACGCCGTGTCGAAGGGGACACTCGACGGCGGCCACGGCGTGCTCGTCTATCACTACGGCAAGCAGACGGCGCTTGCACTGTTTGGATCGAGCCCAGCCTACGGCATGGATGCCAACACGCTGCTCGCCTGGTTCAAGTACGGCGGTGGAAGACAGCTCCTCGACAAGCTTTACAAATCGCTTGATGCCAACGTCGTTTCCTTCCCTTACGGTCCGATGCCGACGCAGCCGCTCGGCTGGTACAAGAAGGTGATCACCAAGCCAGACGACTTCAAGGGTATGAAGTTCCGCACCGTGGGCATATCGATTGACCTGTTTACGGGCATGGGTGCGGCGGTGAATGCGTTGCCCGGCGGCGAGATCGTGCCGGCCTTGGACCGTGGCCTAATCGAGGCGGCGGAGTTCAACAACGCGTCCTCCGACCGTGTCCTCGGCTTTCCCGACGTCTCCAAGATTTGCATGTTGCAAAGCTACCACCAGAACGCCGAGCAGTTCGAGATCCTGTTCAACAAGAACAAGTTCGACGCGCTACCGGCGAAGTTGAAGGCGCTCATCGAGTACGCCGTGGAAGCGGCCTCGCAGGACATGTCGTGGAAGGCGATCGACCGCTACTCCAAAGATTACGTCGAGATGCAAACCAAGGACAAGGTCAGATTCTACAAGACTCCGGATTCGGTGTTGCAGAAGCAGCTCGAGGTATTCGACCAGGTCGAGGCGAAGTATTCGGCGCAGAACCCGATGTTTAAGGAGATCGCCGAGTCGCAGCGCCAGTTCGCGGAGCGCGCGGTGAAGTGGTACCTCGACACCCAGGTCAGCTCGCGCATGGCGTATAACCACTATTTCGCCAAGCCGGCTGCAAAGCCCGCGGCTCCGGCGGCCAAACCGGCTGCCAAGCCGGAGCCAAAGAAGAGCTAGCTCTCCGTGACCCTTCCTCGCCATCCCGCCAGCCATCCGCCATTTGGCGGATGGCTGGCCTATTTTCTGTGCCGATGAACGCACAGCGTCTGATCCGGGCAATCGACGAGGTCAGTTACTGGTCGGGCAAGACCTTCGCGTGGCTAATCGTCGCGGCGACGCTTGTGATTTCCGTGGAGGTCTTCAAGCGCTACATCCTGAACGCGCCGACGGCCTGGATTTTCGACCTCAACAACATGCTTTACGGCACGCTCTTCATGATGTGCGGCGCCTACACGCTGGCCCAGGGTGGGCACGTGCGCGCCGACTTTGTGTACGGGCGGCTCTCCCCGCGGACCCAGGCCGCGCTCGACCTGGCGCTCTACTTCCTCTTTTTCGTCCCGGGCATCCTCGCGCTCATCTACGCAGGGTACGGTTACGCCGCCGAATCCTGGCGCATCGGTGAGCACTCGACCGTGACGGCGGAGGGGCCGCCCATCTACCAGTTCAAATCGGTGATCCCCATCGCGGGTGCGCTGGTGATGCTCCAGGGGCTGGCCGAGATCGTGCGTTGCGTCCTGTGCTTGCGGACCGGTACCTGGCCCGCGCGGCTCGAGGATGTCGAGGAGATCGACGTTGTTGGGGAGCAGCTCGCGCACAGCGAGTTTGTGGACGAGGAGTCGCGCCGCGCCGCGGTCGAGTCAGTGCACGCGATCGACGAGGCCGCGCGCCACCGCGCCGAGGTGGGCGAGAGCGAGGGTCGAAAACCGTGAGCCACCCGGCACTCGGCCTGACGATGCTCGGGCTCATCGTCGTCGCGATCATGATGGGCTTTCCCACCGCGTTCACGCTCATGGGGCTGGGGATGTTCTTCGGCTTCCTGGCGTTCTGGAACCCGTCCGTAGCCTGGCACGCCAACCAGATCTTCGACCTGATGGTGCAGCGAACCTACGGGGTCATGGTTAACGACACCCTGCTGTCAGTCCCGCTATTCGTGTTTATGGGATATATCATGGAGCGAGCAGCGCTGGTCGACCGGATGTTCCATAGCGTCCAGCTAGCGTTCCGCCGGCTGCCCGCATCGTTGGCCGTGACCACGCTGCTGGTCTGCGCGTTCTGGGGGATCGCCTCCGGTATCGTGGGTGCGGTCGTGGTCCTCATGGGCGTGATCGCCTTGCGGCCGATGCTAAACGCCGGATACGATGTGCGGCTCGCCTCCGGCGTGATTGCTGCCGGTGGGACGCTGGGAATCCTAATCCCGCCTTCGGTGATGTTGATCGTCTATGCGGCCGTGGCCGGGCAGTCGATTGTGAAGCTCTACGCAGCGGCGATGCTGCCGGGCTTCTTCCTGACGTTCCTCTATCTCGTCTACATCCTAGGCTGGACGATCCTCAACCCCAAGATCGCGCCGCAGTTGCCGGAGAGCCAATACCGCACCGAGGTGCCGGATTGGCTGAAGCGACTGGAGCGAGGCCGGTCTCGGCGGGTTCTGGGTGGCCTCATCGCCGCCGCGTTCCGACCGGGACTGTTGCGGGGTGCTCGGACGCCGGACGGCCACCCGTTGGGCTATGGCCTCGTTCTCAAGAACGTACTCGCGGTGATGGTGCCACTGGTGCTGACGGTCGCCACATTCGGCACCGCCTGGTGGTACGTCACCATCTACAACGCGCCGGCAGTGGCGACCGCGGTCGCCGCTGCCCCTACGGGAACCGTCGCGGCGCCGCGCACTGGGACACAATCCCCGGCGGAGCCC
>Ga0184612_10001758_pt1 | contig 10512 bp, 12 predicted proteins | sample PLM3_60_coex_FD_133163 | JGI IMG/M metagenome (GOLD analysis project Ga0184612, IMG submission 133163) | Groundwater sediment microbial communities from an aquifer in East River, Colorado, USA - PLM3_60_coex | ecosystem: Environmental > Terrestrial > Soil > Riparian zone | place: USA: East...
ACCCCCTTTCCGCTCGCGTCAATCCATGTCTACAGTAACTCGTCGTGCGCGTTCTCTCGATCGACCACGGTTCGAGCGTCCGCGGCGGGGTCTTCGACGAGGTGGCCACTGCAGCCGGCCACGAGCTCGAGCGCTGGTCAGTGCCCGAGGGTGGGACACGGGATCCCGCGCGAAGCTACGACGCGGTCATGGTCTTCGGAGGCTCGATGCATCCCGACGAGTACGAGAGATTCGCCTGGCTCGAGCGCGAGGAGGAGTTCCTGCAGGAGGTGCTCGCGGAGGAGGTGCCGGTGTTCGCTGTCTGCCTCGGTGCGCAGATGCTCGCGCGCGCCGCGGGCGCGAAGGTCGGTCTTGCGTCCGCGCAGGAGATCGGGTGGCTCGACATCGATCTGACCGCGGCGGGCGGGACTGACCCCGTCCTCGGCGCGCTTCCCCAGCGCACGACCGTCTTCCAGTGGCACCACTACACATTCGAGACTCCAGCCGGCGGCGAGGAGCTCGCCCGGAGCGCGATCTGCACGCAGGCATTCCGCCTCGCGCAGCCAGCGTGGGGTATCCAGTTCCACCCGGAGGTCACGCTGCCGATGCTCACGGCCTGGTCGAGCGAGGGCGCCGATGAACTACCCATGGCAGCCGACGAGCTCCGGCGGCAGTCGGAGACGCACATCGACCGGTCGACGGATCAGGGAAGAGCACTCGCCACGGCCTTCCTCGGCGAAGCGTCGGGCTAGGCGTGCAGCGCCTTGTCCGCGAAGCGGACCAGTGGAGGGGGTCTGAGGGAACCGGGAGGTTCCTCCAGCAAGCGCCAGCTATCCCGAGCGCGACCACTCGTGCCAGGAGCCGACGTAGTTTCGTGCGTCGTAGCCTGCGCCCCGAAGCACCTGCACGGCGAAGCTCGAGCGACTACCCGAATGGCAGTACGCGATGATTTCGACCCCCTCGACCAACCCCACGAGCGCGCGCACTTGTTCCGCGCTCCGGCACTCGAGCAGTTGCTCGAGCGGGAGGTTCGCCGCGCCCGGGATGTGGCCATGACGAGGATCGCAGTGCGCACGGGCGAGGCCGTCGAACTCGGCTCGCGTCCTCACGTCGAGGAGCGCGAGGTCGTCGTCGCCGAGGCGCCGACGGAGCTCGTCGAGCGTCACGTCTGCCACTGACCCACGAACTCGAGAAGCATCTCGTTGAACCGCTCGTGCTGCTCGATGCTCAGGAAGTGGCCCGCGTCCGGAAACACCTCGAGCGTCCCACGAAGGGCACTCGAGGCGAGCTCGCTCGACTCCTCCACGGAGACCATCTCGTCTCGGTCGCCGACGCAGACGAGCAACGGGCCGCCGAACGACGCCGCGATCCCCGAGAGATCCATCCGGTCCCGCATCGCCTCCTGCGCGACAGCGAGGTGTTCCGCGAGTTCCTCCGTCTCGAGCTCGGGCGGAACACCTCTCTCCCGCAACACCGCGATCATGTCGTCACGCTCGCGCCTCCGCTCGAACGAGTCGGCGGAAGCGCGCGAAGCGACGAGGACCATGCCGACGATGTGCTCGGGCGCCCGGCGGGCGAGCGCAAGCGCGCAGTAGCCTCCCATCGACGCACCGACGGCGACGAGCTGGTCGTCGTAGTCCCGCAAGAGCTGTGCCGCCCAGCTGTCGATGGACGGCCCGCGACCGTAGAGACGCGGGACGAGCGGCTCGATACCGGCCCCTCGCAGAGCGGTGACCTGAGGCTCCCACATCTCCTCGGAAAGCGGCCAGCCGTGCAGAAGGATCACGTTCACGGGCGCTCGATTCGAACGAAGTCGTCGAGCGTGGGCGCATCGGACCAGCCGTGGCCCGCGCCCTCGATCCCGAGCGTCCCCGCGAGGTCGGCGAGGAGCTCCCGAGCCGGAGGCAGATCCGCCGGCGCGGGTGCCGTGCGCGCGATGCGCCGCACGACTTCGGGATCCGCCCCGGTGAGCCGCGTCACCACCGTCGGGTTCGCTGCGAGCCCGATGACGTCCCCTGGAGGCAGCGGACCGTAGAACTCCGGCACCGAGAGGTACTCGTCGACGATGCGCCCGCGCTCGAACAGCACCATTCGAACGAGCTCGTCGCGTTCGAGGCCGAGCAGCACGGTCACCGCTCCGATGCGGTCGCAGAGCTCGCGGGCAAGTCGGCGCAGCATGTCGGGGCTGCGGTCGCACACGTCGTCGTACACGGCGATCCACCCGTTGCGTGGCGGCGCCACGAGCGATCCGCGGGAAGCACCCGGGAGTCTCGGGACGAACTGGCGCACTGCCCGCTCGACGGCGCTGAACTCGTCCGACTGCAGGTGGATCGAGCCGAAGGACGAGGCCTCTTGGCGTCCGATTCGGGCCTCGAGCTCTGAGATCGCACCGGTCATCACGACGACCTCGTCGCGAAACCCCCAGCGTCCGTACAACGAGCGTGCGACCGCGTTCGAGGCCACGACCTCGAGATCGATGTGCTCGATGCCCTGTGCGCCGAACGCCGTGAGAACCTCGCGCATCAGCTCCGTCGCGACGCCAGAGCGCCGCGCATCTCGCGCGACGTAGAGGTCCGTGAGCGTCCCGAGCGTCGCCGTGCGCCGCCTCGCAAGCGCGAAGCCGACCAGATCGTTGGCGTCCTCGGCGACGAAGGCGACCTCGGACGCGAGGATCTCGGCCACCTGGGCGAGCTCTTTCTCCTGATCCGAGGGCCCCTCGTGGATCGGCGGCGGCACCTCGTGGTCGAAGTCTCGCCAGAGCGTCGCGATCGCCTCGTAGTCCTCCGCTCGAGCGCGGCGCACGTTCATCCAGTCATCCTCGCCCCGGCGAGCAGGAACTGGGCCGACAGGTTCTCGAACGGCGCGAAGCGCTCGCCCATTGCGCGGACCTCCTCGATGGACAAGGGACGACCGGCAGCGTAAAAGGTCGAGACCGCCTTGCGCACGCCGAGGTCGCCGGCGGGCCACGCATGAGGCCGTGCGAGATGGCGCGCGAGGAACCAGTCGGCGGTCCAACGCCCCAACCCGCGGACGGCTGTCAGCGCTTCGATCACCTCCGAGTCGGATCGCATGGAGAGCTCCGTGAGGTCGAGATCGGAGTGCGCCAGCTCGAGCATGTACTCGGCCTTCGCCCGCGAGAAGCCGAGCACCGTGAACTCGCTCGGGCGCGCACGCCGGGTGCGCTCTCGGGTCGGGAACGCCCACGCGTGCTCATGCCGAACGCCGAATCGCTCGACGAAGTTCGCGCGGATCGCGGCCGCAGCGCGAAGCGAGATCTGCTGCGTCGTGATCGCGACCACGAGCGCCTCGAACGGCTGAGGGTTGAGCGTCGGCCGGAATCCGGAAAGCATCTCGACGATCCGCCCGAGTACCGGATCGGACGCCACCCAGGCTCGGAAGGCGGCGAGATCGAACGGCAGGCCGAGGAGATGTCCGACCTCGATCGCCGCATCCTCGCTCCCCGGCTCGATTCGGACACCGCCGGGTGCCGCGGTGACGCGGACCTCTTGCCCGCCGACCACTCGATGGAGTCCGGCGTCGTGCAAGACGGTGGCTCCGTCGGAGCCGAAGTCGCGAAACCGCGCAGTCGAAACGGCGAAGTCATATGGCGCTGGAATCTCGAGCAGCACGTTCAGAGCGACTGCGCGACGCCGTAGAAGTCGTCGAACGGCTCGAAGGTTACGCCTAGGGCGGTGAGGTAGCTGGCAAGACCGTCGCGAGCGAACACTCGCGAGGCGGCGAGCGCGACGCACCGATCCGAGTAGCCATCGCCGACGTAGACGAAGCCGTCGAGCCCTCTCACGTCCGAGCGCTTGCACGGCTCGCGGCAGACTGCGCACGGCTTCTCGTTCCGAAAACGAACGCGCCAACCCTCAGGCTGGGGATCGATTCGGTTGGCGCGGACGTCGAGCTCGAGACCTTCGCGTTCGAGGACGGGCTCGATGAGCTCGTGGAAGCCGCTGGAGACGATCAGAGGTCGATGCCGGCGCGCGAACTCCGCGAAGCCGGCACGCAGGCGAGCGTGTGTCCGCACCCAGGCGACGACCTCGTCGAGTGGAGCCCGAATGCTGCTCAGCTCGCCGGCGATCACCTCGTGGAGCGTGAGCTCGCGACCGAGGCGTGCTTCATGCGCGTCGTAGATCTCGTCGTCGCCGAACTCGACCAGCACGAGATGCAGCCCGTCGACCTCGGTCACCGTTCCGTCCCAGTCCACGACGGTTTGCACGCCTTAGTGCTCCCCGCCGCGAATACAGCCATGCTTCCCCCGGCTGCGAATGCTTCGCATGCCGTCGTCCTCAGTCGCGCCAATATCCTCGAATATTGGCGCTCCCTGCGTCCAAGGCCTGCTCGGTTCTCGCCGGCGAATCACGGCTGTATTCACGGCGAGAAGCACTTCAGTCTCCGACCACGACGTGCTCGAGCACCCCGAAACCGACGAGCTCGATCTGGACGGCACACTCCCCAAGCCCCTCCACGGGGTCGAACCCCGGGCCGACGACGAGATCTCCCGGGCGAAGAACGGTGTGCTCGGCCGCGAGATCGTGACCCGCTCGCCAGTCGAAGCCCGGGGCCGGACCGCGGACGCGCTCTCGTCCGTCGACACGGACGGCGACCTCGACCTGAGCGGGGTCAAGCTCGTCGCTCGTCACGACGATCGGACCGAGTCCGAGCGCGAAGTCTCGGTCCTTGGGCACTGGCAGGTCGGGTGCGCGCCATTCGGCGAACGCAGTGAAGCCGGCGAGCGAACCGCTCGCTCCGATCACGCCTGCAATCCTGGGGACGACTGTCAATGAGCTTCGTGACACGCGATCCGCTGGCACACCCGATGCCGGTCTGACCACCTCAGCACGCGGACCGACGACGGCCGCGGGGTTCGCGAACGCAAACGTGTCCTGGTTCTCGAAGATCCGCACAGCCGGCGAGTGGAGCACAGGTGCGAGGAGGCACACCTCGACCAGCGGGTACTGAGCGTGCTCGCGCGCCGAGCCGCCGCCCGTGAAGAACGACTGCAGGGTCTGCGCGGCGAGGTGGACGACCCGATCGCCGTCGATACGGCCGACCCAGCCCCGCTCCATCGGGTGGTCGAGCGGATGGAACATGCACAACCTCACGTAGACCCCTCTCAGGGCTCCGTGTGGACGACGACGTCGGCGATTGCAGGGACGGCCTGGCGGATTCGCTCCTCCACCGCGCTCGCGCGCCCGTGGGCGTCCGCGAGAGACTCGTCTCCTGCGAGCCCGAGAGTGACGAACGCGACGAGCCCGTCGTCCGTACGAACGAAGCGCAGCTCGCGCGGAGGCGCACCGGTCTCCTCACGCACGAGCAACTCGATCGCTCCTGCGTCGACGACGACCTCCTCACCGGCAGCGGTCTCCAACAGGGGCTCGAGGTGCGTTTGCACCGATCCGACCTCGGGAACCTCGGCCAGGATCGCTTCCTCGACCTGCTCGGCGATCGAGTGAGCGCTGTCCAACGGCATTTCGCCGGGGAGCTTCAAGTGCAACGAGATCTCGAGGCTGTTCCCGACCTCGAGCACCGAGAGGTTGTGGATCTCCCGGACGCGCGGGACGGAAAGCGCGGCCGCGAGCGCCCGCTCACGCACTCCTCCCTCGGCACCGCGCGGCTCGACGTGGACGACGACGTCGATCCCCGGCAGCTCCGCCCGAAGCGCGTCCTCGACGCGATCGGCGGCCGTGTGACCCTGACCCACCGCAGCCCCCGGCGCCACGCCGATGACGACATCGGCGAAGTGCTCTCCCCCTGCGCGGCGAACCCGCAGCCGTCGTAGCTCGACCGGCGGCACGAGCCCGGCGATCGCGCGCCGGGCAATGCGGGTCGCCTCGTTCGGCGAACGATCCATCAGCACGTCGACGTTCCGCCCAGCCAGACGGACCGCGGCGGCGATTACGAGCGCCGAGACGAAGAGCGCTGCGAGAGAGTCACCGGCCGGAAACCCGAGCGCGGCCGCGCTCAGACCCGCGAGGACAGCGAGCGTGCCGGCCAGATCGCTTCCGAAATGAAGCGCGTTCGCGAACAGCGCATCGCTGTCGTAGAGGCGGGCGCCTCGCAGCGAGACCGCCGTTCGCGAAGCGTCGATCGCGAGCACGAGCCCGATCGCCACGAACGTCCACCACATCGGCTCGACCTCGAACTCGACGACGCCCGACAGCCGCAGGATCGCGAGGACGGCGATGACGAGGCTGACGGCGACGAGGAATCCCGCCTCGGCGAGCGCGGCGAGGTTCTGCGCCTTTCCGTGGCCATACGGGTGGCCGCGATCCGCGGGCCGGAGGGCGACGGACACGGCAAAGAACGTGAGCAACGCAGTCGCGAGGTCGATTCCGGAATGCGCAGCCTCGGCGAGCAGCCCGAGGCTCGAGCTGGCGAGCCCGGCGACGAGCTTGATCGCGATCAGGAGGCAGGCCGCCCCCACCGAAACGAGTGCTGTACGCCGCTGAGGCGACATTGCGTACGGAAGGCTACGCAGGGTCAGGAGACCGCGGCGTAGAGCGCCCAGCGGTCGGGCACGCCCTTGAGCTCATGCTCGCCACGATCCTCGAAGACGATCCCCGAACCGGCCACGAGGTCGCGCACGGTCCGCGTCACGAGCACCTCGCCCGGATCGGCGAGCGCGGCGACACGTGCGCCGATGTGGACTGCGATCCCGGCGACGCCCTCCGTGCGCCGAGTCACCTCGCCCGCATGGAGGCCGCTGCGCACCTCGAGGCCGCTTCGGCGAACCTCGTCGCGAATGTGACCGGCGCAGCGAATCGCCCGAGCGGGGCCATCGAAAGTCGCCATGGCACCATCGCCGGCCGTATCCTCGAGGCGCCCCTCGAAGTGATCCAGGGCTCGCTGGATGGCCTGTTCGAAGCATTCCAGCGCTGCGCGCCAGCTCCGATCGCCGTGGGTAGCCGCGTATTCCGTCGACCCGACGACGTCGACGAAGAGCACCGTCGCGAGCACCCGATCCGCATCGGTGATTGCCGCGCGCGACCCGGTGACGAACTCCTCGATCGCTCCGACGAGATCCCGCTCCAGCACGGGCCAGTGGTCGGCACTGTCACGTTCGAGCAGGCGCGCACCGGGAATGTGCTCGGCCAGGTAACGGCCGTGACCGACGCGGACGAATTCGTTGCCACGGTTGTGGACGACGAGCGTCGGAACCTCGACGAGCGGCAAGACGTTGCGCACGTCGAGGGCGAGAATCGTCTCGAGCTGCGCCCGCGCGACACGCGGAGTTGCCCCGTAGCGCTCGACACGCGCCCACCACTCGACGACGCCGGGACGGTGGACGACGGAGGGGCCGAGCCCGGCCGCGTGAAGGCCGGTTCCCCACTGCGCCTCGATCGCGTCGAGGTACGGCTCGTGCATGCGCTCCGGCAATCCGGCCGGGTAGTCGTCCGCACGCGCGAATCTCGCGTAGCCGTTGAGCAGGACCAGCGAGTCCACGCGCTCGGGATGCGTCGCAGCAGCCACGACGGCCATCTGGGCCCCGTGCCCGTGGGCGAGGAGTGCGGCACGGGTCGAGCCGGCGGCGTCCATGACCGCCTCGAGGTCCCCCATCCACGCCTCCACAGAGGTTCCGCCCGTCACTGGCCCCGACATCCCGATTCCGCGCATGTCGAACCACAGCACCCGCGCGAAACGGCTGAGCGCCGCCAACCACTCCGCCAGAAACGGCTGCGCCGCAAGTTCTTCGAGGTGGCTGCCCCAATCGAGGACGAACACGATGTCCGACGGGCCATCGCGAGGACCTGGTACGCGATGTCTGCGTCGCCTGAGCGGACGTACTGTGTGCGCGTCGGCGCCACGGTGACTAGAGGTTGCCGCGAAGGGCCTGCTCGCGCTCGATCGCCTCGAACAGCGACTTGAAGTTCCCGATCCCGAAGCCGCGCGAGCCGTGACGCTCGATGACTTCGAAGAAGAGCGTCGGGCGGTCCTGGACGATCTTCGTGAAGAGCTGCAGCAGATAGCCCTCCTCGTCGCGGTCGGCGAGGATCCCCATGGAACGCAGGTCGTCCCAGTCCTGCTCGATCTCGCCCACGCGCTCCCTGACCACGTCGTAGTACGTGTCCGGGGTCGCGATGAAGAGGACGCCGTGCTCTCGGAGCGCCGCGACCGTGTTCACGATGTCGGTCGACTGCATCGCCACGTGCTGCACTCCGGGACCGCCGTGGAACTCGAGGTACTCCTCGATCTGGCTCTTGCGCTTGCCCTCCGCAGGCTCGTTGATCGGGAACTTGATCTTCCCCTCGCCGTCCATCATCACCTTCGACATGAGCGCCGAGTACTCGGTCGAGATGTCCTCGTCCGAGAAGTGCGTGAGCTGGCTGAACCCGAGCACACGCTCGTAGAAGCCGACCCACTCGTCCATCCGCCCGAGCTCGACGTTGCCGACGACGTGGTCGATCGAGATCAGGCCGACACCGGCCGACGGTGGGCCGTTCGGCGAGACCGACTGGTAGCCGGGGAGGTACGCACCCCCGTATTCGGAGCGGTTGACGAAGGTATGGATGTTGTCGCCGTAGGTCGCGATCGCGGCCAGCTCGACGCGGCCCGAGTCGTCCTCGACCCAGTGCGGCTCGACGACGCCGCGGGCACCGCGCTGGACGGCCTGCCGGTACGCGTTCGAGGCATCGGGAACGGCGAGGGCGACATCTCTGACGCTGTCCCCCTTCGTGGCCGCCCAGCGGCAGATCTCGCTGTCCGCGCGGAGCCCGCTCGTCAGCACGAAGCGGATGTCTCCTTGCTCCAGCACGTAGGAGGCCCGGTCGCGAACGCCTGTCTCCGGGCCGGCATAGGCCGCGCGGGTGAAGCCGTAGGCGTTCTCGTAGAAGTACGCCGCCTGCTTCGCGTTCCCGACCCAGATCTCGAGGTGGTCCCAGCCGTCGATCGGCATGAAGTCGTGTTGGCTCATGGTCCGATTTTAGGTGCTCCACGCCGGAAGTACGCTCCGCTTCGCGCGGCTGCGAACACTTCGCCGCACTAGGCTCCCTGCGGACCGGGTGTCCGCCGTCGCGCGATGAAGATTCCCGCGGCGATGAGCGCGCCGCCGAGCACCTGGAGCGCGCTCAACGGCTCGGAGAGGAGAACGACAGCGAGCACGGCGGCGACGAACGGCTGGAGGTTCACGGCGAGCGTCGCTCGCGCCGGCCCGACTCGATGGAGAGATCGGAACCAGAGGATGTTCGTGAGAACCAGCGGGCCGAGCGTGGCGAGGACGACGAGGATCCATACCTCCCAGCCGAGAGCCCAATCCTGGTCGCGCGTCTGGGGGACTCCGCTCAGAGCGATGAGCACCCACGCCGCGGGGACGACCACCGCGCTCACGCGTGACGCCGAATAGGTCTGCATCATCGGTGCGACGACGACCGAGTACGCAGCCCAGGTGGCACAGGTCGATAGCCCGAGGAGGATTCCTCCGTAGCCGCCCGAGACGTCGCCTCCCGAGCCGATGGCAACCAGCGAGACACCGACGGCCGAGACCGCCGCGGCGACCCAGAAGCGACGCTTGAGGCGCTCGCGACCGAGCGCGAGGCCGATGAGGGCGGTGAAGATCGGAATCGCGCCGAGCAGCAGGCCGATCGTGGTTGCTGTCGTCGCATCGAGCGCGAGCACGAACGAGAGCTGGTTCAGCCACAGCACCACCGCCGTGAGAGCGAGCACGGCGATGTGGCGCCGCTCGATTCGAAGGGTCCGTTCCGCAAAGAGCGTCAGTGCGACGAAGATGACTCCCGCGAGGGCGTAGCGGACCGTCGCGTACGACAGCGGCTCCAACCCGTGCTCGAGGATGTACTTCGTCACGCTGACGTTCAGCGCCCAGAGGAGAACCGTCGCGAGGAGCATCAGCTCGACGGTGGACGGCCGGCGCATCACGCGACGCTACCGAGCGCTGGTGTCAGACACCGGTTCTCTCGCTTCGAAGGAAGTACCTCTGGATTTCGCCGCGTCGTCGGCCGAGGGCTCTCGCCTGAGCCATGGTTCCCTGGGGAAGGACTGTTGCAGAATCGGCACATTCGCCCTTGACAGAGTTCGGTGTCTGACACCGGTACGCCGGGGTAGGCTTCGGCGGCCGTGGCCGAGCCAACCGTTGACGACATCGACGCCCTCGTCGGGCCTGCCACCCCGCACTTCGCGTACCAGCTGCGCGCCCGCGTGCGCGAGCTCGTCGAGGACCTGCCGCCCGAGCACCCGGTGCGGAAGTACGGCGAGGAGAAGATGGAGCTCCTCGACCGGCTCGGGCATGCGTCGTCGCTCGCCGAAGACGGGGAGCGCGAGCCCCCCACGCGCATCGGCTGGGACACGATCCCCTCCGCAGCGCCTGCCTACGACCCACTCCCCAAGCGCGAATGACCTTCGACGGAGCCTCCGTCCTCGTCACCGGAGGATCGCGAGGCATCGGAAGGGCCATCGCGCTCCGCTTCGCCTCGCTCGGCGCAGCGCGGGTCGCGATCGGGTACATGCGGAGCGACCGTGCGGCCGAGGAGACGGCATCGCAGCTACGAGCTCTGGGGGCGGAGCCAATCCTCG
>Ga0184612_10001762_pt1 | contig 10503 bp, 6 predicted proteins | sample PLM3_60_coex_FD_133163 | JGI IMG/M metagenome (GOLD analysis project Ga0184612, IMG submission 133163) | Groundwater sediment microbial communities from an aquifer in East River, Colorado, USA - PLM3_60_coex | ecosystem: Environmental > Terrestrial > Soil > Riparian zone | place: USA: East...
GAATTTTATAAAACACAACGTACCCAATAGTCCCGGTCCCGACCCGCGTTCTCTTTATCCACAGTATTATTTTTATTGCGCGTATCGCCCGAAGAATGGAACGCTCGAACCCGATCAATGGATGAATGACATTGGAGAAAAAATTCCAAACTGGTTTGAATCAGCGAGATTGTACTATCAATATACCGGCGACAGTTCGGTAATGACTATCGTACGAAAGCTCGCTGACTATGCAATGGAGCACGGGACAAGTCCGGGGGATTTCTCGTGGCCAAACTTCCCCTACACAACGACGAACGCAGGGGATACGGAATTCCGTGGCTTTACTTCCGCAAAAAGATTTTCATTACACGAAATTCAGGTTGACCATGCCGGGGAAATAGGATTATCCTATTATAGACTCTATTTATATACAGGTAATGAAAAGTACAAGCTTGCGGCCATACGAATTGCCAATACTCTTGCGAGTAAAGTTCGGCAAGGTTCAGCCAAACAATCTCCATGGCCTTACCTGGTTGTTATGAGCACGGGCGAAGTTACGTCAGACTATGGTGCAAACTGGACGGGATGTTATACCCTTCTAAAAAATCTCGCCGACGAAAAGATCGGTGACGTGAATGCATACCGGAATGCGTGCAAAAAAGTTAAGGGTTTTTTGCTAACGTATCCCCTTAAGTCGGGGTATTGGACTGACGGCCACTCAGACACACCTGTGAAAAGTAATACATATAAGAGTAATCTTAGTGCCAGCAATTTCAAGTTATTCCTTTTTGACTATCCCGAATTTGACGCGCAGTGGAGGTCGGATATTCCGCACTTGATAAAATGGACGGAAGATAATTTCATTTCCCGCGGCGCTCCGGGTGAACCTGGAAATATGTGGGGCGCTAATATTGTCGGAGAACAAGACGAATTTTTATTCAAGATGGACTATCAAACAGCGCGATACGCTGCGGAGTGCGCCAGGTGGTACGCGATCACGAGTGATGCTTCTTTTAAGGAGAAAGCTTTTCGCTCATTAAATTGGGTAACATATTGTAATGACTCTAACGGGATGGCATTTGAAAGTCCGTTGAGCAAAGATATCTCGAACTGGTGGTCCGATTGTTATGGCGAAGGTCCGAGAATGTTCTATCACGTTTTTGCAGCAGTCCCCGAATGGGCTCCACCAGGTGAAAATCACATTTTGTACTCTCCAGGAATTCTGAAGTCTGTTAGCTACAAGCCAAAGAAGATTGAATACACGGCGACAGACAATGCAGGTGTCGAATACTTGAGGACTGCGTTCCAGCCGATATCTGTCACCATCGACGGCAGGGAGATCCCATTAACGACAGATAAAAACAAAATGCGTTATACATTAAGAAATCTCGAAGGTGGCGACTACGCTGTAACAATTTCAAGAACAAAAGCAGGTCAAGTTATTGTCACGGGGAACTAACCACAGATGCACATCTATTCAACAATTTTTACCAGGATGAAAACATGGTGGATTATTAGTGTGTTACTGTCCGTATTTTTTCTCCACGGGGTGGAAGGCCAGCAAATGCCCGACACACTACGGATAAAAGTGGATGTTTCAAAAACATTCCAACAAATCGACGGCTTTGGAGTAAATGCGAACACCCGAAGCTGGAATGGAAAGGAGCTAGAGCCTGCCCTTAACTTACTCCTTGATTCCATGCATGCCACCATTTGGAGGGTGATTGTCGAGACTGTAGAAAAATGGGAAGACGTGAATGACAACGACGATCCATTCGTATACAACTGGAGTTATTACAACGCATTATATGAGACAGCGAAGTTCCAAAAAGTTTGGGAAATGATACGCTACCTTAACAAGCGCGGAATATCAGGTAAACTGATAATCAATTTTATGGGCTATGCGCCATCGTGGATGGGAGTAAAAATAATAAAACCTGAGTATGAAGATGAATATGTAGAGATGATCACATCATTTTTTTTGTACGCTATACAAGTAAAGCACCTGGAGTTTGGTTTGATTTCACCTACGAATGAATCGGAGCATCACGATTATTCCGAAGGTCCTCACCTGGATGGTCGGCAGCATACGCGAATCATTCGAAAGCTGATCGACCGAATGGAAGGAGCAGGCGTCATGGGAAAAATCAAAGTCGTAGCGCCTGATAACGCGAGTCCGCAAAAGAGCTTAAAAGACTTTATTCCCCCGATGATGGAGGATTCCATCCTAATGAAAAAGATTTCACGCTTCAGTTTTCATAGTTATGGCGGATATCCCGAGGGCTTGCAGGAGTCGCTGGCAAATGCGCCCTACCCGACTTCAACATATTGGGTAACCGAATGGAATGCCTGGTGCAAGGGTTGTGATGAAGGGATATTGGGAGAATACGACTATAATTTCGCGAGCAAATCCGTAAACTATCTCCTGGAGTTCATCAAACACGGGGCAAGTGCCAGCATTGCCTGGGAAGGATATGATAGCTACTATGAACACCATGCTCCATCACCATTTAGCTATTGGGGAATGTTGAGGTATGATTTCAAAACAAGATCATACCATCCGCGGAAGAATTTTTATGCAATTCAGCATTTTTCAGGATTTGTGGCGCCCGGGGCAATACGCATATTTAATTCTGAAGTAAGCGATAGTCTTAACATTGTCGCATTTTATGATTACTCAGCAAAACAGCTCACAGTAGTGGGCGTAAATAGACATAATCGGCCCATGAACCTAGCACTTGATTTCGCGGGTTTGAATTCCGTGCGCAAGATGAAAATGTATTATACGAACACAACGCATAACTTAAAAGAAAGTAAAAACGTTTCGTTCAGTCAAAAGTCAGCAAGGTTGCCGATTCCTCCGAATTCTATCTTTACCATAATTGGTGAAGCTGACTTGTTTAAAACATCATTTATCAATCCGGAACCCAAAGGTTGGTTCAGTGGCGACATTCACGTTCACCGGAATTGTGGTGGCAAAGACATCTTACCTGAGGTGAAACTCCCTGTAATGATGGAGGAAAATAATCTGGCTGTAATATCACTTCTTGCTGATATGGGCAACGGAGAAGTTTTGGATAGCCGCGAGGATCTTCCAAAAGTTAATGGAATAGATGCACCTGAATCCAAACCAGGGCGCATCATCCATTGGGACGCAGAATGGCATTGGGATGCAACATATTCCAACTTCAAACACCAGGCGCTGGGAGGTCACCTTGTATTGCTTGGCTTAAGTGAAGCACATCAATTGTGGGATGAATCTCCTTACAAAATTCTGGAGTGGGCACGTAACCAACACGCCATAACGGGGTTTTGTCATTTTGAATATCTGAATGACAAGGTACAAAGTGAATTAAATTGTTGCATTCCAATGGAGTACCCAGTGGAAGCGGCATTGGGGACATTTGATTTTATATCGGAAGATGTTTACGGAACTACATCCCCGAATAACGGAACGTACAATAGCCAAGCAGTAATCAATGCGTATTATAAATTGTTGAATTGCGGATTTCGTCTAGGGCTGGCTGCCGGCACAGATTATCCATGCAATAACAATGAGCCTTTAGGGATGCTCCTCACCTATGTGAATCTGAAAGTCGATAAACTTACCTATAGAAACTGGATAGAAGGAATCGGGAAAGGCAACACAGTGGTATCGCGAAATGCGCACAATGAGTTTATTGATCTCAAAGTCAATCAAACGAACGGGCCAGGCAATGAAATCAAAATAAAGGGCAAGGGTAAAATTTCCTTTGAGGTTACCTGGACGACCGCAAAGGAAATGACTGGTACTATTGAACTCGTTAGTAACGGAAAAGTAATTGCAGCTCTCGAAGGAAGGGCAAAACCCGGAGCGCCAGTGACCTTGAAAACACAAGAGGAAATTACGTCAAGCTCCTGGGTATGCGCACGCAGGATGGACGAGCGAGGACATCAAACACATACCGCACCCGTATATATCACTGTGGATGAAAAGCCAATCCGTGCCAGTGCAACGGATGCTCAATACTTCATAACATGGATCGATAATTTATTGGAGAAGACATCTCCTGGCGGTTCATTTGCCAGATACTTTACACATGACCTGGATAAAGTGCATGACCGCTACCGCAGGGCTAAAGAAATTTATAGCAGGATCAAGTCAGAATGTCGACCCTTAAAATGAAATATCCCGGCCGCACAAAACTCCTCTCATGGGTTGTTATTATCATCTTGTTAACTCCCATGGCGCAATGCATCAACAATGAGAATACATCTACCCCTATTCTTGTCCTGGCGACGGATGTTGATTATGGTAGCTACACGTGCGAGATACTTAAAGCGGAGGGTTTTACAAGTTTCGTAAGAGATTCCATCACGAGTTCACGCTTTAACGAAGTGTATTTGAAGTCCTTCGACATGGTGATCCTTGCGGAGACCATTTTAACAAAAGAATGCGTAGTACAGCTTACAGACTATGTCAAGAATGGAGGGAACCTGATCGCATTTCGCCCCGATAAAAAGTTGAGCTTCGTCTTTGGAATTTCACCGCTCGACGGAAAAATCCAGGACGGATATATTTCCATTCATTCAGACAATGACATCGGAAAAGGGCTCATAAAGGAAACACTACAATTTCATGGAACGGCGGATTTGTATTCTCGGGTGGAAGGACTAGAGGTCGCAACACTTCACAATGGTGATCGTCCGGCCGTCAAATTTCCAGGCGTTGTATTCAATGCTTACGGGAAGGGACATGCCCTGGCTTTTTTATACAACCTTCCAAAAAGCATCGCCTACACCCGACAAGGCAACTACAGCCATGCCGGACTGGAAATGGACGGCATCACGGGGATTCGTGCCATGGATCTTTTTACCGGTGGTTTTGTCGACACTTTAAAAAATAGAGTCAACCAGGCCGACGAGCAAATGAGGCTATTGACACACGGTATAGAACGAGTGAGTCTCCAAAACAAACCAATCCCCCGGTTTTGGTATTTTCCTGATTCACTGAAATGCCTGGTAACGTTGAACAATGATGGAGAAGATTCGAAAGAAGAAGAGTTTAATCAACAATTTCAAGATGTTGACTCGAAAGGAGCCAGGATGACGCTCTATATTAAGGAGGTTGAGTTTATTTCTAAATCCTGGACCGACAAATGGGCGCATCGCGGTTTCGAGATATCGGGACATCCAGACGACACCCGGCAGGCGACTCATCCCGATTGGAGGACTATGGACAGCGTATACACAGCGTTAGAAAAAGAATTGAAAGACTCTTACGGTATGAGCTCCATGAAGACGGTCACAAATCATTGGTTTGTATGGACTGGTAGCCATGCCGATGGAACGATGGATTTTTCGGCACAGGCAAAAATTGAAGAGAAGCACGGCATTGGTCTCGATTGCAACTATGCTCATTATGATAATGGATCTCCACAGGGACATTTTCTGGGACCGATGGGATATGATCAGGGGAACTACACAGGAAGCGGACTCTCGTTGAAATTTGCCGACGCAAATGGAAAAATCATCAACGTTTACCAGCAGCTTAACAACGTATATGACCAACAGTACATGGAGCATAAGGATCAGGACGGATACTTTAACGCCTTCAAAGGCCTCATGGACCGGAGTCTGCAACATGAGGTGTATTCTACTATTAGTGTCAGGGCACATAACAACGAGTATTTTTTTTCGAAAGTGCCCCTCATGAAAATGCTGGACTACGCCAACCAGCAGGGCGTTCCGGTTTGGACGGAACTCAAGTTCTTGGAGTTCTTGCGAGCGAAAGAAGAAACCACAATCAATGACATAACCTGGATAGGTAATCAATTATCGTATACGCTGCGGTCGGCGCTGAGTCACGAAAACGGAATTTCCTGTTTAATACCGTATATGTTCAATTCGAAAAAAATAGTGGATATTAAAATGAATGGCAATCCATGCAATTACATCATTCGCGAAATAAAGGGCAGGAGTTATGCTCTGGTGACGATCAAGCCGGGAGCAGTCTATTCCTTCGTAATAAAGTATGATGATTAGCTTTCGTTAGGGTCAAGCTTATTTTGCAATATCAACTGAAGAAATTGGAGGTCCAGCCACCTTCCAAATTTATACCCCACCTGTTTGAAATATCCGGCATCCACAAATCCAAATTGTCTGTGAAGGTGAATACTGGCTGCGTTGCTCGCATCAATGCCGGCAATGATAGTATGAACGTCCTTCTGATTTGCATCATCAATTAGTTCCTGCAATAATTTCTTTGCTATTCCCCTGTTTCTGAAATCGCGGTGCACGTATACAGAATGTTCAATAGAATATTTATAGGCGGGCCATGCTCTGAATGGGCCATACGATGCAAATCCTGCAACCACGCCGTTGACTTCCGCTATAAAAACGGGGATACCCTTTTTAGCCTTGTCTTCGAACCACTCCTGCCGCATTTCCAACGTGTGTGGTTTATAATCATATACGGCCGAGGTGTTGATAATAGCGTCATTATATATGTCCAATACCCCCTGAAGGTCGCTCTTATTAGCAAGCCTGAAAATCATGCTCATGGGCTTAGGTCCGAATCGTATCGTGTCTATTTAAATATAGTTATTTAAAATTATTTTGAGGGAAAGTATGCTCACAAATTTGCTGTGCGTGTCCGACTAAATGCGCGATGTTTGTCAGCACAAGCCCGCACCCTAAGGGCCCGCGCGAAATACTAGTTGTGTTATCGTCTTGGTAGAAACTAATGCGTGGTGGATCCCTCGCACGCCCTGCACCCTAAAGGGCCAGCCGCCCGAAATACTAGTTGTGTTATCATCCTGGCAGAACCTAATGCGTGGTGGGTCCCTTAAGGCCCGCCCGAACGACTAACTGAAATATCCTCGGGCAAATCCTAATAATCTTTTTCAAGAATAACCTTATCAAGTTCGCGCGTGCAATAATCAGGATAAAAATCAATAGGAAAACGCTTGCGGCACCGACCCGATAATTATCGCGGCGCAGCCAGGCGATCTCTGCACTTATCCGTGTAATCCGTGTAATCCATTAAATCCGTGACAAAAAGAAAGGCTGCCCTTTTCAGGACAGCCTTACCGATCCCACTTACCTACTTAAGACCATAAAGCTCGACATGAGCCTTGTCGTCGCCTGCGTTGGGCTGACTCTTATACGTAAAAGTTACTTTCTTGATTTCTTCGGTAGGATTTTCCAGCTTGTATTCGCCAGTCTCCACTCCCGCTTTAATAATTCCGTTTACTGGAATCTCCTGGGTTGATCCAGACTCATAGAATACAGTAACTTTTTGAATGTTGATCGTAGCATCAGTTACTTTCATCTTGATAGACTTGAACTGATCCTTACCAAGTACTGCAATGGATTCGCTATCCATTTTGAAGTCTGCCTTCACTTCACCAATCTTATGCCATCCTGGCTTATCACTGGTGACAATTGCTGGTTCCTGGGCAAATGTATATGTTGCCATTGCAACCAGTAATGCGAATACTATAACTGCTGTTTTTTTCATAAACGTTTTGTTGTTTTTTCTTACACTATTATAAAAATCGTACCAGTCATTAAATCACAAATTCCCGGAATTTCGATGATCCGCCAATAACAGTTGTAGAGTTTTAGCGCCGAAATAACTAAAGTGGGTAAAAACTCCACTACTATGTGTTTTAGCAATGTTATAAATCCCGGCTTCTTTCAGCAAAATTGATTCCTCATCGAACCGGTATAATATTTATCACATTATTTAAAAAACATCTCAACGCAACTCTTATGATACGCAAGCTCAAAACAGGCGAATACAGACTTTACTCGCGAAAGAAAAACCCGAAAACACAAACGCGCAGAAACCTGGGGACGTTCAAGACCCTCCAAGCGGCAAAAAAACATGAACAAGAAATTCAATATTTTAAGCGTCGTTCATAAACTAGTTTACTCGGCTGTCTTACGAACCTTTCTATTCGGATTATAGGATATACGTTGTTGTACTCTACCGGATCGCTTTTGAATCGTAAGTGAAGCGTTGGATTGCCTAGCCTCCTTGCGGGCGTATTTCACCGCTTCGACTTTGTAGTCAAAAATCTTTTCTACGCGCTCACTGCCCTCACTTTTAACGGCCCACCTGCTTCCCTCATACGGGATGACATACCTGTCTTCCCCATGCTGTTTCACGTCCGTACTCTTCGAGTCGTCTGAGGTGCTTTCAATATCGATCCCGCGATTGACAGCCCAGTCTTTTGCTCTGCTTATAGCTGTTGCAATGGCAATCCCTTCGTCCATATTAGTTTCTTCACTTTCCAAAAGAGCATTTGCTATCTCAATTGATTTTTCCCGTACTTCTGTCGGTAAATTCTTCATAGAAGCTGGGTAGTCATTATTAGTCCACGGCATATCGTTATTTTTTATTTTTTACAATTATTTATTTAAAGATTTCAGACACAAAACTTAAATAGTCATGCCATTTTTAATAAATACCTGTATCAACATCAATGCGGGAAATTGGATTAATCATTGTGAAATTTTGTCCCCAGGCGGCATCACATGACCTTATTTTTTCCACACAAAAAAATTATCTGTTACGCAAAAAGTTTCCATGAACGCCATTTTTTAAAGTGGCACAGTTTTTACGATACGTATTGCGTTAGACTCTTAGGGAGTGATACGATATGCGATAACTATCGCGGGATCTAAACCTGGATGAAAGTCAAGGGGCAAGCCCGCAGATGACCTTCGAATCGCATCTGAGAACATATCCTTACAACTTGCTCTGGGTTATGCCAGCGAAAGGAGAGAGCTTAACAAAGAGGCTGTCCGAATTTTCCCATTAAGTTTCGACAGCCTCTTTCTATTTTAATCATAAAAAAAATAGCGAGAAATTATTCTTTAAACATAAACCTCAAAGCCATGACGACAAAAGAAAGAAAATATGAAGTTGATAATCTCACGGGCACCAATCATGAAGGAACGCTTGCAAACCAGCCTGTACAACGGCTAACGGCGACGTCCATTATCGGTGACAACGTAGAAAATGGTGAGGGCGAAACTTTGGGTGAGATCGACAACCTAATGATTAACGTTCACACAGGTTTCGTTGAGTATGTAGTTGTTGAATTCGGTTCTTTCCTGGGCCTTGGAGGTAAATTATTTGCCATTCCATTTAGGGAACTAAGAATCAATCCAGCTAAAAAGGTATTTGTACTGAATCGTGATAAGGACTATTTGAAAAAATCACCTGGTTATGACAAAACGCATTGGCCGGATACAAACGATCATTATTTCGAACATGTTGACACCTACTATGGTGCCGAATATCCGCCGATGCCTTAATTAAAAACAAGGTTACCTATTCAATCAAAATTTAGTAAGGTTAGATCCATAGCCCGCCAATCCATTGGAGCCCCGTAAGGCTCCTGGATTGGCGGCTTTGTTTCATGACGTCCGTACAAAGAGTGTCAAAATGCATTTCAGTTTCCTCAAATCGCGGATATAGTTTTTAAAGGAGTCCAGTTCTTTAAAGCGATTCCCTGCACTGCGCAGTATCTTTGAGCGTGAAATCGCGAATCGAATATGAAGCAATCTGACACCTCCCGCCGTACATTCTTAATGAAAATGGCCGGTACGCTTGCGTTAAGCGGTATCGCTGGGTATGAGCAAAAAATATTTTCCACTCAACTTATGAGATCAACAACTGAGGTAAGTTCCTCACAAAGTGACAAAAAGTTCGTCCCCGTGATGATCACGCCATTTAAGTCCGACCTTTCGATTGACTATGATGGGCTTTCAGCGCTCATAGATTTTTATCTCACTTCGGGAGCCAAGGGATTCTTCGCAAATTGCGCCAGCAGTGAAATGTATCACTTGAATGACGACGAAAGACTTGCGCTTACCAGACACGTTGTAAAACGCGTGAATGGTGCATTTCCTGTTGTTGCAACGGGTTCATTTGGACCGAGCGTCGAAGAGAAGGCAGAGTTTGCAAAAAAAATGTACGACACGGGCGTCAACGCAGTTATTTTGATTCCCAGCCTCTTCGCAGCAAAAGATCAGAATGATGCCTATTTAATTGATGAACTGAAAAAGTTCTTTTGGCTAACTGGTTCTATTCCTATGGGCACCTACGAATGTCCTTCACCGTATAAAAGAATAGTTACCCCCGAAGTGCTTCGTTATCTGCTATCAACCAACCGCCTCACATACCACAAGGACACATCATTGGATGTAGTCAAGGTGAAAGAAAAGGTGGAAATTGGTAAAAACAGCCGGCTGGAAGTCTTTGATGCCCACACACCGAATGCCCTGCAGTCACTACAATCAGGAGCGAAAGGAATCTCCTGTATCGCTGGTAATTTTTATCCGGAAATGTTTGCCTGGATATGCAGCAACGTTAACGACCCATCGTTGCAGGAGGAATTAAAATGGCTTCAGTCCGAACTTACGCGTGCGGATGCCGTGATATCGCAGGGATATCCCATCAGTGCAAAATATTTTCTGCAAAAAAGAGGTGTGCCTATTGACACTTATACGCGCACATCGAAATCA
>Ga0184612_10001763_pt1 | contig 10499 bp, 11 predicted proteins | sample PLM3_60_coex_FD_133163 | JGI IMG/M metagenome (GOLD analysis project Ga0184612, IMG submission 133163) | Groundwater sediment microbial communities from an aquifer in East River, Colorado, USA - PLM3_60_coex | ecosystem: Environmental > Terrestrial > Soil > Riparian zone | place: USA: East...
CCGAGGTCAACGGCTGGGCACCGGAGGGGCTGCTGGACAGCTACCACACCGAACGGCACCCGGTGGCCGCCGACGTGCTGGACAACACCCGCGCGCTGGTCGAGCTGACGTCCCTGGAGCCGGGTCCCCAGGCGGTGCGCCGGCTGGTGTCGGAGCTGATGGACTTCGAGGAGGTGAACCGGTTCCTGATCGAGAAGATCACCGCGATCGGGGTCCGCTACGACTTCGGCGAGGGCCACGAACTGCTCGGCCGGCGGCTGCGGGACGTGGGGCTGAAGCGGGGTCGCCTCTACGGACTGATGCATGGCGGCCGGGGACTGCTGCTCGACCAGACCGGCCGGCTCTCGGTGGCGGGCTGGGCAGGTCGGGTCGACCACGTCGTCGACGTCAGCGAGGAACTGGACGTGCCCGCGGCGCTGCTGCGGCCGGACGGCCACGTGGCGTGGGTCGGCGAAGATCAGACGGATCTGCTCAGCCAGCTGCCCAAGTGGTTCGGCGCGCCCGTCAACTGAACGCGCAGTCTGGCCCGAGAGGGTGGGCCGTTGTGACGGGATGCGCGACATCGTGGCGACGATCCAGGCCGAGCAGGACGAGATCATCCGGCTCGATCACCCCGAGGTGCTGGTGATCGAGGGCGAGCGACGCCTCCCAGAGGATCTCGGGGATGGTCAAGAGGAACAACGGTGCGGAGGGCTGCTCGAAGAGCCCGAACAGCACCGCTGTCCCGCCAGCGAATGCCAATGGACCGCCGATGAGCCCGAGGAGGGCCATCCCTCGTGGCACGAGGCCGGACTTGTACATCATCAGGGGGGGTCTGCACCGTCACCTCGGTGGCGCGCGCCGAGGCCCAGTGCGTGGCCACCTACGCGTTGCCCGGCGGACAGATCACCGGCCAGGCGATCCTGACCTTCCACCTGCAGGACTGATCGGCCCCGCACCGGCAGAGCTGCTACGCGGCAACCTTCGGCGCCACCCTTGCGTTGGGCGCACAACTATTGACGCGTACCAGCGTGTTGCGGAAACGGTCTGTGACGGCCCTCTGGTAGGTGTTCCAGAGCCGTCACGGTCGGTCGCTGGCGTGCTATGGACCAGGACCAGGAGGGCTGGTGGGGAGGCCGGCATAAAGTCGCCTGACACCCCACGACCTCGGGCAGATACTGGCGACACGATGGTCGCCGAGCTCTGGCTGCAGGTCGAGGTGGTGGGCTGTCCCACGGTGTGCCGACACTGCTGGGCGCAGGGCGTCCCCTACCAGGCGATGCCGGTCGAGGACGTCGCCTGGGTGTTGGAGCAGGCCCACCGGTTCTGCGACGCGCACGGGCTCGGCTTCGGCGCCTACCCGATGCACGAGCTGGCCGCCCATCCCCAGGCGGCGGAGCTGCTGCGGCTGTTCGCCGACCATGTCGGCGCAGCCGAGTTCGAGCCACTGGCCACCACCGGAGTGCCGCTGGCCGTCCGCGAGGACTGGCGGGAGCTGTTGGCGGCCGCCGCGACGCTGGGGACGACCACGGTGTGGGTGGCCTTCCACGGCATCGGCACAGAGCACGACCAGCAGGTCAACCGACCCGGCGCATGGGTCGAGACCTGCCTGGCGGTCCAGCGGGTGCATGCGGCGGGGCTGCGGGCCGGCTGCAACGTATTCGTCACTACCGCCAACACGGGCCAGGCCGGGCGGCTGCTGGAGGCGCTGCAGCGGCTGCAGGTCGACCAGATGTGGTGGGGGCCGGCGACCTACTACCCGACAGCACGGGCGCGCCGCAACGAGCGGCTGCGCCCACAGCCGTCCGACCTACGCCCGATCGCCGCCTGGATCCGCGAGCTGACCCTGTTCGACCACGACGTGTGGGCGAACCTGGAGGCGCATACCGAAGCGGCCTGGGCGAGTCGCGCGCTGGCCGGCGACTGGCCGACCTGGACGCGCCACGCCGGCGACGTGCTGGAGCTGGTGTGCCGCCCCAACCTGGACCTGCACACCGGCACCGCCGGCTGGTATCCCCAGCGGCACGGCAACCTACGCACCGACGGTCCGCACGCGGTGCTCAGCCGCGTGCTCGAACAAGGTGGGCGACCCGCGGACGCGCTGTGGTTCGATCTGGATCCGCTGCCTCCGGTTGCCGAGCTGGCCGCCCGGCATGGCGACCACGACGGGCAGGGAGTCCACTTCAGCGCGGACTCGGTCCGCTACCTGTGGTTGGACCGGGCGCGGCGAGCCTGACGCGCTGCCGTCGTCGAGAGCTCGCCGCGGCCAGCCCTTCCTGCTGCCTCCCGACCTGCGCGACTGGCTGCCCAACGATCACCTGGCCTGGTTCGTCTTTGACGTGTCGACCAGCTCGACGTGCAACCCTTCTACCGGGCGCACCGCGCTGACGGGCACGGCCACCCCGCAGGGTGGCCGGCGAGATGGGTTACCGTTGCTCTCCCGCCAGGCGAGCCACTCGTCCAGGAACTGCGCCAGGGTCATCGCCGACCGTTGGTGCCGGGGGCTGGACCGCGACGACGACGTGGGCGCCCTGGACGCCTTCGGGGCGGCGGTGGAGCGGCGCATCGACCTGGGCCTGGTCGACGACCGGGTGTTCGTCAACAACACCACCATGGGCCTGTACGCCAAGCTGGTGCAGTCCCCCTACTACCGCGACCACAAGGTCGCCACCGCCCTGGAACTGCTGCCAGAGCTGCTCGGCCCGCACGCCGCGCCGTCTGATCTGCGGTTCACCGGGCCCGACGGGACCGAGCAACCCTCCGCCCACCTCATCATGGTCTCCAACAACCGGTATGAGCTGGGCCATGCGGAGGGCTTTGGGTCCAGGCGCCGCCTCGACGCCGAGACCCTTGGCATCGTGACCGCACGGCTCCAGTCCCCCGGCGACACCGCGAGGTTCGCGCGGATGCAAGCCTCCGGGCGGACCCGACGCCCTCGCGGCTGGGTGGAATGGACCGACACCACCTTCGAGATACGGTCGGGCCAGCCCGTCGAGATCGGTATCGACGGGGAGGCGATGCTGCTGGACCCGCCGATCCGGTTCCGGATCCTCCCCAGGGCGCTGCGGGTGCGCATCCCACCACACGCGCCCGGCTACTCACCCGCCGCCGCCGTGCCAACCCCGAGCTGGTCCACCATCACCGCGCTGTGGCAGACGGCCACCGGCCGACCGGTGACCATCGAGCCGTGAAGCGACGGCACCATCCGCGTCGCTGCCCGCGATATCGATCGGCTCCATCCACTTGGCCCTACCCCGAACCGTCGGCCCGGCTGTGGCGGGCCGAGATCGGAAGGAGGACAGCGTGAGCGCAAGGCCGCTCCCACTACCAGTCAATCCGGCGCTGCTCCAGCACGCCCGAGCGCGCAGGCAGCACCTGGAGAACCGGGTCGCCGACCAGATCACGCGGTTCGCCGGGTCGATGATGATCAGCCAGAACCGCGCCGACGAGAAGCGCCAGGTGTTGGCCGACCACCAGTGGCAGACGATCCAGGACGAGGAACAGCAAAACGAGGAGCTGCTCCACCTGTCCAACCAGATCCTCGAGCCCACCAGGGCGATCCACGCGATGAGCGCGGCTCGGGCGCCTGCCGACCCGACCCAATCGGACGGCGCCTAACTAGGCAGGGACGCGCCATGGAACTACCCTCTCTGGCAGGACGAATCCCCACCATCGGGACGGTCGCGATGAACCTTGCATCGATCCTGACACGAACGGCCGGCCAGCATGGCGACCGGCCGGCGGTGCGCCTCGGCGAGGACGCGATGAGCTACCGGGAGCTCGACGAGGCGAGCGCCCGTGCTGCCGGGCTGCTCCGCGACCGCGGGATTCTGCCGGGCGACCGGGTCGGGGTGATGCTGCCCAACACCCCGGAGTTCGCGGTGGTCTACTACGGCGTGTTGCGGGCCGGTGGGGTGGTCGTACCGATGAACCCGCTGCTAAAGGCGCGGGAGGTCGCCTACTACCTTGGCGACTCCGGCGCCCCGCTGATGTTCGCCTGGCACGGGTTCGCCGACGAGGCATCGGCCGGCGCGAAGCGGGCCGAGACCGAAGCGCTGGTCGTCGATCCTGCCAGCTTCGGCGAGACCCTGGCGTCCGCGCCGTCCGCCCGAGAGGTGGCCGAGCGAGCCGACGACGATACCGCGGTGATCCTCTACACCTCGGGCACCACCGGCCAGCCGAAGGGCGCCGAGCTCACCCACGCCAACCTTGCCCGCAACACCGAGGTAGGGCGGACCGACCTGTTTCGGCTCACCCCCGAGGACGTGATCTTCGGCGGGCTGCCGCTGTTCCACTCCTTCGGGCAGACGTGCACGCTCAACGCCGCGGTGTCGTCGGGGGCGTCCCTGAGCCTGCTGCCACGGTTCGACCCCGTGCGGGCGCTGCAGATCCTCGCCGGGCACCGCGCGACGGTGTTCATGGCCGTGCCGACGATGTACACGGCGTTGCTGCACAGTCCGGACCGGGCGGCATATGACGTGTCCGCGCTGCGACTGGGCGTCTCCGGCGGCGCCGCGATGCCGGTCGAGGTGCTGCGCGGCTTCGAGGAGGCATTCGGCTGCCCCGTGCTCGAGGGATACGGGCTGTCGGAGACCTCGCCGCTTGCCTCGTTCAACCACCCGGACAGGGAGCGCAAGCCGGGCACGATCGGCACACCAATCCGGGGAGTGGAGATGCGGGTCGTCGACGAGCAGGGGGTCGAGGTCCCCCAGGGCGAGGTCGGCGAGATCGTAATCCGCGGCCACAACGTGATGAAGGGCTACTGGCGGCGCCCCGAGGAGACGGCCAAGGCGATCCCCGACGGGTGGTTCCGCACCGGCGACATCGGCCGGGTCGACGAGGAGGGCTACTTCGCCATCGTCGACCGGAAGAAGGACCTGATCATCCGCGGCGGCTACAACGTTTACCCGCGGGAGGTCGAGGAGGTGCTGTACGAGCACCCTGCGGTGGCCGAGGCCGCAGTGATCGGCCTGCCCCACCCCGAGCTGGGCGAGGAGGTGGGCGCGGCGGTCGTGCTCAAACCGGGCGCCAGCGTCACGGCCGAGGCGTTGCGCGACCACGTCAAGGCGCAGGTCGCCGCGTACAAGTACCCGCGCAAGGTGTGGATCGTCGAGGCACTGCCGAAGACGGCCACCGGCAAGATCCTCAAGCGGGAGATCGTCCCACCGGCCGACCTGGGCGAGCGATGAGGCTGCTACTGCTCGCGCCCCCTGGCGCGGGCAAGGGGACCCAAGGCGCGCGGCTCGCCGACCGGCTCGGGGTGCAGCACGTCTCGGCCGGGGAGCTGCTGCGGGCCGACGCGCGGGCGGGCACCCCCGCCGGCCGCGAGATCGCGGCGTACCAGCGTCGGGGCGACCTGGTGCCCGACGCGATCGTCTTCGACGTCCTCACCCCGGTGGTGGTCGCCGCGGTCGCCCGCGGCGGCTACATCCTGGACGGGTTCCCGCGGACCCTCCCCCAGGCCACCGCCGCGGCAGCGCTCGGTGCCCGGCTGGGGCTGACATTGCACGCCGTGGTCTCCCTGTCCGCGCCGGAGGCCGTGCTCGTGCGGCGGTTGCTCGACCGTGCCGCCCAGGAAGGCCGCGGCGACGACACGGCAGCGGTGATCCGGCACCGGCTCGACGTGTTCACCAGGGCCACCAGCCCGCTCATCGCCTACTACCGGGACCGTGGCATCTTGCTGGAGGTCGACGCCGACCAGCCGCCCGAGGCGGTCACCAGCGACATCCTGACCCGACTTGCGGACCGCTCGCCGATCAGGGACACCACATGACGACCGAACCGAGCAGCCAACCCGTCTCCGACGACGTCGCCGAGCAGGCCGCACCGCTCGATGCGCTACTGGTCGAGGCGGCACTGGGCCCGCTGCGCCGCTTCGCCCCGGACCGGTCGACGGCGAGGTTCGCGTTCCACCTCGCCCGCCGCCCGCTCACGACCGGTCGCCGGCTCGCCGGCCTGGCCACCGAGCTGGCCCGCATCGGTGTCGGCACCTCGACGGTCGCCCCGTCCAAGCGGGACCGGCGGTTCAACGACCCGGCGTGGACGGAGAACCCGCTGCTGCGCCGCATCGTGCAGGCGTATCAGGCCGCCGGGCAGACCGCCGAGCAGCTCGTCGGTGACGCCGCGCTGGGCTGGCGGGACGAGCGGCGGACGCGCTTCCTGGTGGAGAACCTGGTGGCGGCGCTCTCGCCGAGCAACTTGCCGCTGGTGAATCCAGCGTCGGCGAAGGCGGTCGTCGACACCGCCGGCATGAACTTCCTGCGCGGTGGGCGCAACCTCGTGGGCGACCTGGCCACCGCGCCGCGCGTCCCGGAGATGGTGGACCGGTCGGCGTTCGAGGTGGGCCGCACCATCGCCGTCACGCCGGGCGCGGTGGTGCTGCGCACCGAGGTGTTCGAGCTGCTCCAGTACCGACCGCAGACCCAGCGGGTCCGCAAGGTCCCGCTGCTGATCGTGCCACCGACGATCAACAAGTACTACGCGCTGGACCTCGCCCCGGGCCGCAGCCTGGTGGAGTACCTGGTGCAGCAGGGACAGCAGATGTTCCTCATCTCCTGGCGCAACCCCGACGCCCGCCATGCCGACTGGGACCTGGGCACCTACGTGCAGGCGGTGCTGGAGGCGCTGGACGCGGTCGAGCGGATCAGCCGCGCGGAGCGCACGGCGCTGGCCGGCATCTGCTCCGGCGGCATCATCGCCAGCATCGCCGCGGCCTGCCTGGCTGGCACCGGGCGGCAGGACCGGCTCGCCGCGGTCACGCTGGCGGTCACCGTGCTCGACAACGCCCGGGCCGGGACGCCCGCCGCGCTGGCGGACCGGCGCCTGGCCGCGGCGGCCGTCGCGCTCTCCCGACGCCGCGGCTACCTGGACGGGCGGGCGCTGGCCGAGGTGTTCGCGTGGCTGCGTCCGGACGACCTGATCTGGAACTACTGGGTGAACAACTACCTGCTCGGCAGGAAGCCACCCGCCTTCGACATCCTGTTCTGGAACGCCGACACCACGCGGATGAGCGCCAAGCTCCACGCCGACTTCGTCGACCTCGCGATGGAGAACCACCTTGTCACACCCGGCGCCCTGACCGTGCTCGGCCTCCCGATCGACCTCTCCCGGATCGAGGTGGACTCCTATGTCGTCGCCGGGATCGCCGACCACCTCACGCCGTGGCAGAACTGCTACCGCAGCACCCAGCTGCTCGGCGGCGACAGCCGCTTCATCCTCTCCACCAGCGGCCACATCGCCGCGCTGGTCAACCCGCCGGACAACCCCAAGGCCAGCTACCAGACCAACAAGGACAACCCGGCCGACGCGCAGCAGTGGCTGAGGACCGCCGAGACCCAAGAAGGCAGCTGGTGGTCTGACCTGTCGGCGTGGCTCGGCGAGCGCTGCGGCCCTGAGAGGCGGGCGCCAGCGAAGCTCGGCGGCGGTGGGCTGCGCCCACTGGTCGAGGCGCCCGGCACCTACGTCTTCGACAGCTGAGAGGGGCGGGAGCATGTACGAGGGCATCGGCCGATCCCTCGGCACCGACTACTTCCGGATCGGCGACCAGCTCACCCGCGAGGAACGGGACTACTGGCGGCGCACCCGCGACTTCGTCGACGACCAGGTGCTGCCGGTCATCAACGACTACTGGGAGAGTGCGGAGTTCCCGTGGCCGCTGATCCAGGAGATGGGCAAGCTCGGCATCGTCGGCGACGGCATCGACGGGTACGGCTGCCCGCCGATGAGCCCGATCGCCAGCGGGCTGGTGCATCTCGAGCTCAACCGCGGCGACGGCAGCCTCGGCACGTTCCTGGGGGTGCAGGCCGGGCTGGCGATGCAGTCGATCGCCATGCTCGGCTCCGAGGAGCAGAAGCAGCGCTGGCTGCCGCCCATGGCGACGCTGGAGAAGCTCGGCGCATTCGCGCTCACCGAGCCGCTGCACGGGTCGGACTCGGTCGCGCTCGAGACGTCGGCGCGCCGCGACGGCGAGGAGTGGGTGATCAACGGGGCCAAGAAGTGGATCGGGAACGGCACCCTGGCCGACGTCGTGGTCGTGTGGGCCCGCGACGCCGCCGACAAGCAGGTCAAGGGCTTCCTGGTCGAGAAGGGCACCCCCGGCTACGACGCGCGGCGGATCGACGGCAAGGGCTCGTTGCGCGCGGTGTGGCAGGCCGAGATCACCCTGACCGATGTGCGGGTGCCGGAGGGGAGCCGGCTGCCCGGCGCGAACAGCTTCAAGGACACCGGCCGGGTGCTGGCTGGCACCCGCAACGCGGTCGCGTGGGGGGCGCTCGGCCACGCGACCGCCGCGTACGACTGCGCGGTGGCGTACTGCGGCCAGCGCCAGCAGTTCGGCAAGCCGTTGGTGAGCTTCCAGATCGTGCAGGACAAGCTGGTCAAGATGCTCGCCGAGGTCTGCTCGATGCAGCTGTACTGCCTGCGGCTGGGCCGGCTGATCGAGGAGGGCAAGCTCACCGACACCATCGCCGCGATCGCCAAGATGAACAACACCCGAAAGGCCCGGCAGGTGATCCTGGAGGCCCGCGACCTGCTCGGCGGCAACGGCATCCTGCTGGACTTCCACGTCATCCGGCACATGGCCGACATCGAGGCGATCCACACCTATGAAGGCACCGAAACCATCCAGACGCTCATCGTCGGCAGAGACATCACCGGTGTCGGCGCCTTCACCTGAGCAGCCCACGATCCGGTTCGTCGACGTCGACGGCGTCCGGCTGCGCACCTCGGTGCGCGGCTCGGGGTCGCCGCTGCTGCTGATCACCGGGCTCGGGGCCAGCCTGGAGCTGGCCCGGCCGTTCGAGCGGGAGCTGACCGCCCGCGGCATACAGGTGCTCAGCTTCGACGCCCCCGGTGTCGGGGAGTCCACCCCGTACCGCTGGCCGCGGCGGCCACGTGGCGTGGCGCGCACGGTGGAACGGACGCTGGACGCACTCGGCTACGACCAGGTCGACGTGCTCGGCGTCTCCCTCGGCGGGGTCATCGCCCAGCAGCTCGCCCACCAGGCACCGCGTCGCGTACGACGGCTCGTGCTCGCCGCAACCGGCCCCGGCCTCGGCGGCGTACCAGGGTCGCCGGATGTCCTGCTGACGCTGGCCACGCCGCGGCGTTACTACCAGCCGGACTACTACCGGCGCGTCGCCGGGCGCATCTACGGCGGCGAGGCGCGCCGCGACCCGGACGCGCTGCTGCACGGCTCGGTCGCGCGGTTCATCGAACGGCCCTCGATGTGGGGCTACCTCGGCCAGCTCTACGCCATCATGGGGTGGACCAGCCTGTCATGGCTGCGGACGCTGCGGCAGCCGACCCTTGTGGTGGCCGGCGACGACGACCCGATCGTCCCGCTGGTCAACGGACGCATCCTCGCCCGCTGCATCCCGCATGCGCGGCTGCACGTCGTGCGGGGCGGTGGCCATCTGTTCCTGCTGGAACGACCGGCACGAATCGCCGCGATGGTCGCCGCCTTCCTCAAGGCCGAGGAAGGCGCCGACGTCGACACGGCCGGCACCCACAGAAAGAGGTGAGACGCGTGCACACCGTGGCCGTCGCGGACCTGCCCGCCTTGGAGACCACCGTCCTCGGACCTGGTCCCTGGCACGAGGTCTCCCAGCAGCAGGTCAACCTGTTCGCCGATGCCACCGGCGACCACCAGTGGATCCACGTCGACCCCGAACGCGCCGCCACCGGCCCCTTCGGCCAGACCATCGCCCACGGGTACCTCACCCTGTCCCTCGTCCCCGCCCTCCTCGACGAGCTCCTGCAGGTCCACGACGCGGCCCAGGCGATCAACTACGGGCTGGGCAAGGCCCGCTTCCCCGCACCCGTGCCGGTCGGGTCGCGGGCCCGGCTCACGGCAGTCGTCGAGAAGGTCGAACCGGTGCCGTCGGGGTTCCAGGTCACCCTCGCGGTCACCATCGACTGCGACGCCGGGCCCAAGCCAGCCTGTGTCGCCCAGGTGCTCTACCGCTTCTTCGGCCCGACCGAGCCGACCGCCGGCGGCGGCGCGAGTTGCTCGGCGATGGCGCGCTCGAGCGCCGCGACGATCGTCGCGGTGTCGGCTTCCTCGCTGGTGAAGACCACGTTGCCGCTCTGAATGTAGGTCGCCACCTCGGTGTGGCCCAGGCCCGGCACAACCTCACGCAGGTCGGCCATGGCGACCCTGTTGCGGCCGCCGACATTGATCCCGCGCAGCAGGGCGACATGGGTCGGCATGCCGTCATTTGCCCTTGGCTCAACGTGCTGGCACCGCTATGGCACTGATAGAAGTTGACATGGCACCACACTTGTGCCAAAGTGATGCCATGAACCTGGAACTGTATGTCGAGAACCTCAACCGCCAGCTCGCGGTCGCCGCCGAGGCCGGCGGCGACGAGGCTCGGGCGCTGGCCGAGCGGCTGGTTGCGCCGCTGGAGGCGGCGATCCGTCTCACCCTGCAGGACGCGCTGGCGGCGGCGGTGGAGGAGATCACCACCGAGCTCGCGCCGGGATCGGTCGAGCTGCGCCTGCGCGGACGCGACCCCGAG
>Ga0184612_10001766_pt1 | contig 10483 bp, 9 predicted proteins | sample PLM3_60_coex_FD_133163 | JGI IMG/M metagenome (GOLD analysis project Ga0184612, IMG submission 133163) | Groundwater sediment microbial communities from an aquifer in East River, Colorado, USA - PLM3_60_coex | ecosystem: Environmental > Terrestrial > Soil > Riparian zone | place: USA: East...
CGCGTCGGTCGTGCGCAAGATGGAGCCCCGTTCTCCAACAATCCAGCCGGCCTTTGGGCCGGTAAAGCGAATCTTGATCAGATCAGTCGGCCTGGAACAAGTGCGGAGGCAGGCTAAGGTCCGGTCGATCCACCGCTTGCCCCCATCAGTCGTCTGAAACATTGCGCCCGCGTTTCCGACAGCCCATCCGTTCAATTGGTCCGTGAAAAAGACGTCAAAAAAGGTGGCGGCGCTCTGGGTTTCTTGAGTCGTCCAAGTGAGTCCACCGTCTTCAGTTAAAAGTATGGTCCCCAAGGCTCCAACCGTGCCTCCTTGGTTCTGATCAAAAAAATGAACCGCATAGAGGACCGCACTCGTTCCGCCGGTCTGGTCCGTCCAGTGAACACCGCTGTCTTCTGTGTGCAAGATCGTCCCTCCGGCGCCCACAGCCCATCCCGACGACGGCGTCAGGAAATAGACTCCGTAGAGTGCTACCTGGGTTCCGCTGGGCTGTCCCGTCCAGGTTTCTCCGCCGTCTTTGGAATGGAGAACGATTCCATTCGACCCGACCACCCAACCATGTGACTTGTCCGCAAAAAAGACTCCGGTGAGCAGTGCACTGGTCCGACTCGGCACCGGCTTCCACCGCTTGCCACCATCCACGGTCTTCAGGATCGCCCCACCGGCCCCAACCGCCCACCCAACCCTGGCATCAAGAAAATAGACGCTCATCAGGGTGACTTCGGTTCCGCTCTTTTGTGTCGCCGGCGCCAAGCTCGGCTGTTCCGCCCTTGGCACGGTGGTAACAGTGAGGCCCAACACAACCAGCGAGATCAGGATCAACCTCTTCGCCCAACTCCGAGGCTTCATGGACAGCTCAGTCTCGGCCACGATCTGGACCGGGATCCTTAAAATAGCCCTGATCCGGGAGACCCTTGGCCTGGATGGTGAATTCCCCGGCCACTACGCTCACCCATTGCTTGGCTGTGCAACAGCTTCCGTCGGGCAGCAAATCCCACGACCCTCGCCGGACCACCAGCGGCCCCGTGGTCAGATCCGGGTAAAATTCGTTCGCTTTTCCGATCCCAAACACGTGCCGTCTGGGCACTCGCACTTTGATTTCTGAATCGCTCCAGGACACCACAATGGCAGCGACGCCACTGAAGAGCACTTCGCTCCTCGACACATTCTCCCCCAACTGAATCGGCAGGAAATTATGCCCTCCTTCATTAAGGCCGGGCTGGGTCTGTTCCGTCGTCTTCAAGAAGTTGCCAAACCCGGACCCTGTGATCGTGACAATCTCGTCCAACCCGGCAGAGGGGGGCGCAAATGATTCGACCTTGGGGGTGACCACTGTGAAGGTCCCAGCCACCGTGGAGACAATGCCATGCTCGGCGCAGCACGAGCCATCTGCTTTCGGGGTGGTCGCGCCGCGTCGAATCACGACCGGCCCGCTCTTGGCGCTGAAGGGCACCCAGACATCAATCTTGTCGTCATGCCACCGATAGACCACGGCTGGCACGCCTCCAAATTCCACTCCATTCTCGCCCTTGTCAAAGTCTGCGAACGCAAAGGGGGTGGAGCCGCTCTCAGAGAAAAACCCGAAGTTCTCACCGGAAACCCTCACCAGGCTCCCGATCGGCGCACTGGCCGGCGACAGGCCAGCTGCTTTGGGCACAAGCACGGTGAAGTTCCCCACGGTCCGCTGCGCCTCCCCACGTTTGACCACGACCGGTCCACTGGTAGCTTCCAGCGGCACGTGAGCCACAATCACCCCGTCAGTCCACTTGGCCACCGTGGTCGGCTGGCCGTTCAGCAAGATGGCATCTCCAGGTTCCTTGCTCGCGCCAAATCCTTTGCCGAACAGCACGACCTTCGTCCCGACCGGCCCGCTGGTCGGATCAACTCGGACAGAGGGCAACACTTTCAGCGGAAGGGCGTTACTCACGCTGTATTCAACCGGGGCGCAGCAAGATCCGTCCGGCAAGGGATCCGATGACGCGAGCCGGACGACGACATCGCCCGACGCGGCGTTCCCGGGCACCTCCACCTCGAGCTTGTCGTTTCGCCATTTCCGGACCCGCGCCGGCACCCCGCTGATCAGCACATCATTCACCCCGAACATCGTGTTTGGATCCTTGGAGCCAGCCGTATTCCCGAAATGCTCACCGGTGATCCGGAGAATCGCGCCAGGCTCCGTCTCGGTCGGCTGCAACGCATGAACCGTCGGGCGCTGAACCGTAAAGGTTCCGGCAGGAATCTTCCTTTTCCCTCTCATCACTTCAACCGGACCGCTCATGGCCCGGAGCGGAACCTTCACGCCGATCAGGTCCGGTTCCCAGCGCTGAATCAGGGCCGGCGTTCCATTGAACAAGACCCGGTTCTCCTGCGTTGATGTAAATTGGCCGAACCCCTTCCCAGCAATCGTCACGGTCGCCCCTGGTGGAGCCGCGTGAGGAATCAGCTCGGTCCCGGCCCACGTCTGGCTCACCAAACCGGTGAGTGGGAGGAACCCTAACAAAAAGAGGGCAACGATCCACATTGGTGCTTCTCCTGGAAACGTGAGGATGGGCTCGCCCCTCAGCGTGGCACCAAACCTCACACACGAGAGGGATGAAGGCCGGAACGGGGTACGTTGTCGAGCGAAGGGACGTGAAGCACTATAACAAGCGTGTTTTTTTCTTGTCAAGCCGCGCCGGACGCTCCCTCACGGCGTCGGTGAAGAGTGTGCGAGGCCAACCAGCACGGCGGCAGCGGCCTGTCGGACTTCGCGGTCTCCATCCTGTTGGGCCACACGCTCAATGGCAGGTCTGGCCTCGTCAGCCTGAATCGCACCCAAGGCACGGACCGAGAGCAGTCTGACTTGTCGGTTGCCATGCCCAAGGAGGGTCGTGAGGAGCGGCACAGCCTGGGGATCTTTAAGCCGACCGAGCTCTCGGATTGTATTCTCGCGCACCAATTGAGGATACAGCGTCTCACCATGAACCATCTCGAGCATCCCGTCCCCTAGGTCGGGCGCGTGCAGGTCACTTCTCCGATACTCGTTGTCCATCAGTTGTTGCAGGCTCTGAAGTAGGACACCGGTCCGATCCAGACGGGAAGTAATGCTCGCTCTGGCAAACTGCCCTAGAAAATAAAAATAGGGGTTAGTTTGGAACCGTTCGAGCGTTTCCAAATAGGGAGGGGTGCCTGACTCGGGATTGGCCGAGGATTCCCGGATCGTCATGTCAAGGAGTGAGCCCAACTCCGGATGTTCAAGCCGAATCAAACAGGTGATATCCGTTCCTTACATATCAAATTTGTATTGCTTGCCCCGTTCTTCTCGATAGTCCACCTTCAGGGTGAGATCGCGGGAATCGGTCGAGTTTCGGACAACGGTAAAGCCTGCCGAAGCCAGGCTGGTTCTGAGCGAAGGTGCCACATCAGCAAGGGTCTTCCCGCGCGGCATCCAGGTGGTGAAGGCGACATCCACATAAACAGTCTTGGCATGACGGAGCAGCTCATACTCTGCATCCGTCAATGTTCGCTCACCTGCCGACGCTGATAGGCTGCCCCACAGTAGGCCCATCGCCAACAGACACGACCAGAGACTCGCTCCGCTCATAATGTCGCTCCACCGACACGAAGGCTACACACTCAGCGGACCTGCAGAATGATCTCCAGCTCAACGGGCGCATTCAGCGGCAGTTCGGCTGCACCAACGGCCACACGAGCGTGCCGGCCCGCATCCTCAAAAATCTTGACTAGCAAATCGGAGGCCCCATTGACGACCGCCGGTTGCTGGACGAATCCATCAGCCGAGGCCACATGACCGACCATCCGGACAACTTTCTTGACACGGTCCAACGTGCCCAGTTCCCTTCGGACAATCGCCAGCGCATTGAGCAAGGCAATCCGCGCCGCTTCATAGCCCTGCTCCACGGTCAGATCTGCTCCCAGTTTTCCTGCAAGGGCCAGCTTGCCATCGCGAAAGGGAACCACTCCGCTTAAAAACAGCAGATCGCCGGCCTGCACAGCCGGAACATAGGTCGCCACCGGCTGGGGCGGGGACGGCAACTCAATGCCGAGTTGTGTCAGCTTGTGCTCAAAGGACAAGATCTTCCTCTCATCTGCTTACCCGAGTGTAAGGGCATCAAGGAAACTCTCGCCACAGTCCAGGCGCGGAGAGCCCAACGCCTCGGCGATGGTCTGCCCAAGATCAGCAAACGTGCGGCGCGTGCCCAGGTTCACCCCTTGCGCGAGGCGTGGGCCGAACAGGAGCAATGGGACATATTCCCGAGAATGATCGGTGCCGGGCGTGGTCGGATCGTTGCCGTGATCAGCGGTCACACAGAGCAGATCACCAGGCCGCACGGCGTCCAGCAGCGCCGGCAGTCTCGCGTCGAACACTTGCAAGGCCTTGGCATAGCCTGACGGGTTGTTGCGATGGCCGTACAGGGTGTCAAAATCCACCAGGTTCACGAAGATCAGCCCACGGGGCATGGTCTTGAGCAGCCGAACCGTTTCGTCCATCCCGGCGGCATTGTTGCCCGTGTGGATCGAACGCGTCAACCCCCGCCCGTTGAACAGGTCCTCAATCTTCCCGATGCCCACGATCAGTTGACCGGAACTCTTGAGGATATCCAGCAGGGTCGGACTGGGCGGCTCGACGGAAAAATCGCGACGCCGTTCGGTCCGGACGAATAGACCTGGTTCACCGATGAAAGGACGCGCGATGACTCTCGCCACCTGATGTGGAGGTTTCAGTAACTTTCTGGCTGCGCGGCACATCCGGTAAAGCTCCTCCACGGGCACTACGCGTTCATGGGCAGCGATCTGAAAGACACTATCGGTGCTCGTATAGACAATCGGTGCACCGGTTCGCATATGTTCCTCACCGAGCTCCTGGATGATCTCGGTACCCGAGGCCGCTCGATTGCCCAGCCCTTTCCGGCCGCTGGCCTGTTCAAACAAGTCGAGCATCTCTTTGGGAAATCCTCTCGGATAGGTCGGAAACGGTTCTTCAAGCAGAATACCGGCCATCTCCCAATGGCCAGCCGTCGAATCCTTGCCCTTGGACAGTTGCCCCATCCTCCCGAAGCAGCCATCCGGATGACCCATCACACGGATTCCGGCAAAATGACCGATGTGTCCGAGCCCCAGCGCCTCCAAATTGGGCAGCGCAAGCCCTCCGACCGCCTCCGCCACATGCGCCAGCGTGTTGCTCCCGACATCTCCATACTCCGCCGCATCCGGCAGTTCTCCCACTCCAACGCCATCCAGCACGATCAGGATCACCCGCTGAATCATGCCGGCACTATAGCAGAACGAAGCAGAGTTGGAAATGCAGTGAGGCTGCTCTAGCTCATTTCAACAAGGGGTCAGGTAGAAGGCTAATCTGGCTGGATGAGCCGGCGTTGAGTGCAACGATTCGTACCTCCGTCAGGAGACCCGACGGGGAGGACGCCGCTGGTACTTGTCCACTGCCCGATTATGCTCGACCAGCGTGGAAGAGAACTGATGGGTCCCGTCGTTGCGGGATACGAAATAAAGGTAGGTGGCGGGGGCTGGATACAGAGCGCCCCGAATCGAGTGGAGGCCAGGATTAGCAATCGGGCCAGGCGGCAGTCCCTGGATGAGATAGGTATTGTACGGGCTGCGCACATCCAAGTCTCGCTTTCTCAAGTTCCCGTCGAACGAATTGAGTCCGTAGATGACCGTGGGATCGCTCTGCAGCGGGATCTTCCGCCGCAGACGGTTGTGGAAGACTGCCGAGATCAGTTCTCGTTCTGCATCCACACTCGTCTCCTTCTCAATCACGGATGCTAGGGTCAGCACTTCGTGCAAGCTCATGTTCACCTGCTTCACCCGCTCCCGCAGTTCAGGCGTGAAGGCCTCCCAGAGGCCCGTTACCATATTGATAATGACGTCCTTCGCCTTAGCGTTCCTGGCAAACCGATAGGTGTTGGGAAAGAGATAGCCTTCCAGCGTGGTGACGTCAAGGTTCAGGGTCTGGATAAACTGCTTGTCACGCGCCAGCCGAAGAAACTCATCCGGATCGGACAGTCCTTTCTGCCTCAGCAGGTCGGCGATTTGGACGAAGGTGTAGCCTTCCGGAATCGTCACAGCATGGAGGACTACCTGGCCGTTCAGGATTCGTGAGAGGATCTCGGAAGGGCGCATCCCGGCATGAAGCTCATACTCTCCCGCCAGCATTCGCCGCTCGGCGGCGGCGATCTTTCCCAGGGTCAGGAAGCCACCACGGTTCCTGATCACGCCTGCCTGTTCCAGCAAGACGGCGACCTGCCGCAGCGTCGCGCCTTCTGGAATAAGAACTATGCGGGGGGGTGGTTGGACGGACGGGTTTGAGACCGGCGCGGTCATCCACCACACGCCCTGATACACCGCCAGCGCGAGCGCGCCCAAGATGGCGAGTGTCAGCAGCGGTGCCAGCCCGCGCGTCATACCCCTTTGGACGTCTGATGGCCAGCCTCATCTGCTGGTGCCTGGCCACCGGGGTCTCCTTCAACGGGAGCTTCCTCGGAGGATGAACAGCTTTCAAGATAACTCTTGAGGAGAAGCGCCGCGGCTATACGATCCACGGCTCCCTTGCGTTTTTTCCGGCTCACGTCCGCCTCGATCAGCATCTGTTCAGCTGATTTGGTGGTCAGCCGTTCATCCCAGGCAATAACCGGAACACTCAGGGCCCGTTGCAGTGTCTCGATCAGTCGCTGGACAGCTTCGGCCTGTACGCCCACCCGACCGTCCAGTTGGAGTGGAAGTCCCATCACAACTCTGCCAACATCATGTTGACGAACCAGTTGCTGGATATGGGCGATGTCTGCCTCAAGGGATCGCCGTTCATAGGTTTCCAGCGGCTGCGCGATCCAGCCGAGCTCATCGCTGAGTGCGACGCCGATGCGTTTGGTCCCTGGGTCCAAGGCTAAGATGCGTGTGCCAGTCATAAGCTTACCGCTGAATGCCCTTTTCGACCAACGCAAACGTCTTTTCCAACGCGACCCCCAGCCCTGCTAGGTTCTTTCCACCTGCCTGCGCCAGTTCAGGCCGTCCACCGCCGGTCCCGCCGATCTCCGCGGCCAGCGGTTTGATCAGTTCGCCCGCGGGGAATCGCGCCGACAGATCAGAGGTCGTCGCAACCAGCAACGACGCCTTGTCATCTTGGACGGAACCAAGCACGATCACGCCGGACTTCAGCTTCTCGCGGATCGAATCGGCCAGCGTCCGCAAATCCTTCATCTCCATCCCGTCCACACGCTGCGTGTAGACGGTCACACCCGCCACTTTTCGAGTCTGCCCGGAATCCGTCGCACCTTGGCCGGAGGCGAATCTGGCCTTGAGTTTTTCCAGTTCCTGCTCTTTCTCCTTGAGCAGGGTCACGACCTTCCGGGCCTTGGGGAGGACATCATTCCGATTGGTCTTGAGGACCTCGGCCAGCTCGTCGAACTCCGCGTCCCGCTGCTTCAACAGGTCGTAGGCCCCGACGCCCGTCTGTGCCTCGATCCGCCGCACCCCAGCCGCGACCCCGGTCTCCGACACGATCCTGAAGAGCCCGATCTCCCCCGTGTGCCGACAGTGAGTGCCGCCGCAGAGCTCCTTGCTGAACGACTCGATGCTCACGACTCGAACCTGGTCCCCATACTTGTCTCCGAAGAAGGCCAAGGCTCCGGTCGCCACTGCCTCCTGGACCCCCATGACCTGTGTCTGCACCGCATCGTTCCGGCGCACGCGCTCGTTCACCATCGACTCAAGATCATCAATGTCCCGGGAGGACAGTGGCTTGAACTGCGCAAAATCAAACCGTAACCGGTTGGGAGCCACCAGCGAGCCGTACTGTTTCACGTGGGGGCCCAAGAGTTCTCGCAACGCAGCATGCACGAGATGCGTCGCCGTATGGTTCCGCGCCGCGTTCTGCCGAGGGACTACGCTCACGGAGGCCATTAACCGTTCGCCTTCACGGATCCGGCCTGTACGCACAATGCCTTTGTGCAGGAACAGGTCTGGCGCCCGTCTGGTCGTCTCCTGAATCTCAACCCGCCCCCCCGGTCCGATCAGCAGGCCATGGTCGCCAACCTGCCCTCCCCCTTCTGCATAGAACGGTGTGACGTCGAGCGCGAGCTCGATTTCCTCTCCTTCCACCGCTTCCTTGGCCAGCCGATCACCCTTGAGAATCGCCTGGACCACTCCCTCAGCCTCGAGCTTCTCGTACCCCACGAATCGAGTGGGAGCAACCCGTCCGGCCAATTCAGCTAGGACCGGCCTGACCTTGACTGCCTCAAATCCGGCGCCCTTCCGAGCCCGCTCTCGTTGCTCTGCCAGGGCCGACTGGAAGCCTTCCAAATCAAGCGTCAATCCCTTATCTCTAGCTGAATCCGCCGCAAGATCCAGTGGGTAGCCGTAGGTGTCATACAGTTCAAAGAGTTTCTGCCCCGGAATTGTCTTCTGCTTAGCCTTCAGTACCGCAGTGATGGCTGCTGCGAGCAAGGGCTCCCCTTTTTCCAATGTGGCCAGGAACCGGTCCTCTTCAGCCTCTACGACCTGTTGAACCGTACCCCTTGCTTGTTCCAGTTCCGGGTAGGCTCCTTTCATGCCGGCGATCACCGAGTCAGTGAGGCGATGCAAGAACGGACCATCGAGCCCCAGCGCCAGCAATCGCCCGTACCGTCCGGCCCGTCTGATAATCCGCCGCAGCACATACCCGCGTCCTTCATTCGAGGGAAGGACGCCGTCCGCCACCATGAACACCATGCCACGGAGGTGATCCGCGATGACTCGCATCGAACGGTCGTCATCCCCGCTCCCTCCATAACGCTTGGCCGCCGCTTCCTCGATCGCACGGAGGATCGGCCGAAAGAGGTCGCTGTCGTAGTTACTGTGCACTCCCTGCGCCAAGGCCGCCAGTCGCTCCAGGCCCATTCCCGTATCAATACTCGGCTTCGGGAGCGACTTGAGCTTGCCGCCGGCGTCACGGTCAAACTGCATAAATACGAGGTTCCAGATCTCGAGGACGCGATCCCCTTCCCCGTTGGGAACCGCATCACCCGACACCGCCGGCCCCTGGTCATAATGGATCTCGGAGCAGGGCCCACAGGGTCCGGTGTCGCCCATCTGCCAGAAGTTGTCCGTTTCCCCGCACCGGACGATCCGATTCTCCGGCACGCCGATTGTTTTCCAGAGCGCTTCCGCGTCGTCGTCCTCGCGAAAGATCGTGACCCACATCCGGTCCTTCGGCAACCCGACCACGCGCGTCAAAAACTCCCACCCGAAGTGGATCGCGTCCTTCTTAAAGTAGTCGCCGAAGGAGAAGTTCCCGAGCATCTCGAAGAAGGTGTGGTGCCGCCCCGTGTACCCCACGTTCTCGAGGTCATTGTGCTTACCTCCTGCCCGCAGGCACTTCTGCACCGTGACCGCCCGCTTGTATGGACGGGTCTCCTCGCCCAGGAACACGCCCTTGAACTGGTTCATGCCGGCATTGGTGAACAGGAGAGTGGGGTCAGCTTGGGGAATCAATGGGGAACTGGGCAGGGACGTGTGCCCCTGCTCGACAAAATACCTGGTGAAGGCCTGACGAAGCTCCTGCCCGCTCTGATTCATGATTCTCCGTTCCCTAACACCGCTTCGATCGTCTCCTCTGTAAATCCGTACCGTCTCAGCAGGGTCGCTCCGGCGGAGCGGTTCGCCGGGGTCCGCCAATCGCGCTTCCGGCTCAGCAGCGCTAGAGCCAACTCGCGCTCACTCCGTTCGCCATAGACCTGTTTGAGCGTTCGCTCGACCGTATCGCGCTCAAGCCCCTGCCCTATCATCTCTGTCTCGAGCCGTTCCCGCCCCATTGGCCGGCGCGCGAGCCGTGCGCTCGCCCATCGGAGCCCGTACCGCTCATCGTTCAGATAGCCTCGTTCAACAAGCCGCTTGATCGAACTCCCGACGCGAGCCGATGATACGCCCAGTCTGGTCAAGTAGGCTCTCATCTGGGCTTCGGTTCTGTCCCGACGGGCCAGGTATCGAAGAGCCGCCTGCTCGGTCGGATCAACGACGGGAGAAAGGGACCGAAGTGTCTGACGGCGAGGCACACCCTTTGTGGCGGGAATGCGCTTCGCGACCATGTTTTGGATGAACGCCTACGTTGTCGGCCCTCCATTCAGGATACTGCACGTCCTGCATGGGGCCGTTTCTCATCCGTGCGCGATTCCGGACGTTTCTCCTCCGGCTGACCATCGGGCCGTTTTTCAACCGGGCGAGTCGACAGACTTGCCATCTCACGCAAGCGGGCCTCGATCTCCCTCGCCAACGCCTGATTCGTCTTCAGATAGTCCCTGACCGCCTCTCGTCCCTGGCCAAGCCGTTCTTGCTTATAGGAGTACCAGGCCCCGGATTTTTCCAATACCCGCTTCTCCACACCAAGATCCACCAGTTCACCGGCCTTGGAAATCCCTTCCGTGAACATGATGTCGAACTCCGCCTGCTTGAAGGGCGGAGCCATTTTGTTCTTAACCACCTTCACCCGCAC
>Ga0184612_10001768_pt1 | contig 10475 bp, 10 predicted proteins | sample PLM3_60_coex_FD_133163 | JGI IMG/M metagenome (GOLD analysis project Ga0184612, IMG submission 133163) | Groundwater sediment microbial communities from an aquifer in East River, Colorado, USA - PLM3_60_coex | ecosystem: Environmental > Terrestrial > Soil > Riparian zone | place: USA: East...
GAGGCGGCGGCGGCAACTTCGGCGTGGTCACCCGCTTTGAGTTCCGACTCCACGCAGTCGGCCCCGACGTGCTGAGCGGGATGGTCGTGTATCCGATTTCCAAGGCGAAGTCGGTGCTGCAACAGTACCGCGAATTCATGGTCACGGCGCCAGAGGAGCTCTCCGTGTGGACCGTCCTGCGCCAGGCGCCGCCCCTGCCGTTCCTCCCCGAGGAGGTCCACGGCAAGGCGATCATCGCGCTCGCGCTGATCTATGCGGGTGACCCGAAGCAGGGCGAGCCGCTCATCGAGCCGTTGCGCAAGTTCGGCACCCCCCTAGGCGAACACGTCGGCGTCCAGCCGTACGTCGCCTGGCAGCAGGCCTTCGACCCGCTGCTTACCCCCGGCGCCCGCAATTATTGGAAGTCCCACAATTTCTCGACGCTCAAGGACGGGCTCTTCGACGCCGTCATCGAGTACATCGAGAAGCTGCCGTCACCTCAGTGCGAGATCTTCTTCGGCGCCATCGGCGGTGCCACCACACGGCCGGCGCCAGACTCCGCGGCGTACGCCCATCGCGACACTCAGTTCATTATGAACGTCCACGGCCGCTGGGAGGAGCCGGCCGACGACGAGCGCTGCATCGGCTGGGCGCGCGACTTCTTCAATGCCTCGGCGCCCTTCGCCAGCGGCGGCGTTTACGTCAATTTCCTCACCGCCGACGAGGGCGATCGCGTGCGCACCGCCTACGGCCCGAACTACGATCGCCTCGCCCAGGTGAAGCGCATGTACGACCCGGCCAATCTCTTCCGCATGAACCAGAACATCGAACCGGCCTGAGGGAAGGCGATACGCCTACCACCCGTTGCAGCGGACGGCGTTCCGCCGCCGCTGAACCGGGTCGTTGGACGACATGCACCTGAACGCCACTATCACTCAATCTACGGCAAGGAGAGTCTGATGACCATTACGAACAGGCAGTCCGGGACGAATGTGCATGAGGTTGCTGAAGGGATCTACCGCATTAACACGCCGGTTGTAATCGAAGGTGCAGACGGGTTCTCGTTCAACCAATACCTCATCGTGGATGATGAATCATTGCTTTTCCACACCGGCCCGCGAAAGATGTTTCCACTGGTGCGTGAAGCTGTGGCGAGCGTTTTGCCGGTCGAGAGGCTTCGCTACATTGCGTTTTCCCATGTGGAAGCCGACGAGTGCGGCTCGCTCAATGAATGGCTTGGCGCCGCTCCGCAGTCTGTACCATTGTGCGGCACTGTTGCTGCCATGGTATCATCAGTGACCTTGCTGATCGGGCGCCCCGCGCCCTAGCCGATGGGGAGCTACTCTCTCTGGGCAAGCACTCCGTGCGTTGGTTCGATACGCCGCATCTGCCGCATGCCTGGGAATGCGGCTTTCTAACAGAAGAACAAACCTCTACGTTGCTATGTGGTGACCTGTTCACGCAGGGTGGCGCTGATCTTCCGCCCATTACGGAGTCGGACATTCTTGGGCCGAGCGAGGCTTTCCGACATGGAATGGATTACTTCTCGCACACAAAGAACGCACGTGTGATGCTTGAGAGGCTGGCCTCGACGAACCCAACAACACTCGCGTGCATGCACGGCAGTGCATGGTGTGGCGATGGTGCAAAACTCCTGCGCGCTCTTGCTGACGCGCTATCTGCATGATTCACTCCTTACTTGGCATGGACATATCGCCCAACCAGGCGCTCCAGCCGACGTCCCTGCCTCCGCTTCGCTCCGGCAGGGCCGCGGCTGAGCTTGGTCGTTAGCCCGACGTAGAGGGTGGCGAGCGTGGACTTTCCGGAGTTCGTCCTGAAGCTTAGAGAAGCAGGGTCAGGCTACTTTTTCCGATCAGTTGTGTGAACTCATCGTCGGCTGGGAGGGATGGGCATGGAGGTTGGCGCCATAGCGGGAAGGAGAGGTAAGTGGGAGGAAAGGTGCCGCGGTGCGACGGCATTGCGACGCTGCGTCGCAGTCTCAGAGGAGCATGCAGCCAACAGTAAGAATCCAGTGACCAAGAGCAGTCAACGCATTATGGCGCAACTGAAGCTGCCCACCCTTCGTCAGCCGCGATTTCTTCTGGAAATAGCGACTAGGCTAGCCTTTTGATTTCTCCCCGTGACGATTTGTCTCCTGAGGCTCTGTCAGATCCCCCAAGCTCCACTGATCTGAATATTGGCACCATTCACGTATCGAGCCTCATCGGATAAGAGGAAGCGGACTGCGGCAACCGTGTCAGTCACCTCGCCGATATATCCGGCGGGAATGCGCTTCGCCATCCCAGCCAACTCTCCCGGCGGGGCGCTGCCAGAATCAATGAACCCAGGGGAAATCGCGTTCACGGTGATGCCGTGCGGCGCCAGCAATTTGGCTAGGGTCCTGGTCAGGATCAGGACCCCCGCTTTGGCGATATAGTGGGCCGTGATGTCCGGTTGCGCGATCATCTGGTCCGCATTAGCCATGCTGAACGTGATGATGCGGCCATACTTCCGGTTCTTCATCCCGGGTGCCGCTGCCTGCCCGAGGTAGAAGATCGGGTGCAGGTTGTTCGAAAACATCTCCGCCCATCCCTGAGGCGTCTCCTCCAGCAGGTTCACGCGATGGTATGGGCCAGCGCAGTTGATCAGGGCGTCCAGCCGGCCCCATGTGCGCTCGACCTGCTGGACCAGGTTCCTGGCGGCGGCGGGATCGGAGACGTCGCAACGGAGCGTCAGGGCTTGGCCTCCCCGTTCGACGACGGCTTTGCTGGAGTCAGCTGCCTCCGCCTCGCTGGTCCGGTAACAGATGGCGATGGACCATTGCTGCGCGGCAAGGTCGAGGGCAATCGCACGTCCAATCCCTCGTGCTCCTCCCGTAATGAGAGCCACGCGTTCGGTCATGGATTGTTCCAATTTAGTCGTTGATCCATTGCATCATTGGTTCATTGGATGATTCAATCCCTCAATGAGTCAATCAGTCAATTCCTCGTGCGGGACTTGAGCCGGCCAGCCAGCAACCGGAGCGCGCCGGCGGTGCGCACCGACAGCCCCTTCTCCTCGATCAAGGCCAGCAGATCGTCGATCGTGTCCACGTCTCGACGGGTCGGCAGCAGCGCCGTGTTCAACCCCAGCGCTTCAGCTTTCGTTCTGGTCAGGGAGAAGACTTCATCCGTGGACCAGGGAATCTCCATGAACAGGTCCGGTACGGATCGCTTGAGCCCGATCAGATAGTACCCGCCATCCAGCGAAGGCCCCAAGACGAGGTCATGATCCGAAAGCAGGGTGAAGGCCTCTCCGTAACATGAGGCCGGAAGCGAAGGCACGTCAGTGCCGACCAAGAGAGCGCGCCGGTAGCCCAGCGAGAAAACCTCCTTAAAGGCCTGATCCATGCGGGCTCCCAGGTCGTCGCCAGACTGGAGCAGGAGCCGGACCCTCTGGCGGTCTTCCATGATCTTGAAGAAGACATGGTCTGCCGGCGGTGCGCAGGCCAGAAAGCGATCCACTGTTACAGGCCCCTGCCCGCCTGCCTCTCGACTCCGCTCCAGCGCGTCTAACACGAAGCTGCCATGCAAGCTGGCCGCTTCATCCGGGGTCAGCGGCGGGCAGAGACGGGTCTTGACCTGACCGGGGATCGGGGCCTTGGCAAAAATTATTAAAGCCGCGTCAGGCGTGAGGCGTGAAGCGTGAGGCGTCATTTTCGCATCAGCTGAGATGCGACCTTTTGTACCCCTCACCCCTTACCCCTTACGCCTCACGAGAGAAGGTTACCGGACCGTGCCATACAAGTGCCCGAGCCTGTGCGGGCTGATCCCGATCCAGTAGAGGAACCGGAGGACCCACATCAATAGGATCGTGCGGAGGGGCCCGCGGGTATCCCAGCGACGATACGAGGTAATCACCTTCGACCGGAGTGCAGACAATCGGCCGGTACGATTGAGTCGCCGGCTGAAGTCCACGTCCTCCATGATCGGCAGGTCCGAGTATCCACCCAACTGCTCGAACAGAGAGCGCCTGACGAAGATGGCCTGATCCCCGGTCGCAATGCCGGTCCAGCGCGATCTAAGATTCATCATGCGGCTGATCAGCCAGCCAGGTCCTGAATCTCGCTCGAAGCGCACGTCAAACCGACCACCGACGCAGGCTGGATCTTCCAGAGCCCTCTCAACCGCCTGCCTGGCGTCGCTTGGCAAGCTCGTGTCGGCGTGGAGGAACAGCAGCACGGTCCCCTTGCTCGCGGCTGCCCCTGCGTTCATCTGATTAGCTCGTCCGGGTGGAGCCGTGAGGAGCGAAACAGGACTGAGTGCTGAGGACTGAGGACTGAGTATGGAAGGCTGATGGCTGATAGTTGATGACTGAATGCTGATTGCTGGAGCGGAAGGGAAGGCCTGAACGATCTCACGCGTACGGTCGTGGCTGCCACCGTCCACCACGATCAGTTCGTCGAACCCAAGACTGGCGGCCTGGGAAAGCGTGCGTGGCAGGACCGCTTCCTCGTTCAGCGTAGGGATGACGACCGTGATCGTCATGGTCCCAACCCTATTTCGTGGAGGTCTTGAACATGAAGAACGCGACGGCCGCGACCGTGGCCCAAAAGATCGCCTGCTTGTGCCAGAAATGAACTTCCCCGTAATGGAAGAAGGCGAGGCCCAGGACAATGGCCATGGTCATGACCGTATAGCGGACTGTCGGATTGACGATGGTGGCGTGAGCCCAGATCGCCAGGCCGGCGAAGTAGATGATGATGGTGAAGGGGCCTGCCATTTCGGAGCCGCTGCTGATCGAACCCAGCACGCTCAGAAAACCGGTGAACATCATGGCCGTGCCGATCATCATCTCGGCCGTGGCGAGATGACGGTCTTCGCCTGATCGCGGGTCCTCGTCGCGGGAAGAACGGGAAGGGTCGGGCTGCGACTGTCTGGTCGGGGCCTGAGGGTCCTGGTCTTGCACGGTCATGCTTTAAACTGCTTGCTCAATGTCAGCCCCTGTCGCTGATAGGAGGACCCCAGGGCCGCGCCATAGATCTGGGTCGGGATTTCCAGCATCTTGTCATATACAACCTTGAAGAAGGTTTGTCCATCGTGGATCAGGAAGGGGACGTCGTGAGGGCGGACTTCCAGCACCACCTGGGTACCCCGGATCTCCCCACGGCCGTAGCCGAAGCCCGGATCGAAGAAGCCGGCATAGTGCGTGCGGAGCTCTCCGCAAGCAGCCTCGTAGGCCACCATTTCGGCCGCGTAACCACCAGGCACCCTGATCCGTTCCTTGGACGCCAGGATGTAGAACTCCTCTGGCTCGAGCAGCAGGCTGTCGTTGCGGTGACGACGGATCGGCTCCCAGAAATCCAAGGCCGCGTAATGGCCGATCTTGGAGAGATCCACGACGTGACTGTTCTTCTTCGCCCGATACCCCACGATCCTCTCATGTCCGCTCTCCTCGCCATGCAAGTCCACCCGCAAGAATAGTCCTCGGCTGATCCGGATCTCGCGGAGCGCCAGCGGTTTGGCCGACGGAAGGTTGTGATACAGCAGCGAGTCGGTCCGGTGTAATGACCGGAGCGCGGAATCGGAGACGGTCGCAGGGCCTCGGATCAGGCGGAGCTGGTTGAGCGAGAGCCCGGTCTTGACCTTGATCGTAAATGAACGAGGCACGATCTCCAGATAGAGCGGGCCGGTGTAACCGGGTCGGATCTCATCGAAGCCGACGTTCAGGTCCGTGATGACGCGGGTGAATACGTCCAGTCGGCCGGTCGTGCTCTTGGGGTTGGCCCTCGCGCGCAGGCTCTTCGGGAGGTGCAAGCTCTCCAGCAGAGGGACCAGATAGACATGGCCCTTTTCGAGGATCGCTCCGCCCGTGAGGTCCATCTCGTACATCACGAGATCGGATTGATAAAAGTCCAGGACGTTGAGCGCGTTTTTGATCACGGACCGTTCGGGCAGAAAACTGCTCACCAAGCGGTAAGCTTTGCGACCCAGGCGCAGATCGAGGCTGGCCGGTTGGACCTGCCGATCCTCGATCGGAACGTCTGCTCGGATCATCCGGTCGGCAAGGAGTTGCTTCAGTCGTTGGTATGGAAGAATCCCGTGCCGGGAGGCGCGTCTGGTCACAGATCGTCCAGCCCTCCGTTGCCGCAGGCCGACAGGCTGTGCTGGGCTGCGACCATCGGCAGCTCACGGCTGTGCCCCTCACCCTCCCCTCTCCCCACGGGGGAGAGGGATGGGGCGAGGGAGGGTTGAGGATAGTGGAAGGTTTTGTTCTCGTAATTCTTCAACACCGCGCCGTCCTCGTCGAGATGCATCAGGTAATCAGGAGGCAGGATCGGGATCTTGCCTCCGCCGCCGGGCGCATCAATCACGAAGTGGGGAACCGCCATCCCGCTCGTGTGGCCCTGCAGCGCGCGGATGATGTCCATGCCGGTTTCCACTGTGGTTCGGAAATGATTGGTGCCCTTCGTCAGGTCCGCCTGGTAGAGGTAGTAGGGCTTCACGCGGGCCAACAGAAGCTGATGCACCAGCCGTTTCATGACCTCCGGGTCGTCATTCACCCCCTTGAGCAGCACGGTCTGTGCACCCAGCGGCACGCCAGCGTCCGCCAGCATGCCGCACGCGGCCTTCACCTCCGGCGTCAGTTCGTCCGGATGGTTGAAATGCAGGTTCATATAAATCGGGTGATATTGTTTCACGATCTCACAAAGCTTGGGAGTGATGCGTTGCGGCAGCGAGCCGGGGACGCGGGAGCCGATCCGGATCAGTTCCAGGTGGGGGATCGTCCGCAAGGCTTTGAAAATGCGTTCGAGCAAGTGGTCGGGGAGCAGCAAGGGGTCGCCGCCCGACAAGATGACGTCGCGCACCTCTGTGTGCTCCTTCAGGTACGCGATCGCTTGCTCCAGCTCGCCTTTTTTCAAGAAACCCGGCTTCCCCACCAGACGCTTGCGCGTGCAGAACCTGCAATAGATCGGGCACTGGTTGGTCACCATCAACAGCACCCGGTCCGGATACCGATGCACGAGATGGGGCACCGGGCTCATCAGGTCTTCCTCGAGTGGGTCGTCCTCGGCGTCCACGTCCTCCATCTCAGCCGGGTCGGGAACGACCTGCTTCCAGATCGCGTCGCCCCTCTCCTTGATCGTGGCCAGCACCGTCGGCGTGATGCGCATGGGATAGTCGCCGACGACCGCCTCGATTTCGCGCGGGTTAATGCCCAGGTGAGCGGCGAGGTCCGTCGGCGTCACCACGCTCTCAGCGAGTATGCGTCTCCATTCCTCCATCGCGTATCCATCCCTCCGTTAACTGGGTTTAGGCACGAGGTATGCGGCGCGAGGCTATAGGCTGCACGATGGAAATTCCTCTTCTTCACCTCGGGACCCCTGCCCTGCGCCCCCCGCTCCATAGCGGGACTCCAAGTACGCCAGAATCTCTCTCGTTTCGGTCAAGACCTTGTCGCCATCCTTCAGAACCGGCACGTAATATTGCCCCGACACCTCGAATACCTGTTTGCGAAATGGTCGAAAGTCCGGTGCCACCACCTCATCGTACACGATGCCCAGCTCGTCGAGTTTCTCCCGGACGAGGGCGCATTCGGGACACCATTTCGCGTGGTAAAGAGTCAATGCCATAAATCCCCGTTAGCCATTAGGCGTAAGGGGTGAGGGGAACGTGCGAAAACCTTTCACGCCTCACGTCTCACGTTTCACGGGTTGCACTGCGCATGGGATCATGATGGCGTCCCGCATCCCGTGGATCACTTTCTTATCCAATGGGCAGACTGTGGCGAGGATCCCGGCCAGTTCCGCGTGGTCGTCGGTGATGAAATAGTAGGGTGAAAGCCGCGCGCGTCCGGGCATGGGGACGAGGTCGTCGTCGCGCTCGTCATAGAAGGACAGCTCAAACTGCCGACCCTTGTGGAACTCTTGAAGGATATAGGGAGTCGTCGGGAAGGAAGCCAAGGCGGTCTCCAGCGCTGCCGCCCACTCCGACTGAGGGAGATCATGCCCAACCGACACCCCGCGGCTGCCCCAGGCCAGTTCCGAAAAGCCGGACGGTTTCACGACGTACCGCCGATCCTTTTGCGAGGCTCGCATCAGGTCTTGCCAATCGCCGACGGCACGACCGGCGACGCGAAGGTCCGGGATGATGGCTGAGGGCGGCAACGGTCGGGGATCGAGAATCCAGGTGCGCGGCATCAGACCGGACAGCAACGCGAAGGTCTCTTCCCCAAGCTCTCGCCTCCAGAACGAGCTCAGGATCGGGTGCTGCAGCAACGCAAAGGAAAGCTTCTCTTCCAGAGCCGGTTTGAACGGAGGGGTGACGATCGTCCGGTCCTTCTTGGCGCTGTACATGATGAGTTCTGACTTGGGGACGTTCTTGAGATCGAAGAGCTCGAAAAACCGATAGATCAGCGCGATCGGCCGCTGGCCGGACTCGCCGGTGAGGACTAACGACTCTTCCGTGAATCGAACCTCTCTGGGTTCCACGCACCACGCGTCGATCCCGTGCTCCTGCAACCGGGCGGCGAGCCATGCCATCTCAGGACGGTAGTCGTTCGCTTCGTCGGACACGACGATCGCAACACATCCGGATCGGTCGTCTAGTTGGCCTCGCAGCATCGCCGCAAAACCCTCTACCATCCCGTCGATCCCGCCGACGATCTCGTATGGCTGATGGCTGATGCCCGAAGACTGATGGGAGGATGGGGATTCGGCATTCTGGTTTTCCCATTGCCCATCAACCATTGCCCATTGCCCATAGGCTTTTGCAAGCGCCCCGGTCAACCCGATGCCGCCCGGCACGGAATCCAGTTCGGTGATGACCATGCCGCCTTCAGTGGGAATTACGTCTGGGCGGATCACGCCGGGAAGCAAATCCCGAAATCGTTTCATCCGACTCAAGGTGATGAGCGATTCCGGCTTTCCCTGATCCAGGTAGGCAGCCACCCAGCTAGGCTGCGCCCCGCGGACGCTGTCCTGATAGAGACGGTTGAGGGCTTGATAAAAGGCCAGCAGGCGGTTCCCCAAGGAACGGAAGAAGACCAGGTCGTCGGAGGAGAGGAGAAAGGGACTCGGAGCGATGCGCCACTTGGCAGTGGCCGGACCCGCGCCGACGGCATCGGTCGTGTCCCCCTGCGGCGCTGCTTCATACAGGCCGTCGCGGACTAAGGCTTCGCGGATGAGAGAGCACTGACGAGACGCAGCGTGGCTTCCGGCCCGACTTGACAGGTTGTGCGTAAGTGCCAACGATGTTCCCCGTTATCCCCGTGGGCTTCCAGTCCTGAGGGCAGGGTCAGGTGTGTTTATCACAAGCACCGGTGATCGTAACATGCCCTCTCTCGTTCAGACAAGAGCATGGCGGGGAAGAGAGGGTCAGGTCATTCGTCAATGGCCATTGGTCATTCGAAGAAAAAAGCGAGTTGACGAATGACGAGTGGCGCGATGAGGATCAACGGCGCTTCTTGGGGGAAGGGATGGCCGAGGCTTTCATGTCGGAATGGGCAGCCCGGACGCAGTTCTTGCCGGCAGTCTTGGCGGCATAGAACGCCTGGTCCGCAGCCTCGATCAATTCTGCCGGCGTGCTCGCGTGCATCGGGAAACAGGCCACGCCGATGCTGCAGGAAATAGACACATCCGGAGACACCAGCTTGGCCAGCTCGGGCAACATCGCCAGCGTTGTCACCCGCTGGCGGAGCAGCTCAGCAAGGGTGAGCGCGCCCTCCAGCGGCGTGTCCGGTAGGATGACGGCGAACTCTTCTCCTCCGTATCGGGCCGAAACGTCGCTGCTTCGTCCGATCAAACGCGCGCGGCCTGAGGACTGTTGATTCTCCAGCAGCCATCCCATTTCCTGGAGAACTTGATCGCCAGTGCTATGACCATAAGCATCGTTGATCCTTTTGAAATCGTCTAAATCCAGGAACAGCAGCGAGAGAGGGTTCCCGGAGCGCTTGGCATGGGCGACCATGCGGGTGAGCGATTCCTGAAAGTAGGAATGATTATAGAGTCCGGTCAATCCATCCCGGATCGACCGTTCCTGCAGTTGCTGATTACGGTAGACCAGTTCCTGATTCACTTCTTCAAGTTTCTGGTTCAGCAACTCGGTTTGCTTTTGCTGCCGTTTGGTGTCCGTGATGTTCGTGATCGTCTCAACGATATGGACCCGCCCGTCGGTGGTTTCCGCCTTGGACCACTGGACGAGCAGGTACTCGTCGTTGGGGAGGGGCACCTCGCTTGAGGTGATCCGGCCGGTCTCGACCGCTTCTTTCATTTTACAGAAGGCGCAGGGAGCGGCTCCGCCGACAATCTTTTCATAACAGGTTTGCGCCGAGATGTCGCCGAATTTGGCCAGCGCGGTTTGGTTCTCAAATTGAACCTTGTAGGAGGCTGGGTCGATGACGGTGATGATTACCGGTTGGGCGTTCAAGAGAACCTGCGGATCGTATTGAGGGCGCTTAGGAGGAGATTGTTCTGCCATTGAATCAGTATTCTTAATTACTTGCGGACATTCCACTAC
>Ga0184612_10001771_pt1 | contig 10467 bp, 8 predicted proteins | sample PLM3_60_coex_FD_133163 | JGI IMG/M metagenome (GOLD analysis project Ga0184612, IMG submission 133163) | Groundwater sediment microbial communities from an aquifer in East River, Colorado, USA - PLM3_60_coex | ecosystem: Environmental > Terrestrial > Soil > Riparian zone | place: USA: East...
GACCCGGTTGGCCGGGCCTCGTTCGACTGTTAATGGCACGCCGTTGCTCTAGCGCCCGACTTGTTCCCGTACGTGGAGTGGTCCAGCGTGCCATTCGGCCCTCTGGTGAAGGCGCTGGCTATGGTGGGCAGGTTCAAATCGGCCGGCGGCAGGCAGCGAGGGAGGACTGTGCAGACACGTGACATCCTCGCGGACGCATTCGGACGGATCCGACAGCTCGTGCACCAGGCCGGAGCCGGCCTGGACGCCGGGGGGCTCGCGTTCCGTCCGGAAGCTGACGCGAACTCGATCGGCTGGCTGCTCTGGCACCTGACCCGGATCCAGGACGATCACCTGTCGGAGCTCGCCGGGCGAGAGCAGGCGTGGATCGCCGACGGGTGGTCCGGTCGGTTCGGGATGGCAGCGGATCCGGACGAGACCGGCTACGGCCACACGTCCGAACAGGTCGCCGCCGTGCGGCCCGACGGCCCCGAGATCCTGCTCGCGTACCACGACGCCGTGTCGACGCGGACATCGGAGTACCTCGAGTCCGTCGACGCAGGTGAGCTGGCCCGGGTCGTTGACCGTTCGTACGCCCCGCCGGTGTCGGCGGGCGTTCGCCTGGTCAGCGTCGTCAGTGACAACCTGCAGCACGCCGGGCAAGCCCGTTACGTGCGAGGGATCGTCGACCGTATGAGCTGAAGGCCCCCGCTGCCCGAACGGTCAGCGGAGGACCACGGAGAGCGCTGGCACGGCTTGCAGATACCCGTCGAGCAAGGTGCGCGCCATGTTGACCGAGTCGACCATCGGATGCAGTGCGAGCGCGCGAAGCGCGCGCTCCCGGGACCCCTCGAGGGCGGCCGCGATCGTCTCGCGCTCGACCGACTTCATCGTCTGCATCATGCCCAGCTGGTGCTCCTCCACCGGGCCGGTGGCGATCGGATGAGCTCCGTTGCCGTCGACCAGGCAAGGAACCTCGACGACAGCTCCGGCATCCAGGCCGGGTACCGCGCCCCGGTTCCGTACGTCGAGGATGTGCACCGACCTTTCGTCGCGCGCGATAGCGGCCATGATCGCCAGGGCGACGCGCTCGTACCCGCCGCCTTCGAGGTCATGCTCGTCGCGCGCGTCGGCCTGACCGCCGGGCCGAGTCTCCGCCATGTACGACGCATCGCGTTCACGGCGCACGCGCTGCCATTCCTCGAGAGCTCGGGCCGGATCGGCGTCGACGGTGTCGTAGAAGCGCCTCTGCTGGGCATCCAGGAACCCGCCGCGGGTCTGTCCGTCATGGCCGATCGCCTGAACCGCCTCCCGGTGGAAGTACCAGTACCAGAGGTACTCGTTCGGGATCGCGCCCAACGCACGCAGCCACTCGCTCCCGAACAGCCGGCCTTCCTCGAACGACTCGAGAAGCGCGTCGTCGGCCAGCAACCGTGGCAGCTCGTCGCGACCGCGGACCTGCACGGCGCGCAGCCAGCCCATGTGGTTGAGCCCGACGTAGTCGAACCACGCGTGCTCGGGCGCGAGACCGAGGGCACGGGCGGCCCTACGGCACATACCGATGGGCGAGTCGCAGATCCCGATGACCCGGTCACCCAGCACGCCGGACATCGCCTCGGTCACCAGGCCGGCCGGATTGGTGAAGTTGATGACCCAGGCCTGTGGGGCCAACGCCTGCACTCGCTCCGCGATCCGGCTGGCGACGGGTACGGTGCGCAGGCCGTATGCGACACCGCCGGGCCCAGTGGTCTCCTGGCCGAGGATGCCCAGGCCGATGGCGACACGTTCGTCGGCGACGCGGCCGGCCAGCCCGCCGACCCGGATGGCGGAGAACACGAAGTCGGCATCTCGGACCGCGTCGTCGAGGTCGGTGGTCGCGGTCACCTTCGGCGCCTGGTGGGTGTTGGCGGCCATCTGCTCCAGCACCTTGGCGATGACGGCCAGCCGATTCGGGTCGATGTCGTGAAGTACGACCTCGTCGACGCGTGGTTCCGCCGACTCGTCCAGCAGCGCGCCGTAGACGAGAGGCACCCGGAAGCCGCCCCCGCCGACCACCGCGAGCCTCATCCCAGGACCACCTCGACGCCCGCGTCGCGGAATGCCTTGAGCGTGTCCGGATCAGCGTCGTGGTCGGTGACAACCGTGTGCAGGCTCTCGGGACCGCACACGCGGGCCAGGCCGGTGCCGGGGAACTTCGACCCGTCGGCGAGCAGCACAATCCGGTCCGCGGCGCGCAGCATGGCCCGCTTGACGGGGACCTCGACGGTCGTCGTGTCCATGACCGAGCCGTCGGCACGGACTCCGCTCGTGCCCAGGAACAGCAGGTCGGCGTTGACCTGGGTCAGGGCCTCCTCGGTCAGGAAACCGACCATCGAACGGTAGTTGCGCCGGACCTGGCCGCCGAGGAGCACGAGCTCGATGTCATCGTCGTCGATGAGCTCTTCGTACACGGCGAGGTTGCTGGTCACGACAGTGAGCCGGCGGCCGTGCAGGTGGGCGACAACGCGGTGCACCGAGGTACCGATGTCGCACAGCAGGACCGCGCCGTCCGGCACGAGGGCGGCCGCCCGCCGGGCGATGCGGTCCTTGGACTCCGGATGGGTGACGGCGACGTCGTCGAAGGACGGCTCGGTAGCCTCGCCGAGGAGCGCCCCGCCGTGCACCCGCTGCAGGCGCCCATGGCGATCGAGCAGCGAGATGTCGCGGCGGACGGTGGCCAGGCTCACGCCGAGCCGCTCGGCCACGGATGCCGCCGCCAGGGCACCCTCCGCCCGGAGCATTCGGAGAATCTCCTGGCGGCGTTGTTCCGCGAGCATGGCCGCCACGATAGCACTCACAAACGCTCAGACTATTGAGCGAAATTGGCTCGGTATCCCCAGATCTCCGCGCCCTGACGGGTGAACCTCGCCCTCGACAGGGCGGACCTGGTCAACTATGGTCAGGATCGCTCAGCAATGGCACGTGGTGCGGAGGAGGAGCGGTGACAACCTCGAGCGACTCCGCCGCCGCGGGGCGACCCGCGGTCTCCGACATGGCGGAGCGGACGCTCGGTCACGACCCGTTGGCGGGCTCGCGTGGCCGGCGATCGCCCGCCGTGGATGTCCTGTGCGCCGGGACGGTGTTCCTCGACATCATCTTCACCGACCTGCCGACAGCGCCCGAGGTCGGTACCGAGGTGTGGGCCGAGGGGATGGGCTCGTCACCCGGCGGGGTGGCCAACATCGCTGTGGCACTGAGCCGCCTGGGGCTGCGAACGGCTCTCGCGTCGCCCTTCGGCGCCGACGTGTACGGCGACTTCTGCTGGCAGCTGCTCGACGAGCAAGAGGGCATCGACCTGTCTACGTCCCGGCGGTTCCCCGGTTGGCACTCACCGGTCACGATCTCGATGGCATACGCGCGGGACCGCGCCATGGTGACGCACGGGCATCCCCCGCCGGTGCCCCTGGACGAGTTCATCGGTACACCACCGCCGTGCCGGGCCGTGGTCACCTCACTCGGCGAGGAGCCGGCCGAGTGGCCGGTGCTCGCGCGCCGGGAGGGGGCGCTGGTCTTCGCCGACGTGGGCTGGGACCCGTCGGAGGCATGGTCCACGGAGACGCTGCGCCGGCTCGACGACGTCGACGCCTTCCTTCCCAACGCGATCGAGGCCATGGCCTACACGCGCACCGACAGTCCGGAGTCCGCCCTCAGCGTGTTGTCGAGGTGGGTCCCGACGGCCGTCGTGACGCTCGGATCGTCCGGCGCCATCGCGACAGACGCGGAGACCGGCGAGACGGTGCGGGTGGCCGCGCTCGACACCGATAGCCTCGACCCGACCGGGGCCGGCGACGTATTCGTCGCCGGGTTCGTCACCGGGACGCTCGCAGGCTGGCCGCTGGAGACCCGGCTGCGCTTCGCCGCCCTGTGCGCAGGCTTGTCCGTGCAGCATTTCGGCGGCTCTCAGTCCGCGCCCGGCTGGGCCGACCTGGTCACCTGGTGGGCGGGCCTGAAGGCCGACCAGCACGAGCTGACGTCCACCTACGGGTTCCTTGCCGACGTGATGCCCGAGGGTGGGCTGAAGTCCGTGAGCCGCGCTACCGCCACCATCGGGCTACGGTCAGGACGCTGAGCCCGGGCACCGACGTGACCGGCGGCCTCGGCCGCCCGACACCGACACGAGGAGGAGCACCATGGTTCGGTTTCCACGCCGCACGGCGCTGGCGGCCGGGCTGGCCGCAATGCTCGTCGCGGCTTGCGCCCCGGGCGACGACGATGAGTCGGCGGGCCAGTCTCCAGAACCCACCAGCGACATCCAGACCGATCCCTCCCAGATGGGGGACGTCACGCTCGTCGTCTGGGACCAGGAGGTGCGCGGCGGGCAGAACGAGCAGATCGAGGAGCTCAACGCGGCCTTCCAGGAGATGTACCCGAACATCACCATCGAGCGGGATTCGCGCTCGTTCGAGGACCTCCAGACCACCCTTCAGCTGGCGCTGACCGGCGACGACCCGCCCGACGTCGTCCAGGCGAACAACGGCCGAGCCGACATGGGCGCGTTCGTCGAGGCGGAGCTGCTGTCCCCGCTCGACGACTACGCGGAAGCGTACGGCTGGGACGAGCGCTTCCCGGAGTCGGTGCGGGCCGTGGCGAGCTACACCCCGGATGGAGCGACGTTCGGCGAAGGCAGTCTCTACGGGCTCGCACAGCAGGGCGAGCTGGTCGGGATCTTCTACAACAAGGCCAAGCTCACCGAGCTCGGGATCGACGCCCCGCTGACCTGGGAGGAGTTCCTGGCCGCCGTCGACACCGCCAAGCAGGCCGGCGAGCTGCCGCTCCCGTTCGGCAACGTCGACCAATGGCCCGCCATCCACGTGTACGGCGCGGTGATGAACCGAGACGTACCGACGGACGCTATTCGCGATCTCGGTTTCGGTCGGTCTGGCGCCGACTGGACCAGCGCGGAGAACCTGGCCGCGGCCGAGGAGATCTCGGGATTCGTCGACGCGGGCTACTTCACCGAAGGCTTCAACGGCGCCGGCTACGACCCGGTGTGGGCGGACTTCGGCAACGGCAACGGTGTGTTCCTGATCGCGGGCACTTGGCTGCTGGCGGACCTCACCGCCGCGTTGGGCGACGACCTGGGCTTCATGCTGCCTCCGCCTCGCGAGGGTCAGCCGCCGGTCGCCACCGGCGCGACATCGCTCCCGTTCGCCATCACGTCGGCCAACGAGAACCAGGACGCCGCGGCTGCGTACATCGACTTCATCACCAGCGCCGATGCGATGCGTGTCATCGCGGAGAAGGGGCTGCTGCCCTCCGTCGACGCGGGCGCCCAGCCGACGCAGAGCTCGGCACAGGAAGAGGTCTTCGGCGCATGGGAGACCGTGACGAGCGAGGACGGCCTGGTGCCGTACCTGGACTGGGCGACTCCGACCTTCTACGACACGATCACCGTCGCGTTGCAGGAGCTGCTCGGCGGACAGGCCACGCCGGAGCAGTTCCTTCAGCGCCTGCAGGACGACTACGCGGCGTTCGTCGGCGGTTGACCCGCCGGGCATGGTGACCACGGCAGCGGCGTCGCGGTCGGCCTCCCGGGCCGAGCTACGTCCCCGGCGGGCCGGCCGGCCCCCCGGGGAGCCGCGGCGCGTGGCGTACCTCTACGTCCTGCCGGCCTACCTGGTCTTCGGCCTGTTCCTACTCGTGCCTCTCGGCCGGGCCATCGTGCTGTCGCTCTACGAGTGGAACGGCTTGACGCCGGCGACCTGGGTAGGGCTCGACAACTACCGCGACGTGGTCGCCGACGAGGGGCTGCGGGCGGCCTTCGGGCACGCCGCCGTGCTGATCGTGTTCTACGCCGTTATCCCGACCGTGGTCGCTCTGGCGCTGGTCGCGACGATGACCCGGGCCCGGCTCCGCGGGCTCGGATTCTTCCGGACGGTCCTGTTCGTGCCGCAGGTCGTCGCGATGGTCGTCGTCGCCGTCGCGTGGCGGCAGATCTACGCCCCGGACGGCCCGCTGAACGAGGTGCTGCGCAGCATCGGCCTTGACGGCGTCGCTCGGGCCTGGCTCGGCGACTTCACCTATGCGCTGCCCGCCGTCGGATTCGTCGGCACCTGGGTACAGACCGGGCTGTGCGTCGTACTGTTCCTGGCCGGCGTCAGCAAGATTCCGCGGGAGCTGTACGAGGCCGCGCGCATCGACGGCGCAGGCGCGATCCGCGAGTTCTTCACGGTCGTGCTGCCCGCCCTGCGAAACGAGATCAGCGTGGCGCTGACGCTCACCGTGATCGCGGCGCTGCGCAACTTCGACCTGGTCTACGTGATGACCAGCGGCGGCCCGGGCAGCTCCACCACGGTGCCGTCGTACGAGGTGTACCGGAGGGCCTTCGAGATCGGCGAGGTCGGTTCGGCGGCGGCGGTGGCCGTGTCCCTCACCGTGATGATCTTCGTGTTGACGTTGGGGATCACCAGGGTGGCGGAGCGAGGAACGTCGTGATCTCGCGCAGCGAGCGGTGGGTCAACTACCTGATCCAGAGCGCGTTCGCGCTGTTCGCTCTCTACCCGTTGCTGTCCGTCGTGTCGGCTGCTCTGACCCCACAGGGGCAGGTGCCGACGCTCCTGCCGACGCAGATCACGGGTGGCAACTTCGCCGAGGCCTGGGAGCTGGGCAGGTTCGGCACCTACCTGCGGACCAGCGTCGTGGTCAGCGCGTGTGTCGTGGTGCTCGCGACCATCTTCTCGGTCATGGCTGGATACGCGTTCGGCACGATGCGCTTCCCGGGTTCGGCGCTGCTGTTCTACGTGCTGCTGCTGGGGATCATGGTGCCGACCGAAGCGATCGTCGTCCCGCTCTTCTTCGACCTGCGCGAGATCGGGCTCACGAACACGCTCTGGGCGCTCGTCCTGCCGCAGACGGCCCAGTCGGTCGCGTTCGGCACGTTCTGGATGCGCGCGTACTTCCGGTCCAGCTCGCGATCCATGATGGAGGCGGCCCGGCTCGACGGCGCAGGGCATTGGCGGACCCTCTGGTCGATCATGGTGCCCATCGGCCGCCCGGCCATGGTGACGATGATCGTGCTGGTCTTCATGTGGACCTGGAACGAGTTCCTGATTCCCCTGGTCATGGTGACCGACGAGTCGCTGCGGACTGCGCCGCTCGGCCTGGCGTTCTTCCAGGGCCAGTACACGTCCGACTTCGGCCTGCTCGCAGCCGGGGCGGCGATCGTGGCGCTCCCGGTGGTGGTCGTCTATCTGTTCCTCCAGCGCCACTTCATCCGCGGCATGCTCGAGGGTGCGGTCAAGGAGTAGACGGGAGAGGTCCAACTGGGCACACTCAAGCAGAAACGCTCAAGCGCGCGGTCGTCTTCAGTCAAAGTCTAGCATTGTCGATCAGGTTCGGTTACGGTTCGAGCCAGGCGTTCGCCGTCGGCGGAGGTGGTCATCGTGAAGCGGCTGGGACTACTCCTGACGATGGTGGCGATGCTCCTCGTGGGCCTTGCCGATCCCGAGCGCGCAGAGGCGTCGGTTCAGACGGAACTCGTGAAGCTCGATGTTCTCTTCATCGGCGCCCATCCCGACGACGAGGCGTTCACGATTCCGGCGTTCGGGCAGTGGAACGAGTACGCGGGGCTCGAGACTGGAGTGGTAACGATCACTCGGGGCGAGGGCGGCGGCAACGCAGTCGGCCCGGAGGAAGGCCCCGCGCTGGGGATCCTGCGCGAGGCCGAGGAGCGCCGCGCCGTGGGCAAGGCGGCAATCGAGAATATCTTCTACCTCGACGCGGTCGACTTCTACTACACGGTCAGCTCGCCGTTGACCGAGCAGATCTGGGGCGCCGAGACCTCGCTTGAGAAGATCGTGCGCCTGGTTCGCGAGACGCGGCCCGAGGTGATCGTGACGATGGATCCGGCGCCGTCGCCGGGCAACCACGGACACCATCAATACGCCACCCGCCTCGCCGTCGAGGCGTACGAGGCGGCGGCCGATCCGACGAGGTTCCCGAAGCAGCTCAGCGAGCCAGGTGTCGACACGTGGAAGGTGAAGCGCCTCTTCCGCGGCGGCGCGACAGGCTCCGGCCCCTCCGGCCCGGACTGCGCTTCGACGTTCGTGAAGAGCGATCCGACCGACAACGTCTTCGGGGTTTGGATGGGCACGACGTCGGCGCAGAACGCCGGCAAGACGTGGTGGCAGATCCTCTGGGAGGCGGCGCATGAGTACCTCTCGCAGGGCTTCGGATCGTTCCCCACGCCACCGAACATCCCCGCCATCATCCCTTGCAACACGTTCACGCAGATCGCGAGCCGGGTCCCGTTCGACCCCTCGAGCACCGCGACGACCGGGGTCTTCGAGGGCGCCGCTGTGCCTGCGCCCGGCGGCCTGCCGCTCGGCACCGAGCTCTTCCTGACCAGCGATCGCTTCGACGTCACGGCGGGAGAGGCCTTCCACGTCACGGCTCACGTCTCCTCGTCCGGCCCGGCGCTGCCGAATGCCGCCGTCTCGCTGGCGCTGCCCGAGGGTTGGACGGCGAGAGGAGGCGGCGGCCTCCCACCGGTGACAGGCAACCGAACGGCGACGACGACGTTCACGGTCACCCCGGCGCCGGCGGCGCAGCCGGGCCGCTTCCGGGTCTCCGTCACGCTCGAGACGGGAAGCGGGGCGAGCGGTGAGACCAACCTGGCCGTCCGCGTCGTCCCGGCCGTGCAGGGCCTGGTGCAGCGGCTGCCGCAGGTCACCCAGTTCGAAGAGTGGGCGCGGGACGTCGGCGTGCCTCAGCTCTCAGGTCTCGTGAAGCCGGTGCTGCCCATCGGCGTCGCCGAGACCCGCCCCGTTCGCGTCGACCTGCACAATTGGAGCGGCACGACCCAGGCCGGGACCGTCTCGCTCACCCTGCCGCCCGGATTCTCCGCCGGCCCGGCCACGCAGCCGTACTCGGAGCTCGCAGCCGGCGCGGACACGTCCGTGACGTTCATGGTGACGAACACGAACCCCGGCTTGCCGACCTCGAACCAGGGCGGCACCGACGGTGACTACGACGTGCAGCTCATGACGGCGAGCGGCGCAGGCTCGGGCGCCGAGACCTTCGGGCTCGAGCTGGTCCCGGCGACGACGATCCCACGGGCGGCGGCGGCCCCGACCCTCGACGGCGTCGAGGTCCCGGGCGAGTACACGGGCCCGGCCCTCGATCTCAGCCGCCTCTGGGAAGGCTCGCCATGCGACTCCCCGGGCGACTGCACCGGGAGCGCCAAGCTGACCTGGCACGGGGACGATCTCTACGTCCTCGTCGACGTGACCGACGACGTGCACGGCACGGTCGTTCCGCCGGCCGACTGCAAGCGGCACTGGCGCACTGATTCGGTCGAGATCGCGCTCGACCCTCGCGGCACGTCCGAGAACACCTCGACGACGTTCAAGACGGGCATCTTCCCGACGACGCTCGACGCCGGGCACGGCAACCCGCCCTGCTGGGAGCGGGACGCCGACAACCACCAGGGCGGCCCCGAGACGGCACCGGGGATGCAGGTCGCCTCGACCGTGAGCTCCCCTTACACGGGCTACACGCTCGAGGCCAAGATCGCGCTCGGGGACCTGCCCGCGGCGGTCGACCCCCAGCGTCTGGGGCTGAACATCTTCATCTACGACTCCGACACGCAGGACCTCACCGGCCAGACGCGCCTCGGCTGGTCGACCTACGGCGGCGTCCAGGGCGACCCGTTCCGCTGGGGCCACGCGTCCCTGCCCGGGTACACGCCCCCTGCCGGCCGCCCGACGACGCCCGCCGATCCGATCATCCCGCTGACGGCCGCCCTCAGCGTCGACTCCCCGCAGTCGATCCTGCAGTCGACGCAGGACAACGTTCCGCTGGCCGGGGGCCCGCCAGCGGCTGACACGATCCGGATCACCTCCGGGCCCACGCTCGGGGTCACCGGCGTGACGCTCGAGCTCAAGGCGACCGGTCCCGGACGGGCGCACGTGTTCGCGTGGACGGGCACGGCGAGCGTCGGCGACCTTGTGGTCGACCTGGGGCGCGGCAGGACCACCGTGACCGTACCGGTCGACGCGGCCGGGCGCCTGGCTCTCGCAGCAGGTGGCGTGGCCCTCGTGTCCTTCGCGGCGGACGGGGGAGGCTCGCAGAGCCTGCGGGCGACCCTGCAATAGGAAGACGGGCCAGTACTACTTCGGCCTGCTCGCAGCCGGGGCGGCGATCGTGGCGGTCCCGGTGTGGTGGTCGTCTACCTGTTCTCCAGCGCCACTTCATCCGCGGCATGCTCGAGGGCGCGGTCAAGGAGTAGAGGCATATCGACGCAGAGACGAACATGATGTCGTACATCTTGTGAAGATTGCCGTCCGACTTCTGGGATTTCGCCCGTTCGATCCCACAGTCCGGTCATGTTCAGTCAAACTCTAGCAATATCGCTCAGTGTCGGCTACGGTTCGAGCCAGCCCGCAGGGGCAAGCACGGTGAGAGTCAGACGGTCTGCCGGCGGTCGTCGGGATCATGGTCTGCGACTGC
>Ga0184612_10001772_pt1 | contig 10465 bp, 9 predicted proteins | sample PLM3_60_coex_FD_133163 | JGI IMG/M metagenome (GOLD analysis project Ga0184612, IMG submission 133163) | Groundwater sediment microbial communities from an aquifer in East River, Colorado, USA - PLM3_60_coex | ecosystem: Environmental > Terrestrial > Soil > Riparian zone | place: USA: East...
AGCTCGCCCCGGTAGCGCAGCAGCTCCAGGATCTGCCCGCTGAGACCGCCGGCCTTCGGGATGTCTCGGATCTGCGGCTGCCGCTCCAGTACCAGCGGCCGCACGCCGGCCAGGCACAGTTCAACGGCCATCATCAGGCCGACCGGGCCGGCGCCCACGATGATCACGTCGGCGTCCATTACTGGCCACTCCCCTCGCAGTCTTTCGTCGCGTCCCCGCGCGACCCATACGTCGTCAACAACAGACGCATTTCATGACTTCCATCTCCGTAGGTCTTGGCTTCGACCGGCGATTATGCGGCACGACCCGGGGCTTGCCGCAAGCCCCCCGGTGCGCTGTACATTGAGAGTGGAAAGGAGTGGGTACTCTCTTTTCCCTGCATCGTCCGCTGTGGACGGACAACCTCCTCGCGAAGCGACGGCGCGCTGCCTACGGCGGTACCGGCGGCCCAAGAGGATCTCCCATGGGCCTACGGATGCAGCCGCGGAACGAGAAGCTCTTCATCCTCTTCAGCAAGGCTGGCTCGAACGTCGTCGAGATCGCCGCCATTCTCATGGAGTTCGTCGCAGCGCCGCACGAGCGCTGGGCCAAGCTCCCCAAACGCATGCTCGACACCGAGCACGCTGGCGACGACACCACTCAAGTCGTCTATCCATATCAGGGCGGCTGCCAGGACGAGGGCGGCGTGGTAGACGCTGGCGTGCTTATCGTATGTGGTCGCGAGCCCGCGCCAGTGTTTGAAGTCGTTGAACGTTCGCTCGATGACGTTGCCGCCGCGGTAGGCGTGTCGCGGAATGGGTGAAGGACTTTGGTGGGCCCGAGGATCCATTCACACAACACGCCAGCATGTGGACCGCCTAACCCTCCTTCTGGATGCGGTACGCCGCCGCGTCCTTGCCATCCTCAACGAGAGCATCGAGAGCCGACTGCGCCTCGGACTTGCTGGGAAAAGACCGAATCGTCACCCATCCAGTCCGATCTTCGTGACGTCGCTGGAGGACGAATCCGCGGCGACGGCGCATTGCCTTCGCCGCCTGCTCACTCCACAGCCCGGCTCCGAACAGCTCTTCGGGTCGCGTACCCATGTAGGCAACCTCCTAGCCCGGCCCCGTCAACGCCCTCAATGATTCAACACTTGATCGGCTTGGACTCAACAGTAGTTGATTACCCACCAAACAGAACCAGCCACCAGTGCTCAGCTTCTGGGCCAAGGTTGAGGTCTGGCCCATCAACCGCCTTCAACCCTTCATTACTGGAATGGATCTGAACTGCTCCAGTTCCGTTGCTCTCCAGCCCTCAGAAGCTGTGATCGGTGCTTCGGTTGGAGAGATCCGAAACGTGTGAAGCGGATGGAACGCCTCAAGTCTCCTGGCCCTGCCTCCGATAGACCCGTGCGAATCCAGTTTCCCTGGAGGCGGGGTGTGAACCAGAAGCCGGGAGGGCGCTCGAGCCTAACATCGTGCTGTGGCTCTTTTGGCTGGGTCTAGTGATCTCCGGCCTGCTCGCGGTGCGGTACATGTTCTCCGCAGACCGACGCGCTGAAGGCCTTCCAACCCCTCCATCGGTCTACCAGAACATCGGCGAGGTGGATGATTTGCAGCTCGGCCCGACCCATCTTCGTGACGACGTCTGGATCGTGTATTCGAGCGAGTCCGTACGCGCGGTTCGATCGGACCCGAGCTGCTCGCTCCGCATGGCCGGGCAGAGCCTGGTGGACTCGCGACCAGGTCTACTCAGTGGCCGGCGACCCTACGAACTACCTCGAAGGTCCGGAGACGCCGAGGGGGCTGCGAGACCTCTGCACCTGGGTCTACCCACCCCAAGGGGACGTTTACGTCTATTTCCGCGACACCGCCGACAAAGGATGTCCCGGGTAAGGACCTCGCCGAGCTCGGCCCTCGTGTATTTCAGCTCAAGGCGGAGGAGGTTGTTGGCCCTGGCACCGGTACGTGGCACCGGGCGGAGACGCCGTCCAACAACTGGTGGGGGACGCCGGACTGCCGCGAAAACCCGCTCGCGCTCTCTCGATCCTGACTGAGGAAGTGATGTGCGCGAATGCGCGTGCTACACCTCTGGAGTGTCTCCCCAGACGTCGTACCGCCCTCTAACCTGCGACTTTTGCTCGTGGACCTGGCTGGACGATGTGTGAACCGCCTGCCGCTCCTTCAGAGGCTCTGGAGTCACGCGGCTGCATAAAGACGCCGGCGCTCCCCCAACCCCCACCAAGTGGCGGCAGTATCAGCGTTCAGCCGGGCGGTCCATCGAGCGGTTAGTAGGGCGGTCACTCGGGCAGTCACGATCCAGTTTCGACACGTGCCGCCGGCTGCGACCGCCTCCGAGGTGCTAGGAAGGATCACCCAGCGGGTAACCTTCCTGTCGTGCGTCGGGCACTCGTTGGTGCCGTCGTCTTGAGCGTTCTCCTGCCGTCATGCATCGACGACTTCGAACAGGCCGCGGTGACAGCCTCGCCAGACGGCGAGCTGCGGGTTCTGTACCACCCATGTCGGGTCGATGAGCCAGCCGAGACGGTCCAACTCCTCGTCGATGACGGCGACACTCCGGGCAACGGCAACGACACCGTGCTCTGGGAGGCCAGGGCTGGGAGCCGACCAATCGTCGCGTCAGACGTCATGACGTTCGAGCCCGGGAATGTCCCGACCGGCTACTCCGAAACCGTCGCGCTTCACGCGCCCGAGCCAGGCGGGGAGGTCTTGGTCTACATCACCTTCCGCGGCGGAGGAAGCTTCGTTGCTGGTTTCCCTTGGGCGTCGCTCGAGGATGGCAGCCTGCTCACTGACGCCGGTACCGAGACGGCAGCCGGGTGGCTGAAGTACGCGCGCGAAGGCTGCGGCCAGAACTGAGCAGGCTGCGGCTCGCCGTACGGGCCTCCCACCCGACAGGATCGCCCATGATCCGCGCGACCTCTGCGGTAGAAGGATCCGCGTAGTCGTGCAGGATCACGGCCTCCCGCTGGTTCGGCGAGAGCCGCCAGAGCGCGCGGAGCACTCGATGAGTGGCTCACGCAGCTGGTAGCTGTCGTCCTCGGCCGGTGGCACTGCCCGCGCTCGAGCCTTCAGCTCCCCGCCGCGATCCGGAAGGCGCTCCGCCAGAGCCGCCGACGCGGCGCATAGACTGCCTCGCGTCGCGCGAGCACCTGTGCGAAGGACTCGACTTCGACTCCAACGTCTCCCCGTCTTGGGTCGTTGACGACATCGACTCTCGTCGTGGTCACCTGACTACCAGCTTCCCGGTGCGGGCTTCGCCTCCTGGTAGATCCAGACGTTGAAGAACTGCGTCAGGTCCTGCCCGCTTTCCTTTTCGGCGAGCGCGATGAATTGCGGCGTGGTCACGTTGCCGTAACGATTCTGTGTGGCCCAGTCCCGCATCAGCTGGAAGAACGCGCGGTCGCCGATCTTCTCCCGCAGCGCCTGAAGCGTCATCGCGCCACGATAGTAGACCGTCCCGTTGAACAGGAAGGCGGGATCACTGAAGTTGGCGACGGGGGGTCCCCAGAAGGCCGTGTCCTGAGCGGGTGTGTTGTAGAGCGTCTTGAACCACTGAGCGGCCGTCTTGTTGCCCTCGTGCTCGCTCCAGATCCACTCGGACCACGTAGCGAAGCCCTCGTGTAGCCAGATGTCCGGCCACGTCGTCAGCGTCACCGAGTCGCCGTACCACATGTGCGACGTCTCGTGGGCGAGCGTCGCCTCGCTCGGCGGGCGGTCGAAGACCGGCTTCGTCTGCGTCTCGAGCGAGTAGCCGACGACCTTCGCGCTGTCGACGATGGCTCCGGCCGCGCTGAACGGGTACGGGCCGTAGATGGAGGTGTAGAACTCGATCATGTCGGGCAGCTTTGCGAGCACCTGCCCCTTCGCGAGCTGCGGGTCGACGGCGACATAGGAGGTGATCCCGTTCGCCAGCTTCGTGATCGTCAGGTCGAACATGCCGTTCGTGACGGTGGCGAGGTACGGTGCCATCGGCTCGCCCTCGCGCCAAACCCACGTCGTCGTGCCGCCGCTCGTCGAACGCGAGAGGAGCTCCCCGTTCGCCATCACGGTCAGGCCCTCCGGGACGCTGACGTGGAAGTCGAACGTCGCCTTGTCGCGCGGGTTGTCATTGACCGGATACCACGCCGGCGACCCTTGCGGCTCGCCAACGACGAAGGCACCGTCGTCCGTCGGCACCCAGCCCTCGATCGACTGGTCGGGATCCGTCACAACCTGCGGCGTGCCCGAATAGCCGACCGTGACGGTGAACGTCCTTCCGTCCAGGAGTCCCGCCCTCGGCGTGATGACGAGCTCCTGCCCCTCGCGCGTATACGTTGCCGCCGCACCGTTCACCAGCAGTTGCGTGATGGTGAAGCCGCGGAGGTCGAGATCGAACCGCGACAGGTTCTGCGTCGCCCGGGCGGTGATGACTGCGGTTCCCACGAGCTGGTTCGTCGACGGTGCGTAGTCCAGCGCCAGCGAGTAGTTGGAGACGTCGTAGCCGCCGTTGCCTGCGAGCGGGAAGAACGGATCTCCGAGTCCCGCCGACCCAGGGGTGAAGGCGGCTTGGGCCGGCCCCGCGAGAGCGACTGTGAGGACGCCGGTGGTCACGACGGTTGCCAGCAATTTGCGTAGCGTCAACTTGCCCTCCTCTCGATTCCATGCCAATGACTCCATCCATCGCGCCACAGCGACGTGATCGAACCGGTTGTGCCAGCCACGCTCGGCGCAAGCCCGCGCACGTGCATACGGACTGACTGGCCGACGGCCGAGAAAACGCTCGGCGCGGTACATCGCCGACGCGTAGCCGGTACCGACCTCCTCGACGCACTCAACCCGGCCCTCCTCCTGAGTGGCCGACGAGCAGGCACCAACGTCCGTCCCGCTGCGGCCTGGGTCGGTTTAACCGCCGACAACGACCTCGCGCCCCCACACACACGTCAGCTTCGGGAGGTCCTTCGATCGGCCCGAGCCTAGGCTGCGGCGGTCCGCTTGGCAAACAGCCCCTCCCGGCCGGAGCGACCGGTCTCGGCAAGACGCCTTAGAGGATCGCGCCGGGCTTGGCGGCGTCCGCTACGACAGCACAAAGCCCTCGTCCCCCAGAGCCTGTTCGACTGAGTCCAGCAGACGCTCCGGGTGTACCTCTCCCGGCACGAGGAGGTCGAGGGGCGGATGTCGGATCGCGACGCGGCAGCGGAGCCTATCCGATGCAGAGCCCGATTCGCGTGGGAAGACTTTGGAGGCTAGGAACGACCGACTGGGCCCAGGCCGCCTCGCTTGTATGACGATGTCAACGGATCGGCCCCGCGGCGGTCCCGCGAAAGACCGGGAAACGTCGGGTGATGAAGGAGTGCCAAGAGACGGAATTGTCTGCTCACTGGCCCATTTCAGCGTGTTCTCGCAGGCAGGCAAACTGGCCTGCATCGAATTCCTAAACCGCGTGCGGAGGTTCGATTCCTCCCGGGGGCACCACCTGAAACCCCACGTCAACGGCCCTTCTCTTTGTTCTCGACTCCAGGCTCGAGCCGAGTGGCCCCGCATTGGTCCCGCCGCGGACACAAGCTCGTCCCAAGGCGGTCATAGCCACGCCTCGACGCGCGCCCACTCGTGATCCAGGATCTCCGGCGAGTGGCTCTCCTCGCCAAGGCACTTACGCGCTCCGCAGCATGCCGCCGATTCTGAGGCGGCGTTGTCTGAGCGGGAATCGGTCTAAGCGCTGTTCGGACTCGGCGTCGCGGCGCTCTCGGGCGAAAGACGGGAACTCGACGTCGAGACCCGGGAGGGTACAGTTCCCGCGTACGTGGCCGGCGACCCGGTTGGACCGATGACCTGGAGGTGAGCCGATGACTCGAACGTTGTTTGAGGGCGGAGTTCTCTTCGACGGCACCGGCACAGCTCCCGAGCCGGCCGACGTGGTCGTCGAGGACGGTCGGTTCGTGGATGTCGGCCTCGGCCTGGATGGAGACGAACGGGTCGACGTGTCAGGCAAGCATGTGCTCCCGGGGCTCTTCGACTGCCACACCCACGTCATGATTAGCCACGTCGATTTCTGGCAGCACCTGCAAACCCCCTTCTCGCTTCGTTTCTACGAAGCCATGCACAACCTCCGCAAGACGCTGGAGATCGGAATCACGACCATCCGCGATGCCGGTGGCGCCGACCTGGGAATGAAGGTTGCCGTCGAGCAGGGACTGATCCCAGGACCGAGGATGCAGATCTCGATCAGGATGATCTCGCAGACCGGTGGCCATGGAGATCCCTGGCTCCCCTCGGGAGCAGAGGCCGCGGCGTTCTTCCCCGTCTACCCGGGCTCGCCCGAGTCCATCGTGAACGGCGCCGAGGAGATGCGGGTCAAGGTGCGAGAGTTGATAAGAGATGGTGCCGACGTTTTGAAGGTGGCGGTATCGGGCGGGGTCCTCTCCCCTCGCGACGATCCCAGGCACGCGCACTTCCGGCTGCATGAGCTGGAGACCCTGGTGGAGGAAGCGTCCGCCGCGGGCCGTTGGGTGATGGCACACGCCCAATCGAACGTGGGGATCAAGCAGGCGATACGCGCCGGTGTGCGGTCCATCGACCACGGCCTGTTCCTGGATGAGGAGGCCGTTCAGATGATGGTCGAGCGCGGCACGTGGCTGGTTCCCACGCTCGCCGCTCCGCAGGGAGTCATCGACGCAGCGGAGAACGGCGCCCAGATTCCGGAGGCGTCCCTCCAGAAGGCAAGAGACGTCGTCGTCGCCCACGCGGAGTCGTTCAGGCTCGCAGTCGAGGCTGGGGTGAAGGTAGCGATGGGTACCGACAGCGCGGTAACCCCGCACGGAGAGAACCTGAGGGAACTCTCGCTCATGGCGGCGGGTGGCATGTCCCCCGCCCAGGTGCTTGTCGCCACGACGAAGAACTCGGCGGAACTGATGGGCCTTCACGACCAACTTGGCACGGTCGAACCAGGAAAGAGGGCAGACCTCGTAGTGGTTGATGGAGACCCGCTCGAATTCGACAAGCTTCCCGCTCGCATCGGGCGTGTCTACAAGGAAGGCGTCCGCGTTCCCGCGCCGTCGCTCTGATCCTCCTCACCCGAAAGTCCCGGAGGCGCCCGGCAGTTGATCAGGTCGGATCCGCGACGAGATCCTGACTGACGGCGGCAAGTCCGTCACGGCTGGTTTGACGGCGCCGTCTGAACAGCATACAAGGACGCCAGCGGATGGCCGGGTCTCAAGAAGCACTCGATCGCTTCGAGCGGCAGACCGCCGTCCTGATGATGGTCCTGGCGCTCGCCATCATCCCCCTGCTCCTGGCACCGGTCGTCCTCGATCTATCGCCCGCGGTCGAACGAACGCTGTTCGCGATCGACTGGCTCATCTGGGCAGCGTTCGTCGTTGAGTACGCAATCAGGCTGTACTTGGCCCCAAACAAGAAACACTTCGTCTCCCACAACATCATCGACCTCCTGTTCATTGTGGTTCCGTTCCTCAGACCGCTACGCGTGGCGCGATCTGTTCGCGCTTTCAGGTTCGTTCGCGCTTTCAGAGCGACGGTGATACTCCTTCGCGCGTTCGACGCGGTTCAGGACGTACTGAAGAAGCACAAGCTCGGCTACACCCTCGTCGTGGCGGCTCTCATCGTCGTCGGCTCCGGCTTGTTGGTGTCTGAGCTTGAGAAGGCTGACGCTGAGAACAGTATCCAGTCGATCCCGGAGGGGCTGTGGTGGGCCGTGACCACTATGACCACGGTCGGCTATGGCGATGAGATCCCCATGACTCCGCTCGGGCGAGCGATAGGCGTAGTCGTGATGTTCCTGGGGATCGGACTCTTCGGATTGCTGGCTGCCTCGCTCGCGTCGTTCCTCGTTGAGAAGGATCTCGAGAAGGAGATCGACCCACAGATCGCAGAAATTAGCGAGCGGCTCGGTCGAATCGAGGGTCTCCTCGAGAACCTGCAACCGGCGGGGGCCACGGGGCGGGCAACTCACGAGACATCGCAATCCTGGGACCAGCCCGATCCTAACGAGCCCTAGGGGTTCTCGGCCTCCCGCAGCATCCCAACGAGCACCGCTCGCAGCGTCCGGTCCTCCTCGCAGTCGATCAGCAGCTCGGCGAAGGTGCGGCTCTCTGGATAGCCCCAGAACTCGCCGATTCGTTCAGCGCGCTCGAAGTCCGACAGCATGGGCGCGTGCAGGAGCGTCGGCCCGGGCGGCCCGAGGTGTCCTAACGCTCCCCCCACCGCGCTGCGCCGCCGGCCTAGGTCCTCGCCCACCGTCGAACGTCTGCGGCCGCCCACAGATCCCCTCGAGCCCAACGGTCGACCGCCGCCGGGAAGTCCGGCTCACGGCGTAGCTGGTCGGCACGCTGTTTGCTCACGCCGAGGATCTCGGCGATCTCAACGACTCGAAGGAGCTTCCGCCGCGTCATTTTGCGCAGTATCCGCGAAGACGCCGGAGCCGGCGGGGAGGAGGATTTACCTAGCGCCCGGCAGATCATTCCTCGAGGACGAGGCCCACCAGCGCAAAGGGCCACGCTCTAAAGACGTCTATTGCGGATTCGCCTCTCTTCGAGTTCCACCCGTGACTACCTCAAATAGGGGTTTGCTCTCTTGCGTTTTCAGTATTGGATTCGTGCAACGACAAACGGGAAACGTGCGGCGGCGGGTCGTCGGCGAAAGACCTGGGGGGCACACAAGTCGATTCCTTCCCCCCGGTCACCGATTCCCTGATTCGGACGTGCCCTGGTACCGCCCACATCCAAGGAAGGGAGTGATTATGCGAACAAGAGCGCTCGTCGTGGTTGCCGTATGCGCGGTCATCCTTTGTGTGAGTGCAAGTGCTGCGTTCGCAGGTGAGATAACCGGAACCGGCACGGCCACTGCCGGGCCGGCGCACGCGAACTCCATCTGCGTCTTCTCGGGCTTGAATGACGACCCGGACGCCCCACCTAGCCTCGACTTTAACGTAGCGCCGAATGGCCCCGGCGGCGTGGCGCAGTCGTACGGGCAGAACGTCACGCTGGGCCTCGCCCCGCAAGTGTTCAATCCTGGAGACGCATGCGGACCAGGAACCAACCCCGCCCGGGAGTAAGACAGGGTTGCGTGTTGGCCGCAAGGGCGGCCAGCCGGTCGAGTCGTCGGGTCGGCGTAGTCCGCAGCCTGCCAACCGGCGTCACAAGCGCCGCACATCACCGGCGTCAGCCGGCGCCACGCAGGAAGAGGACCTCGCTCCCGACCGGCGCGAACCCGGCCGCCAAGAACGCACGGAGCGAGGCGGCATTGCCGGGCGCCACCTGCGCGAAGACGAACTCCTCGGTCGGCACGAGCGCGCGGGCGGCAAGGATCAGGCGGCGACCCACCCCGCGGCCCCTGGCGGCCTCGTCGATCTCGAGGGCGAGTTCGCGCCGACCAGCGAGCCCACGCCCGAGCGCGATGACGGCAACCCCGTCCGCGTCGGCGTAAACGGCCACGTCGTCGCGGTAGCGCTCGGCCCGCTCCACCCGATCGTGCAACGTTGCCCCAGCCACGCGGAGCGGCGGGTCGTCGGGCCCGACCGCACGCCCGGAAGCGGCGAGCACCACGTCGACGCTGCCGGGTGCGCTCCCGATCCGATCCCCGAGCCAGGCGAGGAACGCCGGGCTGAGCGGCGCGGCTAGGTCACCGTCGGGCAGGTGGCATCGCACCTCCTCGGCGTCGACGTCGGCTGCAATCAGGTGATGCCTGGTAAAGGCCACCACCGCGTCGGACCGGCCGGGCGCGGGAGGCACGACGCGAACCTCGCCGTCCTGCGGCGGGAACCGACCCCGTGCCGCATCCTCGAGGATCGTCCGGAGCGGATGGGCGGCCACGACCCAAACCGTACTGCGCCGAGCACGTGAAGGAGTACACGCAACACATGAGCTGGGCCACATCGGGAACACCCTTCGCGCCGAGCTACTCCACCGCCTGATGCCCCCCGACTTCGATCATGCGACGCGATTGGCTCTACTGGGCGAACCGCAAGATGCGGACCTTCGGCGAGCTTCTGGTCGACTGCGATGAGGACCGGACCCTGCGGGCAGTCTGGTCGGCATTTGCGGGAGTTTGACCGACCGCACCAGGCGCATCGGGAACCTGCGCCGCACGGCGAGCCAGACCCTTCCTAGCAGGTCCACCTGAGCGCATACTCCGTTCGGGCAAGGCCAAGGAGGTGGGCACTGGACACACCGCCGATCGAAGGGCTAACCGAGGAAGAGAAACTGGTGCTCGAGCTTCTCGCCCGCGGGCAGACCACCAAGGAGATGGAGTCGACTGGTCTTTGAGTGGACTGGCGGGGATGTTATCTGCTGATCGAGCGGTGTGCAGTAACCCGCTTGCGGAAATAGGGGCTTTGACCTTGTCTTGTGGACCTAGCTGGACGATGTGTGAACCGCCTCCCGCTCCTGTTCGCGCTGCGAAGTCAAGCATCTGCCTAGGGGCTCCGGCTCTCCCGCGACTGGCAGAAGCAGCCCGCCGATCACCCCGGG
>Ga0184612_10001773_pt1 | contig 10464 bp, 12 predicted proteins | sample PLM3_60_coex_FD_133163 | JGI IMG/M metagenome (GOLD analysis project Ga0184612, IMG submission 133163) | Groundwater sediment microbial communities from an aquifer in East River, Colorado, USA - PLM3_60_coex | ecosystem: Environmental > Terrestrial > Soil > Riparian zone | place: USA: East...
CGCACCACCGGGGCGAGCGCCTCCAGCTCCGCCGTGGTCGGCGCCTCCTCGGGCCGCCCCCAGCCCCACACCGGGTAGGTCGACGTCATGCGCCAAGGATGCCGCCCCGAGACGCCGCCCGGTAGAGTCGAGCGGCGGGGAGGGTGGTGCGCGTCGCGGGAGGTGGAACGGTGGGCGGGACGACGCTGGAGGGCCACGGCGGCGCCCTGGCGGTCGCGGCGGCCAGGCGGCACGGCATCCAGGAGATGTTCACCCTCTCCGGCGGCCACGTGTTCCCCCTCTACGACGGGGTGGTCAAGGCCGATCCGCCGCTGCGTCTGGTCGACGTCCGCCACGAGCAGACGGCGGTGTTCGCCGCCGAGGCGACCGCCAAGCTGCTGCGGCGGCCCGGCCTGGCGGTGGTGACCGCCGGCCCCGGCGTCACCAACGGGATCAGCGCGGTCACCACCGCTCATTTCAACGGCTCGCCCCTGCTGGTGCTCGGCGGCCGCGCCCCGACCGGCCGCTGGGGGGCGGGGAGCCTGCAGGAGCTCGACCACCCGCCGCTGCTCGCCCCCGTCACCAAGCACGCCGGCACCGTCGGCGACACCGCCGCGATCCCGGAGGCGGTCGACCGGGCGCTGCGGCTGGCCGCTGAGCCCCACCGCGGCCCGGTCTTCCTCGACTTCCCGATCGAGGCGCTGTTCTCGCAGGCGACCGCGGAGCTGCCCGATCCGCCGCCGGCGCCCGGGCGCGAGCCCGACCCCGACGCGCTGGATGGGGTCGCCCGCCTGCTCGCCGAGGCGCAGCGGCCGGTGTTGGTGCTCGGCTCCGACGTCTGGGCCGACCGCGCCGAGGCGGCGGCCGCTCGCGCCGCCGAGGCGCTCGGCCTGCCGGTGGTCGCCAACGGCCAGGGCCGCGGCATCGTCCCGCCGGCGGCCGGGCTGCTCGTCGCGCGCGCCCGCTCGGCGGCGTTCGGCGGCGCCGACCTGGTGCTGGTCGCCGGCGCCCCGCTGGACTTCCGGCTTGGCTACGGCAGCTTCGGCGGCAGGGACGGGGGTGGGGCCGCCAAGGTGGTGCACCTGGTGGATGCCCCCGGGCAGCTCGCCGGCCACGTCGAGCTGGCCGGGGCGGTCGCCGGCGACCTCGGCCTGGCCCTCGACGGCCTGGTCGAGGCGGTCGCGCGCCTGGGACGGCCGCCGGCGGGCGGCCCGAGCCCGTGGCTGGAGCTGCTGCGGGAGCAGGCCGCCGCCGCGGCCGAGCGGGACCGGGCGCTGCTGGAGAGCGACGCCGAGCCGATCCACCCGGCGAGGGTCTACGGCGAGCTGCGGCGGCAGCTCGCCGACGACGCGGTGGTGATCGGCGACGGCGGCGACTTCGTCTCGTTCGCGGGGCGCTTCCTGGAGCCCGCCTGGCCGGGCGGCTGGCTGGACCCCGGTCCCTACGGATGCCTCGGCACCGGACTGGGCTATGCGCTCGCCGCGCGCCTGGCCCGCCCCGCCGCCCAGGTGGTGCTGCTGCTCGGCGACGGGGCGGCGGGCTTCTCGCTGATGGACGTGGACACGCTGGTGCGCCACGGGCTGCCGGTGGTGATCGTCTGCGGCAACAACGGCATCTGGGGGCTGGAGAAGCACCCGATGCGGATGCTGTACGGCTACGACGTCGCCGCCGACCTGCAGCCCGGCTGCCGCTACGACGAGGTGGTGCGCGCCCTCGGCGGCGACGGCGAGCTGGTGACCTCGCCGTCGGGGATCGGCCCCGCGCTCGCCCGCGCCTTCGACGCGGGCGTCCCCTACCTGGTCAACGTGGCCACCGACCCCGAGGTCGCCTACCCACGGTCGACCACCGGCATCTAAGGGCCGGCGCCGCGCAGGAACGCGGCGCGGTCCACCACCACCCGGATCACCCAGCCGCGGGCGGCCAGCCGCTCGCCGTCGGCGACGCGGACGGCGAACTCCAGGCGGCGACCGTCGACCCGCTCCAGCACCGCCTCGACCGTAACCGTCGCGCCGACCGGGGTGGCCCGCAGGTGCTCGAGCTCGACGCGGGCGCCGACGGTGGTGGCGCCCGCGTCGAGCGCGCCGGCGACCGCCTCCACGCTGGCCCGTTCCGCCAGCGCCAGCACCCGCGGGGTGGCCAGCACCGGCACGTCGCCGCTGCCGGCGGCAACGGCGGTGTCCGCGTCGGTGACGGTGTGCGAGAAGCCGGCCCGCAGGCCGGGGCTGATCGGCATGAAGGAAGGCTACCCTCAACGGGATGAGACTGGCGCTGGCGGGGGACACGATGCTCGGCCGAGGGGTGGCCAGGGCGCTGGCCGCCGGGCCGCCGGCGCGGCTGGTCGCCCCCGAGGTCGCCGAGCTCATGCGAGCCGCCGACCTGGTCGTCGTCAACCTCGAATGCTGCGTCTCGGACCGCGGCCGGCGCTGGGACGCGCCCGGCAAGCCGTTCCACTTCCGCGCGCCGCCGAGCGCGGTCGAGCTGCTCGCGCTGCTGGGGGTGGGCTGCGTCACCCTGGCCAACAACCACGCCCTCGACTACGGACCGGAGGCGCTGCTCGACACCCTCGACCACCTCGCCGGCGCCGGCATCGCCGCCGTCGGCGCCGGCCCGGCGCTGGACGAGGCGCGCCGCCCGGTCATCCTCGACGCCGCCGGCCTGCGCGTGGCCGTGGTCGGCGCCACGGACCACCCGGCGGACTTCGCCGCCGGACCGGCGCGGCCGGGCGTGGCCTACGCCGACCTTGCGGCCGGCGTGCCCGAGTGGCTGCTCGCGGCCGTGCGCGACGCCGCCGCCTACGCCGACGCCGTGCTGGTCACCCCCCACTGGGGGCCGAACATGACAAGGGCGCCGGTCCCCCACGTCCGCCGGGCGGCCGCCGCCCTGGTGGAGGCGGGCGCCACCCTGGTCGCCGGGCATTCCGCCCACCTGCCCCACGGGGTGGGCGGCCGGGTGCTCTACGACCTCGGCGACTTCCTTGACGACTACGCCGTGGATCCGCGGCTCCGCAACGACCTCGGCCTGCTGTTTTTGGTGACCGTCGACGGGGGTGGCCCGGTCGGGCTGGAGGCGGTGCCGCTGAAGCTCGACTTCTGCCGCACCAGCCTGGCCGCCGGGACCGACGCCGCCTGGATGCGCCGGCGCTTCCGCGACGCCTGCGCCGCCCTCGGCACCGACGTCGCCGAGGCCGAGGGCCGCCTCGTCGTCACCTGGCGGTGACCCGCGCGGCTCGTCTGAGCCGGGTCGCGAGCCGGTACAGGTCGGCCTCCCAGCGCCTGCCCTGCCGCGTCAGGAACGCCGCCGCCCGCTCGGGCGCCATGACCTCGACCGTGCTGATGCGCTCCCCGCCGTCGGCGGCCTGCGGCGGGCCGAGCAGCTCGCCGTCGCCGTCGCCGTAGCCGTAGAGGCAGTCGTAGTCGGGATGGGGCAGATGGGCGCGGTACGGCGCACCACGGGAATGGCACCGCAGGACGGCGAACGGGGTGTAGGAGCGCAGCCGGGCGCCGGCCTCCTCGCGCAACTCGCGCTCCAGGGCCGCGCGGACGGTCTCCCCCGGCTCGCGCCCACCGCCCGCCGGCCCCCAGCCACCATCGCCGAAGCCGACCACCACGCAGGCATCGCCCACGAACGGCACCACGTAGACACGGGCGACCAGGCGCTCGTCGGCCGCACCCTCCAGCAGCAGGAAGCGCAGGTAGATCGGGGCCCAGTCGGCCTGCGTGGTGCCGAACAGGACGGGATAGTCGCGCTCGCCGGGCATGGCGCCACTGTAGGCACCTCGGGGAGGCGCCGCCGGTCAGGGGCGGCCGCCGGGCGCGGCGGCCAAGAGCACCCGGCCGAGCCAGAGATACCAGGCCGGGCCGACCAGGAACCCGGCGAGCAGCGCGGGAGCGGCCTGGTCTCGATCCGCTACCTGGAACGTATGCGTGCGTTTCAGGTAGCCGGTCCTTGCGGATCGGCGGTGCCGGTCTGACCCGAACGATGCTCGGTGCCGGCTTCTCGCTTCACAAGCTGTTGCACAAAGCAAAGCAGAAGGCTGGCGCAGCTCGGAGCCGCAGCTTGACGGCTAGCGTCGCTAGGGATAGCGTAGCGAGCCATCAGGGACTGAGCCGCTCAGGCCCGAACTCAGTCCATTGTGCCTGCTCGTATGGACGATCCTGTTCGCCCATGACGCCTCATGATAGGGCCGAGCAGGGGCCTGACGGCGGCCCATATCGTGGATGCGGCGAGAGGAGCGCGCTATGGATCGCGTGCGCGGGTGGCGCGGCTGGTGGCCCTTTGGCCTGTTAGCGGTGGGATTGGTCGTCGCTGGGCTCGCCGGGTTGCTGGTACCGCACGAGCCCAGTGGTCACTGGAGCGGTCACGTGGGAAGCGGGCTGATCGCGGCCGGTCAGCTAGTGGCGCTGCTCGTCGGGGGTGTGCTGGCCCGCCGACGGCTGAGCCCCCTGTTGCTGTTGCCGTTGGCCGCGATAGCGGCGGGCCTTATTCTCGAGGTGGTGGGTAACCTGCGGGTCGCCACCTCGATCTGGCGCACGCCGTACGGCGACGAGGAGGTCGCTCGAATCGGCAGCTCGTTTGCCGGCTTCGACGCGGGCCATGCCCTGGCCGGCCAGGGTGACCTGCTGGTGGTGCTGGGGGGGATCGCGTTCGCGGTCATCCTTGGCCTCACCAGGCGGGTGGGAGCGGGCGCAGCCGTGGCCGGCGTGGTCTTGTCGGTTATCCCGCCGCCGTGGATCCTGCCCGGCTGCGGGGTGGTGTTCCTGCTCGCCTGCGTCCTGCGCCCGGCTGCCCGGGCGGTCGGCTCCGACCCTGTCCCGGGCCCGCCTGGCGGCAGCGTCCGGGCAACGGGGCGTCCCTAGCTATGCGCGCGGAGCTGCTGAAGGGCCACCTGGATATGCTGCTGCTTGCCGTGTTGGCCGACGGACCCAAGCACGGCTACGCCGTCATCGCCGAGCTGCACCAGCGCAGCAACCAGCTGCTCGACCTGCCGGACGGCACCGTCTACCCGGCGCTGCATCGATTGCTGCGCGCCGGGCTGCTGGCCAGCGACTGGACCACCGTCGGCGGTCGCCGACGCCGCGTCTACCAGTTGACCCCCGCCGGCCGTAAGGCCCTGGTTGACCAGCAGCGCACCTGGCAGGGGTTCTCCGGGGCGGTGCAGAGCATCCTGAAGGGGGTGCCATGGCCGAGCCCCAGCTGATCGACCGCTACCTGGTCACGCTGCGGCGCAGCCTCGGCAAGGCACCCGACGCCGAGGACATCCTTGCCGAGGTCGAGGACCACTTGCGCGAGGCTGCGGCCGGCCATCGCCACGGCGGGCTCGACGCGCAGGCCGCCGAGGCGCGCACCCTGAAGGCCTTCGGGTCGCCCAGGCTCGTCACGCGTGCGTTCGCCGACGCCAGGAAGCGAGGACTTGCTGTACCCACTACCTTCACCCGCAGGACTGGGCTGGCCGCCATTGCCTGCCCGCTCCTGCTGCTGCTCGGCATGCTGCTAGAGGAAGCCGAGCGGTGGACGATCGCGACTTGGAGCAGCAACTGGTACCTCGCCGGCAACTTGGCCACCCTGCTCGCGCTGGCGCTGCTCGTGGTCGCATTGCTCGGGCTTTGGGCACGGCACGGCGGCGCGGTCGGCACGTTCGGGCTGGCCGGGCTCGTCCTGGTCGGTCTCGGCACCCTCGTCGTGCTGGCCCAGTTCTCGTGGGCACTTCTGCTATGGCTCGCCCCGATCAGCGTCGGCTGCGTCCTGTTCGCCATGGGCATCGTCCGGGCACGCCTGCTGTCCCGCGTCGCCGCTGCGCTGCTCGGGAGCGGGCTGCTGGGGACGGCCGGGCTGGCGCTTGGCCAGCACCTGGGCGGCGAGGACGCTAATGTCATGGTCTGGCCGTATGCCCTCATCGGGGTCGCCAGCTTCGGGATTGGTCTGACCTGGCTGGGATGGCAGCTGCGGGTCGAGCGACCAGTCGACACTGGCAAGGGAATGGCCCCATTCGCGTAGCGTCAGCGGCGCAGCCGTAGAGGCGCGCTGTTGCAGACCGCCCCAGCCTGGCGTTCGACCTGTGGCGCCTGCAGATCGTGCTCGGCAGGCTCGTGCCGGTCCTGTGCCGGCTGGTCAAACGCGACGTCGGCGGCGCGTCGACGGTGCGCCATTGACACTGAAGAATCAACGCATTTAAAGCCAAAGACGCGAAGTTATATAATAGGCCATGACCTACAATTTCCTTGGCTGCGACCGCGACCAGCCCTTCCTGCTGCCCCCGGACCTGCGCGACTGGCTCCCCAGGGCCCATCTCGCCTGGTTCATCCTCGACGCCGTCGACCAGCTCGACCTCGCCCCCTTCTACCGGGCCCACCGCGACGACGGGCACGGCCACCCCGCCTACGACCCCAAGCTGCTGCTGGGCGTGCTGCTGTACGGCTACTGCCTGGGCGTGCGCTCCTCCCGCCAGCTCGAACGACGCTGCCAGGAAGACCTCGCCTTCCGGGTCCTGGCCGCCAACCAGACCCCCGACCACGTGACCATCGCACGGTTCCGCGCCCGCCACGAGCAAGCGCTCGCCGGCTTCCTCCTCCAGTCCTTGAAGCTCTGTGCGGCCGCCGGCATGGTGCGGCTCGGCACCGTGGCGCTGGACGGCACCAAGCTGGCCGGCAACGCCTCAGAGAAGGCCAACCGCACCCAGGACAAGCTCGAGGCCGAAGTCGCCGAGATCCTGCGCCAGGCCGCCGAGATCGACCAGCACGAGGACCGGCTGTTCGGCGACGCCCGCGGCGACGAGCTGCCCCCAGAGCTCGCCAGCAAGGCCGACCGGCTGGCGCGGCTGCGCCAGGCCAAGGCCCAGCTGGAGGCCGAGGCCGCCAGACGGGAGCACGCCTACCAGCAGCGCGTCGCCGCCCACACCGCGACAGCACAGGCCAAGGGTAGAAGGCCCCGCCAGCTCAAGCGCCGGCCGCAGGAGACCCCCAACCCCAAGGCGACCGCCAACGCCACCGACCCCGACAGCCGTTTTCTGTCCACGCGCAAGGGCAGCGTGCAGGGCTACAACGCCCAGGCGGTCACCACCTTGGAGCAGGTGATTGTGGCCGCCGAACTCACCGACGAGGCCAACGACGTCCACCAACTCGAGCCCATGCTCAAGGCCACGGCGACCACGCTGACCGCCGCCGGGATCGACGACCGACCGGAGGCGGCGCTGGCGGACTCCGGGTACTGGCCGATCGACAACCTCACCACGATCCCCGACGCACCCGAGCTGCTGATCCCACCGGCCAGGCACGCCCGCCACGGCAAGCCCCGCAAGGACGGCAAGCCGTCTGAGTCCCGCAGCGACGGGCTCCGCGCGGCGATGACCGCCAAGCTCAAGAGCGAGGACGGCAAGGCCCGCTACGCCAAGCGCCGGGAGACCATCGAGCCGGTGTTCGGCCAGATCAAGGAACACCAGGGCGCCCGCAGGTTCATGCGACGCGGCAGGCACGCCTGCAACGCCGAGTGGAAGCTGCTGTGCGGCACGCACAACCTGCTCAAACTGTGGCGGCACACGGCCACCCAGCCAGCGACCAAGCCAGCCACCGCCTAACCGACCACCCGGCGGGTCACCGGGGGCCGCCGCCAGCGCCATCGACCAGCCACCCGAGCCGCCGCCCGAGGCTCGAGAGCGCCCGGGGACCATCAGCGACATGGTGGCGCGTCCATTCCGCAACGGCCTGTTCATCGCCACCTGCCCAGCAAGCTGGGGCTTCCGGTCGGCTCCACGAGCGTTTGACGTCTCCCAGCCACTCTGGGCGACGGACTGCACGAGCTTGGCAAGGTTGCAGGCGGCGTTCAGGTCACGGTCCATGACCAGCCCGCAGGCCTCGCAGCAGAAGGTGCGCTCGGCGAGGGTGAGCTTGGCTTTCACCCACCCGCAGCCAGAGCACGTCTTGGAGGAAGGGAAGAACCGGTCGGCCACCACCAGCCGGCAGCCGTACCAGGTCGACTTGTAGACGAGCTGGCGGCGCAGCTCGGCCATCCCCGTATCGCTGATCGCGCGGGCCAGCCGGCGGTTGTGGACCATCCCGGCGACGTTCAACTGCTCCACCACCACGGTGCCGTGCTGGGTGGCGAGCGCGGTGGTGAGCTTGTGCAGCGCATCACGCCGCAGGTTGGCCGCCCGGGAATGCACCCGGGCCAGCCGCCGCCGGGTCTGGTCGTGGCGCCTCGATCCGAGCTTGCGGCGGGCCAGTTCCCGGTTGAGCCGCCGGAGTGTGCCCAAGGAGTGCTGGAGGGCGCGAGGGTTGGCGATGGTCATCCCGGTGGACAGCATCGCCAGATGCCGGACGCCGACATCCACCCCAACCACACTCGGCATGCAGTTGCTGGCCGGTACTTGCCGCTTCACCTCGACGGTGAACGACACGAACCAGCGGTCGGCCTGACGGGAGATGGTGGCGGCCAGAATCCGGGCGGTGCCCTGCTCCAGACGACGGGCGAGCTTCCTTGTCGACTCGTGCGTCTTGACGACCCCGATGCGGGGGAGCTGGACGTGTTTGCGGTCGGCCAGCACCCGGATGGCGCCGGTGGTGAACCGGCAGGCAGCCCAGGCGCGGCGCTTCTTCTTGCGGCGCGGGAAGCCCACCGGGCGGCCCTTGCGACGGCCGTTGCGGGAGTCGCTCCAGTTCTTGAGCGCCCGCGCGAGCGCGTCCAGGCCGCTGTTGTAGGCCTCCTTGCTGTTCTGTTGCCACCAGGGCGCCACGTCATGCTTGGCGCGGTTCCACTCGCGTCGCAGCTCCGCAAGGGTCCAGGGCACCTGCACGTCATGGCCAGCCTTCCGCTGGTCGAGGCGGGTGGTGACCAGCTCCAGGCCCCAGTTGTAGGCAAACAGCACCGCACCGGTGTGGGATGCGAGGCTGCCTTGCTTGCGTGGGGCGGGGTCCAGCGCGAACTGGTAGGCCTGGAGCACCGTGGCCATCACGGCATGTTCCCAAGGTTCGCGAGCCTGGTCATGTGGGCAACGATAGGGGTCGGGCGTGACAGCCAGCCGCCCCTGTCACAGGCGGCACCCCCCGCGCCGACCCGAGCATGACCCAACCTGGGCAACGCTCACTCCAGATCCCACCCGCACTGCACTGTGCAGCGGCATCGGCTGAGGGCGTCGTTGAGGATCACGTCAAGGTCATCCGCGCCGGACCCAACCAACCATGCTGGCCGCGGCCGCTCGACTCGCCCGACCCACGGCGCCGGCTGCACCTCGCCAGCCTTCACGACAGCCCACCGAGTTCGACCAGAAGTTGCTGCTTCACCAGGGCTTACGGGGAGGGCGAGGCGCCCCGGCCCGGGCCGAGCGAGGAGCGGCACCTATGGCGTGCCGGTGACCGCCATCTGGCCCACATCAGGCGGCGGCGAGCTCGCCTGGTGCGCGCAGCGACATCATGCCAGCCCACATCCAGGAACCCAGGTGACGCATGGGGTTCCGGGCTTCAAGCCCCCTCCACGGCGGCGACGGACCGGCCGAGCAGGTAGTCGCGGACCTCCTCGGCGCAGCGCCACGGGTTGGCCCAGACCTCGGCGCCGGCGAAGCGGAGCACCGCGTAGCCCTGGGCGACCAGGTAGCGGTCGCGGCGGCGGTCCCGCACCACCTGGTCGCGGGATGCGGCGCTGGGCGGGTCGCCGTCGATCTCGACCACCAGCCGGGGGACGATCAGGAAGTCGACCCGGTAGGGGCCGATCTTGCAGCCCGGCTCCACCACCGTGCCGGCCGGCGCGCCCGGCCACCAGGCGGCCAGCCAGACGCGGGCCAGCGGGCGCTCGACCCTGCCGAGCAGCTTGCGCACGGCCGGGTCGGCCTTGGCCACCAACTCGACCATGGCGACACCGAGGGCGGCTCCGACCGGCTCTGGCCCTCGCGCTTCGTCGCCGCGTCCGGCGACCGGTAGTTGCACTCGTCGCTCCCCTGCTCGGCCCGTACGCGCGTGAGGCTTGGCAAGGTAAGGCTCTACTATAACTACAACTTTGTAACTACACTAGTGTGCTTCGCGTCAAGGGTTAACCAGCCGATCGGCGGAACTACGTTCTGCGCCTCTTCCCGTTCCTCCTGATGTACCTGAGCTCGAAGTTGCCGAAGGCGGCCCGGCCGAAGGGCTGGGTGTACGTGATCCTGGTGCTGAACTTCCTGTTCTTCGGGTTCTTCTTCCTCAACTTCGTGTTCAAGGAGCTCACCGGCGACGCGCTGGTGACGTTCTAGGGAGTCAGCCCTTCGTCCCTTCGTCGAGGTAGGGCAGGGTCGCACCGAACCGCTCCTGAAGGTGCGCCAGCGACGTCGTGGGCTCGTACCTGGGCCGTTCGCCCTCGGCGAGGCAGGTCGGGATGACCTCGACGGGGGCGTCGTGGTTCGGGTCGTAGAAGAACGGGATGGAGTAGCGGTCGACGCCCGAGGTGTTGATCACCCGGTGCAGCGTCGCGGGGAACAGGTCGTTGGTCCACCGCGCGAGCATGTCGCCGACGTTGACCACGAAG
>Ga0184612_10001774_pt1 | contig 10462 bp, 8 predicted proteins | sample PLM3_60_coex_FD_133163 | JGI IMG/M metagenome (GOLD analysis project Ga0184612, IMG submission 133163) | Groundwater sediment microbial communities from an aquifer in East River, Colorado, USA - PLM3_60_coex | ecosystem: Environmental > Terrestrial > Soil > Riparian zone | place: USA: East...
GTGGGTGTCCGGCCTGGATGCCGCGCCGGACCACGCGGTCGGGCCCGCCGAGCCGGCCGAGCCGGCCGAGCCCTAAGCGCGCCGGGCTCCCGCCGACCCGGTCGCCGCCGGCGGGCCGCCAACGCCGCCGGCGGCCGTGCTGCATGCTGGGAGCGTGCGGGTGCTCGTGGTGGAGGACGAGGCGCCGCTGGCCGACGCGGTCGCGCGGGGACTGCGGCGGGAGGGCATGGCGGTCGACGTCGCGTACGACGGCGCGGCCGGGCACGAGAAGGCGACCGTGACGCGGTACGACGTGGTCGTGCTGGACCGGGACCTGCCCGGCATGTCCGGCGACGAGCTGTGCCGGCGGCTCGCCGCGGAGGGCGCGCTGACCAGGGTGATCATGCTCACCGCGAGCGGGACGGTGGCCGACCGGGTCGAGGGGCTGTCCCTCGGTGCGGACGACTACCTGCCCAAGCCGTTCGCGTTCGCCGAGCTGGCGGCGCGGGTCCGGGCGCTCGGCCGGCGGTCGACGCCGCCCGCGCCGCCGGTGCTGACCGCCGCCGACATCGCGCTGGACCCGGCCCGCCGCGCCGTGACCAGGGACGGGCACCCGGTGGACCTGACCCGTAAGGAGTTCGGAGTGCTCGAGGTGCTGCTGAGCGCCCGCGGTGCCGTGGTCTCCAGCGAGGAGCTGCTCGACCGGGTGTGGGACGAGAACGCCGACCCGTTCACGACTACGGTGCGGGTCACCGTGATGACGCTGCGGCGCAAGCTCGGTGACCCCCCGGTGGTCGAAACCGTGGTCGGCGCCGGGTACCGGATCCGGCCGGAATGACCGAGCGCGAGGGCACGCAGCGCGCGTCGCCCAGCTCCGTAGCCGTAGGGGTTGGCAGGGCAACCCCCCCAGCCACGGAACCCAGCCCGGCCCGGGCGACCCGGTTCTGGCCGCGCTCGACGCTGCGGCTGCGGCTTACCCTGCTCTACGGCGGGCTGCTCACTGTGGTCGGGCTCACCCTGCTCGGCACCGCCGCGGTGGTGCTGGACCGGGCCATCCAGCACATCCCCCAGTTCCCGGCCGGCCAGACCCTGGTGCTGCGGGACAGCGCCGGAGGGGTGGTCACGATCGGGTCCGGCGACTACACCCGGCTGGTGCGCGACCAGGCCCGCAGCGAGTTGCTGCACGCGGGGGCGCTCGCGTTCGGCGTCGTAGTGCTCGTCGGGGTGGCCGCCGGGTTCGTGCTGGCCGGCCAGGCGCTGCAGCCGGTCAGCCAGCTGACCGCCACCGCGCGCCGGCTGTCCACCGAGACGCTCGACCAGCGGATCGCGCTGGAAGGGCCGAGCGACGAGCTCAAGGAGCTGGCCGACACGTTCGACGACATGCTCGCCCGGCTGAATGCCGCGTTCGACAGCCAGCGGCGGTTCGTCGCCAACGCCAGCCACGAGCTGCGCACGCCGCTGGCCGTGATCCGGACCGAGGTGGACGTCACCCTCGGCGACCCCGGCGCCCGCCTCGCCGACCTGCGCACGATGGGCGAGGTGGTACGCGAGGCCAGCGTGCGCGCCGACCGGCTGGTCGACGCGCTGCTGGTGCTGGCCCGGAGCGAGGCGCAGGCCCGGGTCGGGCTGGAGCTGCACGAGCCGGTGGACCTGGCCGCGCTGGCCGAGGCGGTGGTGCGCCGGGGGCGCGGCGAGGCACGCCGAAGGCGCCTGGAGGTGACCGCCAAGACCGAGCCGGCACCGACCAGTGGCGACCCCGAACTGCTCGACCGCCTGGTCGGCAACCTGGTGGAGAACGCCGTCCAGCACAACGTGGATGGCGGCTGGGTCACGGTGGGCACCGGCACCGGCACGTACGCCGGACACCCGGTCACCGTCCTGGCCGTGGCCAACAGCGGTCCGGTGGTGGCCGCCGACGGGGTCGACGAGCTGTTCGAGCCGTTCCGGCGCGGCGGCACCGCACGAACCGCGTCCCGGGGCGCCGGACTCGGCCTGTCGATCGTTCGAGCGGTCGCCGCCGCGCACGGCGGCGAGGTCAGCGCCGTTCCGCGCCCGGGCGGGGGGCTCAAGGTCACCGTCCGGCTGCCGGCCCCGGGGCGGACGCGGGGCGTCTGAGAGGATTCTGCGGTGCCATCCCCGCCCCCGCCTCCGCACCGGCTCGCGGCCTGGGCGCGGCGGCCGGCGCTCGCCATCGGGCTGCTCGCGGTGGCCGTGGCGGTCAGCGTGGCGCACGGGCAGCCCCCGCCGGCGGACCGGCCCAGCGGGGTCTCGGTGGTCGTGGGTTCGGTCGCCGACGAGCCGCCGCGGATCGGCCCGGTGCTCCTGGTCACCGGTGGCGGGGTCGTCCGGTTCGACACCAACACCCGGCGGCAGGTGCCGCTGCCGCTGCCCCGCGGCGTGCTGGCCCAGCGCGTCTGGTCCGTCCACGGCTGGGCTGTCGTGCTCGGCCGGCTCCCGGACGGCGCGGCAGGCCGGCTTCCAGACGAGGACCGCCCCGGCCAGCTGCGGCCGACACACGGACGCACGGCCGCCTACCTGGTCCGAGCCGGCCGGCCGGCGGTGCCGCTCGGGCTCGCCGAGCAGGTGGTGCCCGCGGCGGACGGGCGTGCCGTGTGGCTGGCCAGCGGCACGCTGGCCACCCGGGTGGCGCTGCCGACCGGGCGGCGGCAGGTCGCGGTGCACCTGCCCCGCGCGGCCCGGCTGGTGGCCGACACGCCGGCCGGCCTGGTCGCGACGACCGGCACCGTGGCCGCCGAGGCACCTGCCCAGAAGCCCCGGCCCGGCGCACCCTCGCCGACGGTCGGGGACCGCGTGGCGCGCACGGTCGGGGCGGCGGCCGACCCGGCCGGCGCACCGGCAGTGGCGGTGCCGGCCACCGGCGCGGCGGCCAGCGCGGGCGGGGCGGGAGCGGTCTCGACCGCGGGCGACGTGCCGCTGTCCACCCTCCTGGTGCAGCACAACGGGCTGACCCGGTTCGTGGCCGAGGCGGAGGCACTGGCCGCGGTCGGCGACGTCGTGCTGGTCCGCCGGGCCGACCTGCGGTTGGGCGTGGCGCCACTGAGCGCTGTCCGGCCCGCCCGGTGGCTGCCCGAGCTGTCCGCGGTCGAGGCCACCGGCCCGGCAAGACTCGACTTCCACGGTGCCACGTTCGCTGTGCTCGCGCGGGTGAACGAACACCTCCGGCTGATGGTCGGCCCGACCAGCGCGGACAGCGAGGCCGACATCAACGTGGTCGCGCTCGAGGGTGGCATGCTCCCCCCAAGCCCCGCGCCGCCGGCGTTCACCGTCTCCGGGTGGGTGCTGGCGCCGCGGCCGGACGGCAGGGTCGTCTACTACTTCGCCGGCGAGCGGGCCGGGCTGCTGCTCGGCAGCGACCTGCCGCCGGCCACCGCCGTCGCTCAGGGTTGACCCTGGCCGGCTCGGGCGCAGCCCGAGCCGGCCAGGGGCTATCTTGCTCCGGCTCGTCCCTGCGGCTCGTCCGCCGCGGGTTATCTCACGGCAGCGAGGCGACCCCGGGCGGCAGGAACCGGCGGCCGGTGGCGCGCTCGGAGACGCCGGTGCGGTCCAGGTACGGGGCGATGCCACCGAGGTGGAACGGCCAGCCGGCGCCGAGCAGCAGGCACAGGTCCACGTCCTGCGGCGCGGCGACCACGCCCTCGTCCAGCAGCAGCCGCAGCTCGGTGGCGAGCGCGTCGAGCGCCCGCGCCCGCACCTGCTCCTCGCTGCTGGGCCGGTCGCCCACCGTGAACAGCGCCCGCACCTCCGGGTCGACCTCCGGGCCCGCCGCGCCCCAGGTATAGACGCCCGGCTTGCCGGCCTCGACCAGCCGGCGGAGGTTGTCGCTGACCGGGAAGCGGTCCGGGAACGCCGCCCGCAGCGTCTCGCTGACGTGCAGGCTGACCGCCGGCCCGACCAGCGACAGCAGCGTGAACGGCGACATCGGCAGCCCGAGCGGGGCCAGCGCCCGGTCGGCCACCTCGACCGGGGTGCCCTCGTCGACCGCCGCGGTCACCTCCCCGAGGAACCGGGTGAGCAGCCGGTTCACCACGAACGCGGGCGCGTCGGCCACCAGCACGCAGGACTTCTTCAGCGCGCGGCCGACCGCGAACGCGGTGGCCAGGCTCGCGTCGTCGGTCCGCTCGGCGCGCACGACCTCCAGCAGCGGCATCACCGCGACCGGGTTGAAGAAGTGCAGGCCGACCACCCGTTCCGGATGCGCCAGGCCCTCGGCCATCGCCGTCACCGACAGCGACGACGTGTTCGTGGCCAGTACGCACGTGTCGGAGACGACCGCCTCGACGTCGGCGAAGACCTGCCGCTTGACGTCCTGGTCCTCGAACACCGCCTCGATCACCAGGTCGGCGTCGGCGAACGCCTCCATGCCGAGCGACCCGGTCACCAGGCCGCGCAGCCGGTTCGCCCCGTCCGGGGTCACCCGCTTCTTGCGCAGCAGCGTGTCGACCTCGCCGTGGACGTAGGCCAGGCCGCGGTCCAGCCGCTCCTGGTCCAGGTCGGTGAGCACCACCGGCACCTGTAGCCGCCGGGCGAGCAGCAGGCCGAGCTGGCTGGCCATCAACCCGGCCCCGACCAGGCCCACCTTGGTGACCGGGCGGGCCAGCGACCCGTCAGGCGCCCCGACCGGATGCTTCGCCCGCTTCTGCACCAGGTCGAAGGCGTACAGGCCGGACCGCAGCTCCTCGGTCATCAGCAGGTCGGCGAGCGCCTCGTCCTCGGCGGCGAAGCCGTCGTCCAGCGACGCGGCGCGGGCCAGCGCGAGCAGCTCCAGCGCCCGGTACGGCGCCGGGGCCGCCCCGTGCACCTTGGCGTCGGCCAGCGCCCGGCCGCGGGCCAGCGCGGCATCCCAGGCCGCCCCGCGGTCGACCTCGCGACGCTGCACGGTCTGCTCGCCGCGGACCACCCGGGCCGCCCACCGCAGCGACTCGGCCAGGAAGTCGGCGCCGCCGAGCAACGCGTCCGCGATGCCCAGCTCGGCTGCCTGGGCCGAGGTCAGCAGCTTGTTGTTGTTCAGCGCGTTCTCCAGCACGACGGTGACCGCGCCCTCCGCGCCGACCAGGTTCGGCAGCAGCTGGGTGCCACCCCAGCCGGGCACCAGCCCGAGGAAGCACTCCGGCAGCCCGATCGCGGTCGCCGCGGTCGACAGCGTCCGGTAATGGCAGTGCAGGGCGAGCTCCAACCCACCCCCCAGCGCGGCGCCGTTGACGAAGGCGAACGTCGGCACCGTCGAGTCCCGCAGCCGGCGGAACACCCGGTGGCCGAGCCGGCCGATCTGCTCGGCGTCGGCCCGCTCGGCGATCCGGCCGACGCCGGAGAGGTCGGCACCGACGGCGAAGACGAACTGCGCCCCGGTGACCGCGATCGCCGTCACCCTGGGGGAACGCGCCGCCACCGCGTCGAGGGCGGCGTCCAAACTGGACAGCCCACCCGGGCCGAACGTCGCCGGGCGGGTGTGGTCCCGCCCATTGTCCAGTGTGATCAGCGCCAGCTCGCCGGACAGCCCGGGCACCTCGACGTACCGGACCAGCGCCCGGGTGACCACCTCGTCCGGGAAGTCCAGAGTCGACCGTTCCGCTGTCGTCGTCACCGCTCTCCTCCGGTCCACTGTGGATTTTCCCAGATCACCGCGCCGCCCATGCCGATGCCCACGCACATCGCGGTCAGCCCGTACCGGACCTCCGGATGCTCGCCGAACTGCCTGGCCAGCTGCGTCATCAAGCGCACCCCGGACGACGCCAGCGGGTGCCCGACCGCGATCGCGCCGCCGTACGGGTTGACCCGCGGGTCGTCATCGCCGATGCCGAAATGGTCGAGGAACGCGAGCACCTGCACCGCGAACGCCTCGTTCAGCTCGAACAGACCGATGTCCTGGATGGACAGCCCGGTGGAGCGCAGCGCCCGCTCGGTCGCCGGGATCGGGCCGACGCCCATGTACTCGGGCTCCACGCCGGCGAACGCGTAGCCGACCAGCCGCATCCGGGCCGGCAGCCCGAGCTCGGCGGCCACCTCCTCGGCGGCGACGATGCAGCCGGCGGCGCCGTCGTTGAGGCCGGCCGCGTTCCCGGCGGTGACCCTCCCGTGTGGCCGGAACGAGGGCTTCAGGGTGGCCAGCGCCTGCACGGTCGTGCCGGGCCGCGGCGGCTCGTCCCGTACCGCAAGCCCCCAGCCCAGCTCGGCCGATCGGGTGGCGACCGGCACCAGGTCCGGCTGGACCCGGCCGTCGGCGTACGCCTTGGCCAGCTTGGCCTGGCTGCCGGCGGCGAAGGCGTCGCACCGCTGCTTGCCGATGCCGGGGAACCGGTCGTGCAGGTTCTCCGCGGTCTGCCCCATCACCAGCGCGGACGGGTCGACCAGGCGCTCGGCCAGGAACCGCGGGTTCGGGTCGACGCCCTGGCCCATCGGGTGGTGGCCCATGTGCTCGACCCCGCCGGCGATCGCGACGTCGTAGGCGCCGAACGCGATGCCGCTGCCGACCGCCGTCACCGCGGTCATCGCGCCGGCGCACATCCGGTCCAGCGCGAACCCGGGCACCGACCTGGGCAGCCCGGCGAGCAGCGCCGCGCTCCGGCCAATGGTCAGGCCCTGGTCGCCGGTCTGGGTGGTGGCCGCGATCGCTACTTCGTCGACCCGGTCCGGGGGGAGTTGCGGGTGCCGGCGCAGCAGTTCCCGGATGACCGCGACGACCATGTCGTCGGCCCGGGTCTGCGCGTACAGCCCTTGCGGGCCGGCCTTGCCGAACGGGGTGCGCACGCCGTCGACGAAGACGACGTCGCGCAGGGTGCGGGCAGCCATAGGTCCGCTCCTGTTCAACGACTGCAACGACAAGTAGTTACTGGCGAGTAACCTCGACTGTAGCAGGATCGGGCCCGCTCCTGCCGGCCGGGGACACCGCACCGGACACCGCGCCGGACACCGCACCGGTGCCGATGCGGGCGCGCAGGGCCTCGGCGAGCGGCGCTGCGGTGAGCCCGACCTGCCAGCGGCGGGCGCCGGCGGCGCGCAGGACGGTCGCCAGCCCGTCCGGGCTGCGATCCGCGGGCGGCTCCCAGGCCAGCCGCCGGAGCAGGTCGGGAGCCAGCAGGTTCTCCACCGGCAGCGCATGCCGTAGCGCGAGGTCGCCGATCGCGGCCCGGGCGGCGGACAGCCGGGCCGCCGCCTGGGGGTCCCGGTCCGCCCAGCGGTTCGTGGGCGGCGGCGCGTCCGAGGGGATCGCGAGCAGCGGCAGGTCCGGCTCGGGCAGCGCCCGGCCGGCCGTGACCGCGGCGTACCACCGGGTCACCAGCCGCCGCTGCTGCCGCCCGCCGAAGACCGGCAGCGCGAGCAGGTCGCCCGGCGACTTCGGCTCGGCCAGCGCCGCCTCGACGACCGACGAGTCCGGCAGCAGCCGTCCCGGCGCGATGTCGCGGTCGCGGGCCAGCGCGTCGCGCGACTCCCACAGCGCGCGCACCACGGCGAGATGGCGGCGGCCGCGCACCCGGTGGATGCCCGAGGTCCGGCGCCACGGCTCGGTCCTCGGCGGTGCCGGCGGCGCCGCGACGATCGTGGCGAACTCCTCCTGCGCCCAGTCCACCTTGCCGTGCTCCGCCAGCTGCCGTTCCAGCACATCGCGGAGGTCCACCAGAACCTCGACGTCGAGCGCGGCGTAGGCGAGCCAGGCCCGGGGGAGCGGTCGGGTGCTCCAGTCGGCCGCGGAGTGACCCTTCTCCAGCGCGTACCCGAGATGCTGCTCGACCATGGTGGCCAGGCCGACCTTCTGGTAGCCGAGCAGGCGGCCGGCCAGCTCGGTGTCGAACAGCCGGCTAGGGTGCAGCCCGAGCTCGGCCAGGCAGGGCAGGTCCTGGCTGGCCGCGTGCAGCACCCACTCGGCGTCGGCGATGGCCGTGCCGACCGGCGACAGGTCCGGCAGCGGCACCGGATCGATCAGCACGGTGCCCGCGTCGGCGCGGCGAAGCTGGACAAGGTACGCGCGCTGGCCGTACCGGTAGCCGGAGGCGCGCTCGGCGTCCACCGCGACGGGGCCGCTTCCGGCCGCCAGCCGGGCGGCTGCGGCGGCCAGCCCGGCGGGGGTCGAGACCGGGTCGGGGACGCCGTCGCGAGGTTCGAGGAGCGGAACGGGACGCGCGTCGACCCGCTGGTCAGGCGCGCTGTCGGTCACGAAACCGACACTACGCCGCTGCCCGCCGGACAACCCCGCGGGCGCGCCGCCCGGAGTGACCAGCCGCGGGTGCGGTCGCCCTAGACCACTTAGACCACTTAGCGGATGATGCCGGCGCGCATCACCTGCGCGACCATCTGGGCGCGGTCGCCGGTGCCGAGCTTGCGCGCGATCCGGGCGAGGTGGCTCTTCACGGTGAGCGCGGACAGGTTCAGCGTCTCGCCGATCTCCTTGTTCGACTTGCCGTCGGCGACGAGCCGGAGCACCTCGATCTCGCGGGCGGACAGGTCGGCCACGCCGCTGTCGCTCGGCCCGCCCCGCAACCCCGCCGCGAGCAGCGAGGCCACCGACGGGTCGGCGTACACGCCGCCGTCCAGGACGCGCCGGACCCCGTCGGAGACCACCGACGGCGAGGCGGACTTCAGCAGGTACCCCTGGGCGCCGGCCACGAAGGCGGCCCGCACCGAGTACGGGTCGTCGGCCGCGGACAGGACCACCAGCCGCGGCCAGCCGGCGTTGCGCAACTCGCCGAGCAGGTCCAACCCGTTCCCGTCGGGCAGCCCGAGGTCGAGGATGCAAAGGTCGCAGGGGCCGCTGGCGTGTGCGCGGGCACGGGCCTCGGCCGCGCTCGCGGCCTCGTAGACCTCCGACGCACCCATCGTGCGCAGCTTGGACACGATCGACTCCCGCAGCAGCGGGTGGTCGTCCACAACCAGCGCGGTGAACCGCTCCACCGTCGCCGGTCCCGCCGCGCCCTCCCCCGCGGCCTGAATTGCGGTCACGTCCGCCCCCTTCACGCCGTCTACAGTCACTTTGCGCCTCCGTGCGTCAGGCCGCCGGCGCGGACCGGAACAGCCGTCCTACCCCCGCGCTCCGATCGAGCCGTACGCCGGTGAGCCACCCGCACGACAGCGTGCCGTGTCAGGTACTCCTCACGCTACTCCCTTCGGGGTATTCTCAGCGGACGTGACACGGGACTTGCGTAGTACCGGCAGACTGCGCACGGCAAGACTTCAATAGAGTGCCACGTATCCAGGTGGGGGTGGCCGGCATCAAGAGGAGTGGGTCCATGCGCAAGCGAGTGGTGCGCGCGCTGATCTTCCTGGCCGTCGCGATCGCCGGTTTGGTCGGCGCCGCGTCGGCCGCCGGGGCGTTCGACGGCGCACCGGCAATATCGAGCTCCACTGACGACGTCAGCTGGGACTGAGGCGGGCTAAGTACGCGAGACGGGGTGGCAATGGCGCCTGGCCGCACGATCGCTGTAACGCGGGTCGTCCTCGCCTGCGCCGGCGTGGCGTTCGCCGTGCCGGTGGGGTGGGGCTCGCCGTCGTGGTGGGCGCTTCCGGCGTTGGCCGTGACGATCCTGGTCACCACGCGCACGTCGGTCCGGATCGTGCTCGGCCGCCAGGCTGCGGCGTTCGCGCTCGGCGACGCGGCGCTGGCGGTGGCCCTGGTGCTCGCGCCGGGCCTGTGGGTGGTGCTGGCCTTCACTTTCGGGTACGCCCTGGGCAAGGTCTCCCGGCGGCAGCCGTGGATGAAGCTGTCGCACAACGTCGCGCAGCAGTCCTGTGCCGCCGCGGCCGCCGTCCTGGTCACCCAGCTCGCCGGCGGTGGCCTGCCGGGTGCCGGCGCCGGCCTGGCCGCCTTCGCTCTGATTAATCAGCTGGCGGTGGCGATCCCGATCTCGGCCACGTCCGGCGTTCCGTACCGCCGAGTGCTGCTCGCCATCGGCCCGCTCGGCCTGATCCACAACGCCGGTAACGCGTCGGTCGGCCTGCTCGCCGCCTGGCTCGTCGTGCACGCGCCGGTGGGCCTGCTCGGCCTGGTCGTGCCCATCGGCATGCTGTGGTGGTCCTACCAGCAGCAGACCCGCCGGCATGCCGAGGCGCTGCTGTTCGAGGAGCTGGCCCGCGGTCAGGAGAAGGCCGCCGGCAGCACGGTGGACGCCTCCGCGCAGGTGGTCGCCATCGCGGCGGCCCGGCTGTTCGGGGGCGCCGAGGTTGAGCTGCTGCTGCGCCACCCGGACGGGCCGGTCCGGTACGTCGGTGACGAGCACGGCATCAACGGCAGGTCGCGGGCGGAGGCTGAGGCGTTCGACGCGCCGTGGGTGCTGCGCGCGCTCGCCCAGCGTGGCGTGCTCACCGGCTATGACGGCGACCGGCCGTACTGCTCGGTGGTGCTCGGCGACCGGGACCACCCGCTCGCGGTGCTGATCGCCCGCCGCCCCGCGCGCGCGGCCAGCTTCATCCGCGCCGACGCGCAGCTCGCCGAGCTGCTGGGCCGGCAGGCCGAGTCCTGGCTGTCGGTGGCCGA
>Ga0184612_10001775_pt1 | contig 10461 bp, 11 predicted proteins | sample PLM3_60_coex_FD_133163 | JGI IMG/M metagenome (GOLD analysis project Ga0184612, IMG submission 133163) | Groundwater sediment microbial communities from an aquifer in East River, Colorado, USA - PLM3_60_coex | ecosystem: Environmental > Terrestrial > Soil > Riparian zone | place: USA: East...
CGGCGAGCAGAACGACGGATCGCCCGTGGAGGCGAGTCCGCGGGGCGCGGGGGCTCCGATGGTCGGCAGGAGAAAGGCGTCGTAGCGCGTGGCGATCGCCCCCACCGCCTCGCGCACCTGACGCCGCGCGGCCTGCGCGGCGAGGTACCCCGGCGCGGAGATCGCGCGGCCCAGGGTGGCCAGCAGGTCGGGGAAGAGGCGCCCGATCTTCATGTTCGCGGCCTCAGAGCGGTGGACCGGCGGTGAAGCCGATCACGCGCTCGCACCAGGCGGCCGCCGCCAGCAGCCGCGCCTCGCTCCACGGGGCGGCGACGAGCTGGACGGCCAGGGGCAGGCCGCCCTCCACCCCGGTCGGCAGCGTGATGGCGGGCATGCCCAGGAAGCTCCACGGCGAGCAGAACGACGGATCGCCGGTGGAGGCGAGTCCGCGGGGCGCGGGGGCCCCGATGGTCGGCAGGAGAAAGGCGTCGTAGCGCGCGGCGATCGCCCCCACCGCCTCACGCACCTGCCGCCGCGCGGCCTGGGCGGCGAGGTACACGGGCGCGGAGATCGCGTGGCCTAGCTCGATCAGCTCCTTGATCTTCGGCGGGTACTCGGCCGCGTACGCGGGGAAGAGCGGGGCGTGCGCGGCGGCCGCCTCCGCCCGCAGCACGGTGGCGCCCACGTCGTAGATCGACGCGAACGCGGCGGGCAAGGTCACGTCCTCCAGGAGCGCCCCGGCGGCGGCGAGGCCCCGCGTGGCCGCTTCCAGGTGCTTGCCCATCTCGGGCGTCGCGCGCGCCAGGAACGGCGCGAGCACGCCCAGGCGGGGCGCCGGCGGGTCCACCACCGCCCCGACGTAATCGTCCGGCGCGGGATCGCCACCCACGAGCACCGTGAGCGCGAGCGCGCAGTCCTCCACCGCCCGCGCGAAGACGCCCACGTGGTCCAGGCTGCCCGCCAGCTCGAGCACGCCCGCCGCGCTGATCCGGCCGTGCGTGGGCTTGAGCCCGACGACGCCGCAGTACGCGGCCGGCCGCAGCACCGAGCCCACCGTCTGCGATCCGAGCGCGAGCGGCACCATGCGCGCGGCCACCGCCGCCGCAGGGCCGCTGGACGAGCCGCCGGGGGTGTGCTCGGGATCCCACGGGTTGCGGGTGGCCGAGGGATCGAGGTAGGCGAAGGGCGTGGTGGCGAGCTTGCCCATCGGCACCGCGCCCGCGCCGCGCAGCGCCGCGACCGACGGCGCGTCGACCGCAGGGGTCCGGGTGGCCCAGGCGGGCGCGCCCGCGGTGGTGGGCACGCCGGCCGCGTCGAAGATGTCCTTCAGTGCGATGGGCACGCCGTGAAGCGGGCCCATGAACCGCCCCTCGCGGGCCTCGATGTCGCGCTGCACCGCCACCCGCGCGGCCGCGTCGCGATCGAGCCGCACCCACGCGGCGACCGCGGGCTCCACCGCGTCGGTGCGCTTGAGGCAGGCCGCGAGTAGATTGGAGGGCGACAGCGTGCCGGCGCGGATGCGCCGGGCGGCCTCGGCGGCACCCAGCTCGTACATGGCCGCCATCTCAGTGCAGCGCGTCCAGGACCTCAGCCACGACCTCGAAGCGGCCGAAGGACGGCATCAGGTAGACCCCGGCGTGGTGGGCGCGCACGTCGCGCAACAGGCCCTGGGCCATCTCGATGCCCGCGCGCAGGCCGCGCTCCCCCGCCTCCTTCATGCGCGCGCGCACCGCGTCGGGCACCGTGATACCCGGCACCTCGTTGTGCAGGAACTCGGCGTGGCGGGAGGAGTGGAGCGGCATGATCCCGACGACCAGGGGAATCGGCGGGCGTGTCCGCGCGAAGAACCGGTCGAGCACGTCGAGATCGTAGATGGGCTGCGTCTGCACCCAGCGCGCGCCCGCTTCGACCTTGGCGAGGAAGCGCTCCATCTCGCGCGCCGGCTCTTCGGTGGCCGGGTTCAGCGCCACCCCCACGCTGAACGTCGTGGGCTCGCCGATCGAGGTGCCGGTCGCGTCGAGACCGCGGTTCATCTCGGCGAGGATGCGGATGAGGCCGATGGCGTCCACGTCGAACACCGCGGTGGCGTTGACGTAGTCGCCGGTGCGCGGGGGATCGCCGGTCATGGCCAGGATATTGCGGATGTCCATCGCGTGGGCGCCGAGGAGATCCGCCTGGATGCCCATCAGGTTCCGGTCCCGGCAGGTGAAGTGCATGTTGATGTCGAGCCCGGTCGCGTCGCGCACCAGCATCGCGGTGGGCAGGACCGACATCCGCACCCGGCCGAGGGAGCCGTCGTTGATGTCCACGATCTCGACCCCGCGCTCCTTGAGGAGCTTCGCCCCCTGCACGAGCTTCTCGATATTGTGGCCGCGCGGCGGGTCCAGCTCGACCGTGACGAGGAACTCGCCCGCGTCGAGCCGGCGCTGGAGCAGCGTGGGCGGGGCGCTGGTGGCGACGCCGGAGGGCTCGGCGGTCGGCACCCGGGCCCGACGCGCCGGCTCGACGCGCGCCGCGCGCCGCTCGGGGGCCAGCCGGTCGAGCGCCTCCCGCATCGCCCGGATGTGCTGCGGTGTCGTTCCGCAGCAGCCGCCGACCAGGCGCGCCCCGCCCGCGATCATCCGCGCCGCGTAGTCCGCCATGTAGATCGGCGAGGAGAGATACATCAGCCGCTCCCCCACCCGGCTCGGCAGCCCCGCGTTGGGCTGGATGACCACGTGGAGGCCGCCCGCCTCCGGCAGCATCTGCTCCAGGATGTCGTAGAGCACGCTGGAGCCGACCGAGCAGTTGGCGCCCACCGCCTGGATCGGCAGCTCCCGGAGCGCACGGACGACCTCGGCGGCGGTGCGGCCCGTGAAGGTCACGCCCTCGTCGTTGAAGGCTACCTCGGCGAGGATCGGCAGGTCGGTAAGGGCGCGGACGGCCTCCACCGCCATCCGCATCTCGGTGAGGTCCGAGAACGTCTCGATCACGAAGGCGTCGATGCCGCCCTCCAGCAGCCCCTCCGCCTGCTCGTGGAACGCGGCGCGCGCGTCCGCGGGCTCGATGCTGCCGATCGGGGCCAGATACTTGCCGAGCGGGCCGATCGATCCCAGTACCATCACGTCGCGGCCCATGCTCTCGCGCACGTCGCGCGCAAGCTTGGCTCCGCGCAGGTTGATCTCGCGCACGCGGGCCTGTAGCCCGTGGCTGGCCAGCTTGAAGCGGTTGGCCCCGAAGGTATTCGTCTCGATGGCGTCGCAGCCGGCCGCGATGTACTCCGAGTGCACCGACTGCACGAGCTTGGGCTCGTTGAGGTTCAGTACGTCGAAGCACGCGTCGAGGGCGACCCCGCGCGCGTAGAGCAGGGTGCCCATGGCCCCGTCGCAGAGGAGCGGGCGCTCGGCCAGGCGGGTGAGGAGGGGGGAGGGCATGACGCTACGTCCGCCCCTCACCCTGCCCTCTCCCCAGAGGGGAGAGGGAGACCTTCTCGCGGAGGAGGAGCAGGAGCTTGGAGACGACCTGGTCGGGGTTGATGCGGGTGGTGTCGACCGTGAGGTCGGCCTGGCGGTAGTAGGGCTCGCGCGCGCGATAGAGGGCCTCGATCTCGTCGCGGCCGCGGCCGGCCAGCATCGGCCGCGCGCCCGCCCGCTGCGCGCGCTCGTACACCGCGTCGAAGTCGCCGCGGAGCCACACCATCGTGCCGAGGGCCCGCAGCGCCTCGGGGCGCCCGTCGCGGCAGGGCAGGCCCCCGCCGGTGGCGATCACGTCCCCGGACTTGAGCGCGAGCAGCCGCACCGTCTCCTCCTCCAGCGCGCGGAAGTGGGCCTCGCCCCGCTCCGCGAAGATCTCCGGGATCGAGCGGCCCTCGTGGGCCGTGATCATGTCGTCGGTCTCCACGAAGCAGCGGCCGAGCCGGCGGGCCAGGAGCCGCCCCACCGACGATTTACCCGCTCCCATGAAGCCGACCAGGATCACGTTGTCGCCCATGTTCACCCAGCCTATCACCACACCCCGTGCCCCGGCTGCCGCACCGTGGTGGCGGCGGGCGCCCGGCGATAGGCGCAGTCCCGCATCCAGCAGCGGCGGCACTGGGTGAAGTAGTGGTCCACCCGCGCCTCGGGGCCGATCCCCACCAGCCAGCTGATGCTCTTTCCCGGCGTCATGAAGCAGGCTTCGTTGAGGCGCACCCCGATGGGGTCGCCCGGGCACAGGCGGAAGAGCGCCGCCTGCTCGGCGGTGTCCCATCCGGCGTAGCCGGGGCTGATCCGGTTGGTGACCTTCGTCCCCGCCCGGAGACCGGCCTGGCAGAGCAGGTCGTTGGCGTACTCGGCGAGGCTCTCGACCGCGGCGGATCCGACGCTGTCGAGCATCACGGCCAGCGGGAACTCGCGCGCGTCGAAGAGCTGGCGCACGTGCGCCTCGATGGCCTCGCCGACCGTGCAGATGCCCGCGCCCACCGCTTCGATGGAGCCCCAGAGCCGCGCGATCTGCGGGACGTGGAGCCGCTCGCCGCCCGCGTCGATGCGATCCGCCGCGCCGCCGGTCACCGCGACCGCGCGGTAGACCACCCGGGGCGTCATGAGGCGGAGGCCCAGCGCCAGCGCTTCCTCGAAGATCGCCAGCACCTGGGGGCTGGGAACGTCCACGTCCTTCTTATAGCCCTGGAAGCGCAGGACCTCGTCCCGGTCGATCGCGAGGGGCAGGCCGTCCAGGACGGCGGGGGTGGGAGAGAGGACGGAGAGCGCCGCGGTCACCGCGCGCGACGGGAGCGCACCACGTCGGCGATGAGGCGGATGTGCTCGGGGTTCGACCCGCAGCAGCCCCCGACGATATTGCAGCCGGCGTCGAGAAGCGCCGGGTAGTCCTTGACCATCTCCTCGGGGCCGAGCTCGTAGGTGGTCTGCCCGCCGGTGGTGATCGGCAGCCCCGCGTTCGGGTAGGCGATGAGCGGCGCGTCCGTGACCTGCCGCATCTCGCGGATGATCACGATGGCCCGGTCCGGGCCGCGCCCGCAGTTCATCCCCACGATGTCCGCCCCCGCGGCCAGGAGCTGCCGGGCCACGTCGGCCGGGCTCTCGCCCCACATGGTCCGGTCGCGGTCGTGCAGCTCCTCGTACTGGAAGAACATGGTGGCCATGACCGGCAGGTCCGCGACGGCCTTGCAGGCCCGCACCGCGGCTGCCGCCTCCTGCGGGAACATCATGGTCTCCACCGCGAAGCAGTCCACCCCCGCCGCGGCAAGGGCATGGGCCTGTTCCCGGAACGTCTCGAAGTACTCCTCGTCGGTGGCCACGTTCTTGCCGACGCCGTAGTCGAGCGGCAGGTAGCTGGTGGGCCCGATGGAGCCGGCCACGAAGCCGCCGGGCGGGCAGGCCGCCCGGGCCAGTCGCACGCCCTTCTCGTTCAGCTCGCGGGTGCGCGCACCCATGTCGTGCCCGAGGCGCTCGTCGTACTCGTGGAGCTTGAGCGCGGTGCCCCCGAAGGTGTTGGTCTCGACGAGCTGCGAGCCCGCGTCGAAGTACCCCTGGTGGATCCCGCGGACCACGTCGGGGTGCGTGTCGTTCCAGAGCTCCGGGCAGTCGCCGTTCCCGAGGCCCGCGTCGAAGAGCGCGGTGCCGTAGCCGCCGTCGAAGACCAGGCGCTCGCCCGCGCGGACGCGCTCCACGATCTCCCAGCCGCGCGCGCGGGCCGCCATCACGCGTTCACCGGCACGCCGAGCAGCTCCTTGGCGCGCACCACCGCGATGGTGGAGTCCCTGGCGTAGCCGTCGGCGCCGATCTCGTCGGCGTAGGCCTGGTTCACCGGGGCGCCCCCGATCATGACCTTGACCCGATCGCGCAGCCCCGCCTTCTCGAGCGCGTCGATGGTGCGCTTCATCGCGGGCATCGTCGTGGTCATCAGCGCGGAGATGCCGACGATGTGGGCCGAGTGCTCCTGGACCGCGGCCACGAACTTCTCGGGGGCCACGTCCCGGCCCAGGTTGATCACCTTGAAGCCGGCACCCTCGAGCATCATCGCCACCAGGTTCTTGCCGATGTCGTGCAGGTCGCCCTGCGCGGTGCCGATCACGATCACGCCCAGGTTCTGGTCGGCTCCGCCCGCCTTGGTGATGAGGGGCTTGAGCAGATCGAGCCCCGCGTACATCGCCCGCGCCGACAGCAGCACCTGGGGGACGTAGTACTCGTTGCGCCGGAACTTCTCGCCGACCACGTCCATGCCGGGGATCAGCCCGCGGAAGATCAGGTCCTTCGGGTCCATCGCGAGGGCCAGGCCTTCCTGCGTCTTCTTGGCTACCGTGTCCTTGTCGCCCAGGATGAGGGCGCGCGCCATCACCGGGTAGTCGAAGCTCTCGTCGGTCAACGCTTCACCGTGCTGTAGCCGCCCTTCTGCCACGCGGTCATGCCGCCGATGACATTGTAGAAGTCGGTGAAGCCGGCGCGGCTCAGCGCGCTGATCACGGTGCTGGAGCGCAGCCCGCCCGCGCAGAGGACCGCCTTCGGCCGCCCCGCCGGGATCAGGTCCTTGCGGGCCAGCGCCTCCCCCATGGGCAGGTGCAGGGCACCGTCGATGTGCCCCTCGTCCCACTCGACCAGCTCGCGCACGTCGACCACCACGAGGTCGGGCCGCTCGTCCTTCATGGTGGCCAGATCGTGCACGCTGATCTGCGGCACCCGCCCGAGCGGCAGCCCCTGGCCCTTCCACTCGGTCATCCCCCACTGCAGGTGACCGGCGATCGCGTCGAGCCCGACGCGGCCGAGCCCCTGCACCGCGCGGCCGAGATCGGTGGGGCTCGCCACCACCAGCACCACCGGCGCCTCTGCAGGCGCGAAGAGCCCGACCCGGTTGGCGAACTGCGGGCTCTCGATCCAGACGTTGAGCGCCCCGGGGATATGCGCCTCCCCGTGCTCCTCCGGGCTGCGCACGTCGAGCGCGCAGGCCCCCTTGTCGAGCAGCTCCTTGACCTGGACCGCCGAGAGTGGCCGCGGCTCGCCGCTCTGGGGCAGCGCCTGGGCGCGATTGCGCGCGATGATGCGGTCGAAGTTGGGCGGCTTGGGCGGCAGCCCCGTCATGAGCCGCCGGACGAACTCCTCCGCGTCGGGCGCCTGCAGCGCGGCATTGAAGCGCCGCTCGAACCCGATGGTGGTCGCGGTCTTGCTCGACATGGCCCGCCCACAGCTCGACCCGGCGCCGTGGGCCGGGTACACCTCCACGCTGTCGGGCAGTCGCAGGAGGCGCTCGGTGAGGCTCGCGTAGAGGCTGGCCGCGGCCTGCTCCCCGCCGAAGTCGGGCCGGCCCACGTCGCCCACGAAGAGCGTGTCGCCGGTCAGCACGAACCAGGGCTCGGTGCCGCGGTCGAGGTCGGTCACCAGCAGCGCGATGCTGTCGGGGGTATGGCCGGGCACGTGCACCACCTGGAGCGCCACGCTGCCGATCCGCAGCTCCCGGCCATGCTCCACCGGGTCGTGGGCGAAGGCGGCGTTGGCCGCGGGGTGGATGTGGATCCGCGCCCCGGTCTTGGCGGCCAGCGCCTGGTTGCCCGACACGTGGTCGGCGTGCACGTGGGTCTCGAGGATGGCGCTGACCGTGAGGCCTTTGCGCCGCGCCATGGCCACGTAGTCGTCCACCCGATCGCGAGCCGGGTCCACGATGGCCGCTAGCCCGGCCTGGGCGCAGCCGATCAGGTAGGAGAGGCAGCCGGACTCCTCGTTCAGGATCTGCTGAAAGATCACGCGCAAAGTATGCCATACCCCACCCCCGACGTGCTACGACGCGGAGTTAAGCGTCACGGGCCTCGTGGCCGGTTGCGGCTGGGTTGCGTCCGGTTGCGTGACGGCCTTCGCGCCCTGCTCCTGCCAACGGGCATACGTGGCGAGCATGACCCGCGGACTGTGCCCCGATTGCTGGGCCACGGAGAGCAGCGGGCCGCCGCGCGACAGCAGGCTTGAGATACACGAGTGCCGGAGCGTCTCCGGGGGGCGGGGGCGCACCCTGGCCCGCGCGAGCGTGCGGTGCCAGAGCGTATGCAGCTCGCGCTCCTCCATCGGGCGCCGCGGATGCTTGAGCGAGCCGAAGAGTGGGGCGGTGGCGTCCAGGGGCACGAGCTGCACGAGCCGTGGCAGCACCGTCAGGCTCTCCGGGGTCGCGCCGGGCTGCTAGGCGGCCGTCGCCTCGCACGTGGGAGACCGCGCCCTGGAGTGCCTGACCACCCGCGGCTACACCGTCGTGGACATCCCACCAATGGTAGATCGGCCCGACCCGATGCGGCCAACGCGATGATCGCATGCCGCAGCCGGGACGGGGACAAGTGGCGGTGCGAGGGGCTTAAGGACGGGGACACAGCGCGCACGGAGAAGCCAACCGCTACCAAGTAGCGTCGCTTCGGCGCGAGCGCTATGATGCCGACGCGAGAGCGCGGCCAGCCTCACCCGAGGCGGCTGCCCGCAATGAGGGCCAAGGCGAAGGGCAAGCGGAGGGAACAATGACAGTCACCCTCGATCCACAGGTGGTCGCGTTCACCGTCATCGCGGGTCTGCTCACCATCACGCCCGGAGCCGACACGATGCTGGTGATCCGCAACGTGATGGCACGCGGGCAGCGCGCGGGGCTCCTGACGACGGTAGGGGCCTGCTGCGGAATCTTCGTTCACGCGACGCTCTCGGCCCTCGGGCTGTCACTGATTCTGGTCAACTCCGCCCTTGCCTTCGAGATCGTCAAGATGATCGGGGCCGCCTATCTGGTCTGGCTCGGTGTCCAATCGCTCCGACAGGCCTTTCGTCGGAAGCACAGTGCGAGTGACGATGCAGACCTACGGGCGCGACCCGCGAGAGGCTACCGGTCCCTCGTTGAGGGTTTTCTGAGCAACGTGCTGAATCCCAAGGTGGCGGTCTTCTATCTTGCTTTCTTTCCACAGTTCATGAGCCCGGGCGACTGGGTATTCGGTAAGTCCATGCTGTTGGCCGGGATTCACTGGGTTGAAGGCGTTTTCTGGCTTTCGACAGTCACGCTGTTCATAAATCGCTTGCGTTCGTGGCTCACGCAGCCCCGCGTGACGCGCGCCATCGCGGCTACGACCGGAGCCGTCATGATCCTATTTGGAGTAAGGCTGGCGATGGAGCGAGCAAGGTAGGCTCCGGCCGCGGCCACGCGATGCGGGCGCGAGATATCCGTCCCCACACTCCCGCCTGAACAACTGGAAACCCTTTCAACTGTAGCGCGTCGTCGAGTGGTGCGGCCACCGCATCGAAGGCTGGGGGCCGGTTCCGTCATCGGAGGTCGCGTACCATCCGGAACTCGGTTACAGCTGGGGAGTGCGGGAGCGGTTGAGTCTCGCCGGTTCGCTGGAATCCGCACTTGGAGTAGAGCGCAACCGCCGGATCGTTGGTGGCCGTGACCCAGAGGTAGAGCCTTGCGGCCCCTTGTGCCCGTGCCCAGGTGACCACCGCATCCACGAGTGCTGCGCCGAGGCCATGCCCCCGCTCTGCTGGATCAACAAACATCCCGACGAGAAAAGGACCGGGATCGTTCGGGTCAATCGGGGCGTTCACAATGCCGCTCGCCAATCCGAGCCACTCGCCGGCTCGCTCAGCGATAAACGTCACGCGATCAGCCCCGGACGCCCCGCCTGCGGCCCTCTCGTGCCAGACGTGCTCGGGGAACGACTCCTCGCGGGCAAGTGTCGAACCGAATGCCATTGGCGCGTCGGCTAGAGCACGCAGCCGAAGGGAGCGCAACTGTAGTCCTTCATCCGACCGAATCCGTCGTAGCTCTGGATTCATCGGCTATTCTTGCCCCCTTCGGGCGGCGCCCGGTGCAGCTTAGTCCATGGGCCGCACGATCACCACGCCACACTCACACGTCCAGACACGCTCCCCATCAACCCCGCCGTCCAGCTCGCCGCAGCGGCGGTGCTGTCGCACGAAGGCGTCGAGGGCAGCGATCAGCTCGGGCATGGCGCAAGGATGCTAACCCCGGGGTGTGCGGGGCGCCAGTGAGCCAGTGTCTACAGGCTGATACAGCAACACTTCGCGGCCTCCTCGAGCTGCTCACGAGCCGTACCTAGAGGATCGCAAGCGCGGCCCCCCTGAGCCCCAGCGGGCCCCTTATCGCTCGTTGGTCATTAGCGTCCACTTCTGCCCGCTCTGGTCCATCAGCTTCCATATGTTCCCGAGACTGTCCAACGCATACAAGACGGTGACCGTCGTCTCTCTCACCGTTCCCGGATGTAGGTGAAGGGCAACCGACGACATCTGAATAAACTGGCCATCAGCCATGGAAGCCTCCCGCAATCATTTCCAGCAGATCCGTTCACGGCACGCCGAGCGCCAGGGGAGGGACGGCCGGAGGCGCGGCTGCCTCTAAAGAACGGTTTGACCCCTCCGGGCGATTGCGAGCGGCTCGGCTCGCACCCGGATACTCGCAGCGTAGGTGCCGTCTCGCCCTGCGTCAACGGGTCACGGCCCTCCGCGGACACATCCACCGGCGACAAACCCTCCTCCAGCA
>Ga0184612_10001776_pt1 | contig 10459 bp, 6 predicted proteins | sample PLM3_60_coex_FD_133163 | JGI IMG/M metagenome (GOLD analysis project Ga0184612, IMG submission 133163) | Groundwater sediment microbial communities from an aquifer in East River, Colorado, USA - PLM3_60_coex | ecosystem: Environmental > Terrestrial > Soil > Riparian zone | place: USA: East...
ATTGGCACGACTTTCCTGCCAACGACGAGCACGGTTCGTATTTGGCAGCGTTTAAGCCCTAGTAATGGCGCGGTCACGCTCGGGCTACGCGCGGGTACGAGCCCGACGGCCGCCACTGTTGTCCGAATCGCCCGGCGTACGAGCCTCGTTCGTATCTGTCACGAACAACAGGCCGGCCATCGTCCCGATGGGCTTTCGTAGCCATCGCCTCACCGCGGCCCCGCGCTTCGGGAATGCCTGATCGAAAAGGGCCGAATGTCTGTCCACGCGTGGATACTCTGTGCGCGTTGTAGGCAGGACGATGAGCCGGCTGATTGCCAGCGGGCCGCTTCCCGGCGGCCACGCCAGGCGCTCTGACCCGATGGGGCCGGCCAGCCGGACCTTCTCGTCGAGCTTGCGAGGTGTGGCCTCCACGGAGACGATCTCGGACTTGGTCTCGACCACGAGCAGCGACCTCGCCTGTGACTGCCATCCGAGAACGTCGATCGAGCCGCGTTCGCCGAATTGTGCGTACGTAACCTCCAGCTCGGTGAGCCAGCCGTATCCCCGCAATAGCACCACAGTCAGGCCAACGAGATCGGCGTGCCGCTGGTCGAGCACGCGGTCCAACTCGCCACCGCGCCATATCACCTGGATCTCCACCCCGGCATCGAGGGCGGCAAGCACTCGCCGTAACGTGGCGACAGGGCAACCCGCTGAGTGTCCTCGTTCAATCAACGAGATCAAACCCTGACTCACGCCCGCGCGCTGGCCCAGATACGTCTGGCTCCAGCCGCGCCAGCGTCGGAGCACGCGAACCGCACGGCCCAGCTTCGCATCGTCCAAGTTGCAAGGATGACTCACTGGACTTCACGGGCAGTTCACGCGGGAACGAGGCCCGTATGATTTCGAGCCCACAGGGCAACGACCAACGGCCAAGGGGGCCAACGGATGAACGACCTTGTCCGGCTCCTAGCGATCCGGCCGGGTGAAGGCAGGCTGATCGCGCTCGTCGCGGCGTTGTTCGCGACCATCGAGGGAGCTCGAGGTTTCGGCGAGATCGGCGCCGACACCATGTTCCTGCGGCGCATAGGTGCCGACTTCCTGCCGCAGATGTACATCGGCCTGGGGATCATCAGCCTCCTCGTTGCGGTCGCCTACGGGGCGGCGATCGGACGGCTCGATCGAGGCCGCCTGTTCGTCGGGCTCCTCGTCGGCATGGCAGCCATTCTGGTGGTCCTCCGGCTGGCCCTGGCCACGGGTGAGGCACTCGCTGTGCCGACGCTCTGGCTGTCGATCTACATCGAGAGCGCGGTCCTGGGCACGCTCATGTGGACGATCGCCGGTGCCGTGTTCGATGCGCGCCAGGCCAAGCGGCTGTTTCCGCTGTGTACGGGAGCGGCGATCGCCGGCGGATTTGCCGGGACGCTCGCGGCAGGCCCGGTCGCCCACCTCGCCGGTGTCGAATCCCTCGTCCTGCTGGACGCAGGCCTGCTCGTCGCGACCGCGGGCCTGGCCACGCGGATCCGTGGCGCCCTCGCGCGAAAGGCTCGTCCGCGCGGCTCCAGGGCCTCGTTCCTGTCCGCGCTGCGCGCAGGGTTCGATTACGTCCGCGGCTCGCCGCTCATGCGCCTCGTGGCTATCGCCTACGTCCTGTTTGCCGTGCTGCTGTTCTCGGTGGCGTTCCCCTTCTTCCGCGCGGTGACGGCAGCCTTCCCCACCGATGCCGATCTGGCGACGGCGCTCGGCCTCTTCTCGGCAACGGTCACAGGGGTCTCGTTCGTGGTCTCCCTTGCCGTTGCCAACCGCTTCTATGCACGATTTGGCATCGCAGCAGGTGCCCTGGCGCTGCCTGTGGTCTACCTCGTGGGATTCGCGGTCTGGCTGGTCCAGTTCTCACTGACCGCGGCGATGGGATTTCGGCTCATTCAGCAGGTGACCCAGCGTGGGCTGTCGAACGCCGCGTGGAGCGCCCTCTACAACGTGGTCCCCGCCGAGCGGCGGGCCCAGGTGCTGGCATTCAACGACGGCGTGCCGGGTCAGCTCGGGATCGCCCTGTCGGGCGTCCTGCTGCTGGCCGCCGGCAGCATCCTGGGCCCCTCCCAGGTGTTCTGGATGGGCGCGGTGGCGGCCGCCGCCTGCGCGCTCGTTGCGTTCCGGATTCGGCGACGCTACGCCGAGAGCCTGGTGCGGACGCTTCGGAGCGGACTTGCCGAGCAAGTCCTGGAGGGCGGCCCCGGACTCGAGGCATTCGCCCGCGACGCACACGTTGTTGATGAGCTGCGGTTGGGGCTTTCCGATCCGAGCCCCGACGTGCGGCGGCTCGCCGCAGAGGTCCTCGGACGCGTCGGGGCGAACCGTGCGGCTCGCGAGGTCGCCGTTCTGCTCAACGATCCCGAGCCGGCCGTCCGCTGTGCCGCCGTGGGTGCCGTAGTCTCCCTCGATCGCGAGCTTCTCACCGAGCACATCGACCGGCTGACAGGCGACCCGAGTCCGAACGTGCGCGCGGAGATCGCCGTGGCGATGGGTGGGGCGTTGGAGACGGAGACCACACACGCGATTCTCCTGTCACTCGTCGAGGCGCCGTCAGCCGAAGCCAGAGTGGCGGGCCTTCGCGCGCTGGCGCGCCTCGGCGATCACGCACCATCGGAACGAATGACAGCTGCAATGGCCAACGCGCTGGGCGACTCGCGGCCCCAGGTCCGGGCGGCCGCCGTTGAGGCGGCCGCAGCCGCGTCCGACGGCAGCGGGGACCCCTTGGCCGTGCCTCTCGGAGCGCTGAGCGACGAGTCGAGACTCGTCCGGATCTCGGCCGCTCGGGCGCTCAAGGGCCGAGCCGATGCGATTTCGGGGAACCTTCTCGAGGTGCTCACAACGGGGCCCGATGTCGCTCAGGAAGCGGTACTCATCGCCCTGGAAGGCTGCGGCAACAGGGTGCGGACCCCGCTCCTGGACTGGTCGCTGCGCCAGGTCGAGCGCGCCAGCGTCCTGCGCCGTCGAGCACTGGCCCTGGCGGGCGCCGCCGCCGAGCAGGCAGGAGCGGGCACCGCTGCCGGGCAGGCAGGAGCGGCCGCCGATGGTGCCAGCGCCGATTTCCTGCGATTCCTCCTCGAGCGGCGCGCCTCGCAGGTCGAAGATCGATTGCTGGACGCGGTGACGATCCTCGGCGCTCCGGAGGCAGGCGGGCTGATCCGGCGCTGCCTGCGATCCGACGACCCGGAGACCCGCGCGCAGGCGATCGAAGCCCTCGATACGCTTGGCGACCGCCGGCTCGGGCGAGCTCTCGTTGGTCTCATTGAGAGTGACGGGCGCCAACGACCTCTAACCACCCGTGAGGTCCTTCGTGCCCTGGGCAACGACCCGGATCCCTGGGTCCGGGCGCTGGCTATGCGAACCTTGTCCGACGACCTTGGCAACGAATGGCGCTCGCTCGTCGCCCGGGCGGCTCGCGATCGCGATCCGATCGTCCGTTCGGTCATCGACCAGCCAGATTACCCAGACCAGCCAGACCACGCAGCCGAAGGATCCGCGATGTCACAAACAGGACAGACCTTGGGCGAGATCGAGCGGATGCTGTTCCTTCGTCGTGTTCCGCTCTTCAGCCAATTGGTCCCCGAGGATCTGCAGCGCATCGCCGCAAGTGCCGTCGAGCGAATCTACCCCCCGGAAGAGACCATCTTTCGAGAGGGAGATCTCGGTGACGAGCTGGTCGTCATCGTCGAGGGCAGCGTTCAAATCCTTCGCGGCCAGGGTGACGAGGTCCGCCTCGTGCGGACCTACGGCGAAGGCGATCACATCGGCGAGTTGGCCGTCCTTCGCGAGCGCCCGCGGGCCGCGACCGTCGTCGCGGACAAGGCCGGCGTGCGAGGGCTCGTCATCGGTGGCCAGGCTCTCCGGGCGATCCTGGAAGAGCGGCCCGAGGCCGCGATGGCCATGCTCGCAACACTGGCCGAGCGGATCAGCGCGCAGTAGGGTTGGCCGATGGGCAACTCGCCACGTGTGCTCCCGACGGGCACCGTGACCTTCCTCTTCAGCGACATCGAGGGCTCGACTCGCCTGATCCAGGAACGGGGCGCCGTCGCCCAGGACCTGATCGCACGACACCAGAAGCTCCTGCGGAGCGCCTTCGATGCTGCCGGCGGATCCGAGGTCCGAACCGAGGGCGACTCGTTCTTCGTGACCTTCCGCAGTGCCCCGGATGCCGTCGCGGCCGCCACGGCCGGTCAGCGAGCACTCGACGCCGAGCCGTGGCCGGACGGTGCGGCGATCCGGGTCCGGATCGGACTGCACAGCGGTTTCGGGGCACTCGCCGGCGACGATTACGGCGGGATCGACGTCCACCGTGCTGCGCGGATCGCGGCCGTGGCTCATGGTGGCCAGGTGGTCCTGTCGGATGCGACAAGAGGGCTCGTGGCGAACGGCCTGCCCGACGGCGTGACAATGCGCGACCTTGGCTCGCATCGGCTCAAGGATCTTCCAGATCCCGAACACATCTTCCAGCTGGTCATCCCTGGCCTACAGGCCGATTTCGCGCCGATCCACTCGCTCGATGCCCGACCGCACAATCTGCCGACCCGGCTCACCAGCTTCGTCGGACGACTGAAGGAGCTCGAGGACCTCGGGCGGCTGCTGTCCGAGAACCGGCTCGTGAGCCTCACCGGGCCTGGCGGCGTCGGCAAGAGCAGTCTCGCAACCGAGCTGGCCCGCCAGGTCGTCGACGCATTTCTGGACGGCGCCTGGTTCGTGGCCCTCGAGGCGATCAATGACCCTGACCTGGTGGCGTCGGCGATCATCACCGCGCTGGGCATCCGGGAGGGCGGCAGTCGGGCCCCCGGGCAGCTGGTCCGCGACTACGTCCGTGATCGCCGGCTCCTGCTCGTGCTCGACAACTTCGAACAGGTGCTGGGCGCGTCGAAGCTCGTGGGTGCGCTCCTCCGTGAGGCGCCAGGTCTGAAGATCATGGTCACCTCACGCTCCCCGCTCCACATAGCCGGCGAGCAGGAGTATCCAGTGTCTCCGTTGCAGCTGCCGCGGCCCCAGCCCGATGGCGGCTGGACCGACAAGACCTTCGAGACGCTCGAGAGCGTCGACGCCGTGAGGCTCTTCGTCGACCGCGCGCGAAGCGCCCAGCCCACATTCGCGCTCACGCCCGAGAATGCCCGGTACGTCGCAGAAGGTTGCCGGCGTCTGGACGGCCTGCCCCTGGGCATCGAGCTGGCCGCAGCCAGGGTGGCCCTGCTCGCGCCCGCCACGATCGTCGAGCGACTCGCACGGCACCTGCCCCTCCCAGGTACGGTGGCTCGCGACCTGCCGGATCGCCAGCGGACGCTCAACGAGACGATCGCGTGGAGCTACGAGCTTCTCGATCCCGCCGCGCGCCGGCTGCTCGAGCGGCTGTCCGTGTTTGCCGGTGGATGGGACCTCGCTGCCGCTGAAGCGGTCTGCGGACCGGCCGAAGAGATGGGCGTCGGGGTACTGGATGGGATCGCCCAACTGGTCGACGGGAGCCTCGTGCGAGCGGTGACGACAGGCCCGGCGAGCCGGTTTGCCATGCTCGAGACAATTCGTGATTTTGCGACGGCTCGATTCGAGGAGGCTGCGGACGCCCCGGAGATCCGCCGACGACACGCCTTCCACTACCTGGGGCTCGCCGAGTCCGCGGCGCTCCACCTGCCCGGCAGAGATCAGGTGGCGTGGCTCGCCCGATTGACGGAAGAGCGCGATAACGTTCGAGCGGCATTCCAGGCCCTAATCGATGCGTCCGATGCCGACGCTGGCCTCCGATTCGCCGCGGCATTGTGGCGCTACTGGCAGCTCGATGGACACGTGGCGGAAGGCCGTACCACCATCGACGCGGTTTTTGCCCTGCCAGGGGCCGATCGGCCGTCACGGGCGCGGGTCCGAGCATTGGAGGCGGCCGGCGGACTCCTCTACTGGAGCGGCGAAGCAGACCGAGCCGGTGCTATGTACGCGGCGCAATTGACGCTCGCGCGCGATCTCGATGATCGAGCCGGCGAGGCCGATGCGATGTTCAACCTGGCGGCGACGGTGTCACAGGCGGGCGAGATAGCGTCCGCGATGGCGATGCTGGATGAGGCCATCGTCGTCTACCGCGAGCTCGGAGATCGTCGTGGCGAAGCTCGGGTCGACGCCACTCGCGGGATCATCATCATGCTCGGTGGCGACGCCACGACCGCCATGGACTTGATGACGCGGGCTGCGGTCCAGCTGCGCGAGCTGGACGACGTCTTCTTCGAGGCACTGACCATCAGCGCATTGAGCTGGGTGGCATTCATGTTGGGCAATCTCCGCGAGAGTCTCCTGAACTGGCGTCGGGCGATGGCGCTCAGCAGGGAGCTCGGCGACGTGGCATCCTCGACCATCGGACTCCAGGCCCTTGCGATCGTGGCGGCGGAGCATGGCCTGCCGGAGGCGGCGGCGCAGATAAGCGGGTCCTTCGAAGCCCTGTGCCGAACGTACGCCGTGCGGCCGCCGGCGCCACTCGAGGTGCTCCTCGCGACGCCCAACTATCTCGCTCAACTTCTCGAGACCCTGGGCCGGGAACGATACGAGCGGGCGGCCGAACGGGGCCGCACGATGTCTCTCGAGGAGGCCGTCGACTATGCCTTCGCGGTATCGCTCGACATCGAGGCCCAGGTGTCCTGATGGGACGCTCCAGGCCCGACCTGCCGACCGGGACAGTCACCTTCCTGTTCAGTGACATCGAGGGCTCGACGCGGCTGGCCCAGGAGCTCGATCCGTCAACGTTCCGCGACCTGCTCGAACAGCACAATCGGTTGCTGCGGGCGGCCTTCACGGCCCACGGAGGGGTGGAGCGCGGCACCCAGGGGGATGCGTTCCTGGTCATCTTCCGCGATGCGCCCGCGGCCATCGCAGCGGCGGTCGACGGGCAGCGCGCGCTTGCGACCGCCAGCTGGCCGGCCGGCGCAATGGTGGCAGTCCGGATGGGCCTCCACAGCGGCGAAGGCATCCTTGGTGGCGACGACTACGTGGGGCCGGATATCAACCGCGCGGCTCGGATCGCGGCGGCCGCCCAGGGCGGCCAGGTCCTGCTGTCCGACGCCGCGAGGGCCCTCGCCGAGCGCCGCCTGCCGCCCGCCGTCACGCTCCGGGACGTCGGAGAGCACCGCCTCAAGGATCTCGGTCGGCCGGAGCGGCTCTTCCAGCTCGTGATCGAGGGCCTGCGCTCGGAGTTTCCGCCGCTGCGGAGCCACGACGCAGGCGATCATCTACCGGCCCGGTTGACGAGCTTTGTCGGACGTGACCGGGAGCTCGAGGAGTTGCGGCATCTGCTTGCCGAGCACCGCCTCGTGACCCTCACCGGCCCAGGCGGCACCGGCAAGACCAGCCTCGCTACCGAGCTCGCGCGCGAGGTCGCCCGGGACTTCACCGACGGGGCCTGGTTCGTTGCGCTCGAAGCGGTGCGGGACCCGAATCTTGTGGGACCAGCCATCGTCGCCGCGCTGGGTCTGGGCGACGCGCCCGGCCGTCCGATCCGCGAACAGCTCGACGAGAATCTGTCCCAGCGGACCCTGCTCCTGGTGCTTGACAACTTCGAGCACCTGCTCGAGGCACGGACGCTGGTTGGCGAGCTCATTGCGGCATCCCCGTCCGTCCGCGTGATCGTGACGAGCCGGTCGCCGCTCCATATTTCCGGCGAACAGACGTATCCGGTCGCCCCGCTGGGCGTCCCGGACGAGGCCGACGTTCGTGTCGGGCCCGACCGAGCCGGTGCTGCTGCCGTGTCCCCGGAGGACGCCCCGGCTGTTCGACTGTTCGTGGATCGGGCCCGCGCCCTTCAGCCGGCGTTCGCGCTCACGGGCCCTAACTCGGACGCCGTCACCGACATCTGCCGGCGCCTTGACGGCCTGCCGCTCGGCATCGAGCTGGCCGCCGCCCGAGTCTCGCTCCTGGGCCTGACCGGGATACGGGACCGGCTCGCACGAGAGCTACGTCTGCCCGGACCCGATACGCGGGACACACCGGCTCGCCAGCGGACCCTTCGCGAGACGATCGCCTGGAGTCATGGCCTGCTGGAAGCGCCGGCGAGGACGTTGTTCGCCAGGCTGTCCGTGTTCGTTGGCGGCTGCCGACTCCAGGAGATGGAGGCCGTCTGCGCGAATCTGGGCGGATCGGGCTCGGACGTACCCGACGAACTCGACATGCTCGACGTGCTCGCAACCCTCATCGACCAGAGCCTCGTGTCGACGAGGGAGGGCTCGGCAGGCATTCGGGTCGTCATCCTCGAGACGATCAGACAGTTCGCGGCCGAACAGTTGGCGGAGGACCCGGATCGGGCCGGGGTGAGACGACGCCATGCCCTGGCGTACCTCGACGTGGCCGAGGCATGCGCCCCTGCCATGGCCGCCCGAGGCCAGCCGACTGCTGTCGCACGTCTGTTCGAGGAGCAGGGCAATATCCGCGCCGCGATCCGCTGGGCCATCGAAGTCGGCGACGCCGAGGTGGGGCTCCGGTATTGCACGGCGCTATGGCGGTTCTGGGGTGGCAGCGAGGAGGGCCGGTCCACGATCGCGGCCGTACTCCAGATACCTGGTGCGGAGGCCCCCACGACTGCACGAATGCGCGCCCTCGAAGCCTCCGGCGGGTTGTTCTACTGGAGCGGAGAGCGCGATCGCGCCAACGAGATGTATCGCGCCCAGCTCGAGCTGGCTCGGACGCTCGGTGATCGCCGAGGTGAGATCGACGCGAAGTTCAACCTCGGCTTCACCGAGGACTGGCGCGGCAGATCGCACGAGGGTCTGGCGACATGGGAAGAGATCGCAGCCTCGTACGAGGCCCTCGGCGACGAACAATCGGCTGTCCGTACCCTGGCGCCGCGGGCGGGGATTCTCATCCTGGACGGGCATCGTGCGGAGGCGAGGGAACTGCTGGAGCGAGCGGCCCTCCGCTACCACGAGATCGACGACCCGTTCTACGAGGCGATGGCGGCCGGCAACCTCAGCTGGCTATGCCTCGAGTTGGGAGACCGGCCAGGCGCGCTCCGCTGGTACAAGGTCTCGGCGGTCGCCTCGCGCGAGTTCGGCGACCATGTCGGCATGACGCTGGCACTTCCGATGGGCGCGATCGCGGCCAATGAGTTCGGCAATCCGGAGCGAGCCGCCACGATACTTGGCGCGCACGAAGCCCTCTCGCGACGGTATGGCGTGCGCCCGCCGAAGGGTCTGGAGCTGATCATTGGGTCGCGGGACCCGCTGGCGCGCGCACGGGCGACGCTGGACCCCACGGCATTCGAGGCGGCCTGGAGTCGAGGTCAAGCGATGGACATGGAGGAAGCGGTGGCGTTCCTCCTCGATACCGTCTCCCTCGTCAGCGAAGCGACGGGACCTGGCGTGCAGGCCGGAACCGCTCCGCCGCGAACGGCCCCTCCCCCGTGACGACGGCCGCTTCGTAGCGGTCGAGGCCCTGCGAGGTCAGCGTCTCGAGCTCGGTCATGAGCACCTCGTCGACGGTCGTGAAGTTGAAACAGGACTTGCCCTGCATCCGCCGTCGGAGCTCCTGCGACATCTCCGTCGCGAGCTCCGGGAACCCATAGACCGCCATCAGGTAGAAGCTCACGTAGCGTTTGCCGGGCCGAACGCCGGCCACGAACCCGTGCGGCTGGTCCTCCAGCCCACGCAGGTGCAACGCGACTCCCTTGGGACCATCGCCCACCACGGCGAATCGACGCCGGTGCGGCTCCAGGATGGCGCGAAGGCGGCGGTCGACGACGGCGAGATCTGCGGCCATCAGTGCACCGCCATCCTCAGTACGCGGCCAGCGTCCGGATCGCCTCGTGGATCCGATCGGGGCTGACCATGAACCAATCCTCCAGCACGTGGTTGTAGGGGACGGCCGTCACGTCCGGCCCGGCCACCCGCGTCACCGGCCCGTCGAGATAGTCGAACGCTTCCTCGGCCACGATCGCCGCGATCTCCGCGCCGTAGCCGCCGAACTTGTTGTCCTCGTACACGACGAGGCATTTGCCGGTCTTGCGGACGCTGTCCAGGAGGGTCTCGCGGTCGAGCGGGCGCAGCGTCCGCACGTCCACCACTTCCACGCTCACGCCGTCCTCCTCCGCCCGATCGGCCGCCTCGAGCGCGTACTGGGCCATCAGGCCGTAGGCCACCACGGTCACCTGCGAGCCGGGACGGGTCACCTGTGCGCGACCGAGCGGGACCACGTACTCGCCGTCGGGTACGTCGCCGCGCACCGAGCGGTACATCTTCTTGTGCTCGAAGAAGAGGACCGGGTCGTCGTTGCGGATCGAGCTGCGGAGGAGGCCCTTGGCGTCGTACGGCGTGGACGGGATGACGACCTTGAGGCCAGGCACGTGGGTGAAGAAGGCCTCCACCGACTGGCTGTGGTACAGGGCGCCGTGAACGCCACCGCCATATGGCGCCCGAATCACCATCGGCACGCCGACGGCGTCGTTCGAGCGATAGCGCATCCGTGCGGCCTC
>Ga0184612_10001777_pt1 | contig 10458 bp, 8 predicted proteins | sample PLM3_60_coex_FD_133163 | JGI IMG/M metagenome (GOLD analysis project Ga0184612, IMG submission 133163) | Groundwater sediment microbial communities from an aquifer in East River, Colorado, USA - PLM3_60_coex | ecosystem: Environmental > Terrestrial > Soil > Riparian zone | place: USA: East...
CGGTCACCGGCTCTCCGCGCTCCAGCATTCCGCCGTTGATCGTGCCCGGCTCGGTCGGGCTCCCCGCCTCGTCGGTCTCGGCCGTACTGGCCAGTGTGTAGCCCATTTCAGGTACGTCCGCGAGGTGCCAACTCAGCGCGTCGCGGTAGAACGCCTTCGCCCTGGCCAGGTCATCGGCCGGCAGTTCGAAGTGCACCACTTGACCGCTCATGCTGATCTCCTGTCGCGTCTGCCGCCTTCCACACGATTCTATGGGCCCCCCGCGGACCCGCGCCGGAGGCGACATCCGTTGCCGGGCGGCGTTTTGCGCGCCCTTCACGTCACGCCGAGTCGTACCCGCGCCCGCGCATCGCCCGCTGCATCGCCCGCCTGACCTTCCCGAACTGGATCTCGTCGCGACTCGCGAATATGAGCATCCACGCGCCGCCGCACCGGACCCAGAGCTGGTACGGCCGGTGAAGGTAGCCAGCGAATGCCGCGATGCCAAAGCCGCCGGCGAGGACGGCCGCTACCGAGCCCATGGCGACCCCGTTGCCGATCGGCGCGAGAACCCATGCGGCTTCACCGGCCGTAGCGAGCGCCGCTCCTCCGATTAGACACATCATCGGCCCCGGTCCGGTCGGGCCGCGGGCGACGCCGAGATCGGTCAGTTCGGCGACCGGGTGCCACGCGCCTCGGACGTGTACCCATTGCTCTGTGATGCGGATACCGGGCTCGACGCAGAGCACGACGTCGTGCCGCCCCAAGGGTTGGGGGCTAGCGTGGCGCCCAACACCGTGAGTAAGATTCACCTCACCCTCCTATAGCTCGTGACGCGGGTTGGGATTGGGTTTGATGCGGCGTCCGGTGGCACCCGGGCGCCGCATTTTTGTCGCCTCCGGCGGGTCTTCACCTTCGGCTCTAAACGCAATTGTGCGCTAAGACACCGACCGAAAGGAAGTGTGCCAGGAAGACACATGTCAAGATCGTAACAGGATTTGCCCGATATTCACGCGGTTTGGCCGACGTCGGGCTGGAACATTGGCACATTCACACGCCGCGACACGCCGACGCGAAACGCCCACCACTGTCCGGGCGCGCCTCGCTAGACGGGCGCAAAACCGGACGTCCGCGTCTCGCGGACGGCGACCGCGACGCAGCCGGGCGGGGCCGCGACCAATGACCGCGACACAGGGCGGGGGCGCGCATTGCGCGCCCCCGCCCGGTTGATGTGATCGGCTAGGCTCCGCTACGGGGTGTAGCAGGGCTTGGTGAGCGTGTAGCCCGCGGCCGTCGGGCCGGTGAAGGGAGCCTTCACCTCGGTCACTCCGGTCGGTGCGGTCTTGTCGGGCTTAGAGATCACGGTCACCTTCACCTGGCCAGCCGCGCCCGCCTTGTAGTTGCCGGCGCCAGCCGGCAGCATCCCCTCGTAGTCGACCGACTCGAGCGACTTCGCCGCGTCGAGCAGGCCCTTGCGGGTGAGATCGCCGTTGCTGACCGCCTTCTCCAGGGCGGACTTCATCGGGTAGGACCACACCCAACCCGCGGTGTAGCCGTCCGAGAGCGGCGACGGGGTGCCGAGCGCCTCACGCATGGCCTTGTGGCCTGGCGTATCCGCACCCCACGACTGCCAGGGTCCGGACTGCAGGTAGAGCGCCGCGAGGGCAGGCGCCGCCGCGGTGCCATTAAGGGCCGGATTCCACGTCGGGCTCGTGCCGATGAAGTGACCCTTATAGCCCGCCACCGCCGTGCCGCCAACGATCGCCGCGGCCTCGGCCGGGGCGGTCGTGAGGATGACGAGCTCGGGCTTCTGCGCGACGACCGCCGCGACCGCGCCGGCCTGGTTGGTCGCGCCCGGGGTAGTCACGACGTTGGCGAACGTGAGGCCGAGCTTCTCCGCGGCGTACTTGGCACCGGCGGCGGCGTCATCGCCGTAGTCACCCGCGTAGTGGATGGACATCACGCTCTTGGGGGCGAACGTTTCCTTGGCGTAGTCGATGGCGTTCATCGACTCGATGCAGTAGTTCGCACCGGACTCGAGGATGACGTCCCGGAATGCCCACGCCGAGGTCCACGACGCCGGTGCGGCGACGATGTTGTTCGCCTCGAGATCCTCGATGATCGCGGCCGTTGTGGGCGAGCCAAGGGTCTGCGCCAGGCCCAGCACCTTTCCCTTGATCTCCTGATAGACCTGGTTGTGGGTCTGCGGGTCGTACTTGTTGTCCCGCACGTACGTGGTGACGTCGACCTCGTACTTGCCGCCGATTCCGCCGTTTGTGTTGACCCGCTTCCAGAAGGCCTTCTGCGAGTCGGTAATAGGCACCGCCAGCGCCTTGAAGGGGCCGACGGTCAGGTCGGAGATGATACCGAGGTAGATGCAACCCTTGTTCTTGTCGATGGCCTGCGGGCACGGCGCCGCCGTCACACCAACGTCGGTCTTCACGCTGCCGCCACCGCCGCCGCTATCCGTGCCGCGACAGCCGGCAAGTGCGCCGGCCGTAACGAGCACCATGACAGCGGTCATGGCTCCCAGCCGTTTCATGTTGTCGTCCTCCCTCGTCGTAGGAGAGTCGGTTAGTAGGAGAATGGCCAGGCTTTCCAGTAGTTGCGGACGCGCAACCAGATCCCGAACAGGCCGCGGGGTTCGAATATCAGGAACACGATGATCAGTGCCCCATACAGAACGACCTGCAGCTGGAATACGTTGGGCACATCGGTGGACTCGGCGCCCACGAAGGGCACCACCGACGGCAGAAACTGGGTCGCGCGCGGCAACAACGTGATGAAGAATGCGCCCATGATCGCCCCGGAGATGGTGCCCGCACCACCGATGAGGACCATCGCGATGTAGAGCACGCTCATTTCCAGATTGAAGGTGTTGGGGGTGAAGAAGCCACTGATGGTGAAGAGCAGGGCACCGGCACAGCCGGCGTAGAACGAGGACACGGCGAAGGCCACGGTCTTGTAGCGGGCCAGGCTGATACCCATCACGCCGGCGGCGATGTCCCGGTCGCGGATGGCGGTGAAGGCGCGACCGACCCGCGACCGAGCGATGTTGCGGGCGACGACGGCGAAGATGATCAGCAGAACGAACATCAGCCAGAACAGTTGCTGATCCCTGGTGAACAGGGGACCGCTCACGTTCAGGCGGTAGCCGAACAGGTCCGGGACCGCCGCGGGGCGCCCGATGCCCGAGCCACCGGTGAGCTCACGCCACTCATTGAAGATGTGCTCCCCGATGAAGACGAGGCCGAGGGTGACGACCGCCAGGTAGAGCCCGCGCAGTCGCGTGGCCAGCGGCGCCACGAGAACCCCGGCGAGCGCCGCGACCAGCCCCGCCGCCGGCAACCAGACGAACAGACTCGTCACACCGAAGCCGATCGTGCGTCCCTCCGGGTTGCCGCTGATGACCGCGGCGGTGTACGCGCCGACCGCGATGAAGAACGCGTGTCCAAGCGAGACCTGCCCGGCATATCCGGTAACCAGCCCGAGCCCGATCGCGCCGATCGCCGCGACGCAGCCGATCGCGAGCAGATTCAGATACTCGTCCGGCACCCCCAGCGGCATGGCCAGCCCCAGCACGATCAGCGCGGCGACCGCTACCTGCTTACTGCGCGTGTTGAGCAGACCCATCTCCAACGAGTACGACGTGTAGAGCATCGGCCGACCCCACAGGCGTCGAGGCGTCGTCGGGCGCAAGGGCTCGCTCGTAGTGGGTTCCTGAGCAGCATTCGCGGGGCGCGGCTCCCTGAACGTGGTCATACGCGCTCGACCTCCCTCGTGCCGAAGAGCCCGTACGGCCGGACGAGCAGGACGAGCAACATCACCACCCACGGTGTGATAGCCGAGACGTTGCCGCCCAGCCAGGAGGGAAATTTGTATTGGTACTGCGCGACCAACTCCTGCAGCACGCCGACGGCAACGCCGCCGAGCACGGCGCCGGGCAGCGAGTCGAGGCCGCCAAGAATGATCACCGGCAACGCGACCAGCGCGGTGAGGCCCAGGGTCTGCTCCACGCTCCCGCCGGCCGCGGCGAATGTGCCACCGATCGCCGCGAGAGCGCCGGCGATCCCCCATGCCACGGCGAAGACCGCCCCGACCGAAACCCCTTGGGCCAGCGCAGCCTCCTGGTCGTAGGCCGCCGCCCGCATCGCGAGGCCCATCCGGGTGAAACGGAAGAAGGCGAACAGCAACGTCACGAGCACCACCGTCGTTACGACCATGGCGATGTGGCGCTGCTGGATCTCGACGCCTCCAATCAATGTGGACTCCAGTCCCCACGGGTCGCCGACCTGGCGGATATCGATGCCGAGGAGACCGGTCGCGAAGACCCGCACGACGAGGTCGACGCCGATGGTGATGATGGCCACCGCGAACACCGGCCGCCCCACCATCGGCCGGATCGCGACGCGCTCGACGCCGAGCGCGAGCGCCGCGGTCGCCAGCGCGGCCAGCGGTACCGCAACGAAGAAACCGAGCGGTCCGGTGAAGTAGCTCACGAGCACCGCGCCCGTGAGCATGAACGCCGGCTGCGCGAAACTGATCACCCGGGTCGATTTATAGATGATCACGAAGCCCAGGGCGAGCAACGCGTACACGCTGCCGAGGCCGAGGCCCCGACTGATCATCTGCAGGATCTCGGTCACCCTGTCTCCTGGTTCGCTCGCTCGCGCGGCGCTTTAGGCGACGTCTTCCCTCGCCGCCACGCAACGGCTTCGCCAGCGCGTCGCCTCAGTCCAGACGCCGCCGCGCCAGCACGCTCGCTCACCGGCCACCGCCGGAGTACATGTCCTCCACCAGCTCGCCGAAGAGTTTCGCGATCGCCGATCGCTTTACCTTCTGCGTGGCCGTCAGCTCGCCGTCCTCGTGGTCGAGCTCCTTGGGCAGCATCCGGAACTTCTTGATCTGCTCCACAGTGGCCAGTCGGGAGTTGACCTCGTTGACGATCTCCTGCACCAGTCTGAGTACCTCCGGCTTCTCGGACAGGTCGCGGTACGTCGTGTAGGCAATGCCGCGCCGCTGCGCCCAGTTGGACACGGTCTCCAGCTCGATGCCGATGAGGGCGACCAGGTAGGCCCGACGGTCGCCGACGACGATCGCCTCCTTGACGTACGGCGACGTCTTGAGGGCGTTCTCAATCTCGCTCGGCGCGATGTTCTTGCCACCAGCCGTGATGAGGATGTCCTTGGCGCGGTCCGTGATTTTCAGGTGGGTGCCGTTGACCCACTCGCCCACATCGCCGGTGTGCAGCCAGCCATCTGCGTCGACGGCCTTCGCGGTCGCCTCCGGGTCACGGAAGTAACCGACGAAGACGGCCGGACTGCGGGTCAGGATCTCGCCGGTCTCGTGGTCGAGACGTACCTCCACGCCCGGGTGTGGTTCGCCGACCGTGCCCAGCACGATCCTCCCCGGATGGTTGACGGTCGTGATGGCGGCGTTCTCGGTCATGCCGTAGATCTCGTACATCGGCACGCCGATGCCCATGAAGAACTTCAGCACCTCCGGCGCGATCGGTGCGGCGCCCGAGCTGGCGAACCTAACCCTCCCCATGCCGATGCGCTCGCGCAGGGCGCGGTAGAAGAACAGCCAGCCGACGGCGTAGACGAGCCTCGTCGTCGCGGTGTGCCGACCGCCCGAGCGGACCAGCGTGTCTCCGATCCAGCCGGACACCTTGAGCCAGAACCGGCCGTTGAGCCGCTTGATCCGACTGGCACTGGCCAGCCGGATGTGCACGCCCGCGAGGATGCGTTCCCAGATGCGAGGCACGCCGAAGAGCAGCGTCGGCTGCACTTCGCGCAGGTCGGCCTGGATCGTGGCGATGGACTCGCCGAAGTGCATCTGCACGCCGCCGGCGGCGTTCTGGTAGATGGTGAAGGTGCGCTCCGCGATGTGGCACAGCGGTAGGTAGGACAGCCCCAAGTCGGCGGTGTTGGCCGGTGGGTAGGCGAGGCCCTGCTCCTCGACCAACGTCTTGATCGCGAAGTTGATGTTCGCGACCGATAGCATGGCGCCCTTCGGCGGACCGGTCGTGCCGGACGTGTAGATGAGCGTGGCGATGTCGTCGTCGGCGCCGGTCGCCATGATGTCCTCGACCGCTCCGGGATGGGCCGCCCGATGTTCCGCGCCCAGCCTGAGCAGGTCCTGCCACGAGAGCAACTTGGGATGGTCGTAGTGGAACCGGATGCCGCGCGGCTCGACGTAGACGATCCGCTCGAGATCGGGACACGATTCGATGACCGCGAGCGCCTTGTCGACCTGCTCCTGGTCCTCCGCGACCAGAATCTTGGCGCCGGAGTGCGATAGGAGATACCCCACCTCCGCGGGCGGGTTGGTCGGGTAGAGCCCGACCGTCATCGCCCGCACGGCCGCGGTGGCCACGTCGCTGTAGAGCCACTCCGGCCGGTTTTCCGAGTGCACCGCCACGCGGTCACCCGGCTCCACCCCGAGCGCGAGCAAGCCGTGCGCCACCGTCAGCGCGGTGTCCCAATAGGACGCCCAGGTGACCTCCTGCCACACCCCGAGATCCTTCTCCCGGAGCGAGACTCGATCGCCCATCGTGCGCGCCCGTTCCCGTACCCGGGTAGCGACTGTCCTGGCCCCGGCGGGGGACTCGCCGACGGCGGCCGACCCCGGCGTCGTCAATGCCGTCGTCATGTCACCACCTCGTTCCCTTGTTCATGTCCCTGCACCTCTCCGAGGTACGCGCGGATCACGTCCGGGTGGTTCTGGATCTCTGCCGGAACACCGGTCGCGATCTGTACCCCGAAGTCGACGACCATCACGCGGTCGGCGAGGTCCATCACCAGCCCCATGTCGTGCTCGACCAGGATGATCGGGATGTCCAGCTCGTCGCGGATGTCGAGGATGTAGCGGGCCATGTCCTCGGTCTCCTCGAGGTTCATCCCCGCCACCGGCTCGTCGAGCAGCAGCAGCTTGGGCTTCATCGCCAGCGCCCGGCCGAGCTCGACCCGCTTCTGCACTCCGTAGGGCAGCAGCCCCACCGGCAGCCGCCGCCACTGCTCCAGCTCCAGGAAGTCGACGATCTCCTCCACCGCCTCGCGGGCGGCCAGCTCCTCCCGCCGGGCCCGGCCCCACCACACGATCGCGGCGAGCGTGCCGTAGCGCAGGTGTGTGTGCCGGCCCAGCATCAGGTTGTCCAGCACCGTCAGGTTCGTGAACAGCTCGACGTTCTGGAACGTGCGGGCCATGCCCGCCGCCGCGATCCGATGTGGACGCATGCCGGTGATATCCACTCCGTCGAAGACGACCCGACCCTGCTGCGGCCGGTAGACGCCGGAGAGCACATTGAAGATCGACGTCTTGCCGGCACCGTTCGGGCCGATCACGGCGAAGAGCTCCCGACGGCCGACGGTGAAGGTCACGCCGTCGATCGCGCGCACGCCGGCGAAGGCAAGTCGGATGTCGTCAAACGTGAGAACAGGTTCGCCGGCGACGACCCGGTCGCCCGCAGGGAGTTGTTCGGCGGCGAGACGCTGCCGCGCGGGCCGGATGTCGGCGTCAAGCGAGCCGGCTGACGCCTCGTTCCGCTCGCTCATGACAACCACCGCTTCCGGCGCTTGTAATGCTTCACATCGCGGAACGACTTCGCGGTGCCCTCCGGGTGCAGGCCGAGATAGAACTCGCGCACGTCCTCGTCGGCGAGCAGCTCCGCCGCGGGCTTGTCCAGCACGATCTTGCCGGTCTCCATGACGTAGCCGCGCGAGGAGATGGACAGCGCCATGGTGGCGTTCTGCTCGACCAGCAGCACGCCGGTGCCGTGCCGGTTGATCTCCACGATGAGGTCGCGCACCTGTTCGACCAGGCGTGGGGCCAGACCGAGGCTTGGCTCGTCCAGGATCAGGTAGCGCGGATCGGACATGAGCGCGCGGCCCATCGCGAGCATCTGCTGCTCGCCGCCGGAGAGGTATCCCGCCGTGTCCCGGCGCCTCTTGGCCAGTACGGGGAAGAGCGACAAGACCCTGGCGACGCCCGCCGCACGCCCCTTGGGGTTGGTGTGCGCGCCGAGCTTCAAGTTCTCCTCGACCGTCAACTCGGCGAACGTCCGGCGTCCCTCCATGACCTGGGTGATGCCGCGCCGCACGATCGCGGCCGGTTTGAGGTCGTGGATGGCGTGGTCGTCAAGGCTGACCGAGCCCTTGGTGATCTCTCCGTCGTGCGGGTCGAGCAGCCCGCACACGGCGCGCAGCAGCGTAGTCTTGCCGGCGCCATTGGCGCCGAGGAGAGCGATGATCTCACCGGGGGGAATCCTCAGGCTGACGCCGCGCAGGACGAGCATGACGTCGTCGTAGACGACCTCAAGATTCTGCACCTGCAGCATTGCGGCCCCCTAAGTTACCGGTCATTAAACCGTCCGGCAGGAGCGCGCAAAAGAGATCGAGTAGCCGGACCGGGTAACAGTTCGGCCGCAGGTCTCTAACGGAGAGTAGTCGCGTTGGCGCGCACAGAAACGCGCCGATCTAGGACTTGGGCACGTGGTTAGAGATCAACTCACGTGCCCAAGTCCTAGATCGGCGAGTCCTCGATCGGCGCGGCAAGGGTTAGGCCGCGCGAAGGCCCTCGGCGCGGGCCAGCTCACGCAGCCGACCGAGCGCCTGGATCTCCAGCTGGCGGATGCGCTCGCGGGACAGCGAGAACCGCGTCGCGACCTCGGTGAGCGAGTGTTCCCGCCCATCCTCCAGGCCGTATCGCGCCCGCATGATCCCGGCGGACCGGTCGTCGAGGTGGTTGAGCAGGCCCTCGATCCGCTGGCGCTCGAGCGCGGCGAGCACGACCTCCTCCGGCGATGGGGCGTCGCTGTCCGCGACGAGATCACCGAGGTTGGTGTCGCCGTCATCGCCGACGGGCGTATCGAGCGAGACAGTGTCCTGCGACCAGCGCTTCAGCTCGTTGATCCGCTCGAGGGGCACGCCCATCGCCACGGCGAGCTGTTCGGGCTCTGGCTCTGACCCGAGCTCGCGGGTGAGCTGGCGGGCCACGTTGCGCATGCGGTTGACGTCCTCCACGAGGTGCACCGGCAGGCGCACCGTGCGCTCCTGCTGGGCGATTGCACGGCTGATCGCCTGGCGGATCCACCACGTCGCGTACGTCGAGAACTTGTAACCCCGCAGGTAGTCGAACTTCTCCACGGCCCGGACGAGACCGGTGTTGCCCTCCTGGATCAGGTCGAGCATCGGCATGCCGGACCGCACATAGCGCCGGGCGATGGACACGACGAGGCGGAGGTTCGCCCGGATGAACCGGTCCTTGGCGTTGTCACCCTCAACGACGAGGCGCTCAAGCTCGGACCGCGAGAGTCCACGTGGCAGTTTGTCCGCTTCGAGGAGGTGTTCGGCGTAGAGCCCGGCCTCAATCGCCTTCGAGAGGTCAACCTCTTGCGCCGCGTCCAATAGCGGAGTCCTGGAGATCTCGTGCAGATAGACACCGACCAGGTCGCGCTCTTCGGCGACCTCGTCCGTCCGCAGCACCTTCATCTTCTCCACCGTTCGGGCCCCTCCCCGTCCTTTGACACCGACCTCTCGGCCGTGCCCCTGACACAACAGACGCTTACCCGGCTTGATTCCGTTCCACCCCCGAAAAAAGTTCACAAAAAGGTGACGACCGCCTGAGACGTACACCACTTACTGTGGTCGCGCTCACACCGGTCATTCGACGCCCGACCCCCCTTGGCTGGGTACACCTTCGAGGGCTCGCTGCCCGCTATGCGTCCCGCCTACATATCAGTACGCACGAGGGTGCCGAATCGGTTTCGCGCCGCCTGGAATTATCAGCGAAATCACAGGTAAGGCTCGCGCCGGATCGGTGGCCTCAGTTCGCGCCATTTACTCACGCCAGCCCAGGATCTCCACCCCGCGCGCCTGCTCGACCCGTACTCCCAGGTGGATTTCCTTGGACTCGCCCGGGCTCAGGTCGAGCCGCCACGTCAACACGCCCATGTCGGTACGTTCCGCGGGCGCCGGATCGACGTGCTGCTCCTTGACCACGATGCCATCATCGCGGGAGACCGGGATCTGGTCGAGAACGGTCACCCGTACCGGGCGCGGCGTGTGGTTCGACACCGTGATCTTGTGTTCGGCCTCGCGCCTGCGGGTCGAGCCGAGCACGGCCTTCGCGGCGGTACGGCGGACGAGTTCGCGCTCCACGCGCACCCGGTCATCGACGCCCAGCGCGAGCTCGAGCTCCTCACCGGGTGCCCAGATCTCCAGCGACGTGCTGCCGACGAAGTCGCCGCCGTGGAAGACCGCGGCGGCGCCCGGCAGCAACGTATGCGCCGAAGCGTTTGTAACCGTGGCCCGCAGATGTGCCTCCGCCGCCCGGACCGGCGCGGTCACGTAGTCCAGCGACGCCGCGAGCTCGATGACGGCGACGGTGGCGCGGTGGGCACTGCCGTCGGCCGGTACGGCGACCGGCCGCGCCGGCTGGTACGTCGCCGCGGTCACGCCCTGCTCAACGGCCGCGACC
>Ga0184612_10001779_pt1 | contig 10455 bp, 11 predicted proteins | sample PLM3_60_coex_FD_133163 | JGI IMG/M metagenome (GOLD analysis project Ga0184612, IMG submission 133163) | Groundwater sediment microbial communities from an aquifer in East River, Colorado, USA - PLM3_60_coex | ecosystem: Environmental > Terrestrial > Soil > Riparian zone | place: USA: East...
CTCCGAGGGACTGCTCGACCACGACGAGTCCTTCGCCATCTGGCGGAGCAACCACGTCCTGATGGTGGAGCGGGAGATCGGGGCCAAGCGGGGGACCGGGGGCTCGAGCGGCGTCCCGTACCTGCGGACGACGCTCGGCAAGCGGTTCTTCCCCGAGCTCTGGGACCTGCGGAGCGACCTGTAGCGCCGCTCGCCGGGGTCGGCGGTCCACCGGGAACCGGGGATTGACCGGCCGGGGCCGGGAGGAGTAAACCGCTCCTACACTCGGAAGGGAGGTGGTCCATGGCCAAGGACCTCACGGTATCTCTGGAGGACCGGCCGGGGACGCTGGCGGACTTCGGTGAGGCGCTGGGCAAGGCCGGCGTCAACATCGAGGGGATCTGCGGGCTCGGCGTCGAGGGCCGCGGCATCATCCACGTCCTGGTGGAGGATGCTGCGGCGGCCCGGAAAGCTCTCGAAGGGGCGGGGATCAAGGTCGAGGGTGAGGCCGATCCGATGGTCGCCGAGGTGGCTGGGAGCGCGGACAAGCCCGGAGAGCTCGGCAAGATGGCACGGGCGATCGCGAACGCCGGGGTCAACATCCAGGCCATGTACATGGCGACCCATGACCGCGGCGTCATCGTGACGACCGACAACGCCAAGGCCCGCAGGGCGCTCGGGATGTAGCGATCGCGTCAGGCCGGACGTACCGGAGGCGGCTCCTTCGAGAGCCGCCTCCGCCTATTCGGGGGTCGATCCGCGGCCGGCCGCGTGTGCGTCCGCGACCGCGTACGCGCGATCGAGCAGCTCCACCGGGTGCAGCACCTCGAGCGGCCGGCCTGCGTTCCGCAGGCCGGCGGCGATCTGCATGGTGCAGCCCGGGTTCGCCGACGCGACGATCGTCGCGTCGGTCGCGGCGATCGAGGCCGCCTTCTGCTCCATCAGCCGGTCGGACATCTCCGGCTCGAGCACGTTGTACAGGCCTGCCGCGCCGCAGCACCGGTCGCCATCGGAGATCTCGACGATCTCGACGCCGGGGATCCGGCGGAGCACCGCGCGGGGCTGCTCCCGGATCCGCTGGGCCCGGAGCGCGTGGCAGGCGTCGTGGTAGGCGATGCGGATGGGCCCGTCGCCCGCCGGTCCATCGACCGGCGGCTCGACGCCCTGTTCGTCGAGGAACTCCATCAGGTCGCGGACCCTCGCCGAGAAGGCCGCGGCCTCCTCGCCACCCAGCAGGTCGCCGTAGTCCTTCATGTGCGCGCCGCACCCGGCCGCGGCGACTACCATCCAGTCGGCCTCCTGAAATGCGGCGAGGTTCCGGCGGGCCAGCATCCGCGCCGTCTTCAGCCGTCCGTTGTGCGCCTGGAGCGCGCCGCAGCACACCTGGCGGCGAGGGGCGATCACCCGCCAGCCGTTCCGCGCCAGCACCCGGACGGTGGCCCGATTCGCGGACCGGTACCACTGGTCCTGGACGCAGCCCGTGAGGATGGCGACTGTCCCCTTCGCCGATCCCTCTGGCTCCACGGCCCTCGGCGCGCGGCGGCCCGGCGAGCCCCGAGGCACCAGGGTGCGTATGCGCTTGCCGAGGAAGGGGCGCGCGAGCGGCGTGAGCCTCCTGGCGAGCGAGAGCATCCATCGCCGCCGGAGGGCCACGCTCAAGCCGAACCACCGGACGAACCGGGCCCGGCGAGTCCGAAGCGGCTCGATCTGCACCCGCGCTCGCTCCATCATCCGGCCGAACGGGACGTGCGACGGGCAGACGTCCTCGCAGGCCCGGCACCCTAGGCACAGGTCCATGAACCGGGCGAACGTCGCGTCGACGTTCGCCCGACCATCGGCCACGGCCCGCATCGCCGCGATCCTGCCGCGAGGCGATGCCGACTCCTCGCCGGTCAGACGGTACGTCGGGCAATGCGGAAGGCACAGGCCGCAGGCCACGCAGGTGGCCAGGTCGTTGTCGGAGGGGGCGTCGCCCGGCCGCCAGTTCGCCGCCAGGCCCACCGGGCCGATGAACCGGGTCCCCTCAGGCATGAAGGAACCGAGGGGAGGCGCGCCCCGCTCCTCGAGGTCCGCCACGTCAGATCCCTCCCCAGAACCGGCCTGGCGCGAGTGCCCCCGCAGGGTCGAACGTCGCCTTCAGCCGGCGGTGAACGTCCAGGCCCGGGGGAACGTCGGACCCCAGTCCTCCGGGCCCCTTGATCGCCGGCGCGATCCCCCCGAAGGCACGAGCCCTTGCTCGAAGGGCGTCCAGCTCACCGTCGGACGAGGAGAGCCCGACCCACGCGATCCCCACGCCGAGCAGCGCGCCCCACGATCCGAGGTGGGGGCCGAGGAGATCGGGGAACGGCGGGGAAAGCAGCTCCGGCAGGCGGGAGGGCGGCACGGCCGCCTCGGCGACCACGGCGCTCGCCTCCCAGGGGCGTTCGGAAGGAAACGCGTCCTCGTCCGCCACGACGCTTACCGGCGCGACCCGGTCTGTTGCCTCGACCTGGCGCTCCACCTCTTCCGGCCATCCCTCCAGGCGAAGCTCCTGCACCTCCGGCGTGGCCAGGATGGCGACCGGGTTCGGCACCGCCTCCAGCAGCCGCCGCCCGACTTCGAGCCCTCCGGCGACCCGGACGGTTCGCCGGGCCTGCGGACGGGGCCTGACCTTCAGCGCGACCTGCACGATCACGCCGAGGGTCCCGAGCGAGCCGGTCATCAGCTTGTGGACGTCGTACCCGGTCACGCTCTTCACCGTCCGGGCGCCGCTCTTCACCAACCGGCCGTCGCCGGTCACGACCTCCATCTCGACCACGGTGTCGCGGATCGGGCCGAATCGCAGGCGCCTCGGCGAGTTGGCCGCCGCCGCGATGACGCCACCAACGGTGGCCCTGGGCGGCGCGTCGCACGGCCACTCCTGGCCTCCCTCGGCCAGGATGCGGTCGAGCTCGCCGACCCGCATCCCCGCCTCGACCACCGCGATCATCTCCGCCGGCTCGTAGGCCACGAGAGAGTCGAGCTGGGTGGTCCACAGCTCGGCGTCGACCTCGCACGGGTCGCCCTTGTCGATGTGGGTCCGCCCGCCCACGACCAGCACCCGGCGGCGCTCGGCGGTCGCCTCGCGCATCGCCTGGACCACCTCCAGCTTCTCCATGGGGTGGATCAGATCCACGATCCCTCCGGGATGCTCTGGGCGGCCTGCGCCGCATCCGTCCCCCGGGCCATGGCGAAGTCTCCGCAGCGGGCGCCGGCGGGCAACACCTTCTGCGGGTTCATCCGGCCCTCCGGATCGAAGGCGGCGCGGACGCAGGCCTGTGCGCCGAGGTCGACATCGGAGAACACGAGCGGCATGAAGTCGCGCTTCTCCAGGCCGATGCCGTGCTCGCCGGTAAGGGACCCTCCGTATTCCACGCATAGGCGGACGATCTGCTCGCTGGCCGAGAGCACCCGCTCGATGGTCCCGGGGATCCGCCGGTCGAACGAGAGCAGCGGATGCAGGTTCCCGTCCCCGGCGTGGAAGACGTTCGTCACGATGATGTCGTGCCGGCTGGCGATCTCGTAGACGCCGGCCAGGACGTCCACGAGCTTCGAGCGCGGCACGACGCAATCGTGCAGGTGGTAGTGCGGCGCGATCTGGGCGACGGCCCCGAACGCGCTCTTCCGTCCCTTCCACAGCAGGGCCCGTTCGGCATCGTCGCCGGCCACGCGGATGGTGCGCACGCCGTGATCGCGGGCGGCGCTCTCCACCGTGCGGGACTGGGCGTTCACGGCCTCGGACAGGCCGTCCACCTCCACGATCAGGACGGCGGCCGCGTCGGTCGGGTAGCCGGCATGGGCGAAGCTCTCGGCCGCCACGATGATGCCGTGGTCCATCATCTCCACGGCCGCCGGCACGACGCCGCCGGCGATGATGGCTGAGACGGTTGCAGCGCAGTCCTTCACAGTGTCGAAGTCGAGCAGCATGGTACGCACGGCGGGGGGAACCGGCGTGAGGCGAACGCACGCGGCGGCCACGATACCGAGGGTTCCCTCGGAGCCGATGACGACGCCTCGGAGGTCGTAGCCGGGGGTCTCCGGTCCCTCGGAGCCGAACCGCTCCACCGTCCCGTCCGGCAGGACCACGTCCACGGCGAGCACGTGGCTCGAGGTGACGCCGTAGGCCAGGCAGTGCGGGCCTCCGGCGTTCGTGTTGACGTTGCCCCCGATCGAGCAGGTCTGCTGCGACGATGGGTCGGGGGGGTAGGTGAACCCGAGGGGCGCGAGCGCGTTCGCCAGGTCGAGGTTCAGGACCCCGGGCTCCACCCACGCCAGACGATCCTCCGGCCGGACCTCGAGGATCCGGTCCATCTTCGACGTCACCACGACCAGCGCGTCGCCGATCGGCGTGGACCCCCCGGCAAGGCCGGTGCCGGAGCCGCGCGGCACGACCGGGAGGCCGTGCCGCGCCGCCACCCGCATGCACGCGACCACGTCCTCGACCGTGTGGGGGAAGGCCACGAGGGCGCATCCGCCCTCGACCATCGAAGCGTCCCGCGCGTACAGGGTCAGGGCGAGCGGATCGGACAGGACCTCGGACGGACCGAGGGCTTCCTCCAGCTCGCGGCGGGCCGCTTCGACATCGGCCATGGAGATGCGAACAGGCTAGCGCGTGAGGGACGCCGATGTGGCCCGGCCGGTCAGGCGACCTTGCCGGGCTCCCCGTCGGGCGTGGTGAACGGCAGGCCCTGGCGTTCCCACTCCTCCATCCCGCCCTCCAGGTTGAAGGCCTGGAACCCCCTGGCCTGGAGCATGAGCGCGGCAAGCTCGCTCCGGTTTCCGGAGCGGCAGACGACGACGACGGGCTTGGCGGGATCCAGGTCGGCGGTCTCGCCCGCCATGATCGTGTTGAGCGGAATGTGGACGGCGCCCTCGACCCGTCCCGCGTTCCACTCGTAGGGTTCGCGGCAGTCCACGAGCTGGATCTCGGCCAGCCGCTCGTACGCTCCCCTCGGGGTGGTCAGGTCCGTCCTCACGTCGGTCATGGCAGGTGCGAAATGTTATCAGCGCGGCCACCGACGGGCCCTAGGGCCTCACGAGGCCTCGGCCAGCGCCCGCTGGAAGGCTCGAAGGGCATCCTCGCCGAACAGGACGAACCGGACCTCCTCGACCTGTGTCTCCGCCTCCCGCACCGCGCGAACGGCGATGGGTGCGGCGAGCTCGAGCGGGTAGCCGTAGACGCCGGTGGAGATGGCCGGGAACGCGACCGACCTCGCCCCCAGCTCGTCGGCGACTCGGAGTGCCTCCGCATGACAGCTCGCTAACAGGGCCGAGCGGTCCTCGGACCCGGAGTAGACCGGGCCCACGGTATGGATCACCCACCTCGCCGGGAGGTCGCCCGCCTTGGTGGCTACTGCCTTCCCCGTGGGGAGCCCGTCCGGGTAGGTCGTCCGCCGGATCTGCCTGCACTCCTCCAGGATGGCCCGGCCGCCCCTTCGGTGGATGGCGCCATCGACGCCGCCGCCCCCCAGGAGCGAGCGGTTCGCGGCGTTCACGACAGCATCCACGCGCTGGTCGGTGATGTCGCCTTGGACGAGCACGATCCTGGGCATTGCGAGCGATCGTAGCCGCCCGGCCGGCGTCATCGGCTCGGGGGTTGCCGCTAGGCTTTGCCACGTGGCTCCTCGGTTCGACCTCCTGATCCTGGGCGATGCGAACCCCGACCTCATCGTGCGCGGTGACGTGACGCCGGAGTTCGGCCAGGACGAGAAGCTCGTCGATCAGGCCAGCCTGGTGATCGGGGGCTCGGGTGCGATCGCCGCGTGCGGAGCCGCCCGCCTGGGACTGCGCGTTGCCTTCGCCGGCGTCGTCGGGGAGGACGTGCTCGGCCGGTTCATGCTGGACGCCCTGGCCGAGCGCGGTGTGGACACGAGCGGCGTGTTGGTGGACCCGAGTCGACCCACGGGCGTATCGGTCGTGCTGTCGAAGGGCGAGGACCGGGCAACGCTCACCTCATTGGGAACGATCGCGGATCTCCGGGGCGGGATCGTCGATCCCGCCCTCCTGCGGAGCGCCCGCCACGTCCACGTGTCGTCCTACTTCCTGCAGGCCAAGCTGGGTCCCGACCTTTCCGAGCTGTTCCGGGAGGCCCATGAGGCCGGCGCCAGCACGTCGATCGACCCCAACTGGGATCCGGCGGAGGAATGGAACGGCGGTTTGCTGTCGCTGCTCTCGGGGACCGATTGCTTCCTCCTCAACTCCGCGGAGGCCCGAGCCATCACGGGGGTGGACGACATCGACGTCGCGGCGCTCGCCCTGGCCGAGCGGGGCACGGTCGTCGCCGTGAAGTTCGGACAAGGCGGAGGGCTCGCCGTGTGGGGCGACGAGGTCGTCCGATCGGAATCCATCCCCACCGATGTGGTGGACACGACCGGCGCCGGTGACAGCTTCGACGCCGGGTTCCTGGCTGGGCGCCTGGCGGGCTGGCCGCTCGGCCGGTGCCTCCAAGTCGCGGTGGCCTGCGGGTCGCTGTCGACGCGCGCAGTGGGAGGAACGGCCGCCCAACCAACCATGGACGAGGCCCTGGCCGCGCTCGAGGCCGTCGCGTGATCCTCTGCGTCGCCGCAAGCCCATCCGTCGACAAGCTCTTCGAGGTCGGTCGAGTCGAGATCGGCGCCATCCACCGTCCCGATGGGTTCGTCCAGGTTCCCGGGGGCAAGGGACTGAACGTGGCCCGCGCCGCGCACGGGCTCGGCGCCGAGGTGATCGCCACCGGCATCCTGGCCGGTCACGCGGGACGGTGGATCGAGGAGGCCCTTGCGGCGGAAGGAGCCCGGGGGCAGTTCGCCTGGGTGGACGGCGAGACCCGGGCCTCGCTCTCGGTGGCCGATGCCTCGGGCCGAGGCCTGACGGAGTTCTACGAGAAGGGCTGGGACATCGGGCCCGGAGGGTGGGACCGCCTGGAGCGGATCGTGCGAGAGGCCCTACCCGCCGCGGGCTGGATGACCATCTCGGCGAACCTTCCCGTGGGCGCCCCCGACGACGGCTACGCCCGACTGGTGGCCATGGCTCGTGAGGTGGGCGTCCCGGTGGCGCTCGACGCGCGGGATGAGGCGCTGCTGCTCGGGGTCTCGGCTGGGCCGCAGGTGGTGAAGGTGAATGCGGAGGAAGCTACAAGACCGCCCGGCACCGGGAGGAGAAGCGGCGCATCGCGGGGGCAGCGGCGGATCGCATCCCCGCCGGGGCCGCCGTCGGCCTCACCGGCGGGACGACCACCACCGAGGTGGCCAGGGCCCTGGCGGGCCGCGAGAGCCTCACCGTGGTCACGAACGCCCTGAACATCGCCTCCGAGCTCGCCATCAGGCCGAACGTCAAGCTCGTGGTGACCGGCGGCGTGGCACGCAGCGAGTCCTACGAGCTGGTCGGACCGCTCGCCGAGCGAAGCCTGGAGGAGTTGAACCTGGACATCGTGTTCCTCGGGGTCGATGGCATCGACCCGGATGCCGGCCTCACCACCCACCACGAGATCGAGGCCCACACGAACCGGGCCCTCATCGACCGGTCGCGGCTGGTGGTGGTGGTGGCCGACAGCTCGAAGATCGGGCGCGTCGGCTTCGCCCGGATCTGCGAGCTGTCCCGGGTCGACGAGCTCATCACCGACACCGCCGCCGAGGCCAGCGTGCTCCGCACCATCGAGGAGGCCGGCGTCCTGGTGACCACGGTCTGACGGCGGTGACGTGAACCGCTTCGAGGTCCGGCCGGCGGTCGCCATCCAGGGCCTGTTCGTCCTGTTCGGGATCGCCATCGCTTGCTTCTACCCGTTCTTCGCCCCGTTCCTCTCGAGCCGGGGCCTGTCCGAGAGCGAGATCGGGCTCGTGATTGCCGCCACCGCGCTGGCCAGGATCCTCACCACGCCCGCCTGGGGACACGTGGCCGACACGCGGCTCGGCCGGCGGCTGGTGCTCCAGCTCGGGATGGCCGGTGCCGCCGTCTCCTCGCTGGTGCTGTTCTGGTTCGGCCACGGCGTGGCCGCCGTCGTCGCGGCCGCCGTGGCCTTCTCCGTGACCGGCAGCGCGGTCGGTCCGAACATCGACGTCCTCGCCCTGGCGCACCTGGGCGATGGGCGGATGCACGACTACGGGCGGATCCGCGGGTGGGAGAGCATGAGCTACGCGGCCTGGTGCGTCGTGCTGGGATACGCCCTCCAGCGCGCGGGGCTCGAGTGGATGCTTCCGGTCTTCGCCGGGGCGGGTCTGGCCGTCTTGGCGTGGTCGTTCACGGTGGCGCCAGATCACCCGGCGCGCCTGGAGCGCCCCGGGAGGCTCGGGGCGGTGGGGGCCGTGTTCAAGGGCGCGCCGCGGTTCGCTCGCTTCCTCGCCGGGACGCTCTTCGTCTGGGTTGGGTTCTCGGCGGCCTGGAACTTCATCTCGCTGAAGATCCTGGCTGAGGGGGGCGGACCGTTCCTGGTCGGCTTCGCCGCCGGGCTCGGTGGGCTCACCGAGGTGCCGGTCATGCGGCTCTCGTCTCGGATGTCGCGGCGGATGGGGTTGCGCATGCTGTACGTGGCCGGCTGCCTAGTCTACGCGACGGGATTCCTGTTGTGGGGCCTCATCACGGATCCTACCGTGGTCTCCCTCCTCTCGGTCTTCGAGGGCGCGGGGTTCGGGCTGCTGTTCACCAGCAGCGTCGTGATCGTCGGAAAGCTGGTGCCCCCCAACCTGTACTCGACGGGCCAATCGGTGGCCTCGGCCGTCGGCTTCGGCATCTCGCCGATGTTGGGTGGTGCCATCGGGGGGCTCGTGTTCCAGCACTTGGGCCCAGCCTCGCTGTACTTCGGGGCGTCGGCCTTCGCGCTCGTGGGGGCCGTGCTGGGATGGGTCGCGCTGGACTCGCCCGCGTTCACGCGGCCGCATCCGATCGAGGAGCCCGTGGCCCCCCCTCCCGGAACAGAGCCCGTCTAGCGGCGCCGGCTCCCCTCCGGGAGGAGCTCGCCGTGAGCCTCGATGAGGTCGTCGCACATGGCCACGATCTGGTCGATCGTGAGCGTCGCGGCGGTGTTCGGATCGAGGAGTGCCGCCTGGTACACGAGCTCGCGACGTCCTTCCAGCGCGGCACGTACCGTGAGCTCCGCGACGTTCACGAACGTGCGGTTGAGCGCCAGGCACTGGGGCGGGAGCGCGCCGATGCGGGCGGGCTGGACGCCGTTCTCGTCCACCAGGCAGGGCACCTCCACGCACGCGTCGGGCGGGAGCCCGTCGATCAGGCCGTCGTTGCGGACGTTGCCGTAGACCTCGCGGGCCGTTCCGGTCTCCAGGGAATGGATGATCTCCGAAGCGAGCTCGGAGGTCGGCTCCACCTCGAGCTCATCGCCCCGGTCCAGCGCGGCCTTCGTCCGTTCCCATTCCTCCAGGTTGTCCTCGCTCCGGCGGAGGTACTCGTCGATCTCGATGCGGAACTGGTCGACCTGGTCGTCGTGGCGGAGGAACCAGGGCACGTACTCGGCGGAGTGCTCGCTCGACTCGGTAGGGAAGTACCCGAACCGCTTGAAGATCTCCACGCGAACACGCCGGCCCAGCCCGTCGGGGTCCGCGTCGACGATCTCGCGTAGCCGGGGGTAGAGGTCCCGGCCGGTCCGGCGATCCCCGAACCGGAGCACGAACGCCTGGTGGTTGAGGCCCGCGGTTCGGAACTCGACGTCCTGCTCGTCGAGGCCGACCGTCCGGGCCAGGAACCCGTGCGTATCGCGCACCGAGTGGCACACGCCGACCACGTTCTGAAACGGCGTTCCCGCGTAGACGGCCCACGGGACCATGGCCATGGGGTTCGTGTAGTTCAGGAGGAGGGCGTCGGGGCACAGCTCGTGCATGTCGTTGCCGATCCCCACCACGACGGGGATGGTCCGGAGTCCGCGGAAGATCCCGCCGATGCCGATGGTGTCGCCGATGGTCTGGCGGAGCCCGTACTTCTTCGGGATCTCGAAGTCGCGAAGGGTTGCGGCGTACCCGCCCACCTGGATCTCGTTGATGGCGTACCCGGCCCCCTCGAGGGCCGCTCGGCGATCGGTGTGGGCCTCGACGGCGTAGCCGGCTCCCGTACGCCGGACGATGGACTCGGCCGCGCGGGTGGAGTACGAGAGGCGCTGTTCGTCGATGTCGTGGAGGGCGATCGTGAAGCTCCCGTGCAGCTCCTCGTAGGAGCACAGGTCGGCCACGACGTTCCGCGTGAACTCGACGCTGCCCGCTCCCACGATGACGACCCGAGCCACGGGCGGAGTGTACCTGCGGGCGGAATGGCGGTTCGCGCGAGGACTGGCCTTTCGCATACGATTGCCCGAGACACCAGCACGAGGGGGTTCCCGTGGTCAGCGCCTACATCCTGATCCAGACGGAGGTCGGTAAGGCCAGCAACGTCACCAGGGAGATCGGAAAGATCAAGGGCATCTCGGCCGTCGACGGGGTGACCGGCCCGTACGACGTGATCGCCCGGGGAGAGGCCGCCGACCTGGACGAGCTGGCCAAG
>Ga0184612_10001780_pt1 | contig 10454 bp, 9 predicted proteins | sample PLM3_60_coex_FD_133163 | JGI IMG/M metagenome (GOLD analysis project Ga0184612, IMG submission 133163) | Groundwater sediment microbial communities from an aquifer in East River, Colorado, USA - PLM3_60_coex | ecosystem: Environmental > Terrestrial > Soil > Riparian zone | place: USA: East...
CAGGCGCCGATGGGCTTCCCCGCCACGCGCCCGCCGGCCATGCCGCCACAGCGGCCCATCTTCCCGGCGCCGCTGGCGCTGGAGAGTGGCCCCGCCGGCGCTCGCGTGCCCGCGTGGGGGGCCGAGGAGCCATACCCGCCCGCCCCCGTTTGGCCGGCCGCGTCTGGCGTGCCCGGGACACCACTGTTCGGTGGACCGCCGGCGCCGGTCTACGGCGGGGTTGCCGGCCCACCATACGGCGGGCCCACGGCGCCAGCCTTCGGTACGCCGGCGGTCCCGGGCGACGGCGCCGCGGGCGGCCTCGGTGCAGCCCTCGCGGGCGGTCTCGGCGGTTCGGCCCTGGGTGGGCACGGAGCCAACGGCGGAGGTAGCGGAGCCGGCGGTCGCGCGCTCCCCGCCTGGTACGACCTGACGGGGGCGACCGGCGCGGCGGACACCGGCGCTGGCGGGCCCGGGTCGACCGGGCCGGGCGGCGCCGACCCGCTGCCGCAGCGCAAGCCGGCCGGCGGCGGCTGGGGTGACGTCGATGTCAGCGATAACGGCCCGCCCATCCCCCGACAGATGCCTACGTCCCCGGAGGCTCGAGGCTCGGGCGCAGACATGGGTCACCCACCCCTGCCGGCCGCGTCGAGCCTGCCGCCGATGCCGCCGGGCGGCTTCGGCCCGCCGGCGGCGGCCCGGCCACCCGTCTGGCCGCCCGTGGCGCCCGAGGGCGCCGAGGTGGGCGAGGCTATCCCCGCCGTGCCCGAGGGGCTGTCCGCCTCCCTGGATATGACATCCGAGCTGCCGAAGGTCCGCGGCGGCGCGGCGCCCTCCGACAGCGGCGCCACGGCAGAACCCGCGCCGCCGTCACGCTATGCCGACGACCTCACGATGGAGCTACCTATCTTCCGCGAGCTTGAGTCCGCGTGGTTCCGCGCCGGAGGCTCCGACCCGTACGAAGCAAGCGTCGGCGTCACGGGCGCTGAGGGTGCGGACGACGCCTGGCCGGGTGGATCGCCCGATTACGAGGGTTCGGTTGCGTCGATCGGCCTCGCAGGCTCGGCGGAGGCGATGGTTGGTTCGGCGGCAGGTATGCACCCACGGTCGGGTTCCACGGCCGGATCCGGCGGTGCGGATGCCTCCCGAGACGAGGTATCGTGGCGCTCCGTTGCCGACGACGGCTGGCAGGCGGCGGAGGCGGCGATGACGCCACAGGATGGCGGTACCACCGAGATTGGACTGCCGCGGCGGGTGCCGATGGCTCAGCTCGTTCCCGGTGGTGTGGATGCCGCAGCCGCCGGATCGGACCGGCGTACGCCCGAGGCGGTTCGTGGACTGCTTTCCGCGTACCACAGAGGCGTGCAGCGGGGTCGCAACGCGCAGGGCAAGGCGAGCGAACCGACCACGACGTCGCAGACCAGTGGCAAGGAGCAGGAATGACAACTACGCAGGATCTGGGTTGGCTGCTTGCCAACTTCGCCGACCGCGTGCCTGGGGTGGCCCATGCGATCGCAGTGTCCGCCGACGGTCTGTTGCTGGCGTCGTCCCGCGATCTGCCCCGTGACCGCGCCGATCAGCTCGCCGCGATCGCGTCCGGTCTGGTGAGCCTGACTCAGGGCGCGGCTCGCTGCTTCGAGGGCGGGGCCGTGCTACAGACCGTGGTCGAGATGGACAACGGGTTTCTGTTCCTGATGTCCATTTCGGACGGTTCGTCGTTCGCCGTCCTCGCGGCGCGCAGCTGTGACGTGGGTCAGGTGGGCTACGAGATGGCTCTGCTTGTCGACCGGGTGGGCGAGGCGCTGACGCCGTCGGCTCGTTCGGCCGCACCGGTGATGGGCTGACAAGCGCGGGTGGTCGATGTCGACGCTTCGGGGGCTGGCACGCAGGACTCGCCGGCATGAGTGGGCAGGAGGTGACTGGCGATGGTTAATCCGGGCGACGAACCGACCGGCGCATTGGTGCGGCCTTACGCGGTCACCGGTGGCCGCACTCGACCAAGCCTCGATATTGCGATCGAGGCCCTCGTGGAGACAACCCAACGCGGCCGTTCCGTCGGCGCTCGTGACGGACCGTCGCACGGTCGCGAGCAAGGCTTCATCGTGACGTTGTGCGATGGCCGGCTGCAGTCGCTCGCCGAGATCTCGGCGCGAATGCAGCTTCCGCTAGGAGTGGCGCGGGTGCTGGTCGCCGACATGGCCGCGGATGGCCTGGTCGCGATATACGAGCCGGCCTCGCTCGACGGGAACGACGCGGTAGGAACAGAACTGCTTGAGAGGGTGCTGAGTGGACTACGGAAGCTCTGACATGACGCACCGTCCGTTGTCCGGTCGGGTGACGTCGGCGAAGATCGTAATTGCGGGTGGCTTCGGCGTCGGCAAGACGACGCTGGTTGGATCGGTCTCGGAGATCACGCCCCTGACCACCGAGGCGATCATGACTTCAGCGGGGGTTGGGGTGGACGACACCCGGCAGGTGCCGGGCAAGAACACCACGACCGTTGCGATGGACTTCGGCCGGATCTCGATCGACCACGACCTCATCCTGTATCTGTTCGGGACGCCCGGCCAGACACGGTTCTGGTTCATGTGGGACGAGCTCGTGCGCGGTGCGATCGGCGCGGTCGTCATGGTCGACACCCGGCGGCTGGCTGATTGCTTCGCGGCCATCGACTTCTTCGAGCATCGACGCCTGCCCTACCTGGTCGCGATCAACTGCTTCGACGGCGTGCAGTACCACGATCCCAACGACGTTCGCGAGGCCCTGGCGATCCCGCACGAGATCCCGGTGCTGAGCTGCGACGCACGTACCAGGGACTCGACGAAGAACATCCTGATCGCACTCGTCGAGCACGTGCTGTCCCTGCGCCGCCGTCCAGCGACCGCACCGGCCTGATGTCGACCCGGGCCTGACGTCGACCCGGGCCTGACGTCGGCACCGGCGTGACGTCGGGACTGGTTTGGGCCCCGCTACGAGATCCGTATCCAGTCGCCGCGCTGCGCCTTGAACGTGGCGCAGCGTGTCGGGTTCAACGGCGGTGTGCGCGAGGGTCGAGAACGCATACGGCCAAGGAACCCCTGCTCAAGTTCTGGGTACGGGCGTCAGCGCCCCGCGCGAGCGATAACTAAAGGTGATGGCGGCAGGCGCCTATCCGATGTGTGCCACCAGCGGCGCGATGTGGCCCGCGAACTGGGCCACCTCGAAACCGAGTCGCTCGCGTTCAGCGTCATACGTGGCGAGAACCGTGAGCCCGACGCGCGGGGCCACGGGGGCCGAGAGCAACAGGCCGCCGTACATCTCGACCAGTACGTGGCGCGGCGCCCCCGTGTTCATCATGATGCCGGCGCCGTCGGCGATGCTGAGCAGCCCTGCGCCGATCGTGGCCAACTGCTCGGCCCGCGCCTCGGGTAGCCCGGCCGACACGGCCACGGTCACCCCATCGACCGTACTGAGAACCGCGTGGACCGCGCCCGGGGTCCGGGCGAGCATGGCCGCGAGCAACGAGTTTAGGCTGCTCGAATACGTCGCCACACTGGACATCAGGACAACCGGGCTCGCTGCTCGGGGATGCCTCCGGTCTCACGTGCTCGCTGATCCCGGTTGAACTCCCACGCCGCCCGGTCGCGCTGCCCCACGGGGAACCCGCCGACCTCCTGGCCGCGACGCCAACCCCGGAAGTAGCCGGTCGTATGCGCGGCGATGCTCTCCGCGTCCCGCACGATCCGAAGTTGGCGCGGTGGAGGTAGTGGGGCGCCCGGAACGAGGTTCGCCTGCGGTACGCGCCGTGGGAGCCCGGCGAGCGTGTCCGCGCCGACGGCTGGGCGGGCCAGCTGCTCGGCCGCGTGCCATCCCTCGTCCGAGAGCCGACCCCAACTCTGTGTGTCGTCGTCGGCCAGCTTCGACTCGTCGACCTCGGTGAACCAGGCCGACCGCATCTGGCCGAAGATCAGTAGGTCGCCGTCGGGTTCCGCGGTTGCCGCGCCCGCATGCTCGGCACCGCCGGTGCGTCGGTTTCGCCCGCCGTCGCCGTCGATGACCCTCAACACGGGTGGCTCGAAGCGCAGGCCGTCGAACGGATCGGGCGGCAGCGGGTCGGTCAACGGGTCGCCCATCGGCGCACCGGCCGGACGGGATGCCTCGACGAGCCGCAGCGACGGCGGCTCCATCGGCATGTCGTCGGCCAGCCACGGCGGAGGTACCCGACCCGGCGACACTGGCGCGAGGGGCTCCCGCCGCTCGAATGGAGCGGTAAGTGGGTCGACCCCGGCAGGCCACGAGGACGATGAGTCGTCATGCTGCCGAGGGCTCCCGGCGTGGCTGGCTGGGTCCGGTCGCAAGCTCCCGGCGTGGCTGGCTGGGTCCGGTCGCAAGCTCCCGAACGTGCCCCCCAAGTTGCCGGCGGTGGCGAGGCCGTCGTCGACCCGAGGCTCAAGCGGCCAGTGCGACCGGCTGCGGGGCGCGGGGCCCGCGGCCGGGCGCGGGGCGGGTAGGCCGGACAGGTAGTCGGGCGTCATCGCGGCGGGTGCTTCGGGCATCATCGGCATCTGCGGCATCTGCGGCCCGGCCGGCGCCAGCGGAACAGGGGGCGCAGGGGAGACGCCGGCCCCCACGCCGGCAGCCGCGGCGCTGGGCGTGCGCTCGCGCGGCGCCATGCGGCTCAGCGGTACCTCGGCGGCGGGTCCAGCGGGTCGCCTGGGCGCCGGCGACTCAGCCGCCACAGAAACGAGGTGGGGCCGCTGCGGGACGGCGGTGCTCGCCGGGCCGAGTCGCTCCACGAGGGTAGCGACGAGCGCGGCCGAGGCAGCGTCGCACGCGCGCACCGCCGCGACCGCCTGGCGGACCGTTTCGGCGACCACAGGGCCGAGCATGCGGTGAGTGTTGCGGCGGGGCGACTCCTGCACGGCCACCCGCAGCGCGGTGATCGCGGACACGGCCGACGTGGTGTCCGCCACACCGGTCGCCGAGAGCTCGGCGATGAGCGCCGCGTCCCGGCTGCGGGCCGACGGGGAGGAAGTGAGCAGACCGGGCTCGGGGAGGGCGTCCAGGATCTTGAGAGGAACGTGCTCGGCCGGGTCCGGGTAGGCCCGTAACGCCGCCGGGTAGAGCTCGCGCAGAACCTCACGCAGGGCTGCGGCGGCAGCCTGCCGGCCCGCGGTGACCGCCGCGTGCGCGGCGAGCACGGGCTTGAACTCGTCGAGGTCCCAGGCCGGACTCTGGGCGACCGCGGACAGCGCGCCCGCCTGAAGCGCCCGGGCCAGGCCGACCGCTCGCCGCTGCGGCGCCGGCGACTCGCGCTCGTCGGGCGACTCGTCATCGCAGAACCGCTCGGCGAAGTCCGCGACGGAGTCGGGGTCGGCAATGGCAATGGGACGGTTGGCGGCCGCGAGCAGCTGGGCCAGGAGGTGGTCGCCACGGTCGGCCGCGACGGGTGCCGATCCGCCCGACCGCTGTGCGAGCAGCGCTCCCAGACGGGCGTAGCCGGCCGGATCGTCACTGAGCTCACACAGGTCGAGCAGGCGACCCGCATCGTCGACCACCGCAACCGACAGCCACGACGGCACGTTGGCGGCGGCCAGACCGCAGTACACCCGCACCAGCGCCACGGCGTCGTCCTCCTCCCCGACTTGCTCTGACCCGCCCCGCACCTGCGGCGATGGGCCCATGCTGTGCTAAAGACCGATGTTCCCTGGTGACGGTCAGTCGCGCCAGTCCACAGCGGCCGAGATCTTGCCAATTATCGTGCGCCAGGCCAGTGCCGACTGTTGTGCGGGCACCTTGCGTAGCTTTCGTTTCGCGAAGAACCCGCCGATCCCGCCGTCGTCGGCGGCGCGCAGGGCGTCGTCCAGGTCGTCCAATGGCGATCCGGGTGCCAACGCGGTCATCACCGGCTCGAGCCGGAGGGCAAACCCGAGGTCACGAGCCAGCTCTCCGGCCTTCAGGATCAGCCCGGGGTCCCAGGCGTCCGATCCGCCCCGCAGGTTCTCGACGACCAGGTCCAACTCGTAGCTGTCCTCGTCGAGGGGCTCGACGGCGGCCGCCTCGATGCGGCCCGGCAGGTCCGACCACGTGTCGAGCTGGACGAGGTCGTGCTCGCCGCCCGAGCGGACGAACTCGACGAGCTTTTCCGGGCTGTGGAAGAGAAACAGCCGTCCACGACGGCCGAGAAACACCGGGATGTCCTCAGCCTCACCGGAGTCGGCTGTGTCCTCGTCGATCTCCTCTTCGTCTTCCGCTTCGAGTTCGTCCTCATACCCGTCCTCGAACTCGTCCGCGGCCTCCTCGTCCGTGCCCCTGTCCCGGAGCGTCGGCCTCCGGCCGCGCCGCCGCTTGTCCAGGTCATCGTCCTCGTCGACCTCTTCGTCCTCGTCGGCCGGGCGGCTGGCCGCGCGGCGAGCGGCCACCGCCGCCGCGGCGGCATCGAAGTCATCGAGTTCGACCACCGTGTCGCCGCCGCGCTCGGCGCCGGCGATCTCTGTTGCGGGTCGATACGCCCGCAACGTCAGCCCCACGCCTCCGGGCAGCGCGATCTCGACCGGATCGATGCGGACGTCCGCCCAGAGCGCGCGGACAGAGGCGGAGCGGCCCGGCGACTCGTCAGCCTCGTCGGCGTCGCCTCGCTCCGACGACTGGGCCACGGCATCCTCCGTACCTCGGGGTGGTCACATCGCCGATCCGACGAGTGTCGAATCGGCGACTCAGCGCACACCCTAGTCTCTCCGACCGGGCGCCCGAAGCGCACCCCGCCGCCCCCACCCCATTAACGCCGACCATGAACCTGGGTTCATGATCGGCGTAATTATGCCACCCCAACCTCATGATCAAGGCGATCGTTGGGTCAGATTCCCTTGGGGTGCCAGACGGTCTTGGGCTCCAGGAACGCGAGCATCCGGTCCAGCCCGGGCTCGGCGGTCCAATCCTCGCTGTGGTCGGGTCGTACGACGCGCTTGAGGTTCTCCGCCGCAGCGACCTCGAGGTCCGTGGCGAAGCCGGGATCGCTCGCGCCGGTGAGGTCGATCGCGTTGACGTCCATGTGGCCGGCGAGCCAGGGCGCGGTCTCGGCCACTTGGCCGGTGAGCAGGTTGACCACCCCGCCGGGCAGGTCCGACGTCGCGAGCACCTCCGCCAGGGTGATCGCAGGCAGCGGCCTGGCGTCGCTCGCCAGCACGACACACGTGTTGCCGGTAACGATCACTGGAGCCAGGACGCTCACGAGCCCGAGCAGCGACGAGTCCTGCGGGGCGAGCACGCCGACGACGCCGGTCGGCTCCGGCGAAGTGAGATTGAAGTACGGGCCGGCGACGGGGTTCGCGTTGCCGTAGACCTGTGCGATCTTGTCCGACCACCCCGCGTACCAGACCCACCGGTCGATGGCCGCGTTGACCGCAGACTCGGCGGCCGACTTCCCCAGACCCTCGCCGACGCGGACCTCGTCGACGAACTGGGCCCGGCGTCCCTCGAGCATCTCGGCGATCCGATATAGAACCTGACCCCGGTTGTACGCCGTCGCGCCCGCCCACGCCGCGACGGCGCCACGCGCCACCTTCACGGCATCGCGGACGTCCTTTCGGGAGGCCTGGGCGGCGTTGGCCAGAAACTCGCCCTCGGCCGAACTGACCACATAGGAACGTCCAGACTCGCTGCGCGGGAATGCGCCACCGATAAACAGCTTGTAGGTCTTGCGCACCGCCAGCCGCGAAGCGGCTGGCGTGGATGAGTCAGCGCCGGCCGAAGGTCGGCTCTGCGCTTTCGGGGGGTGCACGGGGGGCGGAGCCCCCTGTGGGTCCGCTTTCGGGGGGTGCACGGGGGGCGGAGCCTCCCGTGGGTTAGTGGGCAAGGTAGGCCTCCAGCCCGTGGCGGCCACCCTCGCGGCCGTACCCAGATTCCTTGTACCCGCCGAAGGGGCTGGCCGGATCGAACTTGTTGAACGTGTTCGCCCAGACGACGCCGGCCCGCAGCTGGTCGGCGATCGCGAGGATGCGCGAGCCCTTCTCCGTCCAAACTCCGGCGGAGAGGCCGTACGGCGTGTTGTTCGCCTTTTCGACGGCCTCCGCCGGCGTCCGGAACGTCAGCACGGACAGAACCGGCCCGAAGATCTCCTCGCGGGCGATGCGGTGCGCCTGGGAAACGCCTGTGAACAGGGTCGGGGCGAACCAGAAGCCCCGAGCCGGGAGCTCGCACGGGGGTGACCATCTGTCGGCGCCCTCGGCCTCCCCGGCCGAGGACAGCTCGCGGATGCGCTCGAGCTGCGCGGCGGAGTTGATGGCGCCGATGTCGGTGTTCTTGTCGAGCGGGTCACCGAGGCGCAACAGAGCCATGCGGCGCTTGAGCCGGTCGAGCAGCGGTTCGGCGATCGACTCCTGCACGAGCAGCCGCGAGCCGGCGCAGCACACGTGGCCCTGGTTGAAGAAGATGCCGTTGACGATGCCTTCGACGGCCTGGTCGATCGCGGCATCGTCGAAGACGATGTTCGCGGCCTTCCCGCCGAGCTCGAGGGTCAGCCGCTTCTGCGAACCCGCGACCGACTTGGCGATGGCGCGCCCGACCTCCGTCGATCCGGTGAACGCCACCTTGTCCACGTCCGGGTGCTCGACCAACAACCGCCCGGTCTCGCCGCCGCCGGTGATGATGTTGACGGCGCCTGGCGGCAGCTCGGCCTGCTGGCATATCTCGGCGAAGGCGAGCGCGGTCAGGGGCGTGGTCTCGGCCGGCTTGAGTACGACGGTGTTCCCCGCGGCGAGCGCTGGTGCGATCTTCCAGGCGAGCATGAGGAGCGGGAAGTTCCACGGGATCACCTGCCCGGCGACACCGATTGGCCGCGGGTTCTCGCCGAAACCGGCGTGCTTGAGTTTGTCCGCCCAGCCGGCGTAGTAGAAGAAGTGCGCCGCGACAAGCGGGATGTCGACGTCGCGCGACTCCCGGATGGGCTTGCCGTTGTCTATGGACTCGAGGACGGCCAGCTCGCGCGCGCGTTCCTGCACGACGCGCGCGATGCGGTAGAGGTACTTGGCCCGGTCGGCGCCGCGCATCCGGCCCCAGACCTGGTCGTACGCGTGGCGGGCGGCGGCGACTGCGGCGTCGACGTCGGCTTCGCCCGCCTCCACCACCTCGGCCAGCACCTCCTCGCTGGCCGGGTTCACCGTCTTGCGGGTGTCGCCGGACCTGCCGTCGACGAACTCGCCGTTGATAAAGAGCCCGTACGACGACCGGATGTCTACTATGGAGCGTGACTCGGGGGCGGGGGCGTATTCGAAGGTTGGCATGGCGTCAGTCCAGCGTGAAGTAGTCGGGACCGGAGTAGCGACCCGTGGCCATCTTGGTCCGCTGCATCAGCAGGTCGTTGAGGAGGGTCGAGGCTCCGAAGCGGAACCAGTTCGGGTCGAGCCAGTCCTCGCCCGCGGTCTCGTTGACGAGCACCAGGTACTTGATCGCGTCCTTGCTCGTGCGGATTCCACCTGCGGGTTTGACCCCGATCTGGCGGCCGGTAACGGCTCGGAAGTCGCGCACGGCCTCCAACATGATCAGCGTGACCGGCAGGGTTGCCGCCGGCGCGACTTTGCCCGTCGACGTCTTGATGAAGTCGCCGCCGGCGAGCATGGCGAGCCAACTCGCGCGGCGGACGTTGTCATAGGTTGCCAGCTCCCCGGTCTCCAGGATCACCTTCAGATGCGCGTCCCCGGAGGCCTCTTTCACCGCGACGATCTCGTCGAAGACCTCCAGGTAACGCCCGGACAGGAACGCCCCGCGGTTGATCACCATGTCGATCTCGTCGGCCCCCGCGGCGACCGCGGCTCGCGTGTCGTCCAGCTTCACCGCCATAGGCGCCTGCCCGGACGGAAACGCGGTGGCGACGCTCGCGACGTGGACGCCGGAGCCACGTAGCTCCCGGACGGCGGTGGCAACCATCGAGGGGTATACACATACGGCGGCCACTGGCGGACACTTGGGGTCGGACGGGTCCGGCCGTTGCGCCTTCGCGCACAGCGCCCGGACCTTGCCCGGCGTGTCCGCACCCTCCAGCGTGGTGAGGTCGACCATCCTGATGCCAAGGTCGATGGCCCATTCCTTGGCGCTCGTCTTGATCGAGCGGGTACCGAGCACTGCGGCGCGGGCATCCGCGCCGACCTGGTCGACGCCGGCCAGACCGTGGAGGAACGTGCGCAGGGCCGCCTCCGATCTGGCCACGTCCCCCAGGCTGTGGTCGACCTGGCGGCCACCCGCGCCGTGGCCCGTGGTAGCGCCGGTGGTCTGAGCGGTCACCGTCATATGGGCGAGTCTACGCGCGCCCCCGCGTGTCGATCTTGTCGTCGGGCGGCGAGGCGGCTGGCGGGCGGTCAGGCGGCCCGCGGGCAGGCGGCGCGGCGGTTGGGGGGCTCGGCCAGAGCCCATGCGGCCAGGCATTCTCCCGTGCGCACGCCGCCGCGACGTACGCCGGTCGCCTGTCGCGGCCCGGGTAGAGCGAGGCGGTGCTCGCCGGG
>Ga0184612_10001782_pt1 | contig 10452 bp, 8 predicted proteins | sample PLM3_60_coex_FD_133163 | JGI IMG/M metagenome (GOLD analysis project Ga0184612, IMG submission 133163) | Groundwater sediment microbial communities from an aquifer in East River, Colorado, USA - PLM3_60_coex | ecosystem: Environmental > Terrestrial > Soil > Riparian zone | place: USA: East...
ATGGCCTATTCGGAACTATTGCCTTACGCCACCCCGGGCTTCGTCGCCTTTGGCGCGGGCTCGCTGATCACCGGCTGGCTCGGCGACCGCTGGAGCCGCCGCCACATGATGGTGATCTTCTTTGCCGGCATCGGCGCCTCGATGATCGCGGTCGGCTTGGTGCAGACGCCGCTGCAGCTCGGCGCGGCGCTGCTTTTGATCGGCCTGTTCGCCTCGATCTATCATCCCGTCGGCACGGCGATGATCGTGTCTTATGCCGACAAGCTCGGCCGCGAGATGGGCCTGAACGGCGTCTGGGGCAATCTCGGCGTGGCGTCCTCGGCGCTGGTCACCGGGGTGATCGGGCAGTATCTCGGCTGGCGCTGGGCTTTTATCGTCCCCGGGATCGTCACGATCCTGATCGGCGTGGCGTTTACGCAGATGGTCGTTCACGAGGATCGTTCCGGCTTCAAGCAGGCGGCGGCGCAGGCCAGGGTGGCCAAGCAGGACATGTGGCGGGTGTTGCTGGCCTTGCTGATCGTGGTGATCGCGATCTCAACCACGTTCAACGCCATCACCGTGGCGATGCCGAAACTGTTCGCCGAGCGGTTGGCCGGCATGACCGATAGCCCGGCGTTGCTCGGGGTCATCGCGGCCGGCGTCTATGTCTTCGGAGCGATGACGCAGTATACCATCGGCAAGTTGATCGACCATTACTCGCTGAAGACCGTGATACTGCCGCTGTCGTTTTTGCTGGCGCCGTTCATGTATTTCGCGGCGACGCTGTCGAACCTGCCGCTGATCCTCGCTTCCATCGGCATCGTGATGGGCGCGTTCGGCCAGGTCACGGTCAATGACGCCATGGTCGGCAAATACACCAGCGAGGAATGGCGTTCGCGCGCCTATTCGGTGCGCTACTTCATCGGCTTCACCGCGGCCGGCGCCTCCGTCGGCCTCGTAGCGTGGCTCTACGAGCAGGGCGGCTTCGTCACCATGCTGCAGGCGTTCGGCGCGCTCTGCCTGCTGGTGATCGTGGCGGCGCTCATCCTGCCGCAGGAGATCAAGGTGCCGGCGGCGCAGACGAATTGATCGCGTTGAGTTTTCGCGACTGTCAGTTCGCCAGCGTCTTGGCGATGATATCGGAGCTCTTCTCTGCGACCATGATTGTCGCCGGGTGAATGTTCGGCGAGGGCATCGCCGGCATGACGGACGCGTCGACGACCCGTAGACCACCGATGCCGCGAACGCGGAGCTGGCTATCGACGACGGCCCCGTCATCCTCGCCCATCCGGCAGGTGCCGCAGGGATGATAGACGGTCGAGCCGATCTTCCGGACGTAATCGGCTGCCTGTTCATCGCTTGTGATCTCCGGACCGGGCGTGATCTGTTCGATCACTAGCGAGCGGAAAGGTTCGGTCGCGACGATTTGTCGGGCAATGCGAAAGCCCGCCAGCATGATGCGCATGTCGTCGGGATCGGTCAGGTAATTGGCGCGGATGCGCGGTGGCGTGCGCCCCTCCGCGTCGCGCAGCGTAATTTCACCACGGCTCTTCGGCCGGCAGACACTGAAGATGAAGGTAAATCCCGGCCAGCGATGCAGGCCGCTCTTGAACCCGTCTGTCGAAAAATTGAGGCACTGGTACTGGATGCCAGGCACCGGCTCGGAGGGGTCCGATTTCGCAAACAGCGTCGCTTCGGTCGCACCGACCGAGAGTTGTCCCGATCCCCTGAGCAGCCATTCGAGTGCGAGTTTCACCGACTTGGCCGGGCTCATCACGGCTTCGTTCAAGGTGTCGGTCGCGTTGGTCTTGAATGTGAAGTTCGACTGATAATGGTCCTGCAGGTTCTTGCCGACGCCGGGAAGATCGCATTTCACCTCAATACCAAGCTTTGCCAGTTCTGCGCCCGGGCCGATGCCCGAGGCGAGCAACAGCACCGGAGAATTGATCGCGCCGCCCGAAACGATAAGCTCGCGCCGCGCCCCGATGCGCTGAACCTGGCCGTCGCGTTCGATCTCGACGCCGATGGCGCGGTTTCCGTCGAACAGGATGCGACGGACCCGGGTCTTGGTCATCAGCTCGAGATTTTTCCGCTTGAGGTTCGGCTTGAGATATCCGACCGCGGTCGAGCGGCGCCAGCCATTGTGGACGTTGAGCGGTGCGAAGCCGACGCCGTCAATGCGCTCGCCGTTGAAATCGGGGTTGCGCTGATATTGCAGGCGTTCGCAGGCCTCGACGAAGGCTCGCGCTGCCGTCGAGGGACGCTTGATGTTCGACACCGTCATCGGGCCGCCGGTGCCGCGCCACGCGTTGGCACCATCAACGCAGTGCTCCATCCGCTTGAAATAGGGCAGCACGTCATTGTAGCTCCAGCCGCGCGCGCCGAGGCGCTGCCACTCGTCATAGTCGCTGGGTGCGCCTCGCAGGAAGACGAGGCCGTTGATGGAACCGGAGCCGCCCAAAACCTTGCCGCGCGGCCAGATCACGGTCCGGCCGCCGAGACCGGGTTCGGGTTCGGTTTCGTAGCCCCAGTTCATCTTCGGATTCGGGACCAGTTTGCCGAAACCCATCGGAATGTGAATCCAGGGATTGCGATCGCGTCCGCCGGCCTCGATGACGCAAAGCGACACTGTTGGATTTTCCGTCAGTCGCGCCGACAGCACGCAGCCGGCAGAACCGCCGCCTACCACGACGACATCGAATTCCGCATCAAAACCGGATTTGTTCATGAAGACGTTTCCGCTGCCGATCTGCTTTTGCCGCAGAGCATAGTGGCCGACGCATGGTCTGGATAGGGTCGCGTTCGCTCTACTCGATCTTCGGCAGCACCATGTGCAGATGATGGTTCGAGATCTGCATCAGGCCCTCGAAGGGGCGGCTGAGATCGACGATCAAAAACAGCGCGCTCGATACCGAGAGCGCGAAAACAAGCGTTGACACAACGACGACCGGACTTGGTTCGGCGAACAGGCTGAAGCTCGCAAAGATCGCGACCAGCCAGAACACCAGCACGACAAAGAACGGCAGCGGTATCGCCTCGTCGCTCTGGGTGAACACGAGTAGCCGCGTCCGGCCCATGTCGGTGGTGATCTGGATGATGCGCGATTTCAGCGAGGTCTGTTCCGCGTTGGCCGGCTTGAGGCCTTCGACCGCATTGTAGAACCGTTCGGCGGTCTCGCTGATGACAAAGGTCAACTCACCGCCGTTGCCCGAGACGTTTTCCCGCCACATGCGGGCGGTCGCCGAGGGGATGGTTTCCCGCAGCAGGGTGCGCGCCGCTTTCGCTTCCGCGCCGTATTTGGTCAGCATCTGGTCGACCAGCACCGCATTGGTGCCGAGCTGCCGGATATTGGTGTTCTGGTTGTCGTAGGTGTTTTTCGCCGAAGCGATCATCAGGCCGATCACCAGCGCGGCGAGGGTCGAGAGAAAGCCGGCGCCGAGGCGGATGGCTTCCTTGGAACCGCCCTCGAGCAGGTCGGCGGGCAAGGTGCGTCTGAGGACCATGCCGATGGCCGCGCCGATCAGGATCGAGGCAAAGGAAGCCAGAAACGCGGCGGTCGAACTCATGGCGTCATCACCCTGTCATGGTGCAGGCGGCTGTGGCATGGGGATATTGCATATCGGGCGTGCGCGCCTGGGCTACCCGCGACGATTTGCTGCGGCGCAATAGCTCAGGGGTAAACCAGCTAAATCGAATAGAGCACTTGACCATTGCTACCCTCCTTGTGTGAGGTGAGCGCATGACCCGAATCCGGCTTTTCCCGTTCATAATTGCGATGTTGATGCCCTCGCTTGCGGCGGCGCAGCAGTCCATGAAATTCGAGGAGGCCGCGGCCATGCTGGCCGCGAGCTGCGGCAAGGACATCGATGACAACTGCCGCGGCGTCAATCTCGACGCGACGCGCCTGAAGGAGTGCCTGGGCCGCAACCAGGACGTGGTGTCGGCGAAGTGCAAGGCCGATTTTCCCCAGGCTCTCGGCGCCATCCAGCAGCGCATTACCGCGCGCGCCTCGCTTGTAAAACTGTGTAATTGGGAATTGAAACACCTGTGCGGCGAGGTGCGGGAGGACCCCGTCAAGGGTCTGCAATGTCTGTTGGAGTCGACCAAGAAGGCGACCCCGAACTGCAACAAGGCGATCAGCGCAGCGGGGTATCGCTGATGCCCGGGGTGAATAAGCTGCGCGGTATCGGTTTGTTGCTGGGCGTCCTGGCGCTGTTTGCCTTGCCGATGGCGGCGGGGCGGGCACAAACGGCCGTGTCGAGCACAGACATCATTGAGAAGCTTGCCGTTGAAGCCGAGTCGGATATCGACCTGGCTGCCTTGCGCCAACAGGCTGCCGAGCGGATCAAGGCAAGAGCGGACGCCCAGCCGCAAAAGCGGCCGCCGATCGCGCCGCAGCTGACCAAACTGCCGCAAGTCCGTTTCGACGTCGTGTTCGATCAGGACTCTTCCCTGATCCGGCCGGCCTCCTACCAGACGATCGGCAGCATCGCCGACGCATTGACCGATCCGAAATTGCGGCCCTACCGCTATCTGATCGTCGATCATGTCGAATCCGCCGGCCGGCGCGACCACAATCTGATCCTGAGCCAGCGGCGCGCCGAATCGGTCCGGGATGTCCTGGTGAACACCTTCAAGGTGTCGCCGAAACGGCTTCAGGCGCTTGGCCTGGGCGAGGAACAGTTGCAGGATGTCAATCGCCCGGCGTCGCCCGCCAATGCGCGCGTCCAGATCATGGTGATCGGCAAATTTGAAGCGGCCGATCCGGCAACGCCGGCTGCGGCGGCACCAAAAGGCGCCGCTGCGAAGAAAAAGAAGCGCTGATCATCCGTGCAGGGGTGAGGGCGACGCCAGCCGCCGGCTGGGGAAGGAGCAGGCGATGTTCAATCAACCCTCGCCGGGAATGGCCGGTCTCTTGCTGGGATTGACAGTGATGATGATGACGCCCGCTGCGGCCGATGCCTTGAAGGACGAGATCGCACCGACCGGCAAGCTGCGGGTGGCGATTGCGATCAGTCCGGCCGGTGGCGCGTTCTGGTCGACCAGGACCGAAACCGGTTATGCCGGCGTGCCGGTCGATCTCGGCCGTGAGATGGCGGCACAGCTCGGCGTCCCCGTCGAATATGTCGCGCACCAGAATTCGGGCCAGATCGTCGACGCCGTTTCGAAGGGCACCTGGGACATCACCTTCCTGCCGAAGGACCCGGAAAGGGAAGGCAAGTTGTCGTTCGGTCCGATCTATGAGGTCGCCGACGCTACCTACATCGTCAAGCCGGGTTCGACGGTGACAAACTTCCAGGCCCTCGATCAGCCCGGCATCAAGGTCGCCGCCGTCAACAACACGACCACCATGCGCGGCGCGATCGCGCATCTGAAGAATGCCAAGGTCACCGGCTATCAGAGCTATGACGAAATCTTCGGCCTGCTTGGGAAAGGCGAGGTCGATGCGTTCGCGCTGTCGCGCGAGCAGCTCAACGCCATCGCGAAAAAGATTCCGGGCACCCGCGTGCTGGACGAGACCTTCAAGCAGACCGTGACGGCCGCGGCCGTGCCGCCCAATCGTCCACAGTCGCTGATGTTTGCGGCCAAATTCCTGACCGAGGCAATCTCCAACGGCACGCTGCGCAAGGCCTACGACAATAACGGCCTGAAGGACTGGGCGATTCGGACGCAGGCGAAATAGGCGAGAGCCGCCTGACGGAGATCTATCCTCACGTCATTCTCGGTGCGCAATTGCACATCAGAGAATCCATCGAGCCTCTGCACCAGCCGCGAAATGGATTCTCCAATGTGCAATTGCACATCATAGCTCGATGCTTCGCATCGCCCTCAGGTGCGCAATTGCGCACCGAGAATGGCGGGGTGGCGAGGAAGGCGCCAACATCTGTGCAACTGCACAATTACGAGGCACCTCACCTGTGCCTGACGCGCGCAAACGGTGGAGTAAGCCCATGGAATCACAAGGTATTTCGAGCCAATACCCGAAAATCAGGGTTGGCACATTGATTGCTTAATTAATTCTCAGTCAATGACGACTGCCGTCCTACGGATTGCCGAAGCCAGCGTTGGTGAAGGCGCAGGGATCGGGCGACCTCGACGAGGCGTCCGGAGCAGTCATCGGGACCACTTCCCACGAAAGCTTGCGCATCTCTGTTTCTGACCGAGCGTGACCGTGTTGTCCGCGGCGCTAACGCAGAACTGCTTTGTTCTGCTGAAGCGTCGCATCCGGCACGCGCGCGAGGACGGCTTGCTCACCTTACATCGGCGCGGCTGTTGCCGCCGGCGCTCGCTTTGAATCCTTTCTGTGAAATAAGGGGAACTGTAATGGCCTATCTCGTGCCTTCGGAATTCGTGACCAAGATGGTCGATGCCGGAGAATCCAAAATCTTCATGTCGACGCGCGACACGGTGATCCGCGCCTATATGGCGGGAGCCATTCTGGCGCTCGCCGCGGCCTTTGCGGTGACGGTCAACGTGTCGACCGGCGTTCCGATCGTCGGTGCGGCGCTGTTTCCGGTCGGCTTCTGCATGCTGTATCTGTTCGGCTTCGATCTTCTCACCGGTGTGTTCGTGCTTTGCCCGCTGGCCTTGATCGACAAGCGCCCGGGCGTGACGATCGGCGGCGTACTGCGCAACTGGACGCTGGTGTTCATCGGTAACTTTGCCGGCGCCTTCACGGTCGCCGTGATGATGGCGATTGTTTTCACCTTCGGTTTCACCTCACCGCCCGACAAGGTCGGCCAGGTGATCGGACAGATCGGCGAGGGACGCACCGTCGGTTACGCGGCGCATGGCTTTGGCGGCATGCTGACGCTGTTCGTCCGTGGCATGCTCTGCAACTGGATGGTCTCGGCCGGCGTCGTCGGTGCGATGATTTCGACCACCGTCAGCGGCAAGGTGATCGCGATGTGGATGCCGATCATGCTGTTCTTCTTCATGACCTTCGAGCATTCGATCGTGAACATGTTCCTGTTCCCGTCGGGCCTGCTGCTCGGCGGCAAGTTCACGGTCGTGGATTACCTGCTCTGGAACGAGATCCCGACGGTGGTGGGCAACCTCGTCGGCGGCCTCGCCTTCACCGGCCTGACGCTGTACGCCACGCACGTCAAGACCGCGCCGAAGCGCGTCGCGGCCTGACCGGCGATTGACTTGAGCGGGCCTCAACCCTTTAGTTGAGGCCCTGCTCTTGGTCGTGACAATGCCGCGCGAACTGAAAATATCGGTTGGGCAACATTCTGACAAAGGTCGCAAGGAGACCAATCAGGATTTTCACGGCGTCCTGATTCCGAGCGAGCCGCTGTTGAGCCTCAAGGGCATCGCCGTCGTGCTGGCCGACGGGATCAGCAGCAGCAATGTCAGCCGGGTCGCCAGCGAATCGGCGGTCAAGGGATTTCTTACCGACTACTACTGCACGTCGGAATCCTGGTCGGTGCGGACCTCGGCGCAGCGCGTGCTCGATGCGACCAATTCCTGGCTGCACTCCCAGACGCGGCGCAGCCAATACTCCTATGACAAGGACAGGGGCTATGTCTGCACGCTGAGTGCCATGGTCCTCAAGTCGACCACCGGGCACATCTTTCATGTCGGCGACAGCCGGATCTACCGCCTTTCGGGCCATTCGCTCGAACAACTGACCAACGACCACCGCGTCGTCATCTCGTCGGAACAGAGCTATCTCGGCCGTGCGCTGGGCGCGAATTCGCAGGTCGAAATCGATTACCGGACGTTCAGGATCGAGAAGGGCGACACCTTCGTCCTGGTCACCGACGGCATCTACGAGCATGTCGGCGACCGCGTCATTGCCAGAGCGATCAAGGACGGCGCTGCGGACCTGGATCAGGCGGCCAGGGCGATCGTTGAAATGGCCTTCGATCTCGGCAGCAAGGACAATCTCACCGTCCAGATCGTCCGCGTCGATGAGGTGCCCGACGGCGCGGCGAGCGAAGTGTTCGCGCAGCCGCATGAACTGCCGCTGCCGCCACTGCTGGAGGCCCGGGCGGTTTTCGATGGCTACCGGATCGTCCGGGAGTTGCACGGCTCCAGCCGCAGTCACATCTATCTCGCCGTCGATATCGAAACCGACGCCGTGGTCACCATCAAGATTCCGTCGATCGATCTGCGCGACGATCCGGCTTATCTCAAGCGGTTCATGATGGAGGAGTGGGTGGCGCGGCGGATCGACAGCCCGCATGTGCTGAAACCCTGCCTGCTGCAGCGCAAGCGCAATTTCCTGTATGTCACGACCGAATACATCGACGGCCAGACGCTGACGCAATGGATGATCGACAATCCAAAACCCAACCTGGAAACCGTGCGCGGCATCGTCGAGCAGATCGCCAGGGGGCTGCGCGCCTTCCACCGCAAGGAGATGCTGCACCAGGACATCCGGCCCGACAACATCATGATCGACGCCACGGGCACGGTGAAGATCATCGATTTCGGTTCGACCAGGATCACCGGCGTCATCGAGGCCGAGCCCTCCGGCAACCGCAACGACATTTTGGGTACGCAGCAATACACCGCACCGGAATACTTTGTCGGCGAGCCGGCGACGTCGCGCTCGGACCTGTTCTCGCTCGGGGTCATCACCTATCAGATGCTGGCGGGAAAACTGCCTTACGGTTCGCAGATCGCGAACGCACGGACGCGATCGCAGTTCAACAGGCTGGTCTACCGTCCGGCCTCACATGGCGATCGCGACCTGCCGCAATGGATCGATGGGACACTGGAGAAGGCCGTGCATCCCAATCCATACAAGCGCTATGACAGCTTCTCGGAATTCCTGTTCGACCTGCGTCACCCCAACGCGAACTATCTCTCGACGTCATCGACGCCGCTGATCGAGCGCAATCCGCTTCTGTTCTGGAAAAGCACGACGGTGGTGCTGGCGCTCGTCGTGATCGTGTTGCTTGCCATGCAGCATGGCGTGCATCGCTAGTTTCGTCATGCCCCGCGAAGGCGGGGCATCCAGTACTCCGTGTCGTCAGTTGGTTTTACCGTTAGCGCCCCGGCGTACTGGATCGCCCGGTCAAGCCGGGCGATGACGATTGCAAAGCGTTTATCGCAATCGACTAGTTCGTCGCGCCCGCCGGAATCGGGTCCATGCCGCTCTTGACGATTTCGGCGCGCGCGGCGGGGGAGGCGAGGAACCTGATCAGCGCCTTGCCGGCGTCCGGTTCTTTCGAGCCGCTAGCAATGCTTGCGGAAAACACCGTGATCTTCTGCAACTCATCCGGCAAGGGACCGACGATGTCGATGCCTTCCACCGGCTTCAACTCGCTCATCTGTTGGAAGCCGATCTCGGCGTCGCCGCGTGCGACGATCTCGCCGACGGGCGTGGCCGGAATCTTCCTGGCCTTGTCCTTCATTTCGTCGGCAATGCCGAGCTTGGCGAACATCTCGGTCGAGACATAGACGCCGCTGGCGCTGTCGGAATAGGCGATGGTCTTCACCGCCAAAAGGGCGCGCTTGAGCGCGTCGGCGGTGCTGATGTCCGGCTTCGGCGTGCCTGATTTCACCGCAACCCCGATCGGCGACTTGACGAGATCGACGCGGCTGTCGGCGATCACCTTGCCCTCCTTGGCGAGACCATCGAGCGCATAGCCGACCATGATCAGGACGTCCGCGGGTTCGCCGCGCTCCAGCCGCACCGGGATCGCATTGGCCGTCGTGCCCATCGACGGCCCGTAGGCGGTCAGCACCTTGTGGCCGGTGGTGCGCTCGAATTCCGGCACCAGCGCCTTGTAGGCGGCCGTCAGCCCGCCGGAGATCATCACCCGCACCTCGGCGGCTGAGGCCGTGACGGTCAACAGGACTACGCCGAGAATGGCGAGTGCAAATGCGCGGAAATTGATCGAAAGACGCATGACGATTCCTCCCCGGACGACTCTTGAGCGGTCGGCCTTGGGAGGACGTTAGCGCGCGAAGGGGAGGACGGCTAGACCCGTCCCGTCATTGCGAGCGAAGCGAAGCAATCCATCTCTCAGCGGCACGGAGCCAATGGATTGCTTCGTCGCTCCGCTCCTCGCAATGACGGGGAGAGAGCGGCGTGAAGAAATCCTCACGAATTCACATGCACGAAATCCCGGAGCAGGTCCGTAGGCGGATTGAGCCCAACGGGTCCGCGCGAAGCGCGGCCCGATGACAGGCTCCGGCGTAATCCGCCGCTCCGGCCGCGCGCCACCCGATATTGTGCTCGTGGTTGCGGTGACAGTGCATCTAATCGGCCGTCATCAGTTTAGGGCGCGTACTCATAAATCGAACTCGATTGGTGCGGGCTTGGCCAATGTCCGCTATGCCCCCGGTAGCGACCAAATTCCGCATCGCAACGAAATGACGCGATGTGCCATGGGACTAAACCGCTCGCGCGGTAGGTCGCTGCGGCGGCCGGCACGACCAACACGATAGCGCGACGGGGCGTCCTGTCTTGAGATGAGGGGTTCGCAACCTCCACCCAAGACAGGAGCATCCCCC